>Ga0265296_1000206_pt1 | contig 107358 bp, 104 predicted proteins | sample MunlanPumphouse1_FD_189073 | JGI IMG/M metagenome (GOLD analysis project Ga0265296, IMG submission 189073) | Groundwater microbial communities from a municipal landfill in Southern Ontario, Canada - Pumphouse #1 | ecosystem: Environmental > Aquatic > Deep subsurface > Groundwater | place...
GCTCCACTTTCGCTGCTCCTTTCTCATCCCAAGGACCAGCAGTATTCTGTCATCGTTCAGGTACATTTTCTCACGAGTTCACGGGGTCATTTCAGGTACATAATAGATGAGTCGATGCGTGCACTTGGCTAATCACTCACCCCGTCTATACTGTGCGGGTCAGCCCCGTGCACGGTACGGGTTCCGAGGAGTATGACATGAGCGAGACGACTGAGTACGTCCACCTTTTCGACGCCGCCGTTGGGGCCCTGTTCTCCGACGCAGTACGCGTCACGTTGCGGGACCCGTCCGTCGCGGGCTTCTTTGTGAGGATGCGCCGTGCCCAGCATGCTGCGGAACGCCGCCGCGCCCAGCTTGCGGAAGAGGGGGTGCATGTGCCGCCATTCATGATCCTCAGCGTGACGGGCCGGTGCAACCTTGCATGCGCGGGCTGCTACGCTCAGGCTCAGGAGCGCCAGGAGGAATCCGACATGACGCCCACGGAACTCCTGAGTGTCGTCCGGCAGGGGAGCGACCTCGGCGTCGGGATCATGTTGCTTGCCGGCGGTGAGCCGATGACGCGGGCAGACGACCTCCTGACCATTGCGCGCGAGGTGCCTGACGTCATGTTCCCGGTGTTCACCAACGGCACACTGCTGGATGAATCGCTCGTGCGTCGCATCCGCGGTCAGCGCAACCTCGTCCCTGTCATCAGTCTCGAGGGGCATGCAGCAGCAACAGACGCGCGGAGGGGCGAAGGCGTCGCTGGGCAGGCGCTGGCGGCTATCGCGCGGATGCGTAAGGCCGGCGTGTTCTTCGGGACGTCGCTGACGGTCACCAACCTGAATATCGACACGGTGCTTGATGAGCAGTATCTGCACGGCCTTATTGACCTGGGATGCAGACTATTCTTCTTTGTCGAATATGTTCCAGTGCGCGAGGGCACTGAATTGCTCATCCTGGATAGTGCCCAGCGAGCCCGGCTGGCTGCAGCTGTCACATCACTGCAGAAGCGGTTGCCCGGTTTGTTCATCGCATTCCCTGGCGATGAGGAGGCCCTCGGCGGCTGTCTGGCTGCAGGGCGCGGGTTCATCCACATCAGCCCGTCAGGGCGGGTGGAGCCATGTCCGTTCGCCCCGTATTCCGACGCCAGCGTCCGGGACGCTCCCTTGCGCGATGCCCTGGCGTCGCCTCTGCTTGCCGCTATCCGCGACAACCATGAGAAGCTTACCGAGACGAGTGGAGGCTGTGCTCTATGGTCACAGCGCGAGTGGGTGCGGTCCCTGCTTGCGGGCTCGGATGGGGCAGACGTCACGGGGCTGGGAAAACCACATGAGGACGACAGACAGCTTCTTTGAACGCGTCTGGGCCATTGCGGTGAAGGTACCACGCGGCAAGGTGACGACATACGGTGCCATCGCGCGGGCACTGGGCAGTCCCGGAGCTGCCAGGACGGTTGGCTGGGCGATGCGGGCGGCCCCCGCCAGATCCCGGCTGCCATGTCACCGGGTGGTCAATGCGACGGGCGACCTGTCTCCACAGGACATATTTGGCGGTACTGGCGTCCAGCAATCGCTGCTGAAGAGTGAGGGAGTCACGTTCAACGCACAGGGACGCGTCGATTTGAAGCGTCATCTGTGGATACCTGCATGAAGCTCCGTCCATTCCTCCCATTCGGACACGTTGCCGACGATGCGCATCGAACGCAGGCACGGTCGAACGATTGTGGCGCCCAGATCGCTGTGGACACGCATCCAGGCGTCGAATAGCTTGCCGTCATCACGGGTCCACGTGATATACTCGTCGATCGGGATGAGAGGATACTGCGCCTTGAGGGGCGCTATGAGGCGGTCGGAACCAATGCGTCAACGCGCACTCTTCATTGGGGGGCGCTCTTGAGTTTCTGCCGGATGCGCCCATGCTGTTGAACATCAGGGAGGATCGGGTGAACGATGCAAGGCAGCGACTGGAGTCCATAGACGAGTTCAGAGGGTTCTCGATCCTGCTCATGGTGCTGGCCGACTATCTGGCCGGTTCCCGTATTGTTCCGGCGTGGCTGAAGCACGCGCCTGACATCGGATTCTCGGTCATCGACATCATCGCTCCAATGTTCATTGCGGCCATCGGACTCACATTTGGCGCGTCGTTCCGAGCCAGGCTGGCTAGAGATGGCAGGCGCAGGACGATCGAACACTTTCTCTCCCGCAACCTTGCTCTCATCGGTATTGGTGCTCTTTTCACGGTCCTGGGCAACCTCTCGGGACTCGCTGTCGACCGGTCGGACTGGGGACTCCTGCAAGCTATCGGCTTTGCGGGGCTTGTCGCACTTTGCTTTGTTGGAGTGCCGGCGCGCCTGCGGTGGCTCGGAGGGCTCTTGTTGCTGGTTGCCTACCAGTTTCAGCTCAACAGTGCCTGGTTGGCGACCGTCCTGAGTTCCACGCATGGCGGGCTCGAAGGTGCTCTCTCCTGGGGAGCCATGCTGGTCATGGCCACGGCGCTGGGAGACCTGTTCCATGATGTCCCAAAGGGAAGGCGCTGGTTTCCCGCGGTTTCGGCGGGTGTCCTCGTCCTTGGTCTCCTCCTGGCATTCATCGTTCCGGTGAGCAAGAACCGCGTCTCTGCCAGCTACGTGCTGATCACGTTGGGAGCAAGTGACCTGATCTTCTGGTGTTTCCACATGTTCGACGAACGTCTTGGCCGCTCGATCCCTGTCCTCAGGGAATGGGGGCGCAACTCTCTGTTGCTCTATGTCATGCACGGCGCTCTTCTGGGCGTCTTCGTCATGCCGAAGGCAGCCGGCTGGTACGAGCTGGCCCCCGCCTGGCTGGTGGGCCTTCAGGCATTGTTCATGGTCGGGACACTGAGCTGGGTCGGGTGGGTGCTGGACCGCAAGCATTTTCATGTTACGTTGTGATGCCGGCAAGGAGGAATAATGGATGAGTATGTGGAAGTCACTGTTGTTGCGGGACAGGCTGAGGCCGAGCGCATTGTGCAGGCTCTTGGAGCTGCGGGCATCACCGCGTTCTTCCGCGGGACAACCGGTCTCGAAGGAATGTTTCGTGTCATGGCCGTGCAGTCTCGTCTTGATGAGGCGCGGGAAGTCGCGAGCACGTTTCAGGGCTGTGAGTGTCAGCAGGAAGGAAACCATGACGAACCCGAGGTCCACAGCCAGACTCGAAAGCGCGTGCCCGACCGGGGAACCGTCGAGTAGAGGTGTACCAGCCGGCAGTCAACCGAGGCACCGATACGATGCAGGGCATTCATGACGTACATGAGGTGATACATGGACACATCAGGCGCGCTGGCTGGCATCGTCTGCCGCGAACTGGAACCGGGGCTCTGGCCGCACCTGGAAGCTCTGTTCGGCAAGAATGGAGCGTGTGGCGGTTGCTGGTGTCAGTGGTGGCGCATCGCGGGAGTTGAGCACTGGAAGGACGTCAAAGGGGAAGTGGCGCATTTCCGCCTTTGTCGACAGGTGCAGGAGGGGCACGCACATGGCGTTCTCGCATACGATGGCGGTGAGGCCGTCGGGTGGTGCTCGTTCGAGCCACGCCCCTCGTTTCCACGGCTGGAGCGTTCACCTTCGTTCAAGGGGACGTCGGCAGCAGGGGTCTGGTTCGTCGGCTGCTTCTTTGTCGAGCGGACGTGGCGCCGCTGCGGCGTAGCCGACCTACTGCTGACGGAATCGCTGAAGCTGATGGAGCGTGAAGGAGCCGAGGTCGTCGAGGCCTGTCCCAAGGATACGCATGGCAGAGCACAGCCAGATGCCTTTGTCTATACCGGAACGCGCGCCATGTTCGAACGCCAGGGATTCCTGGTGGCAGAGGGCCCCAAGTCCGGCATCGTGGTGATGCGCAAGCGGCTGGTGGCAACGAAGCGTACGTGAGCAACCCGCGACTGCGTCCTGTCACCCCGGGAACGCCTTTCTTCTGTTCCTGGAGCGGAGGCAAGGACTGCTGCCTTGCCCTTGAGCTCAGCGTAGAGGCAGGCGCACGACCCGCGGCTCTGTTTACCGTCATGGACGAGACAGGAGCGCGGTCGCACTCACATGGTCTGTCACTTGCATCGCTGCAGGTCCAGGCCGACGCTCTTGGGCTGCCGCTGGTCGTTCGCAATGCGTCTTGGGCGGCGTACGAGGACGCATTCCTGGACGGGCTGGCGGAGCTGCGACGGATGGGGATCGTCGACGGCGTCTTCGGTGACATGACCGTTGCGAGTCATCCGGAGTGGGTAGCCCACCGCACGTGGGTCGAGAGAGTTGCGCTCACGGCCGGCGTGAAGGTGCACCTTCCGCTGTGGGACATGGGCGGCGAGGCCGTCCTGGTGTCACAGCTTCAGCACCATATCCACGCCGTGATCGTGGCGACGCGGGATACGGCGGTCAGTCAGGCCTTCCTGGGGCGCACGCTCGACGAAACCTGCATCGACGAACTCAGAGCGGCGGGGTGTGATCCCACCGGCGAGGGAGGTGAGCTGCATACTGTCGTGACGGGCATGCCGTTGTTCGCCTTCGCGCCTCGCGTGACTGTGGGTGCCGTTACGGCGCATGAGGGCTGCCACTTCGTGGAGGTCCAACTGGAGCGTCCGTGATCACTTGTGGCATCTCCGGGGATGGCATCGTGCATCGCTGCTGCAGATAGAGACACCGTCGTTCATCTGCATGGCGCGCAGGAGGGCGGCTGTCAGCGATGTCGGGAGGCAGTGCGACGTGGCGGATTCGCCGTAACCTTCGCAAGGTGGTGGACGTAGACAAGGTGGACAGTCGGTCAGTGTTCTCAGAAGACCGGCTATGTGGGTAAGGAGCAAATATGGCTAACCAGAACACTCGTACGACCCGTTCCCCGATGGCGAACGTCGGCATCCTGCTGATCGTCGTCGGCATCGTCATCCTGGCACTGCAATATGTTCATATCGACCTGGGTTGGCTTCCGGAGCGCTGGGCGGAAATGTCATGGCCACTGCGCATCATCATTCCCGGACTTGCGTTGTTCGTGGTGGGTCTGGTGCTGCCGGACGGGGCGGGCGAGGGTCTGTCCGGGTTCGGGCTGGTGGCTGCGGCGGTGGGAGCCCTGATCTGGTATCAGGACGTCACCGGCACATGGCAAAGCTGGGCATATGCATGGGCACTCGTGTTCCCGGCCGCGGGAGGACTCGCAGGCATCATCCATGGGACGCTGCACGCCAACTGGCGTCGCGTCAGGGATGGCGCAGGTGGTCTTGCCTTCGGTCTTGTCGCCTTTGTGGTACTGGGGTACGTGTTTGAGGGCTGGCTTGGGTTCGAGGGGTTTGGACTCAACCGGATTGCGGCATGGGTTCCGGGAGTGGTCTTGCTGGCAGTGGGCCTCACCGTCCTCTTCGCCGGCACACCCGGTGAACGCGGCTCAAGGCGGGCCGAGCGCGAACAGCGGCACATCGAGCGCGAACAGAGATCGGCAGAGCGTCATGGCGCGCCCCAGACAAGGACAAGCACTCCGGTCGTGCCTTCGGAGGAGAAGAAGATAGAGACCATCACGCCTCCCGAGCCGGCGAAGCCCGACGAAGGGCAGCCCAGCTAACGGGTTACCTGGGGACTGTCGCTATCTTGACGACGTGACTCGCGTGTCCCTCGCGCCAGGTTGACTCGAGGCTGTAGACATATGTGCCGGGATCCGCAGGCAATGTGAGCATCCCGCCCCGGATCTCGACCCGTATCGGTTTGTGATCGTTCCAGAGATACGCGAAGAGGTCTTGCGTTCGGCGGCCATAGTCGACCGAGACGGTCGAGCCACAGGGTGCCGTGACTGCAAGGACGTCTGCGACAAACTCGTCGGGGACGGGGGCGTCAGACTGGACCCCGTGTCCAGGGGCCAACCAGCCGTAGGTGCCCAGACGGACTGGCACAGGACCTGAGGTCGCCGTGACAACGGGCGTCACCGGTTCACTCAATGTGGCACAGCCGGCAGCCACACAGCACATGGTTACAATCAGGATCAGCGCTAGACGTCTCATCGATTCCTCCTCGACCGCGGTGCAGTTCGCGACGGCATACTGGTAGGACGGCTGTGCGGGCCGCCGGGTTCCCGGCGGCTAGAAGCGTGAGGCCAGCAGGCGGGCGAGAGCCTCGAGGGCGACGATCGGTTGGGGCGTCGCGCTGGTGGCAGTGGTGCTCAGCGTGTACAGGAGCGCAAATACCGTTTCGTTTTTCCGCACGAGCAGAGCGGCCGCGTCGGGGTCAGAGTACCGTGCCGAGACATCTCCGACGACTGCCGTTCCTTCGTCGTCGACCAGTCCGGTGCTTGCAACCTTGTCCCGGTACCAGGCGTATGCCCGGTCACGAACCACAGGGCTGCTGTACTGCGAAAATTGCCCTCCGAGAAATGTGACGGAGCCGCCACGGAAATCGATGATGATACCGCTCTTTACCCCGGCGAGTTCCTTGCCCTGGCCGTCCGTGCTTTCGTCCGGGAAGAATACGAACGTCTTGCCCGCATACTGGACGTCAACGGCCGTTCCCAGACCCGTCTCCTTCAAGTCCTCGGGGGTCAGCGTCACGCCAGGCAGGACGCTGATGGGCTCGTCCACGGTCGTACTTCGCAGGGCGGTAACGAGCCCGATTGCTCCTCCGCTGACGAAGGCAAGTACGATGAGAATGGTGATGAATGTACGCATGCGTTTGCGATTCACGGTTGCCTCCAGGTACTGGCCATCAGTATAGGACGGCTCACTGCTGGAGCAATGCCTTCAGCGCGTCAGCAGATGGCGGACGAGGACGAGGAGCGCGAGATGAACCGAGTAGTATGCATAGAACAGTCGCGGCAGACGGTGCAGGTACAGCCGTGGAGGCCAGAGGATGAACGGGATGCTGGCCACCGCGTAGACCTGAGACGGCCAGAACATGATCCCGGCGAGCATGTGCAGCAGTCCATGGCCGATGGCGAGCTGGTCTCTGTGCTGAAACAGCACGAAGCTGGCCAGGCACAGCAGAACGCCATAGAGGCCATAGTCCGGACCAACGGCCGGCAGCCAGAGTTGTATGAACGTCAGGCTCAGCGCAAGGGCGACCGCCCACCACCGCCGGTGGTCCCACCCCCAGATAGCCAGCAGTCCCAACAGCAGTGTGGCGAAGATGTTGAGCGACCACAGGCGCACGCCGAAGGCGATCATGTAGACCGGCTGGGCAATGAGACCCCAGACGGCAAGCCTGCGCACATAGCGCGAGAGGTTGCGCGTATGCAGATAGCCGATGGCAAGCTGGTAGGCGAAGAGTGGAAAAGCGACGCGCCCGATGATGCGGAGCCAGCTCACCTGTGGCAGCAGGATGGCTCCCACATGGTCGACGGTCATCGCAACGATGGCGACAAGCTTGAGAGCATCAGACTGCTCGAGCGTCGGGTGCCCGTCTCTCAGGGAGAACGTGCTCCCGTCGTGATTCGTCATTGTCAACGATTCATCGCCTCGCTCTCCTTGACAGCACCCGAGGCAGCACTAGAATACTGCAGCAAAGCCACGTGTTGGGGCGTCGTCTAATGGTAGGACACTGGCCTTTGGAGCCATGAATTGCTGGTTCGACTCCAGCCGCCTCAGCCATCTTCTTCTGACACAGACAAATGCCTCGATCCTGGGTTGACGCGGTCGAGTCAGCACAGCCTCAGGACAGAGGCATATCCGTAGTGTAGCAATCCCATCTGTTTTTTCTAGACAACTTGGCCGGCGAGGACCGCATACGTGTTCGCCGCGTCGAACTTCCCCATTCTCTGCAACGCCATCACGTATGCACCGAGGACCGGGTCGAGCAGTGGCGGTCCCAGCCGTGCGAGTGGGGCGACTTCATGTACCAGCAATGTCAGCCTGTCGATGAAGGTAGGATTGCTGCCCCCGAAGACCGAGCCTCCCAGGACGACATCAACCATCTCACGCTCGAAACCCATCTTGTGGACCAGCCCCGTGATTCCCTCCGCCAGAGACTCTGCCTGAAGCATGAGGATGCGCTTGCACGCTTCGTCGCCGGCCGTCGCGCCGTCGAAGACCAGCGGTACGACAGCGAGAGCCCGATGCAGCAGTTCCCCGTGTCCAGCCATGTCTTGTACGGCCTCGAGGAACAGGAGTTGCAGCGTGTCATAGTCGGGGGCACCGGTCACGTCCAGTACCGTCTGCTCCAGCACGGATTTCGGTCCTGTCCCGTCGTGGGAAAGAAACGCGTAGTGCAGGATGTCTCTCAGCATGTCCAGTCCGCCGCCTCGCAGGCCACTCTCGTAGCCGAGGCCCCGGAGCGTGACCCAGGCCCCGTCGCGGCTGCAAGCACAGGCGTTGGCGCCTCCGCCGCACACCAGGGCGATACCCCAGCCTTTGTCGCTCCCTGCCCTGAGCATGATCCATGTATCGTTGACAAGGTCGAAGATGAGCCCCGGGAATGTGGTGGTCAGAGCTGCATCAAGTGCCTCGCGGTGCATAGGTAGATCCATGCCAGACAGTCCGAACACGCCGCGTTCGATCTGTGCTATCGAGAGGTCCGCAGCCGTCAGGGCATGCTGAACGGCGTCGGTGATGCCTGACATGGCAGCTTCGAGTCCCACAACCTGGTAGTTGGAGGCACCTCCTTCTCCGGATCCGACGATATGGCCGGCATCGTCACCGACGACAGCCTTCGTCCTGGTGGTTCCCCCGTCGACGCCGAGATAATACGTCACAGCCATGCTCGTGTTCCTCCTCTAGAATTGCCCAATCGCCTTCTCAAGTTGAAGCATTCCCGATGACCTTTCGTGTCCGGTTCGTCTGCTTCTTGTTGCGTGACACCTGGAGCATCCCAACTTTCCACCTGTCAAGTATATCATGGTTGGTCATGCGGTCTGCATTTGATGGAGCACTGGTTGCCGTGGCTACGCTGGACCGAAACGTGGTCTGAACGACGTGTAGGTGATGGAAACGGTTTGAGAGCCGAGGAATTCCACCGCCGGTCTGGATGACGGTTCCTGTCAGCGTTTCCCTTCACTCAAAGGATGGATCAGGGGATTGTTCGACCCTTGCATTTCGGTCATGACCGTAATAATATCAGTTCATAGACAACAAGAAAGAAGGCCTGTCGGTGATTCTTTCGATCCTGGGCGAGCGACCGGAGAAGATTAGCGTACTATGCCCCTATGATCGGAGGCTAGTCGACGTGATGTGAGTCCTCTCCCGAAGGATTGCATTTTCATAACCAGAGGGCTTCCGGGTCATGAGACCGCCCAACACCGGCATCCAGCGGACGGCTTCGCTTCGCCGCCGCTGATGCCGAACGTTAGGCCTACTCACAGTCTCACTAGGAGAAAACTTCATGCAACACACAACGCGAGCATCGTTCCTTCTAAGCCCAAGGTTCCAAGTGCTGGCCACATGGATTTGGAACGTTGTCGGCACATTCCTGGTTGCCGCCGTAGTGGCAATTGCCTTGCCCCGGAATATCGCGCTCGATCGGTCAGCGCTGACAGAAGAACCGTCCCTGGCGCTGATTCCCATCCTTTCGGAGATCATTCTTGTCGGCCTTCTCCCGATCGTCTTCTCCATACTTCGAAGGGACAAAGCAGCCGAATATGGCATCACGGGTAAGTGCCTGCTAGTGAGCGTGATTTCATCCGCGGGTGTGGTTCTGGTCTACTTCGCCTACCTGTCTATTCGCGCCGGGCATTTCACCACGAGCGTCCACCTGCCGGGGCTTCACCAACTCACGGTCGGTAATGCTCTCTTCGCGGGCCTAGGGCTCGTGGCATACGGCCCCCTCGAGGCCTTCTTCGTCGTGTGGCTAATCCACAACACCGATCGCATCTTCAAGACCGAGGCTAGCACCTGGTCATGGGGCCTCCTTATGACGATCGCTATTTATGGACTCTTGCATTCGTTCTCTCAGGGGGCGAACTCACTCGTCATAGCCGCCGAGATGTTGGCCCTTGGCCTCGTGTTCAAGAACACACGCAACTCCATCGGCCCGATGCTCGCCTTCATGCTCATGAATGAGTACGCCTGGTTTCTGGCGACGGTGTTCTTGCCATAGTCGTGCTTGCCCCGTCCGTGCGCCCAACACCGGCTCCATCGGACAGCGGCTCCGCCGCTGAAGGGATGTGCCTCGCTAGAAATGGCACGATAATTGCGAAGGAGTCCCGCCAGTCCCGCCGCCGCTGAGCTATTCCGTTCGACGGACCCTTGCATTTCTGTCAAGACCGCAATAGTCTACTTCTTATGGAAGATAAACGTCCAAGGCGTGTTATACGGACAGGAAGCCAGAACTCCGCATCTTATGTGGATCCGTCTAACTATTGTTGGCCTGACCATTCAGTGAAGAAGGTGAAGCATGTTTCATATGAGTTTTGAAAGGGGGCAAGATATTCACGTGAGGTGCACCGGAAGGATTAGTCTTGTGGGAGTAATAGGCATTATTGGTATTCTACTGGTATCCTTGTTAGCGGGATGCGGTCAATCCAGTGAACATGGCCACAATAGACCCCCGGACATCGCCCACAAACTCCAAGCAACTGCTGGGATAGTCTATGAAGTGTATGAGAAGGTTGATTTCACTGAAGAAGAAAAGGCCAAGATCATAACCTTGAGCAAGAGCATTCCATACGCGGATTACAAGGAGTTTTGGCGAAAATATGAGGCTTGGAGAGATACTTGGGATGATCCTGCTCTATCAATTCACAGCAGTACGAGGGTATGGGCGCTATCTGAGGAATACAAAGAGTTACTGGGTTATTGCAAAGAAAAAGGTAAGACAATCTGGCCCCTTGTATTCCAGCAGGTTGTAGAAGAACACAGGAACTTTAACGGAGACTTACGTGTTGAGATTCTAATGAGTTTAACGAATGATCTAACACTAGATGAATACGGCTACATCTATGATATGCTGAGAGAGGAGCATCTAGCGCATCAATATACTGAAGAAGGATATTTCATCCATCGTTCGAATTATGCCATTAGATATGTAAAGGAGTTAATAGCTTTGCTATAGGGACAGTCGTGAAACAAGACTCATTACTAAGCGTTATGTTTTCAGTAGATGTACTTTTCTGATATTGATGATGTCAACCCAAAAAGATTGGCTTGCCAACGAGGCAGGCTAACAAGCGGTTACAGCCGACGCCGCAACAGACGCGGCGGCGGGTGATGCCCAGGCAGTTGGGCTGAGAAACAAGAGGAACCGAGATGAGTCTCTGGCAGAAACTGTTGCACTCATTCATGCGCTTCAGCTGGGTGGTGACGGCATCGGGGACGGGCAGCTCGCCGAAGGCCCGCAGGCGATCCACCTCCTGGACCAGGAGGGGCTTCAGCCTCCCTCCGCAGGGGTAGTCGAAGATCTCCCGGAGATGAGCCAAGGCAGCGACCACCCGGCCGTCTTAGAGAGGCTTGAGCTTCCTGCGAGCCTTCTTCCCGAGGGAAGAGCCGGGACGGATCTTGCGGATGGCGTACTTACGGTTTTGGGCTGTGTTGGCGCAGTACTCGTCGAGGATCCGGGACTTCTCCGGGCGGGTGGTGGCGTGGACATACCGTTCGCGCAGGTGTCCATGTACTCATTGCGGGCATGCCTACCCATTTCCTTGGGCTAGCTCCTTTGGGTGAGGTGTTGGATTGCATTTTAGGCGCAACGAGAGCCAGGTTGGGTGACAATTGAGGTGATTGGGATCGACCGCTTGATTTGATGCCCACGTGCCTGACATGGCTGCTTCGAGTTTCACGACCTGGTAGTTGGAGGCTCCTCCTTCGCCGGATCCGACGATATGGCCGGCATCGTCACCGACGACAGCCTTCGTCCTGGTGGTCCCCCCGTCGACACCGAGATAGTACGTCACAGCCATTCTAGATGGACTCCGAGTCGACGCTCGTGTGGAGGTGAAGGGGGGTCAAGACCTTGAATGCTTCTGCCAGCCGCATGCCGTGTGCACTGCCCAGGTCTGAGGCCTTGAGGGTGGTGTACTGCGTCGCCATTTCCAGCGTCTCCGGGGTGAACTGGCTCTGAAACAGGCCGAGGGCTGCAAGCTTTGCCTCGTGCTCGGCTGTGACGTCGACAAACTGGTTGGGCTTGCCGGTGAGGTAGAACGCGATGAAGCGGACGTCGTGAGGGGGCAGTTCGGGGAGATAGAGGGGCAGGTTGCAGTAGATCATGCTCTCAGCCGCCGACCATCCACAATTCAGATGGTCCTGGTGGGCCTCATACGTCAGCCACGGGTCGGGCGCCAGGACGGCGTCCGGTTTCTCCTGGCGGATGATGCGGACCATCGCTGCAGTCGTTTCCCCACAGTGCGGCAGCTCACCATCATGGAAGGACAGGTACAGGTGTTTGGCTACCCCCATGGCCTCACCAGCCTGCTGGTCCTCCGCACGGCGGATCTCGACGAGGCGTTCGCGTGTCATCGTTGCGTCCATGCTGCCCAGGAAGCCGTCGGTCATCGTGACGAGCGTGAGGTCTTTCCCTGCCTTGGCCAGCTTGAGCAGAAGGCCTCCCGCGAACCAGACGGCATCATCGGAGTGTGGTTGAAACACGACGTATTTCTGTGCTGAATCAATGGGCGGTATCGGCAGGAACTCATTCCAGTTCATTGTCCGTTGCCTCCGTTCAGATGGTGGGTGTGCCGGTGAAAGGAGCCCCTGGTTCGGGACACGATGCAGTGGTGAGAGCACACTGCGCCTTGACGGCCTCCAACTTCTTGCCATGCAGCGGGTAGAAGAAGACGAAGATGAGCCCCACGCCGATCAGTGCGGCTGGAACAACACTGACCAGGAACCTGAAGCCTGTGACGGCGGCCGGCGCCATCAGCGCGGGGTCCGCCACGGGCTTGTACCGCGTGATCGTCTGGACAAGCGAGATGGTGCCGGCGGAGATGGCGACGCTCATGCGCATGATGAGCGCGTTGACGCCGTAATACATGCCCTCCCTGCGTGTGTGTGTCTTGAGGTAGTCCTCGTCACAGATGTCGGCGACCATGATATCACCTACCAGAAGAAGAGCTCCCAGGCCGACGCCCACGATGGCAAAACACGTGATGGCCTGCGGCATCGTCCGGACCAGTCCCAGCGGAAGAAGCGTCAGACCGAACAGGACGCAGGCAATGATGGCCGTCGTGCGAACGCCCCTGCGGATGACGACCCTTGACCAGAAGATCTGGGTGATAATGGCGACGATGAAGATGGGGGCCATGATAAGGCTGGTCTGGGAGTCCGAAATGCGCAGAACGTACTTGGCGAAGAAGGGTATCACCTGGGGCACCAGCACGATGACCGAGTTCACGAACAGGTTGAACATGACGAACGTCAGGAACGACCTGTTTGCCAGCGTGTTCTTGATGGCGGGGCCGAGTGCCAGAGGCTCGCCGCGGGCATGCAGGTTCTCCTTTGAGCCCAGCAGCGAAACGAAGATGGATAGGGCGGTGATTGCCCCGAAGATGACACCCATGCCTCTCCATCCGAGCTTGGCGACGATCAGTGGCGTCGCGGCCAGACCGGCCATCGCGCCCAGAATACCGAGAGCTTGGCGCCAGGCGTTGACGGTGCTGCGGTCGCTCGTGCTCGTGAACGTCTCGGGGTACAGGGACGTCCAGTTGATGATGACGATGGTATAGAACCCATCGAACGCGAAGATGACGGCAAGGTAGTACCAGAACAGCGCCGACGTGGACATGCCGGCCGGCGGGACCCAGATGAGGTAGAAGGCGAGCGCGAGCGGTAGCGTTCCCAGGACGATGAACGGGATGCGCCGCCCCCACCGGGTATGCGTCCGGTCGGACCAGTAGCCGAACAACGGGTCATTGATACAGTTCCAGATGGTGTAGATAAGCATGGCGGTCGCGAACAGCTGTTGTGGAAAGCCCAGCTTGTCCACGTAGAGGTACAGCGCCCAAGCCGTGAATGCATTTTCCGGCAGGCCTGCCCCTATCGAACCGAAGCTGTATGCAAGCTTTTTCCAGAAGTTCATACTGCCTCCAGGGAATTGCGGATGCGTGCGGCTACTTGAAACTGTCGAAGTATGGGGCTTCCTGCTCCTTGAACGCCAGGACGAGATCTCGCGCCACGGCCGGCGAGGGGACCAGCGGATTGAGCGCCAGAGCCTCGATGAGAGCGCCGAGGTCGCGGTACGCGACCGCATCGACGAGAGACCTCTCGTAGAGTTTCACCTGCCCGATCAGCAGCTGTGACTCCATGTCGATGGGTCCGACTGCCAGCGGACGAATGAGCCGTTCGGTGATCAGTGACGGGACCTCGACGACGTCGTCGAGGGCAAGGCCGGCAATCGCCCCACGGTTCATGACATTGACAGGGACGACCGACTGACCCTTGCCTGCAAGGCCGAGAAGCACGTCCATGGCAACGGCGCTATATCCTTGGCCATTCTTGAAGCTCATGGCGGTCCGGTACTCCTCTGCGAGGTGACCGTCGTCGCGTTTGCCGAGATATGCCTGGTATGCGGCCAGCGGGTCGTCGGTTGCCATGAGATCGGCCACAAGTTGTGCATTGAGGCGTTCCACTTCCTCGCCGCGGGTTTCCCCGGCAGCCTTGACGGCCGCGAGCGATTCGCGCTTGAACGCGTAGTACCAGATGTATCCGTTGGGCAGCTTGCCGAGGCGTCGGACGAATGCTGGCGGGAAGCGTGTCATCGCCTCGAAGCCGGGCACCTGGTCGATCATGGAAAGGATCTGGGGCAGCACGTCGTGCCCGAGGGCGTAGACAGCCTTGACGAAACCACAGTGGTTCAGCCCGTAGTAGTCCAGTACCAGGTTTTCCGGCTCGACCTTGAGGAGATAGGCCAGCAGGATGGCGATGGAGGTCGGCGCATCACAGATGCCCACAACGTTGTGAAAGCCTCCATGGCTGACCATGGCTTGCGTGATGATGCCGGACGGATTCGTGAGGTTGATGAACCAGGCGTCGGGCGCAACCTCGCGCAGTTCCTTGAGCATTTCCAGCACGACGGGGATGGTGCGGACCGCCATGGCGAAGCCACCAGCGCCGACCGTCTCCTGCCCCAGGACGTCCATCGAGAGGGGGATGCGTTCGTCCAGCGTACGCATATGATCGCCACCCACGCGTATTGCGGCGATGACGAAGGAGGCTCCTGTCACGCACTCGCGGAACGTGCTTGGATGCGAGACTGTGACCGTGCTGTTTCTGTCTTGGACGAGGGCCGCTACGACCTTGTCAATGGCGGCAAACCGTTTGCCGTCGGGATCGATCAGCGCAATCTCCGAAAGGTCGAGCCGTTCCTGAAGGTCGAGGAGAGCGCCCACAAGAATCGGGACTCTGGTTCCACCTCCACCAATGATGCTGACTTTCATTGTTGCCTCCAGTCGGCGCAAACCGGCACGCCATGGCGCATCCGGCAGAGGGGATCCTCCAGCATAACGTTGTCCAGCGATACGACTGGCGGTCCTTCCCATGAATGTTCTAGCGGGCCCTCTTCCTTTGTCAAGGAGAGGCTCCGGGCGGTCCACGCTCTTTGGGAGTGTTTGACAGGTCATGCATGATGGCTACGCTCAATGATGTCAAGAGAGAGGGTGGACGAATGAACCCGGACAATCCAGCAAGTAGCAGTCGTCACAAGGGAGCAGGTGCGACAGACAGGCCGACGCGGTGGTTCAGGCGGGCGAGGAGCGGAGCCACGTTGGCTGTGTGCCTATATGTGGTCGTGTGGAGTGCCCTCCTGGGCGATTTCGCCGACAACTTGACCATTGACCAGGAGGTGCTGATGGCGGGCGTCGCCCTCGTCAGCGGCGTTCTGATCTGGACGGCGGTCCGCGCCCTCATCCTCGAGCAGAGGTTTCTTGCCCGGCAGGAGAGCATGGAGGCACTGGAGGAGTCACGGGCCTTCATCCGGGCACTGATGGACAATCTCCCCGCCGCGGTTTGGCTGAAGTCGAGAGACCACCGGTATCTGGCGGGAAATCTGCCATGGGTGCAGACCAATCCGATGCTGCCTCGTTGGCAAAGCAGAAAGCTTGAGGAGCTCATCGGCCACACCGACAGAGAACTCTTCGCGCCCGAGCATGCCTTGGAGTTTGAGACGACGGATGACATCGTGTTCGAAACGGGACAAGGGTGGGCACATGACTACGATGACGTCCAAGGCGGCGAACACCGGCTGTACCACACAGTGAAGATGCCGGTGTGGGACATCCGGGGCTCTGTCGTAAACGTCGTCGGCATTGGGTTTGATGTCACCGAAATACGCAGGAACGAACAGGAGCTAAAGAGGAGTCAGGAGCAGCTGGATATCTTCCTGAACAGGTCGTCTGAGCACATCTGCATGGTCAGCCCGGACAGGCGCATCGTCGTGGCGAATGCCCGTTTGTACGAGTTCCTTGGTGTACCTGTGCCTTCGCTCGTCGGCCGGGACGTGGTCGATGTGGTCATGCCTGCCGATCGCAGTCGTTGCGCGACATTCTTTGGCCAGTTGCTGCTGGGAGAATCTGAGCCCCTTGAGGTTGTCGACGTCCAGAACGCTTCGGGTTTGGTCCGGCAGGTTGAAATCAGCGGTACACTGGTCAGGACGGGCGGGAGTCCCGACATGGTCGTGATCATCGGCCGGGATGTTACCGGGAGGAACAGCTCCTACGTAACGGAGTGACCACCCGTTCTTCAGGCTATGCATGAGTGGCTGTTATCCTGACCTCCCAGGGAGCCAGGCTGTCCGTGGATGGCTGCTCCTCTGTGCTGAACAGGGGAGTCTGGTCTGACGTGAAGCCGCCCCGTGGGATCCGGACGGTCTGGTCGGACAGGTTGATTGTAATCGTCATGTGCTCCGCTGAGGATTTGCGCGTGAAACAGAGGCACGTGGCCGACGGACCGTCGACGATGGACATATCGCCTGTGGTCAGTGCGGGATGGTGCGACCTGAACCAGGAGAGCCGTCTCGCGAAACTCAGCACTGATGTCGGGTCAGCCGACTCCGCACCGTACGTCGTCGCAGAAGCGCTGACGGGCAGCCATGGGGTTCCCGTGGTGAACCCGGCGCCCGGTGTCGCATCCCACGGCATCGGCGTGCGTTCGCCATCCCTGCCGACCGGCAGGGGCCAGTACCTCTTGCCGACGGGGTCTTGAAGGAGCCTCCGGGGGAGCGGCGTGTTCGCAAGTCCCAGCTCCTCTCCACTGTAGAGGAACGGGGTCCCCTTGAGTGTCAGGAGAAGTCCTAGCATGCTCTTCGTCATTGGGGGTGAGCAGTGATAGCGTGATACTGCGCGAACGACGTCATGGTTGCTCAGGACCCAGGCGGGCCAGGTACCCTCGGGTAGCAGGTCGAGGGTTCTTGCGATGATGTCGCGGAAGTCCTTCGCCCGGAAATGTCGAACGAAGAAGAAGAAGTTGAACACCAGGTTCAGCTCGTCTCCGCCCTCGCCATAGTAGGAGAGTACCTGCTCGAGCGTGCGCTGGGTGATCTCGCCCACCATCATGTGCCCGGGCTTCTCGTCGATGACGCCGCGCATTTCCCGCAGGGCATCGTGCGTCTCCGGCTGATCGACGGTGTGATCGTACACCTCGCGTGACATCGGAATGAACAGCGTTCTTGAAGGGTTGCCGGGCATAGGCTGAGTGACGACAACCTCATGGGAATTGTCCCGCAGCTGGGCGTCCTTGACGTAGTAGTTGGCGACGTCGAGACGGAAGCCGTCGACACCCCTGTCCATCCAGAACCGCATGATGCCGTGGATCTCCTCACGAAGCCGGGGGTTGCGCCAGTTCAGGTCCGCCTGTTCCTTGAGGAAGCTGTGCAGGTAGAATTCATGGGTCTGCTCGTTCCATTCCCAGGCTGAGCCTCCGAATGACGAACCCCAGTTGTTGGGAGGTTTGCCATTGGTTCCGTCGCTCCAGAGGTAGTAGTCGTGAAACGGGTTCTCACGGGAAGTGCGGGCCTGCCTGAACCAGGCGTGCTCGGTCGAGCTGTGATTGACGACAAGGTCCATGATGAGGTGGATGCCCTGCGAGCGGGCACCGGCCACGAGGCGGTCGAAGTCGTCCAGCGTACCATACACAGGATCGATCGAGCAGTAGTCGCTGATGTCGTATCCGAAGTCGCGGTTGGGCGACGGGTAGACAGGAGACAACCACAAACCCTCGATGCCAAGGGAAGAGGGCGTGCCGTCACCCAGGACGTCCAGCTTGCTGATCAACCCAGGAAGGTCTCCCACGCCGTCTCCGTCGCCATCCATGAAACTGCGGACATAGCAGTGGTAGATGATGCCTCGTTTCCACCAGGGTTGGATCTGAGCGTCGGTCACAGTCATGTCGGTTGCTGCTTGTCAGGTTGCTAGTACGCCTGAGGCGAGAGGATCGAGAGGTGGCACCGAGGACACCGGAGGCCTCACCTCCTGCCCGACACGTGTCTGGTAGAGCGTGAAACCCGTGTCTGAAAGGAAGGGCTGCCGCAGGATGCCGTTCATGCGATCAGCCATGCCAGTGGCCATGAGGCCATGCGACAACTGGAAGAAGGCTTCCAGGACCTGGAACGACATCTTGGACAGCGCTTCCAGGGGTTGATTGCGGTGCACGATCTCGCCCAGTTCCGATTGGGCCAGACCATCGATGCCGTACTTGTGGAAGTATTCGATGACATGCCCGATCTCGACGCCATAGCCGGTCAGGAAATGCAGCTCGCGCAGAATGCCGGCGCGTGCCGCGATGGTCCCCGCAAGTGGCTGGAACAGCCCCCCTAGGTCCGGATACCAGAGGTTCAGCAGGGGACGTGCAGTGAGCTCCGTGACGCGGCCGCCGCCTACTTCCACGAACTCGTTGACGACACGCACGGGCCTGCGGTAGAACCCCTTGATGAAGTTCAGGCGCTCGTCCAGGAGAAGAGGACCGACAAGTCCGGTGACAAATGACGGGTGGGGATTGGACAGATCGGTGTCCACGAAGACCAGAATGTCTCCTGTTGCGACAAACAATGCTTTCCACATCGCCTCGCCTTTGCCGGCATATGCTCCGAGGTCCGGACGCACCTGCTGGTGGATATAGACGGGGATGCCGCGCGCGGTCGCGATTGCGCGCGTGTTGTCGCCACTGTCGCTGTCCATGAGGATGATCTCGTCGAGCAGCGGCCGTTCGTCCATCAGTGGGCCCTTGAAGGCGTCGATAACCTGTCCAACCGTCTTCTCCTCATTGAGCGCCGGCAGGACGAGGGAGATCGACACATGGCGGTCACGCTTGGCTTGGAGAAGCCGGTCGATGTCCGCAAACTCGTCCTGGGAAAACGTGTTCTTGAGGATCCAGGGCTCGATGACGTTCGTCGTGGCTGATAACTGCTCAAGCTCTGCGCCGCGCGCGTAGACGAACACGGTGGTCGTGCGGAGCAGTCCTGCCGTGACCTGCGCCAGCAGATGCTGGGTCACTGAGTGTTTTCCGGGGTGCTGTGGCAGTCCAAGGACAAGCAGGCCGTACTGAAGTGAGCAGTGTTCGATGGCGGATTCCACGTCGCCCTCGGCCTGTTCGATGGCGAGACGGGCCTGTGGCAGTTCAGCCTTTACCTTGCCATACGCTTCAAGGACGCTGTCGTCGACGGTCGCAGACTGGCCTGCATGGGTGACGTGGACAAAGCTTGTTCTGTCCACGACCCCGGCCTCTGTAAGCCGACGCACCACCGTCCCGGCAAGGGCGGAATTGGAGTCGCCGCGGGCGAAGATGGCCGCCGATGTTCTGGAAGGGTTCTGATGGAGTTTGTAGCCAATCACCTGCGAGCTCGAACCACAGGCGGACTCGAGCAGACCAATGTCTTCGTGACGCAGGAGATCGAGGTCGATCACGAGTGTCCGGGAAGGATCCCCGGACGTTGCCAGGCGGATTGCCTCGTCGATCTCCATGATCTGGAAGGGTATTGATGTTGCCCCAAGAGCCTTGCGAGCCGCCGCTACCAGTCGGTGGACACGGCCGATTTCCTCAGCCGGCGTTCTGGGAAGGACAAGAACAACATCTCCGGCGACGCCGGCCGAGCAGGCAAACGCGACCTTGGCCATGAGCCGCGTCGGTGCTGTGAGCTCAACAAAGTGTTGTGTCAATTTCCCACCCCCTCTCTGCAGGATGAACGCTGCTTCGGAAAGTATAGCAGAAGCGCGGTTTCTGTCACTCCGAGACTACATCGGGAAGGCTACCAGGGGTGCTCTCCGCCTCTTTTTGACTTGCAAGTTGCCAATGATATACTGAACAGCTAAGTCCACCTAGCCAAGTCGTTTGCGAACTTGAAACTGCGGTCTCGAGGTGTTTGCAGTATGGACAACAAACGTACGCCGGCACAACGAAAGCAGGTCATCCGCGACAACGTCGCCGGTTGGCTGTTTACTCTTCCTTCGACGCTGGTGCTTCTGGTCTTCACCTTCCTTCCAGCGTTTATCGTCGTTGGCCTCAGCCTGTTCGACACCAACCTCGTCGGGCAGATGGACTTCGTGGGCCTCGGCAATTTCAGACAGCTGCTCACCTCGGGCGATTTCTGGGGTTCAGCGTGGAGGACGCTCTATTTCACGATAGGTAGTGTGCCGGTCGCGGTCGCCATCTCGCTGCTCATTGCCGTGCTCCTCAATGCGAAGGTCCGAGGGCGGACGTTCTGGCGCATGGGGTTCTTCATCCCGTATATCACGCCGCTGGTCGCCACGTCCATCATCTGGCTCTACATCTTCAACCCTGACTATGGCATGCTCAACGCGGTACTGCACTTCGTGGGTCTGCCAGTCAGCAGGTGGCTGACTGATACGGCGTCGGCGATGCCCGCGATGATCCTCTACTCGACGTGGCATGACATCGGGTTCGCAGTCATCATCTTCATGGCCGCGCTGTCCAAGGTACCGACCGAACTCCTCGAGGCTGCACAGATCGACGGAGCAAGCGGATGGAGGACTTTTTTGCATGTGACGTGGCCCATGATCTCCCCTTCCACCTACTTCGTCGTGATCATCTACACCATCAGCGCCTTCAAGATGTTCACCCAGGTAGCTGTCCTGACGCAAGGGGGACCAGTGGACTCGACGACGACGACAGGCTACTACCTTTACCAGCAAGCTTTCGGGCAGATGCATTTCGGCTACGCCGGCGCAGTCTCCATAGGGCTGTTTGTCATCATCTTCCTCCTGACGATGCTCCAGCGCAAGGCGACCGGACGCAGGGTCTTCTATGGATGATGGTGTGACATGACGACGATGCGACAGTCCGTCCTCTGGAACAGGGTCAACAGAGTATTCCTCTATCTTGCCATAGCAGCGCTCTTCATCCTGGTGGTGTTCCCCTTCTACTGGATGATCGTCACGTCCCTGCAGCCTCAGGACTCCGTCATGAGCGTCCCGCCGCAATTGTGGCCCACACACCCCACCTTCCAGAACTACATCGACGCGTGGAACTCGGCGCCGTGGCTACGCTACTTCGGCAACACGCTCTTCGTTGCAGTCGCTTCAACCCTGATCTCCCTGACGACATCCTCGCTTGCCGCATTTGCCTTTGCCTGCATCAACTTCAAGGGGAAGGAGGCGCTGTTCAGCCTGGTCCTCAGTGTCATGATGATCCCCGCGGCGACAACGCTCATTCCGAACTTCCTCATCATTCGGACGCTCGGCTGGTACGACAAGTTCTACGCGCTGATCATCCCCTTCGCGGCGAGCGTGTTTGGCATCTTCCTGCTCCGGCAGTATTTCATGTCGATGCCCAAGGAGCTGTGGGAGGCCGCACAGATCGACGGCGCATCGCGTCTGCGGTACTTCCGCAGCATTGCCCTGCCGCTTGCGAAACCTGCTATCGTGACCATCGCCATCAATTCGTTTCTGGGTTCATGGACGTCATTTCTGTGGCCAACGGTCATGACCCAGTCGCAGAACAAGCAGCTGATCGAGGTTGCCCTGAACTCCTTCCTGGGAGAGAAAGGACAACAATGGTCTCAGCTTGCTGCAGCATCGGTTTTTACGACGATCCCCATCGTCGTCCTGTTTTTCTTCGTGCAAAGGCAGTTTATCGAAGGTATTGGCGGGGGCGGTGTCAAGGGGTAGCCGTCCTGATGTAGTTGCATGGTACCATCCAATTCTCCAGGGGAGGAAGTATGCTCAACGCGCGTAGGCTGCTAGCTGCGGTACTGGCGTTGCTCGTCGCATTCACCTCGTTGCTCGCTGCTGTTCCGGCGACCAAGGCTGAGTCGATGACAACGATCGAGGTCTACATCGGCAAGAACACGGGCACTGTCAACGGGAAGACCATAACGCTCGAGCAGGGCGCTGTGATCAAGAACGGCCGCACGCTGGTCCCACTGCGCTTCATCACTGAGGCTATGGGAGCCACGCTGGCCTGGGACGCTGCGACCAGGACCGCCAACATCACGCTGGCGGACAACAAGATCGCCCTGACGATTGACAAGACAGTCGCCAAGGTCAATGACTATGACGTTGCGCTGGATGCTGCCGCCGCAATCATCAATGGCAAGACTGTCGTTCCTGTGCGTTTCGTTGCCGAGTCCATGGGTGCGACAACTGCATGGGACGCTGCAGTCAAGAAGGTCACCGTTCAGTTCTCCATGGATTGGCTGAAAAACAAGGCTATCGTCCCGTTCTGGGAAGCCATGGCCGCAGCACTCGGCCAGTCCCTGACTGGCCTGACCAAGGAGTTCAACGCGACGCATCCCAGCATGGAAGTCCAGCTGGTCCAGATGGCCAACTACAACACCCTCCAGACGAAGACCATCGGTGCTATTGCGGCAAAGGATCCGCCCCTCATCGCACAGGCGTATGAGAACTGGGCTGCACAGTATGCCACCGGGTTCTATCTCAGCACGTTCGACAGCTATATCAATGGCGCCAACGGTCTGTCGAAGGCTGAAGTCGCCGACTTCTTCCCCAAGATGTGGGATTCGTCGAAACTTGCGGACGGCAAGCGCTACATGATGCCGTTCAACAAGTCCAACATCGTCATCTACTACAACAAGGATATGTTCAAGGCCGCCGGTATCACACACGCGCCGGTTACGTGGGAGGAGTTTGCTGACGACTGCGCCAAGCTGAACAAAACCAACGACAAGGGTGAGCAGATCCAGTGGGGCGCTTCGCACACGCCATCCGTCGACCTGTGGTACTCGCTTGTCTATGCCTATGGTGGCAAAGTCCTGAGCGACACGTACGACAACGTCCTGTTTGCCAACAACAATGGCGTCAAGGCAGGGACGCAGCTGTTTGCCGACCTGTACGCCAAGAAGTTCATGCACTACACGACAGCTTATGGCGACCAGTCCGATCTGGGCGTCGGCAAGGCCGGCATGTACATGGGTTCAGTGGTCGGCCGCAGCTACGTGGAAGCCGCTATCGGCGGCAAGTTCGAGCTGGGCGAAGCACCTCTGCCCGCAGGACCTGCAGGCCAGGCCGCAGCACTCTACGGCACCAACATCGTCATGTTCGGTAATGCCCCGAAGTATACACAACGCCAGAAGGACGCTGCATGGGCGTACATCAAGTGGTTCACCTCGCCCCATACACAGGCTGTCTGGGCAGCACAAACCGGGTATCTGCCGGCTCGTCAGAGTTCCCTCGAGGACCCGGTCCTCATCGCGGCATACGCAGCGAAGCCCGAGACGCGTTCCGGCCTCGAGCAGCTCAGCGGTTCGGTTCTTCAACCGCCGACAGCCGGATGGAACAGCGCACGCACCAAGATCTCTGCAAACCTCCAGAACATCTACCTGGGCAAGGTGACCGTTGCCGAAGGTCTCAGGAAGATGGCCATTGACGTTCAGGCGGTCATCCGCAAGTAACACTCTCAAGAGCACTGAGCAAACATCAGGGTCGGGGCGCGGTCGATTCCGTGCCCCGTTTGTCTCACGTGCAACAGAGCCGGGACAAAGGAGTCGATGTGAAGCGGATAAACCAGTCTATTGCAGTTCTCTTGGGCGCACTTCTGCTGCTGAGCATTGCGATTTCGGCGCTTCCTGTTGTGCGCAGTGCCAGCGCAGCCTCGTACGAGTTCAGCCCTGTCAACGGACCATACGGGGGCTCCATTCGCAGCATCGCGGTTTCCCCTTCCTTTGCGAATGACGGCTTTGTTGCTGTCGGAACCAGCAACGGTTTCTATGTGTCCCGCGACCGCGGAGCCACGTTCAACGTCGTCCGGAATGGGCTGCAAAATCATAGCCAGAGCATCACCGGAGCAGCGTATTCTCCTGACTTCGTGCGCGACCGCCTCGCGCTGGTCTCCACGGAGGACGGCTTGTATCGGTCAGATGATGGTGGAGCCCGTTTCGACTACTCCAACAAGGGGCTTGGAGGGGACGGCTATGTCAACGCTGTCGCCCCGTCGCCGACCCTGACGGAGGATAGTACGGTGTTTGCGTCGACATACCTGAGTGGCGCCTGGGTGAGCACGAACGTCGGTCGTTCATGGGCGGCGTGCGCCGCGGAGCTGAAGAACCAGAACGTCGTGAGGATGGCGGTTTCGCCTTCATTCAGGGCCGACCACACGGTACTGTTTGGTGTCGAAACGGCGGCCGATGTAGCTGGGGCGTGGATCTCGACTGACGGTGGGGTTTCGGCACGAGCTCTCGGCATTCCCAGCGAAAACACAGGGAATGCGCTGGCGTTCTCGCCTTCATTTGCCGCCGACCACACGTTTGCGGTCGGGGTCGGGGCGGATGGTGTGTTTGTTACGACGGATGCCGGTGCGACATTTTCCAGGAGCTATCGTGGCACTGTTACCTCTCTGCTGTTTTCACCTCTCTATGCCACGACGCGCGAACTGTTTATCGGTACATCGGGCAAGGGACTGCAAATGATGAACACCGCTACGGGTTCTCTGTCGGCCGCGACGATGACGTCACCGTCTGCACAAGCCTTCGCCATTACGGCTCTTGCGGCGAGTCCGGCATTTGTGACGGATGGCACGCTGTTCGTTGGAACCAGCCGTATCGGGCTGCTCGTTTCGAGAGACGGTGGGAAAACCATGGCTGACAGCAGCACAGGCATTGCTAACTCGCGCGTGAACGCTGTGGCTGTTTCGCCGGCGTTCGCGACGGACAGGACGGTGTTCTTTGGCACCGCCTATCAGGGCGTTGCGCGCACGTTCGACGCAGGGCAGACCGTGTCCTACTGCAACAATGGTCTGACTGACCTCAGCGTCCTTCAGGTGGCGGTTTCTCCTGCGTATGGGACCGACGAGACGGTCGTTGCAGGGACGGACGGCGGGGGTCTCTTCGTCTCGCGGGACAAGGGGGCAAGCTGGAACGCGGCGGGAGGATTTGCAGGACATGCCGTTCCATGGGTCGCCTTCGCTCCTGACTATCGTACGTCCGGAGCGGCATTCGTTGCCGTGGAAGGCGAGGGATTGTGGCGCACCACGGACTCCTTCGCGACCGTGGCACAGACCGCACCACTCACCGCCGGACCGGATCTTGCGGATACGGTCGTCGATTGTGTCGCGGCGTCTCCTGCCTTTGCCACTGATCAAACGTTGTTCGTCGGGACGCACTCGGGACGTATGTACCAGAGCACAGATGGAGGCGCATCATTCGGCTATCTCGCGGGCAGCGGACTGCCCGCCTACGCAATGAAGGATCTGCGGATTTCGCCCGCCTTCGCGACGGATAGCACAGTCTATATGTGTACGGACTATGGAACCGGGAGCACCAGAGAGGCCGGTGTCTACAGGTCCACGAACAGGGGCGCCAGCTGGAAACAGGTTGCCAGCTACATCTGGTACGATGCCATCCGCATCAGCGACGCGTACGAGGCCGATGGCACCGTGCTCGCTGTCTCGTGGAGCGGTGGCCTGGACGTGACGACAAACCGCGGACTGGTCTTCGGCAGTATGAGTAGCGGAATTCCGCTGGTGAGCGGCAAGTACTGGGGCAACGCCCTGGATATCTCTCCCTCCTTCAGTACCGACGGTATCGTTTATGTCGGCCTGACCAATGGTGGTGTATTCACAACGTATCGGCTCGTGAAGGCTGCACCGACAACGGTGAGTCTGGTGATCGGCAGTACGACCATGACGGTAGACGGTGTCGCGCGGCCACCGCTGGACGCCGCTCCAATGATCATGGGCGGCAGGACGCTGGTTCCCATACGCGCTATCGTCGAGGCTATCGGTGGGACGGTCACCTTCGACGCAAAGGACGGCAAGGGCAGAGTCGACATTGCGCTGGGAACCCACACACTCTCGCTCTGGATCGGAAAGCCGGGTGCTCTCTTGGACGGAACGACTGTGCAGATCGACACTGCGAACGCGAATGTCACGCCCATCATCCAGGCCAGCCGCACCTACCTTCCGTTCCGCTTCGTGGGCGAGAGCCTGGGTTGCGAAGTGGGCTGGGACCCGGCGACACGGACCGTGACCCTGACGTATCGGTCATAGGAGGACTCGGAATGAAGAAGATCGTTTCCATAAGCTTGCTGCTCATGCTCCTTGCCGTTCTCGTCGGAGTGCCTGCCGGTTCTCTTGCCCGCGCCGACGCGGTGGACCGCATTGTGACATTCCCCGACGATGCCCACATGGACGTCTGTCGCCTCATAGAATCAGCCATGGCGTCTATCCTGTTCACCATCTACGATTTCAGTGATCCGCGCATCGAGGACTACCTTGCAGACGCTGCTGCCAGAGGTGTGTTCATCAACGTCATGGTCGATCCAGGCGAACGCCTCGCCCTCACGGACTCGAAGGGTATCATCGCCGACTTGGTCCGGGCGGGGATCACGGTGCGGAGTACTAACCCCGCCTACCGTATCACGCATGCCAAGTATGTTGTGGTGGATGGCAGCACAGCGTACATTTCGGCCAACAACTTCACTTATGCCGACGGCAAGAAGAATCGTGCGTTTGCCGTCATCACGACGGACCAAGAAATCGTGGCCGACCTCATGATGATTTTCTGGGCGGACTGGCAGAGGAAACCACTGACCCTTCAGCAACTGACCAGCGATCGCCTCATCGTGTCTCCGCTCAACGCGGGCGCTCGCATCAAGGCACTCATCGACGGGGCGAAGACCAGTGTTGTCGTTGCGACACAGTACCTCAAAAGCGACATGGTCAATCAGGCGCTGGCTGCAGCCGCTGCGCGCGGTGTCAAGGTTCAGGCCATCACCGACGGTACCTATACCGATTCCCGGACGGCCGCTGCCGATGCAAGGATGCTCATCGGGGGTGACACCGTTCGCGTTTCGATGACGCCGTACTACCACGTCAAGATGATGATGGTCGATGGAACGCAGATGTTTGTGGGTTCGCAGAACTGCTCGGACCCACCGCTCACCGACGATAACCCACTGCAGCAGCAGCGCGAGGTCGGTATCATCGTTACAGACCCTGCTCTTATCGCCAGGGCACAGGCAGTGTTCGTCTTCGACTGGGCGCGGTCTCTGCAGCCGTAGCTCCACCCTGGACGTTCTCGTACGCAACCCTCCGGCTATGTGACCGGGGGGTTGCGTTGAGGAAGAGGGGCACAACGTCCTGTCCGTTGGCAGCGGGTCCTGCCCCCTGACGATCAGCGGACGCCCCGGCTACTTGCCAATACAGAAGGTATTGAAGACGGTTGCGAGGATGTCGTCGGGGGCGATGTGCTCGCCCAGAAGCCGTTGCATCGCTTCACGGGCTTCGCAGAGAAGATACGCGAGGACGTCTGCAGGAGCTGTCGCGGCTGAGTTCACGAAATCGCCCAGCGCGCGGTCGGCAGTCATGAGCTCTAGTGCTTGCCGGTGCGTTACCATCTGCCTGGCTGCGACCGTCCCGGCAGCTGTCTCGACCAGCTCCGACAGGCGGCGGGTAAGCTCGTCGAGTTCTGTCCGTTCCGTGGCAGAGATGCCGAGCACTAGTTCGCCGACCTCTTCCTCGAGACCCGCTGGCACCGGTCCGGCGTCGATCTTGTTCACGGCCACGAGATGGGGCAGTGAACGGGCGCGATCGAGCAGGGCGCGTTCGTGTTGTTGCAGTCCCGTTTCGGCATCGAGGACGATCAGGACGATGTCCGCCCGTTCGATGGACTGAGCCGCCTGTTCACCTGCCAGACGATCGAGGATGTTGGCAGGGGTTGTGCCTATGCCGGCCGTGTCGACGAGGGTAACCCGGTGTCTTCCCAGGAGGATCTCCTCCGCTACCGAGTCACGGGTCGTCCCGGGAACGTCTGAGACGATGACCCTCGGATACTTGAGCAGAGCGTTCATCAGGGAGGACTTGCCGACGTTGGGCGCACCGGCGATCACGACAGTGACACCGTGCCGCAGCCGTGCGGTTGCCTGCGCGTCCGCGAGCAGCTTCCGGATGTTTGCGTGCGCCTCTTCAGCAAGACCCGTGGCTCCATGCAGGGCGCCTGCCTCGTCCTCCTCCGTGAACTGGTCGGGGAAGTCGACTGGTCCCTCCACGGAGGCGAGGGATTGTGTGATCAGGCTCAGGACCTCGCGAAAGGGCTGAGACGCATCCGTGAACAGCGACTTCCTGGCCAGGGAGAGCTCCTCGTCAGACCCTGCGTCCACGAGGTCGCGCACCGCTTCGGCCTGCAGGAGGGACAGCTTGCCTGCCAGCAGTGCCCGGAACGTGAACTCCCCTGGACGGGCGGCCTCTGCCCCAAGTTCCAGACAGGTCGCAAGAACACTGTCCAGCAGAAGAGGGCTCCCATGCAGCTGTAGTTCGACGGTATCCTCGCCCGTATACGAGCGAGGGCCGCGCATCGGCAGGACGATTCCCTGGTCCAGGACTTCTCCGCTACTCGGGCGACAGATGTGTCGCAGATTGACCATATGGTCCACAAGTGCGGGCTGGCCTGCGGTCAGCTGCTCGGCAATTGCCCAGGAGTCCGGGCCGCTGAGTCGTATAATGCCAATGCCGCTGCTACCACGGGCGGTGGCAAGAGCGGCAATGGTGGAAACGTGCGGCATGCGCCGCTCCCGTTACCTCGTGAGCTCGACGATGACGCGGCGCTGCGGGTCGCGGCCTTCGCTGTGTGTGGTGATACCGGGGTAGTCCTTGAGGGTCACGTGGATGATGCGTCGTGCCTTGGCACTCATCGGCTGCATCACGACGGCCTGTTTCTCACGCTTGACACGCAGAGCGGCGTCGATGGCCATGCGCTTCAGCATCTCGCGCTGGCGCATGACGTATCCGTCGACATCGACGGTGACGATGCCGGGGGCACCCTCGCGGTCCTTGTGTGCGACGACGTTGATGATGTGCTGCAGGGCGGACAGACACGTCTGGTCTTTGGTGAGGAACGTGCCGTTTCCGGTGAGCCCGGTGATGTTGATGTACGGGTCGCCGTCCGTGTACGCTACCTGAATCTCAGGATTCTCGTCGAGTGCCTTGAAGAAGTCGACAAGGAACTCCGTGACCAATTGCTCAGCATGTTTGGAAAGCCTCATGATAGTGCCTCCTACTTCTTTGCCGACTTCTTGACGACTGGTTCCGGGACGGGCATGCCCTTCGTGAGGCGCCTGATGACCAGATACTGCTGCCCCGCAGAGAAGAAGGAGAAGAGTGCCCAGTACAGGCTGAGCGCGATACTGAAACCGTACGCCCAGTAGCCGAGCATCAGTGGCATGAAATATGTCAGGAATGCGGTCTGGGACCGATCCTGTCCCGGGATGAAGGATGTGATGGATTGCACATAGGTCGAAGCCGCAACGACGACGGGCATGATGAACCTGGTGGCCAGCGGAAGCGTGCTCGAAGCCACGGAGAGAGCAGGCGCCCACAGGAACGATGCGTAGTTGAAGGGAGAGTAGTTGTTGATGGCCGTGAACAGGGCAAGGAAGATGGGCCACTGCACCAGGAGCGGAAGGCATCCGCTGAACAAGCTGACGTTGTTGTCCTTGTACAACTTCATTGTCTCCTGATTCAGCTGCTTGGCGTCATCCTTGCTCGGATACTTCGCCTTGAGCTTGGCGACCTGAGGTTGCAGTCTCTGCATGTCGACCGTCGACTTGAACTGCATACGCGTGAGCGGCTCGGTGATGAGCTTCAATCCAAGGGTGAGCAGGATGATGGCCAGAGCATAGCTGTGGACCAGCTTGTTCAGCTGTTCGATGATCCAGCGGATTCCGGCGGACAGGAAGTTGATGCTGCCGACCCTGACGATGCCGGCGTTCGCGATGATCTTGGTCACTGCAATGCCGTCGCCATCCTTGTAGGAGACGCTGACATTGACGGGGTAGGACTTGATGGCGGCCGCCGTCTTCTGCTGCAGGACCAGCTTCACCTGCGCGGTCTTGCCGGGCAGGAGGGGCGCAGTCAGTGTGACGGAGGCGTCGGTGGTCTGCCAGAGGTCGAAGGGAGCGATGCCCGCATTGCCGTCGATGGCGACAATCTGGACCTTCACGTCGCTCACGAACTTTGTCATATTGTTCTTGATGGTGATGATGATAGGGGCGTTCTCAAGCGGGCGTACCGTGGCCGAGAGGCCGATGCCTACAGGGTCGGAGGTCGTGACGGGCGCGGCCGCTCCGACGCAGCCGGAAAGCGTCAGGACGCCAAGGAGCAGTGTAACGACGAGCAGCAGTCTGTACGTGCTCTTACGGGAGCTTTTCTGAATCAATGGAAACCTCCAGGGTGTGAGTTGCATGCGCGCAGTCGCGGTGCAGGTTGGGCACAGGGTCGAACCCTCCCCGATGATATGGATGACACCGCAGAATACGCTTGAGGCCGAGCCATAGCCCGGTCAGGACACCGTACCGCTCGACAGCCTCGAGCGTGTACTCCGAACACGTTGGATAGTAGATGCAGGTCGCGCCCTTGAGCGGAGAGAGGAATCGACGATAGAAGCGCAGCAGGAACGTAACGACCTTCTTCATTGCTGGCGGTACTGGGCCGTAAGTCGTGCCAGCTCACGCCGGACATCGTCCACGGACGAGGCGACGATCGGCTTGCGAGCCACCAGGACATACGCAAAATCGGGCATGAGATCGGGTGAGACCAGGCGAAACGCTTCTTTCATGAGACGCCTGGCATGGTTGCGCTCAACGGATTCTCCTACCTTGCGGGAAGCTGTGAACCCCACCACGTGAGTGAGCGCGGGAGATACAAAAACCACGATCAACGTACCATGATAAGCCTTCGAATTGTCGAAGGCCTTCTTGTATACGCTGCCCGGGATTCGTTTCCACAGTCTTGCCAACTGTCACTGCACCAACAGGTCAACCATCCGTGGAGCGGACGGACACCTACGCGACGATAAGCTTCTTGCGTCCCTTCAGTCTCCTGCGGGCGAGAACGTTGCGTCCACCCGGGCTCCTCATGCGGTTCAGGAAACCAAGGGTGCGATTGCGCTTGCGGTTCTTAGGTCTGTAGGTAGTTCTCATGATTCGATACCTCCACTGATGAAAATCCCCTATATCATACCGGAAAGACCGTGGTTGTCAAAGCGACCACGCATCATGAGCGACACAGGGCTTCATCTGTCTGCAAGCGGGTTCGCGATGACAAGTCCGGCAAGGATACCGGCTGCCCCGAGCATCATCAGCGGCGTGAGCGATTCATGAAGAAACAGGACACCTGACGCAGTACCGATAAGTGGGTTGAGGTAGACAAACATACCGGTCTCGGATGCTTTCTTCGTCTCCAGAGCGTGGAACCACACGGGATATCCCAGCAAGATCGACAGGTACGCGAGATAGGCGACGCTCGCCCAGGCGATGAACGGCATGGTCATGACCTGTGACACCAGAGAAGCGGGGCGAAGCCAGGGCAGCAGGAACAGCGTCCCGAGGAAGAGGCCCCAGACAGTGACGTCGAGCCCTCGATACCGTGTCACGAGTGGTTTACTCAGCACGGTCGAAAGGGACCAGCAGAGAGGCGCGAGAAAGGCGAGGAAGACCCCAAGCAGGCTCGTCAGCTCGATGCGGCCATTGATTCCGAGGACCAGTACGACAAGACCGGCAAGTGAAACGACAAGACCAGCGACGCGTCGCCCCGGCAGCCGTTCGTGAAGGAAGAGAGCCGACAGGACGCCGGTGAGGATGGGAGCGAAGCCGGCCGTCAGTGCCGCTACGCTGGCAGTCACACGCGTCTCGGCGGCGTTGAGGGCGAGATGGTAGCCCACGACCATGAGGAAACTGACAAGAAGCAGGCGGGACCAGTCGCGCCGTTCAAGCTTCCGAAGTCGGTACAAGCCCGGAAAGAGGAACAGGAAGGGCCACACCAGGGCAAACCGGAGGATCGCCAGGTTGGCCGGCGTCAGCGAGCGTGTCGCGATGCGCACGAACGTGAAGGCGTTCGCCCAGACGAGGAAGAGCCCGACCAGGCTGAGGTTGACCAGCGCTGCCTTTCGGTCGCGCATCAGTCCGTTTCTAGCCTCCAGAGTGCTTTCACTCTACGCAGCGGTGCCATTACTGCGAGCGCGATCACAATGCTGGGGACCATGTAGCTCGCGTTGTACGCAAGAGAGTACACGAAGGGATTCATATGCCACTGCGATGCGTAGGAAGCGAAAAACACGAGGCCGGAGATGACGTGGAAGAGATATCGCACACCGCCGCCGACCAGGATGCCCAGCCACCAGTGATTGCCGCGCCGGAACAGGGGCAAGCCCGCAAACGCCAGAGCCATCCCAGGCAGTGGATAGTCGAGGAGGATCTGCACAGGGTGCACAAAATAGGGATCGGTGATCATGGTGACCAACCCAAGAGCCAGGCCGGCGATCAGCGCGTCCCGAACCCCCCGCCTGAGAGCGATGTAGAAGACCGGAATGATGCCGAGAGCGATCGTTCCGCCGTATTTGAGCTGCAACGGTATGAGTTTCGACACGTAGGAAAGCGCGACGGCAAGGGCTACCGCCAGCCCCATTTCGGCGATCTCCTTGACAGTGATCGCTTTGTTCGCTGTACGTTCCATGAATACCTCCCGAATCTACGATAGATTGCGGGGCGTCGTGATACTGCTCTGTCTCCCTACGCTGGCATGACCCAGATCAGGTTCAACGAGTTGAGCCACATGACTCTCTCAGCCCTTTCGGGCACCCCATAGAAGCATAATGCCTGATCATCCCGAGTCAACGGTACGATGTCGCACAGGGGTTTTCGCAGCTGATGGAGCAGCGTACGGCAGGTCAGGGGCCCGGCTTTACTTGCAGGGTGATGTTGGTACAATGGCGTGTGAACCAAGGAACGGGACAGTGCCGGGCATGACGGTTTTGTCGCAGGAAAAGGGAGATGCCCGGATGGAGGGAACATGCGGGAAACCGAGCTTCAGAACGTCAGTCTTGTAATAGGAGGATAGAGAGTATGAAGTTCCTGAGAGTCTCACTGATTGCACTGCTTGCCATTGCGTTCGTCGTAGGTTCGACCGGCTGCAAGAAGGCGGAAACACTACCGCCTGCTACCGAAAAGCTGAAAGTCGCCTTCATCTACGTTGGACCCCACAACGACGGTGGATGGTCACAAGCGCACGAAGACGGTCGCCTGTACCTGCAGCAGAATGACCCGAACGTCGAGTCCACCTATTCGGAAAGCGTACCTGAAGGTTCTCAGGCCGAGAAAGTCTTCCGTGATTATGCAAGTGCAGGCTACAAGCTCATCTTCGGCACCAGTTTCGGCTTCATGGACGCCATGGTGAACACGGCCAAGGACAATCCCACCGTCAAGCTCATGCACGCGTCCGGGTACAAGCGTTCCGACAATCTTGGAACGTACTTTGGCCGCATGGAGGAGCCCGACTACCTTTCCGGTCTTGTCGCTGGCAAGATGACCAAGACCAACAAGATCGGGTTTGTCCTGCCGTTCTCCATCCCCGAGTGCATCCGCGAGGTTGACTCCTTCACGGTTGGCCTGCGCGAAGTCAATCCCAAGGCTACCGTCACCGTCGTCTACACCAACACGTGGTTTGACCCCGCCAAGGAAGGCGATGCGGCCAAGTCCCTGCTCAACAAGGGTTGCGACGTCATTGTGTCCGGCGTCGATTCCCCTGCACCTCTCGATGAAGCGTTCAAAGCTGGCAAATACGGTATCGGCTACGACATGGACATGGCTGCCGGCATGAAGACGCCGGAGGAAGCCAAGTCCGTGCTCACGTCCCGCATCTGGCACTGGGGTCCCTATTATCTCAAGGTTGCCAAGGCTGTCGAAGACGGAACGTGGACCAACGCTGACTACTGGGGAGGCATGGCTGACGGCATCGTCGACCTTGCCCCCATCAGCTCGGCCGTTCCGCAGGACGTCGTCGACTATGTGAACACCCGCAAACAGCTCATCCTTGACGGCAAGTACACGCCGTTCGATGGACCCATGATCAACCAGAAGGGTGAAACCGTGGTTCCTGCCGGCACAACCATGTCCGACGCTGACCAGTTGAACCTGCAGTGGTTCGTGCAGGGCGTCATCGGCAAGATTCCAAAAAGCGGTTCATAGAGAACAGTAGCGGCTCCCCGGCATTGCGCCGGGGAGCTTTTCTTCTTCTGTGGAGGAAAAGATGGAGGGCCAGGAACAACTGATGCTCGTCATGAGCAATATCATGAAGCGCTTTCCGGGCGTCGTGGCCAATGACCATGTGAGCTTCGCATTGCGGAAGGGCGAGATCCATGCGCTGCTGGGCGAGAACGGGGCCGGCAAGTCGACGCTCATGAACGTTCTCGACGGTATTTACTATCCTGATGAGGGCGAGATCGTCATCGAGGGGAAACGCGTCGATCTGCGCTCGCCGCTCGATTCCATGAAGCACGGTATCGGGATGATCCATCAGCATTTCATGCTGGTCGATTCTCTCTCTGTCATCGAGAACGTCATCCTGGGGCTGGAGTCTCAGGGTTTCTACATAGACAAGAAGTCCGTGGCCGGCCGAATCGAGGCCATAGCAAAGAAATACAATTTCCGTGTCGATCCCTATGCCAGGATCTGGCAGCTGTCCGTGGGCGAGCAGCAGCGCGTCGAGATCATCAAGACACTGTTCAAGGGTGCTCGCATCCTGATCCTGGATGAGCCGACCTCCGTCCTGACGCCGCAGGAATCTGAGGAGCTGTTCGGCATCCTCCGGGAGATGAAGTCGGAGGGCAAATCCATTATCTTCATCAGTCACAAGCTGAACGAGGTTATGTCCGTTTCTGACCGCGTCACGGTACTGAGGAAGGGACGGCTGGTAGGGACCGTCGATACGGCCTCCGTCACGGAGCGCGAGCTCGCAAAGATGATGATCGGGCGCGACATCCTGTTCCGCCTGGAGCGGGGGGACATCGAACAGGGCCGGGAGGTCCTCAAGGTCGAAGACGCTCGGGCCTACAATGACCGTGGCATCATGGCTCTCAGCAAGCTGAGCATCACCGTCCACGGCGGGGAGATCATGGGTGTCGCCGGTGTCGCCGGAAATGGGCAGGTCGAACTCGCGGAATGTATCACGGGACTGCGCCACCTCGTCAGTGGACACGTCACGGTGGAGGGGATCGACGTGACCAACGCGACTCCGTGCACGCTGACATCCGCAGGAGTGAACTATATACCGGCCGATCGACTTGGCGTGGGCCTCGTGCCCAATCTCTCCACGGTCGAGAACGCGATGCTGCGGAAGTACAGGCAGAAGCCGATGTGCAGGGGGACATTCATCGACTATGGTGCCGCCTGCACATATGCTGACAGACTCATCGAGAAGTTCGACATCGCTGTACCGCTCCGGAATGCGCCAGTCAAGGTCCTTTCCGGCGGGAACATGCAGAAGCTGCTGCTTGCTCGCGAAATCGAGGAGAACCCGAGGCTCCTGATTGCAGAACACCCAACCCGCGGCCTCGATGTGGGCGCTACCGAGTTCGTGCGCAAGACGCTGCTGGAACAGCGCGACCACGGGGTGGCGGTGCTGCTCATCAGCGAGGACCTGGATGAGATTCTCATGGTCGCGGACCGGGTCGCGGTGATGTACGAGGGCCGCATCGTCGGTATTGTCGACGCGCATCACGCGGACATTGCGCAGATCGGCCTGATGATGGCGGGCGCCGTGGGCGCCAAGACATGACCAGAAAAGGGGCCTGAGATGCTGCGATTCGAGAAACGCGACAAGACACCGATACGGCTTCGCGTCCTGGTACCCATCTGTTCGGTTCTGCTTGGCCTCCTCGTGGGGTCGGTCGTCATGCTGTTTGCCCGGGTCAACCCGCTGAGAGTCTATGGAGCCATCGTCAAGGGAGCTTTCGGGTCGGCGTACACCTTCTCGGAGACCCTGGTGATCGCGGTTCCCCTCATCCTCATCTCCGTGGGGCTTTGTCTCGTCTATCGCATGAAGTTCTTCAACATTGGGGCAAAGGGCCAATACATCATTGGGGCCATCTGTGGGTCCTACCTGGCGCTGTTTGGCCCGGCGACGATGTCTCGGCCGCTGCTGCTGACACTGATGCTGGTACTCGGTACCCTTGGAGGAGCGCTATGGGCTATCATCCCTGCGCTTCTCAAGGTGTACTGGAATGTCAACGAGGTCATTGCGACACTCCTTCTCAACTATATCGCCTGGTATGTCCTATGGTTCTTCATGTATGGCACATGGCGCGATCCGGGTAGCCACGGGTTTCCACTGTCCAAGAATTTTTCCCTCAATGCCCAGCTTCCGCGGATCCTCGCGACTCCCTCGCGACTCCACATCGGGCTGTTCTTCGGAATTGCTGCCGCACTGATCGTCTGGATCATCATCCGGAAGACTCGCTTCGGGTATGAGGCCAGAGTCCTGGGCGAGAACGAGCGCGCGGCCAGATACGCCGGCATCAATGTGTTCAAGACGGTCATCATCGCGGCGATCATCTCGGGAGGGCTTGCCGGCCTGGCCGGCATCGCGCACACCTCAGCCGTGCTGCGCGTCCTGCAACTCGAGATCAACTCAGACTACGGGTATACCGCCATTATCGCGGCATGGCTGGCAGGGCTTGACCCGCTGGTCGCTGTGGGGGTGTCGGTGCTCCTGGCGGCTCTCGAAGCAGGCGGCTACCAGATCCAGATCGTCATGCGGGTTCCATTTGGCATCATCGGCGTCATCGAGAGTTCGATCCTCTTCTGCCTGCTGGCAGGAGAGATCGTCACGCACTACCGCGTCATCCTGACGAGGAGGTTGGCTACATGAATCCTACCTTTGGCGACATCCTGATCAAGGTTCTCGCCGGAGCCATCCAGTCTGGGACGATTCTTCTGCTTCCCACGCTGGGGGAAGTCCTGACGGAGCGCAGCGGCGTGCTGAACCTCGGGCTCGAGGGACTCATGCTGATCGGCGCGTTCTTCGGGTTCCTTGGAGCTACGACGACCGGCAATCCGTATATCGGCCTGCTGCTCGGCATGGCAGCAGCAGCAGCAGCAGCGGCTATCCATGCCTTCATCTGTGTGACGCTCCGTGGCAACCAGACGGTCACGGGCCTTGCGCTCGCGATCTTTGGGGCGGGCCTCACCAGTTTCTACGGTGACAGATGGGTTTCTCAGCGTCTTACGACAGCGATCAAGCCCATGGCGATTCCCGGGCTGTCACAGATCCCAGTCGTCGGCCCGATTCTCTTCAGCCAGGACCTGGTTGTCTACGCCGGCTATATCCTGGTAGTCCTGTTCTGGTTCCTGCTGTTCAAGACGAAGGTCGGTGTCAACTTGAGGGCGGTCGGCGAAAACGCGAAGGCTGCAGACGCCATGGGCGTCAATGTGGCTGGCACGCGCTACTTCTGGACCATCCTGGGGGGAGCACTTGCGGGGGCAGGAGGAGCGTACATCACGTGCGGTATCCATCCGTACTGGCTTAATGGCATCACGTCCGGCAAGGGGTGGATTGCTGTTGCTCTCGTGGTCTTTGCCATGTGGAATCCCTTCAACGCGCTCGTCGGAGCGTTCCTGTTCGGGAGCATCGAAGCCCTGCAGCTTCAGCTCCAGGCAGGGGGCACCTATATCAACAGCGCTCTGATGTCCATGTTGCCCTATGTGACGACCTTCGCGGTCATCATCGCGGCAACCCTCATCGTCCGTGTGCGTCACGTTGGGACACCAAAGGAACTGGGGATACCCTACGCACGCGAAGAGAAGTAGCGGGTGCCTTGAACCTGACGGTCAGTCAAGACCCGTCAGGATATCGCCAGTGAGAACAGGAAGGTCAGGGGCTCGTCGTCCACGGTCAGCGTAACCGTGATCATCGACACGCCGGAAGCTCCGAATGTGACTGGAACGGCGAACTGGTCGGAGGATGTCGTTCCCTGGCCGAGGACATCGTTGTCGGCAGAAACTTGGTAGGCGTATGAGCCCCGGATGCCGCGTGTCACGAATGTCAGCGTGAGCGGTGTCTGGGGTGGCAACGGCGCGGGACGGTCCAGCTGCAGAGAACACCGGATGCGCGGTTCTCGCCAGGTCGCGAGAGATGGGACGAACAGCAGCGCTGCCAGAACGCCGGCGGCAATCACGAGGATTGCCGCTGCGATGACGACGGACGTTCGAGGATGTGCCACGGAGGGACCCTGCTGCTACTTCAGGAGGACAGCGACCAGGAGCTTGATGCAGCCTTCGACATCGCCGAGATCGACCATCTCGCTGGCGCTGTGGACATAGCGGTCGGGGATACTGATGACGCCGGTAGGGACACCACTGGCGTTGGTCTGGATGGCTGCTGCGTCGGTCGTGCCGCCCTGGAGGACCTCGAGCTGGAATGGGATGCCGTGGTTCTTTGCCGTCTCGATGAGCAGGTCACGGACAGCAGGCGTCGCGACCATCCCGGCGTCCTTGACCTTGATGGCGGGTCCTTTGCCCAGGCCGATATCCAGCACGTAGCTTTCAGGAGTATCACCCCAGGCAGTGACGTCCAGAGCGATGGCGAGGTCCGGTTGGACGCCCCATGCGCCGACCTTGGCGCCTTTGATGCCGATCTCTTCCTGCACGCTGAACATGGCATACGTCTCGTAGTTCAGCTCCTTCCCCTCGGCGGCCTTGAGGGCTTCGATGAGGACGTAGCAGCCGATCCGGTCGTCGAGTGCTGCAGAGGTCACGCGGTTACCCACCTGCACACAGTCGCCGGTGTAGACCGCGAAATCGCCGATGGCGACATGCAGGAGGGCGTCATCCTTTGACGCTGCGCCGATGTCAAGGAACAGCTTGTCCAGTGTCAGATGCTCAAGCGTCTTGTGGTCCTTGCTTTCCACGGCTGCGACGCCGACGGTCCCGTTCGCGAAGACAAAGCGGTGCCCCAGGACCTTGTACGGGTCAAGCCCGCCGACTGCGCCGAAGCGCAGGAATCCGTCCTTGTCGACGTGCGTGACGATGATGCCAATCTGGTCCATGTGGGCGGACAGCAGCAGCTTCGGCTTTCCTGGAGCGGGGATGCAGTAGATCAGGTTTCCCAGTGCGTCCACCCGGTAGTCTACATGCAGGGAATTGAGTTCGCGCGTGATGACGCCGCGAATGCCCTCTTCGTAGCTGGTAGGTCCCCAGGTTTGTGTCAGTGTGCGTATAAGTTCGTTCATCTATGCCTCCGTGGTGGCAAGTTGTGCCAGGAACTTCGAAAGGAGCGCCAGCGTGTTCTCGTAGTCGCAGATCTTGATGAGCGACACGGGAGAGTGGATGTAGCGCGCAGGGATGGCGACTGCCAGTGCCCGCACCCCGGCCTTGGCAAGCTGGATGCTGCGAGCGTCCGTGCCACCCGCCGGCATGCGCTTGAACTGCCAGGGAAGCCCGTTCGCTTTCGCGACCTCGATCAGCTGGTTGCGAAGCCGGTGGTCCGTAATCATGCCACCGTCCTTGATGGTGAGGACGGTGCCGGCGCCCAGGCTGCTGACCTCCTGGTAGTCCTTGACCTCGCCGATGTCGGCGGCGATCGTTCCCTCGACCGTGATGCTGATGTCGGGCGGGTATCGCCACGCTCCGACCATCGCTCCCTTGGTCCCAACTTCTTCCTGTGCCGAGAACATCCCGATGACGGAGAAGGGCCAGTCCGTCTTGAGCAGTTCGGCAACGATGGCGCAGCCGACCCGGTCGTCAAATGCCTTGCCGACGAGACACCCGTCGCCGAATGTTCCAAACGCCGTGTCGAACGTGATCTGATCACCGACGGCCACCTTGCCCGCCAGCTCCTTGTCCGACTTGGCGCCGATATCGACGACGATGTCATCCGCCTTGATGACGGTGTTTTCGGTTTCTTCGTGGGTGGACAGATGCACGGCCTTGATGGCTGTCACGCCGGGAAGGCGGTCCTTGCCGACCAGCACCTTCTTGCCCAGCAGCAGCCGGTCGTCGATGCCGCCAGCCTTGCCGATGTGCAAGTACCCCTCCTTGGTAATGTGGGTCACGTAGAGGCCGATCTCGTCCATATGTGCGTTCAGCATAACGTTGGGCCCCAGCTTATCCATGCCCTTGATTGCGAACAGATTCTTGATGGAGTCACGCTCGAACCGGTCGACGTGGCCCTCAAGCTCGCTTCTGAGGATGGCAGCGACCTCGTCTTCATGCCCCGAAATGCCGCGGGCCTCGGTGAGCTTCTTCAGCAGCTCAATGCTTGTCTGTTCCATACAGCTCTCCTATGAACGCCCCGTCGAAGCCTTTCGCAATCTCGACAATGAGCCTCGCCGTCCTGTCGACGTCAACCTGGTCGGCGGTCTCGACAGGTGAGTGCATGTAGCGCAGTGGAATGCTCAGGACGCCGGCGGCGATGCCGGAGCCGACCAGCTGCAGCTCGTCCGCATCAGTGCCGGAATATGACATGCAGGGTTCCTCACTGGTGGGGATCTCGACCGCCTTCGCACTTCTGCGAATGAGTTCGAGGACGTGGTCATTGACGACCGGGCCGACAGCAACGCCGGGGCCGCCGCCGAGCGGGATGGTCTTGTGTTCAGGAACGCCGTCGGTGTCGGCATGGGTGACGTCGACGGCGATACCGACGTCAGGGTGGGCGAAGTAGCCGCTGGTCCAGGCGCCGTTCCCGGTGATTTCTTCCTGGACGGTGAAGGCCATGACGACATCATACGGCAGCGTCATATTCTTTAGCAGTTCGAGGGCTTGCACCAGAGCCACGCCGCAGAGGCGGTCGTCCTGGGTCTTTCCCGCGAACCGCTCGTTCATGAGGTGGCTGATGCCGGCCGTGAACGTGACGGTGGAACCGATGGGGACCAGCTTGAGGACTTGTTCTCGTGGGAGTCCGACATCGATCCAGAGTTCATCGGGGGCAACCGGCTTGTCCATTTCGTCGTGCGACATGACGTGGACCGGCTTGAGTCCGATAATGCCGGGCAGAGGCTCTGTACCATGGACGACGACCTGCAGACCCGGCCATACGCGCTCGTCGATCGAGCGGCAATGGATGCCGAGAAAGCCCCTGTTATTGATCCTTGTCACCCATGCGCCGACCTCATCGAGGTGTGCGGCGAAGAGGATGGCATGTTCACTCGAGCGACCCTTACGGACGGCGATGAGATTACCAAGAGGCGTGTCATGAATCTCGTCGGCGATGCCGCCCAAGGCGCTGCGCAGGATGTCATGGAGGCGGCGTTCGTCTCCTGAAACCGCATAGGCGCTTGTCAACTGCTCTACAAGCTTGTGCATGTTCGTCTCCTTTCCCGTGGCAAGACTATTGTACGGCAAACGAACAGAACGTCAAAGCCAGCTTCGCGGAACGGCTTGACCACGCCGTCCTGGGCACTACAATGGACTGCAATGGAGAGACCGACTGACACGACACCCCACGAGAGCCCTCGCAACCGGCATGTCGCGGTGGCCTGGCAACAACAAAGCGGCGCTTGCGCGCCGCTTGTGTTTTTCTATGCCAGAGAATACTACTTCTTGGCGATGGCGTCCTTCAGAGCCTTGCCGGGCTTGAAGAAGGGGGCCTTCTTTTTCGGAATGGTGATGGCCTTGAGGGTCTTGGGGTTGACGCCCTTGCGAGCCTTGCGCTCTTTGACGCCGAACGTGCCGAACCCAACGAGTGCGACCTTGTCGTTCTTCTTCATGGCTTCCTTGACGGCATCCATGAACGCATTGACCATGACCTCGGACTCCTTCTTGGTCATCTTGGTCATCTCGGCAATTCTGGCTACAAGTTCTCCTTTGTTCATGCAATCTCCTTTCCTGTCTTTTTGTCGCGCTTTTCCCCGCGACTGGGAAGGTACACATGTAGTATAGCACATTTTTGCAAAATCGGGTAGCGTTATAGCCGCTCCTCATGGGAGATGACAGCGAAACGCGCCAGGGATGCGGCATCACCGCGTGGTGATATGCAGTCCTGGACAGCGGTTGGTGGATGTGACGGGAAACGTGCCCCTCATGCCGGATAAGCCGGATGTCTCGCTGAATTTGTCAAGATTGACCGAGGAAAGTTGAACAAGCGACAGGTCAGACGTCCTGAAATTGGTCGTGTCGGGTCGTCCCGGGCACCCCCAAAGGTTGTTTGTGCGTGATGACGGGAGGGCGGCGAGGGCATAGCCACCACTCATGGGAACGCCGGCCATTCACGGCGGCCGGATGGCGCTCCCTGGCACGCTGACAGTCCGACTGCAAAACTGGACATGGCAAGCGCCACGTTGGGTGTATACTATGCGTGAGAAGTTGTCCACATCGTATCGGGAGGTATGTATGGCGATAGACGAGAAGCTTGCGGAGCTGGGTGTCCTATTGCCAGAGGCGGCAGCGCCTGTTGGCAGTTATGTTCCGGTCAAGCTCACCGGCAGCCTTGCGTTCGTGTCGGGAATGCTGCCGACTGAGGGCGGTCGTGTCAAACAGACCGGTCGCGTTGGCGAGAGTGTCACCACCCAGGAAGCGTATGGTCTTGCCCGCATCTGCGCCATCAACGGTCTCGCCGCCCTGAAGAGTGCCATTGGCACGCTGGACCGCGTCAAGGGCATCGCGATGGTGCAGGGATTCGTGCAGGCGGCTCCGGACTACGCGGAGGTGCCCAAGGTGATCAACGGTGCTTCCGACCTGCTTGTCGCGCTGTTTGGCGATGCCGGTCGCCACGCGCGCTTCGCCGTCGGGGTCGCATCACTTCCATTGAATGCGCCCGTCGAGGTCGCGTTCGTCGCCGAGATCATGCCCTGACGCCCGTCTGGGATCATCGGCAGTGGGGCCTTCGTTGCAGCGACGCCCGGTAGTAGTATTATTGAGCCTGTTCAGGGGGTAGTCACAATGACCAGTGAGGTACGTGTTGTCATGAAGGTCAACGGAACGGAGTATCATGTCACGACACAGACGTGCAGGACGCTCGCCGAAGTCCTGCGGGAGGACCTGGGGCTTCTCGGAACCAAGATCGGCTGCAACAAGGGCGAGTGCGGTGCATGTACGGTCATCATGAACGGCCGGCCGGTCACCAGCTGCCTTGTGCTGGCGGTGCAGGCAGAAGGAGCGACCATCACGACGATCGAGGGGCTGGCGGAGGGTGGCAAGCCGTCGGCGCTCGAACAGGCGTTCGTCGAAGAGGGAGCTGTCCAGTGCGGTTTCTGCACGCCGGGGATGGTCATGTCCGCAGAGGCGCTGCTCGCCCTGAACCCACATCCGTCGGAAGCAGAGATCAAGACTGCCCTCGAGGGGAATCTCTGCCGTTGCACGGGCTACAGGAAGATCGTTGCCGCGGTGCAGAAGGCAAGTCAGGGCCGCGAATGACTGCAGCAGTCGTTCTTGCGGCTGGACATGCCGACAGGATGGGTTCAAACAAGCTGACCTTGCCGCTTGGCCCCGGGACGGTTGTCGGCCGCGTTGTTGCAACCGCGCTTGCGGCCTGTGACCGAGTGTTTGTGGTCATCGGGCTGCACGATCAGGTGACGAGAACCGCCGTGGAGCAGGGAGCAAGAGCTCTTGGCGCCGAGGGACGAGTTGAAGTGGTGGAGGGTGTACCCTACGATCCAGGTATGTTTATCTCGGTTCAGGCGGGACTGCGGCGGGTCACGGGCGCCGATGTCGTTCTCATCTTCCCCGGGGACATCCCCCTCATCCTGCCCGAAACCGCAATTTCCGTGAGAGATGCGGTATCGGCGGGACAGGCTGACGTAGCCGTGCCATCGTGCGGAGGACGGCAGGGTCATCCTGTTGCAGTCAGCGTGCGGTGTGTTCCGGAACTGCTCGCCATGTCGGAGCGCTCCACGTTGCGACAGTTCATGGCTGTGCACGCATCCACTACGAAGCTGGTTCCCGTCGATGACCATGGCATGTTGCTGGACATGGATACTCCTGACGAGTATAACCGTGTCCTCGAGTGTCTCAGGTCTGCGGAAACGTCCACCAAGGAGGTCTGATGGATTCCATCTATCAATATATCGCGAAGCTTGAACAGGAGGGCCGCGAGTTCGCCATCTGCACGGTCATCGACGCCCAGGGCTCGTCTCCAGGGCGTACCAGCTTCAAGATGGTCGTCCTGCCCGATGGAACTCAGCATGGGACCGTCGGCGGCGGCAAGCTGGAGTTGACCGTTCTGGGAGAGGCTCGCGACGCCATTACCGAAGGGAAGTCACGCGTCGTCACCTTCGACCTGAGCCAGAATGGCAAGGACAGCCTCGGCATGCTGTGCGGCGGTCAGGCCACGCTGTACATCGAGTACGTGGGCAGTCGTCCGCTCCTCTATATCTACGGTGCCGGGCACGTCGGGCGTTTCCTGGCGACATTCGCTGCTCTGGTTGGTTTTGAAGTGACAGTGATGGACGATCGGCCGGAGTATACCACCCCCGGTCGTATCCCCGACGCACACCACTTCCTGACCGGCGATTTCGTAGAACTGGTTCAGACGGCCACCTATGGTCCGCAAGGGTATCATGTCATTCTCACAGACAAGCACGTGAGCGACGAGCGAGTGCTGAAGGCACTGCTGGAGCGCAAGGTGGACAACCGGTACATCGGGATGATCGGTTCCCGGTCGAAGACGCTTGAGGTCTTCCGCCGCCTTGAGGCCGCAGGAGTTGGCAAGGAAGACCTTGCACGCGTGTATGCCCCGGTCGGCATCGACCACGGTGGCCAGACTGCCGAGGAGATAGCACTTGCCATCTGCGCTGAACTCGTGGCCACGCGTCACGACCGCACCCTGGCCGATTCGATGAAGAACAGGGCGAACGTCATTGGACTTCTGGAGAGCAAACCATGATCAAGGAACTCGAGTACCACGCAGCGCACGACCTGAAGGAAGCGCTGCAACTGGCCGAACAGTATGGGCCGCGCAAGCGCTTCCTGTCCGGCGGCACGGACGTGATGGTGCGTCTCAAGGAAGGACTCGTCAGGGAAGATGTGGTCGTCGACCTCTCCCGCGTGGCAGAGCTCCGCTTTATTCGCGAGGAGGCAGGCGTCGTCCATGTCGGGGCTGGGGCCACCCATACAGACATCAGCACTTCCTCCATCGTGCGGCAGCACGGCCGCGCACTGGCCTTGGCGGCTTCACGGGTTGGCGGTACCCAGATTCGCAACATGGGGACGGTCGGTGGCAACGTAGCCAATGCGTCTCCTGCGGGTGACACGATCCCGGCGCTCATCGTTCTCGACGCCGTCGTGTCCATCACCAGTCGCACTGGTACCCGGGAAGTGCCCATCATCGACTTCTTCACGGGTCCGGGACGGTCCGTGCTTGCCCCAGAAGAACTCGTGACAGAGCTCCATTTCCCTGCGACGGGTCCAAGGGAACTGACCGGCTTTGGCAAGCTGGGTTCACGGCAGGCGATGACGATCTCCACTGCCAACGTGGCCTTTTACTTCGGGATCAGCGCCAATCGGCGCATCGTGGAGGCTCGCATTGCCTTCGGCTCGGTCGCCCCGACCGTGGTCCGGGCATACAAGACTGAGCAGATGTTCTGTCAACTCCCTCCGGTCCTCTCATGGGATGCCATTCGCGCCGCCGCCCAGATGGCCTGGAAGGAAGTGGCGCCCATCGATGACCTGAGAGCGACTGCCGTCTATCGCAAGGAAGCTGTCGTCGGGCTTCTTGCCGAGGCCGCCTACGAAGCGCTCGCCTCCTGCTGGCATGAACGTTAAGATCAGGCTCTTTCAGGACTACAAGCAGTACCACGACACGCCCGAATACGAGCTGGAACTCCCGGCAGGAACGACGGCCCGGGAGATCGTGCGACAGCTTGGTATCAAGGGCCCTGAACTGGCGTACCTCATCCTCATTCTGAAGGGCAAGCGCGTGTACGATGAGTACGTCCTTCAGGACGGCGACGAGCTTGTGTTCTTGGCCCCAATCGGTGGTGGCTGAGCGTGAAAGGAGCGATGTGATGGACGATATCCAATTCCAGCAGATCGACAGGGTCGACGCACAGGGCAAGGCGTGTGGCACCACGGCGTACATGTCCGACCTCTCATTCCCGGGGATGCTGTATGCGTGGTTTGTGCGCAGCAAGTACCCACATGCCCTCATCAAAAGCATCGATGTCAGCAAGGCGATGGCGCTGGACGGTGTCGTCACGGTGCTGACCGCAGCAGACGTGACCGGGTTCAACGGGTTCGGGATCGTCAATCCCGACATGCCGGTCATCTGCAGCGACAAGGTGCGGTACATGGGAGATACTGTGGCGCTGGTGGCTGCTACGACCGAACGCATTGCCGAGCAGGCGGCAGCTCTGGTCGACGTGGACTACGAAGTCCTGCCCGTCGTCGACGACCCCATCGAGGCGCTGAAGCCCGACGCTCCCAAGATCCATGACAAGGGCAACGTCTGCCTGCACACGCTCATCGCCAAGGGCGACGTGGAACAGGGACTCCGCGAAGCAGACGTGGTCGTCGAGCACGAATACCGGACGCCACGTCAAGCCCATGTGCCGCTGGAGACCGAATCTGGTGTGGCCGTGCCGGAAGCCGACGGCTCGCTGTCAATGTACGCGGGTTCTCAGTATTCGTTCCGGGACCAGCTGCAGCTTGCCCGTATCCTGGGGATGAACCCCCGGATGATCCGGGTCTACAGCAACCCCGTGGGTGGCGGTTTCGGAAGCAAAGACGAGCTGACCATCCAGGGTGGCATCGCCCTGCTGGCCATGAAGACGGGCAAACCCGTCAAGGTCTTCCTCTCGCGCGAGGAATCGCTGGTGTCGGGTTGGAAACGCCATCCATTCATCATACGCATGAAAACCGGTTTCAAGAGCGACGGTACGATGCTGGCCAACGACGTCACCTGCTACGAAGACAAGGGTGCGTACTCGTCGCTCGGCGGGCCCATCCTCAACCTGGCCCTCGAACATGCTTCGTCCCTGTACCGCGTCCCCAACACACGCCACGAGGGCTGGGCCGTGTTCACCAACAACGGCGTCTGTGGCGCGATGCGTGGTTTTGGCGTGCCGCAGGTCCTGTTTGCCGTGGAATCCAACATGGACGAGGCGGCGGAGAAGCTGGGTCTGGATCCGGTCACGATACGGCGGAAGAATGTCCTGCACCAGGGCGAGGTTTCGCCTATTGGCCATACCCTGCGCACTGGTGTTTCCATGGGCCTGGTCCTGGACGGCATCGAGAAGTCGGACCTGTGGCAGCACCGCGAGGAGTACAAGAAAACGGACAAGCCATGGCTCCGGCGCGGGGTCGCTCTGGCGCTGGCTCCGCAGGGAGCAGGCCTCGGGGTTGGGATTCCTGACTATGGCGGCGCGTACGTTGATCTCGACCGGGACGGCAATTTCACGCTACGCATCGGCCTCGTGGAATACGGCCAAGGTACACATACCGGGTTCACACAGATGGCAGCAGGCCTTCTGCAGGTTCATCCGTCGCGTGTGCGGATTGTCGCCGGCCAGACCGAAGGTTCGGTCGACACGGGCCCCGCCACTGCTTCCCGCTCGACATATACAGCCTCGAACGCCATTGCCGCAGCGTTCCATAACTTCAGTGCCAAGGTGGCCGGCGCGCTCGATGCGAAGTATCATACGGGAGCAGATGCGGTCTGTGAGGCGAAGGACGGCGGCATGACGACTCCGGTTGGCTTCCGGACATATGAGGAACTGGCTCAGGAGTTTTCCCAGGAATCGCCGTTGCGCGGGGAGGGATACTTCGTGTGGCCCACCGCCGACCGCGAGATCCCCGGGGCTGCCGGGCTGCCACACTGGATCTACAGCTTCGCCGCCCAGGCGGCCCTGGTCGAGGTGAACACCCTGACCGGCGAGACCCACCTGCTCAGGGTCGCGACTGCACTGGATACGGGACACACGGTGAACCCACAGCAGGTCGAGGGGCAGATCGATGGTGGTGTTGCGCAGGGCGAGGGGTTCGCTCTGTTCGAGGACACGTTGATCGCCAAGGGGCAGGTCCTCACGAAGAACTTCTCCACCTACATCATCCCGACCGTCCAGGATGTTCCCGAGCACGAATACATTATCCTGGAGAATCCAGAGGGAACCAGTGCCCTCGGAGTTCGAGGCATTGGTGAAGTAGTAATGGTCCCTGTCATTCCTGCCATCGCGCTGGCAATCCATGATGCCACAGGTGTCTGGGTGCGTCAGTTGCCCGCGACGCCTGAGCGCGTCTACAGGCTGTTGCATCCAGAACTGGGTACCTAGTCCTATGGTTGGGAACTTTCACATTCGGAGGGGCGTCTTATGAGATGGCGGTCTAATCTGGATTCATGGTTTGCGGCAAAGCCGCGCATAAGCAGCAATTTGAGACATCGGGAGGTACTTATGATCAAGAGAATACTATCGTTGCTGGTAGTCGCAGCACTGCTCGTTGCACCACTTATGGCACGTCCAGGTCGAGCGCAGGCAATGACAGTTGGCACAGTCGTTGCTTCGCCGGTAGCACCATCCGCCTCGAACGTACAGGTTTCCATTGACGTGAACGTTGTAGTACCGTTGGGGAGCGGGAACTCGATATGGGTAGTTTTCCAGAGCCCTCTTGCAATCAGCAGCGCCACGAAGACTGTGACAGTAGCCGGTGGAATAGTCTCGTCAGCGGTGGCATCGGGCAACACACTGACCATAGTGCTCGGATCAGGCGGGTTGGCAACGGGAGTACACACCATTGCTATTACCGGAGCTACGGGTATCACCAATCCGTCATCAGCACAGACAGTCTCGATGTGGCTGTACACGTCACAGGAGTTAGGTTGGGTGCAGGCTTCTTACAGCGTTGTCTCCGGCACACAGCCAGCATACCTGTACTACTTCTCGGATACTTGGATCGCAGGCAGCGCGGCCTCTCACTACATCACCTTCGCTCCGAGCTCAGCCGGGACGTGGCCAGCGCCTGGAACAACGGTGAGTGTTCAGTTCCCTGCTGGTACGACCATGCCGTCGTTGCCGTACGCCTACACGAATTTCACACTCGGTGGGTTTCCGGTGACTGTTGTCTCAATAACCGGGACGCGGCTCGACGTTACCGTACCAACAGGAGTGGTTTACCAGGCATCGTATCAAATTGTCATTCCTTCCACGTTCCAGATCAGACACACTACGACGGTCAGCACCTCGAACGTGCTGCAGCTGTGGACGACGCTGGACCAGAGCCCCCAGTCCTTCACCTTCGCGACCCAGGGCGGTTCGATTACGATGCAGAGCCTGAGCGTTTCCCCACTTACCCCTAGCAGTGTCGCGCAGTTTGCCATCTCCTTCTACACCAGCTCGGCGGCGACTGGCATCAAGTACGGCGATACTATCAGGGTTGAGTTCCCTGCCGGCACGCAGTTCCCATCCGGTTCATTCTGTCCGGCCTGTTTCGTCATCAATGGTCAGTCGGCGCAGATTGCACCTACTCGCGTTAGTAACCTTGTCACGGTAACGGTTCCGACGACGCTGCCGACTGCCACCCAATTCGTTTACCTGACCATTGGCACGACTGCCGGCATCATCAACCCCTCCTCGTCGGGGAGTTACTCACTGAAGGTCTCAACCAGCCTCGATACGACGCAAGTGACATCCAATCAGTACACGCTGGTCGGAACGGCCATCAGCAGCCTTGCTGTTGTTGCGAATCCAACGGCGCAAAGCGCGTATCCCGAACTTAGATTCACCTTCACGACATCCAGCTCGGGAACACTCGCGACAAGTGACTACATCTATATCCAGTTTCCGACTGCGATGACTGTTCCTTCGTCGATCCCCGCAGCTTCAGTGACGGTGAACGGCGTCCAGGCATCATCAGTCAGTCGCGACGGGTCGGGCAAGCTGTCCATCCGCATGCCTCTGTCTGTCGGCAATAGCCAGCAGGTCACCATCGTCATCGCTGAGACCTCTGGTATTCGCAACCCTTCGACGGTGGGCACGACACTCAGCTTCGACGTCTCAACGTCTGAGGATGTCGGTATCCGGACCGTCACGTACACCACGACGACCTCACAGGTAACTCAACCTCAAGTGACGCTGACGACAAACGGCGTCGGCAAGCCGTCGGGCTACACGGTGACCTTCCAGACGGGCGCAGGCGGACTGCTGTCCGCCGGCTCCGGCCGCATCTACATCGTCTTCCCCAATGGAACGAGTGTCCCAGCATCCGTTGCAGGCCAGAACGTTCGAGTCAATGGTGCAGCGGTTTCGAGCATCATCAGTTCTCCTGGCAATCGGCGCGTTGAGATCACCTCGCCGGTCGCAGTCCCGGCATCTTCCCAGGTCACCGTCGTCATCGACGTGGCTGCCAATATCGTCAACCCGTCGACACCGTCTACCAGCTACACGCTGGCTGTGTACACGTCCGCCGAGCAGACGCTGGTCTACAGCGCTCAGTACTCTATTGTCAATCTGCCAACCAGTGTTGCAGTGACCATCCCAGCTGCCGCTGACGGTCTGAACGGCTACTACAGGACTCGTCCTGCTGTCTCCATAACGGCCAGCAGCCCATCGGGGTACCCAGTCTCCATCTACTACCGCATCAACACGGGGGCTGATACGCTGTACGGCGGACCGGTGCTGATTCCTGACGGCATCGTGACCTTCACGTACTATGCCAAGGACTCACAGAACAACCAGGAACAGGCGAAGCAGCTGACCTTCAAGGTCGATGCCACGGCCCCTGTCGTCACGATTCTGAGTCCGCAGGAAGGTACCGTCACATCATCTGGGGCTCTTCCCATTACCGGACGCACTGAAGCCGGAGCGTCCGTGAGCATCAATGGCAACTCAGTTGCGGTGCAGCCGAGTGGGGAGTTTGGTGGTTCTGTTGCACTTAGTGAAGGTGTAAATGCCATCCAGATCATTGCAACTGATATCGCAGGCAACATCGGTCAGACGCGTCTGAACGTGACGCTTGATACCAAGCCGCCCGTGCTCACCGTGACGTCGCCGAAGATCTACGCGACGGTGATGACCCAGCAGGTAGCGGTCACCGGCAAGACTGAGGCCGGCGCGACCGTAACGGTTGCAGGCGCGCAGGTGAACGTGGCAGCGGACGGTTCGTTCAGCATCATGTACATGTTCCAGAAGGAAGGGCTGAACGTTGTCGACATAACCGCGACAGATGCGGCCGGGAATGTTGCCAGGACTGGCATCCCTGTCACCTATGTTGCCCGCACGCTGATTCGACTACAGGTCGGCAACAAGACGGCAATGATCAACGACGCATCCAAGACACTCCAGGCGGCTCCCATCAATGTCAAGGGTGTCGTCATGGTCCCGCTCCGGTTCATCGGAGAAGCGTTCGGGGCGACCGTGGAGTGGGAGCCTGTGTTCAAGATTGTCCGGCTTCAGCTCGGTTCGACGACCATTTATCTCCAGATAGGATCCAACTACGCGTCGGTGAACGGCAAGAAGATCGTGCTTCAGGGTCTTCCGTCCATCATCAAGGGCACGACAATGGTTCCAATCCGGTTCATCTCCGAAGCATTCAACGCAGAAGTTGTGTGGAATGCTCCCACGCAGGGCATCGACATCACATATCCAAAGCCCTGAATCGAGTAACAATGTATCAGAGGGGTGTGCATCATGAAGCATGAGGGACTGATCATTGGTCTGCTGGTCGTCGCGGTGGTCCTTTCTGCGGCGGGACTGGTCCTCGGGGTTGCACGCCCCGCACGCCAGCTCAGGGTTGTTGCTGCCACCGGCACGGCCCAGAAGTCGTTTGTGCCAGATACCGCCCACCTGGACCTTGGTGTCCAGACGGACGCTCCGGAAGTGCAGAAGGCTCAACAGGACAACCTGGCGACGATGAACGACGTCCTGGCTGCCCTGAAGGCGGCCGGCGTCAAGAGCGAAGACATCCAGACGAGCAGTTTCTACGTCAACCAGAACTTTGACTACTCAAGTGGGCAGTCGAAACCGACAGGGTGGCGAGTGAGTAATACCGTGACCGTTCGCGTCAAGCCAGATCTCGTTTCGGCCGTCATCGACGCGGGGTCGAAAGCCGGGGCGAACATCTTCAACAGTATCAGTTTCGACATGAGCAATCGTCAGGAGCTGAAGGCAGGACTGATGAAGGATGCCGTGGCGAACGCGCGGGCGAAGGCCCTGGGAACACTGGAAGGCACGACTCATACTCTGGGGGACATCGTTTCGATAGCGGCAGACTGGTCTGGGCCTTCTGTCGTCTACTCTGGTGCAGAAGGACTTGGTGGGAGCGGTGCAGGGTCCATCCCCGTGGAAGCCGGCACCAATGTCCTGTCGGTCTCGGTATCTGTCAGTTTCGAGCTCGACTGAAGGCTCCTCTGGCATACTGTTCATCCGTTTCGCCCCGTCGGGAGAGATCGACGGGGCGAAACCATATTGTCGGTGTTGCATACCTGCGGCAGGATGGTAGTATGATTTCATGTTCTTCACAATTGGGAATGGGAATCCAGTTGAATGCCACTTCTTGGCGTGATTGAACTGCATGCGCTATTCATGCTGACTTGCGGTTCACTGTCTGTTCACACAAGGCGATGACACAATCATCCATCGAGGGTAGAATACAGCCATGAGAAAGATACTGGTCGTCGAAGACGAAGAGAACATCCGTACGCTCGAGAAGCTCTATCTGCAGAAGGAAGGCTATGAACCCGTTCTGGCCGCGACCGGGCGCGAAGCATTGCGCCTGTTCGACGAGCAGAAACCTGATCTTGTGATCCTGGACCTCATGCTGCCCGAACTGAGCGGCGAGGACGTCTGCCGCGAAATCCGCAAGAAGTCGACGGTGCCGATCATTATGGTGACAGCCAAGAGTGACGAGATCCAGAAGCTGGAAGGCCTGGAGATCGGTGCCGATGACTATGTGACCAAACCCTTCAGCCCGCGCGAACTCATGGCCCGCATCAAGGCGGCGCTCAGGCGGTATGACTGGGAGCGTCTGGCCGATACGGCGCCGGTGGAGAAACTTGTCTTCAAGGATATTGTCGTCTATCCGGGCAAGCACCGCGTTGTCAAGGCGGGCAAGGACATCATGCTCACCCCCAAGGAATTCGAGGTGTTTACGCTGCTGGTCAAGGCCAACGGCGAACCCGTCTCGCGTTCCAGCCTCATCAAGGAAATCTACGGCGGCAGCGATGACGAAGTCTTCGACCGTACCATCGATGCCTACATCAAGAATATCCGTAAGAAAATCCAGGACGACCCCGGAAACCCGACGTACATCGAATCCATCTACGGAGTCGGATACCGTATCCTGGTGTAACGTGACCTGTTGAAGAAGACGTCCAGCTTCTATACCAGGCTGATCCTCAGCTACGCGGCGCTTCTGGTGCTGGTCATGGTGCTGTCGATCACCGCAGCGGACGCCTTCTTCATACGGGCATTCAAGACCTTCCTCGCCGGCGGATATGGGTCGCCCTTTGGCATCAAGTCGATGGTCATCGAGCCGAACAGCTACCTCCTGACCACCACGTATCTTAAGTTCCGCGATATGATGCGTGTCTCCGTGTGGATCGGCGGATGCGCCGTCATGTTGATCGCGCTCGGCGTGGCGAGCTGGTTCACACGACGCTTCTCTCAGCCTATCTCCGGATTCGCCAGCTTTGCCGACCGCATCGGCCATGGCGACTATGACGCACAGACCTCGAACAACCAGGGACTGCGTGAGTTTGCCGAGCTGTCCGACTCGCTCAATCACATGGCGCACGAGCTGAGGTGCCGTGACGAGGTGGAGCAGGAACTCTTCTCCAACCTTTCTCATGAGCTTCGCACCCCCGTGACGGTCATCAAGGGCTACATGGAAGCCCTCGACGCCGGGTTGATCTCCAGTCCTGAGGAGCTCCATGCTGCGGCAGAGGCGATTGCCCAGGAGACGGCCAATCTCGAGGTCATGATCAACGAATTGCGACAGCTTGCCCAGATCGACAACAATGCCGTCATGCCCGAGGAGTCGGACTTCGACGTCGATGAAGTGCTGGGCTATATCTGGCGGAGGTTCGCCCCTATCGCTGCGGCCAGTGGAGTCCTGTTGTCACACCAATTCGAGGCGCATGCGAAGGTTCATCTCGACCGTCAGCTTCTGGACAGGGCAGTGGCCAATCTGCTGAGCAACGCCATCACGGCCACGCCGGCCGGGAACAGCGTGACACTTTCCAGCGCAGTCGATGGGTCACACAGCGTCTGCATTGTCGTCGAGGATACCGGGTCCGGGATTCCCGAAGAAGATTTGGCGCACGTGTTCGACCGCTTCTTCAGGGGAGACCGTTCGCGCAACAGGAGGAGTGGAGGCCTGGGCCTCGGTCTTCCCATTGCCAAGGATCTCGTAGAGATCGAAGGTGGTCACCTCGACATCAGGAGCACGGTCGATGTGGGCACACGGGTAACGGTGTCCTATCCGCGGTCTGTCATCGTGCGCCACGAGTCCCTGCTGGCTTCCTGAACAAGTCGTCTTGCAGCTGCTGCCCGCAGGGCTACACTGAGATTAGCGGCCTATGGCGGCCGACTTGTCGACAGGGGATGGTCCATGGCCGGAGACAACATGTTGCACGCCGAAGTTTATCAGACGGAAGGACTCACATTCGTGGCACGCGGTCCTTCCAATCACTGGGTTGTCCTGGACACGTCCGAATCGGGTGGCGGTCACGGGGCCGGGTCCAACCCCATGGAACTGCTGCTGATGGCGCTTGGTGGATGCACGGGGATGGACATCGTATCGATCCTCGCCAAGATGAAGGAATCATACGCGGGCTTCCGTGTCGAGCTGTCAGGTGAACGAGCGGACGAGCACCCCCACCGGTTCACCCGCATTGACGTCGACTACTACCTGACGAGTGACACTGTTCTGACAGAGAACGTTGCCAAGGCGGTCCGGCTGTCCGCCGAGAAGTACTGCTCCGTCGGCGGGACACTGGCTCCCGGTGTTGCTTTGGTCCACAGGTATCACATCATCCGTGGCACGGGCGAAGAGACGGGCGAGGTCGTCTAACCGCCCCGGTCACACAGTGGTTCAGGGCCTCGAGGGCCGCCTGCTGCTGATGGCCTCCGGCTCGGCCGCCCCGACTTTACTCTGGCTCGTGAGTTGATATGATAAGAATATGGGAGCCAGAAGACACAGGAACAAACATGAGGACCATCCTCCCGTTGGGACGCCGGCGACTGTGCCGCACAAGAAGGATGCGGCTACGCCGAGAGCCGTGACAGCAGACAACCCTCAGGATCATACTCTCGACACGTTCTTCGATCCCGCGCACATACGTCTGAGCAGCATCATGCAGCGCCAGTCTGAGCTGGCGACGCTTGCTTGGCACTTCGCCCTTGCGTCCTTGTTCGTGCCGGTGGCCGGCATTGTCCTCGGTCTTCTCGCGGTTCTGTTCGCGCGCGAAGCCCAGGATATGTTCGACCTTGTCGGGGGGACCGACGTCGACCGACGCCGGGCGCACAAGGCTCTTGTGATCGGAGGCACGATGACAGGAGTCTGGCTGATCGGGACGATCGTGCTCATCGTTCTCCTCACACCGCACGGATTCTAGCACGGCGTCGCGTCCACACCGCAGTATTCCCGACAATCCCGACCGTACGACGGCAGTTTGCGACGAGGAGATCAGTCGATTCTCACAGGTGAAGTAGACTGCCTCAGAACTTGTAGCCGAACCGCCGCAGCAAGGCCTTTCTGTCTGCCGCGTCGCCGTCGCCCTCGACGCCCTTTGGCTTCTCTCCGTCGATGACGCCCAGGATGCCTCGGCCGGTTCCGTCGTCCGCAACGATCACCTTGAGTGCATTCGCCGTGGCAGCAAAGATGCTGCAGACTTCCGGCACGGTCTTGATGGCGTTCAGGACATTGACCGGGAAGGCATTGCCAAGCAACAGGACGAAGATGTGTCCCGCCCCGATGGCCAAGGCGTTGTCCCGTGCGAGGTCGATCAGGCGCTGGTCCGTCCCGGCGCACCGCACCAGGCAAACCCCGGACGCCTCGTTGAACGCGAGCCCGAATTTTACGCCCGGAACGGCGTTCACCACAGCCTCGTAGATGTCCTCGACACTCTTGATGAAGTGCGTCTGTCCAATGATGACATTCAGGTCTTCGTCCTTCGTGACCGCTACCAGTTCCAGTTGCATGGCATCACCTCCACATGCATTGTAGTGGCAGACGCAGGGTCGGCAACGAGGAGATCGTTGGGCTCTGTAGACGACTGCTGTAGCCTGGCCAACGTCGTCGCGAGTGGCTTGACAGCGAGCCGACTCCCGATACCCTGCATGCAGGGACAGTATACGTGAAGCTGCACCCAATTGACAGGAGGTATCCATGCAATACAAGATCATGTATCAGCCGTCCTACTCCTTGCTCGAGTTGCAGCTCGACCCGTCTGAATCGGTTATCGCCGAATCGGACGCCATGGTCAGCATGACGCCAAACATCAGTATGGACACTGGTGCCAAGGGTGGCCTGTTTGGCGCACTGAAGCGCGCCGTCGGTGGTGAGAGCCTGTTCCAGAACACGTTCACGGCACAGAATGGAGCTGGTGCAGTGACGTTCGCCCCAACCATGGTGGGCGACATCGCAGCGCGCGAGATGAGGGGCGAGAGCCTGTTCGTCCAGTCTGGCTCATTCCTTGTGTCTTCTCCATCGATCGAGCTCGATACCAAGTGGGGTGGGGCCCGGACGTTCTTCTCCAGGGAAGGCCTGTTTGTCCTCAAGGCGACTGGTACGGGCATGCTCTTCATGTCCAGCTACGGCGCCATCCATGCGGTTACGCTTGCTCCGGGCGAGCAGCTGGTCATGGACACCGGCCACATGGTGGCCTTCGACGCGACGATGGGGTACCACGTCCGGACGATTGGTGGCCTCAAGCAGACACTGTTCTCCGGTGAGGGTCTGGTCGTCGACCTCACGGGGCCGGGAACGATCTACATGCAGACGCGCAACTTCGGCGCCTTCGTGAACTACCTGGTCCCCAAGCTGCCCTTCAAGCGTGACTGATCGTTGCTCCTGAACGAGGAAAAGGCCGGCAGGATTGCCGGCCTTTTTGCATGGAAGGATGTTCATGGGCGCTGACTGCCTGGCAGAACTACTCGACGACGATGACCTCTGGCGCAGTCGATGCCATGTTGCTCTGGACGATGGCTGCGCGTTCGGCCACAATCACCCTGAGATCCCCGTCCTGTTTCAGTTCGTCGCGTTCGAGCAACAGGACGTCGTCGCGACGGTCCAGCCGTCCTTGCTCGGCAAGAAGATCTCCTGCATGCAGGAGAAGCATCCGGGCACGCGACAGCGACTTGGCGACGTAGAACCAGGCCTTCTCTGTGACGGCGGATGTCCGGATCATCGCCTGATACTTCTTCCTGAGCAGGATGCTGTTGCCACCGGGAAGCGAGTCCAGCCAGGCGAGCGGATCACGGGCTGCTTCCACACGAGCCGCTGCCCCGGTCTTGCGTGCCCGCAGCAGGGCGACAGGAAGCAGGTCACTGCGTTCCTGCAGGGTCGGAGATCCGACATCGACGATCGATGTCCTGAAGAAGGCGAACGCCCGCATGAAGGCTTCCAGGTCGCGCAGGGCGGTGACGTCCGTGCACAGGATGCGCAGGGCCTGTTCGGCATCGCCCTTCGCTATCGCTTCGGCAGCGAGGAGCGCGGTATCGTCGGAGACTCTGGCTGCGATGCGGTCGAGGTGCGTCCACGGGTCCAAACCGGCCGTGTCGCTGGCCGCTTCCAGTGCTTCGTCGAGATGGTCCTCGATGCCGCGGTGTGTCAGCGCACGTTTCAGGTCGTCTGCCCGGAGCGAGGACGAAACCAGCAGCAGGAGGAGATCCAGAACGAGAGGACGCATGAAGGTCAGCAGCAGCTGCAGGTTGGCCAGCGTGTCGTCGCCGGTCAGGGCCTCGACTTGGACGCTGTCCAGCTCCGCGAGGTGGGTACTGTTGTCGCTGATCCATTGCTGCAGGCGAGGCACGGCAAGCCGAACAGCCACGGCCGCCCGTGATACGCGTGGAAGACGGATGAGGGACGCGGCGGACAGTCTGACTCTGGCACTTGTCTGCTGCAGCGGCAAATCGTCCAGCGCGTCTCGCGGCAGCCCGGTGCGGTCGAGCAGGTTGCGGGCGAAGGTCGAGTCGATGTAGACGGAGCCTTGGAACACTCTCGCGACATCCGGTGGAATTGGTGGCATCCGGTCTCCGAGCAGCAGTGCCCCAGCGTCCTTCGACAAATCGTGGAGAAGTTCGACCACGATACCGGCGGCCATCGGGCCCAGTGGACGTGGTATCAGGCGAGCCAGCGCGCGTCGTGAGAATGTTCGTGCGGTGGCGTGCGCGGGGGCAGGAAGGGCAGACAGGAACGTCAGTTCCTGGCCGTCCCAGATCCAGTCGAGGGTGCAGGGCATAGCCATCCGGTCACCGAGGAGCGCTGCCAGACGTGCAGACTGGATAACAGGGTGTTCGTCGGCGGGCGACGGCATTGGCCGCCGGATGACCTCGCCGGTCGTCCTGACGGTCCACTCCCAGGCAGCAGCTTCCCCATCACCCGTACCCAGCGTACATTGCACGATGGCATTCGGCTCGCCGAGGCTGGCATTGGGCGACCAGGAGCGGCCCGAGAGTCCGGGGTGGAGCTCGGCGCGTTGTGCAAGGACTGCCATGGAGGCCGTCGACAGGTACGTGGCCTCCGTCATGCCGGCGTCGCGGGCTCTCCGGATGGTCTGAGTGTCCAGAAGTCGCATCCAAGACTCCCGGATACCGTCTTGCAGCCCTGTGAGTCCGTGGAAGACCTGTGCTGTGGCGAAGGCCGCCGGATCGAACCAGACCCACGAACGTGGCACGACCGGGGAGCATCGTTCCATGATATCGGGGCCAACCGATTCAACCAGCCGGGCGAAGGCGGGGGTGTCTGCGGTGAAGTCGTACTTCTCCAGCGCGCGCCGGGCATCAGCCAGCGTTCGTGCTCCCGCAAGTGCATGACGGTACGCGGTTCCAGGCAGGACAAATGTCTCAATGACGTTGAAGTTGGCTGCAGTCATGGCGAGGGTGGCCCTGCCAGTCATGCCGACGCCTCGAAGAGGCAAAACGCGTCGTTCCCGTAATCGGATCCATTTCATGGGGATGCTGTAGCCTCGGTGCACGCGTACTGTGCCATCAGGTCACCTCAATTGGCCACTCACGGGCTCAAGTGAAGTTGTTGAGCCGTCAGGTCGCCACCCATTGTAGCCTCCCACAGCTGCTTCGTCAACCAGCAGCTCACCATTCGGGGACATCAGGAGCGTCGAGCAGGGCGGGGAGTTCGGTGAGCGAGTCGATGACGTTCACTGCCGTGGTCGGAGCAAATGGCGGCGTATGATGGCGGCGATACCAGCAGAAATCCATGCCGGCCTCTAGGGCACCTGCGGCGTCGCTGGCGAGCGAGTCGCCGACAAACAGGCACTCGCTCGGTCCCAGGCCGAGCTGGTGAAGCGTCTCGTCGAATATGGCTGGGTCCGGCTTTTCGACGCCGCTGTCGCCGGAGATGACCACGACATCGAGGAGCTCGGCAAGCCCCGAGGCGGCAAGCCGTTTCCGCTGGATGTCGGCAAGTTCGTAGTTGCTGACGACGCCGGTCCTGTACCGCGTGTGGAGAAGTGCCAGGACTCGCAGTGCTTCAGGCTCCGGGACGCTGTGGAGGACAAACCAGTCCTGACATGTGAGCGCAGCAACAGCGGGGTCCATGCCGTCCAGATACCCCATGGCGGCAAGCTCCTCAAACGTCACGCGGAAAACGTCTGCACGACCGACGGTTCCCGCCATGTAGAGGTCCCACGTGGCATTGTGGACACTGCGGAACGCTGCGGCAAACAGAGCAAACGGGGTAGCAGGGGAATCGGTGCGATAATCGAAGACGTGCCTGCATGCTGCTTCCTCGCTGGCGTCAAAGTCCAGCAGCGTGTCGTCGACGTCAAAGAGGACAGCATCATATCTGTGCATTGGTGACCTGGATTGATCCGACGTGAGCATCTGACCACAGACATGGACGGTTCCAGACTGGCGGAGAGGGTGGGATTTGAACCCACGTGGCAGGGGTTACCCACCAACCCGCTCTCCAGGCGGGTGCTTTCAGCCGCTCAGCCACCTCTCCGCGTGGTAGGAACACGAACAGAACAAGTATACGGAAAACGTCTTCAGATGCAACGAATGGGGAGCCAACGGCCGTCTATTCCTGCGATCCCGGCGCAGTCCGCTTCTGACTGGCCAGGCTTTCCAAGGCGTAGATGGTGTTCTTGCCACTCTTCTTGGCCTGGTACATCGCAAGATCGGCGAGCAGGAGCAGGTTCTTTGGGTCGGACACGCGGTCCTCGAAGCTTGCCACGCCGCCGCTCAGCGTGACCACGGTACGGAAGTGGCGGTGGTCACGAGCGCTGCTGCGTTCGACGGACGCGCGGATACGTTCGGCGGCCTTGTGCGCGTCGATGGGAGAGGCCTCCGGCATCAGGATGACGAACTCCTCGCCGCCGTACCTGTAGGCTGAATCGACACTCCGGATGCTATGGCGCACGATGTCCGCAATGCCCTGAAGGGCGAGGTTGCCGTCCAGATGGGAGTAGGTGTCGTTGTACATCTTGAAGTCGTCGATATCGAAGAACAGGAGGGAGAACACCTCACCAAACCGCGCTGTGCGCTCCGACTGCTCGACGGAGTGCGTCACGAACGCGCGATAGTTGCCCAGGCCCGTCAACTCGTCGGTCACCGAGAGCTCATCGATGCGATGGACGTACAGGATGTTCTCGGCGACCAGGCTGCAGTCCGAGACGAAAGCCTCCACCATGTGCTGCTCTTCGTCCGTCAGAAGCACGGGGCGTTTGAACGACACGTACAGGACACCGTACAGGATGCCTTCGAGTGTCATGCGGAGTGTCAGCTCGGTCATGGCCCCTGGGGCGAACGGGACCATAGTGTTCGAGACTTCAGAGTGGACGACCGAAATGCTGGGACTGCTGAACGCTTCGGCCAGGATGCCCGGCTCGACTCCGGGCTCCGGAGTGAACCCGATGATGTCAGCCTGGCTGACGACCAGCTGTCTGGACTCAGCTTCGAAGGGGACGTATGCCGATCCGTCCGCCTCCATGACATCCTGCAGCTTGCGAGCCGTGGCAGCCAGGAACTGTCGCAGGTCTGTGCGCTTGAAGGAGGTGTCGAGCAGTTCCTTTGCCGCGAGTCGATACTTCATGAGCAGGGCGGAGCGCTGCTTCAGGAAGATCTTCTGTACGATGGACTCCGCATAGGCCATGAAGAGGTCGAATGCACTGGTCTCGCTGACAGTCAGCGGTCTGTGGTCCCCGATGCCCACGATGACGAAGCCCACGAGGCGCTGCTCGAAGTCCAGCCGACGCACCAGCAGGTCGCGACCCTGCAGCAGGCCGGTGACCGAGCGCGACAGCGAGTGCGTTACAGCCAGTCGAGCCCGCAGCTCGCTTTCGAAGAGACGGACAGGTTCCGCCTCTTCCGTGCTGGCGGCCCGGATGGCAGTCCAGGCGCGTGCCGTGTTGCCCGAGTTTTCCAGCAGGATGACACTCCCTGGCCCGGGCAGGATTCGCTGCAGGAGGCGACTGAGATGCGCTGTTGCCTGTTCGGCCGTCGAGACGTCGATGTTTTCGAGCTCCGCCCTGTTGATGGCTTCGTGGATATTACGCTGCTCTTTGACTTCTTCCCAGATCAGCCTTCCCTGCAGGAATCCCTGTACCTCTCCGGCAACCGCCAGGACGTCTGCGGAGACGTCGTTGGTGAAGTAGTCGCTCTGGCCACTTTCCAGGTTAAGCAAGGCGATGACCCGCCCTTCCGCATTCTTCATCGGGATGGCCAGCTCACTGCGCGTGGCCTCATCGGCCATGATGTAATTGGGATAATCGGTGATGTTGGGGACATTGACGATCGTTCGCTCGCGCAGCGCCTGTCCAAGGACGCCTGCTCCTGCGTTCATGCGGGCAATGATCTCCTGAGGTGGGACAGGGGACTTGGGCGGCGGCACCGCAAAGAACCGGGTGAAGCGGTCGTTTTCCACCATCAGCAGGTCGATGCGAGAAAGCTGGAACGCGTTGTTCATGATGGAGAGGAAGCTGTTGATCTCCTCCTCGAACGGCAGGGGGGAGACGATGGCGGAGGACAGCTGGTTGGTGACGGTCAGTGTGAAGTTCTTGCGCTTGAGAGCCTCCATCATCGCGGCATTGTCCAGCACTGAGGCTGCAATGTTTGCAAACGACGTGAAGAGTGCCAGATCGTCTTCGTTGAACGGATTCTCGACGCCAATGCGGCTGACAGATACCAGGCCGTACTTCTGGCTGCCTTTGCGCAGTGGAGCGACCATCATCGATTCGGGCTCTTCGGGGGTGCCGTAGATCTGCATGGCGCGCGGGTCCAGCAGAGCGTTCTTGATAAGCTCGGGGGTGTCGCCGTCAAAGATCTTGCCCAGAATCCCCTCTCCCCGTCGGATCCGCAGGTGCGAGAGAGCCTCGCGGTACTCGCTCTTGGCGGCGACGACGGACAGGTGTTCCATATCCGCATCAATGGTTGCTATCATGGCGTCGTCGGCTGAGAAGAACAGCGCTGCGCGGTCCGTGATGGCCTCCAGGACCTGTTGATAGGCTTGAGATGCAGCCATGTCCTGGATGATGGCGGTAAGGAAGGACAACTTGTGGAAGGCGGCCTGCATGCGGTCCTTGTCGCGACTGACATCGGCGACGCGGGTATCCATGGCGCGAAGACTGCGCCTGACATGTGCATCGGCAGTATACGACAGGATCCCCACGCCTGCGACCGCAAGCATCCCTGCGCCAATCTCCCCCCAGTTGGCTGACCGGAGCGCCTGCAGGAAGCCGCTGCCTTGCTGCTGAGCAATCGACAATGCCTGGCTTGCCACAAGGCTTGCCAGGGCTGCCATCAGGTACAGGGGAAAGCGCCCGTTCTGCAGGAGGATGGACGCGATGACGACGAAGGTGCCACTGACGACGAAGCTGACGTCAAACGGCAGGATGCGCGTTCCGCCATAGAACATGGGTTTGCCCATCAGCAGGGGACTGCCCAGCGCACCCACGAAGAGGTTCATGGCGATGCCGTCGAACAGGATCTGGTGGCGGAGGAGGGCGCGCACCGCCCCGCTACGGGGCGCGAAACGTTCTATGAGGTCAAGCGCAACGTTGAAGGCGATGCTGGTGACAAGGAGCCCGGGCAGAAGCACGAGCCCGATGGGACCAGGGGTCTGGGTGAGCACAGCAAGAAGCCACCAGACGCTGCCTCCAGCAATGACGGCGTACCGGAGCAGAATGAGTACTCTGGCTATGTTGCGTTCGCGGGATCTCACGGTCTGCAAACCCTCTCCATAGAGAAACTATAGCGTGCCCATGGAAAATGCAAACCGCACCCGGGCCATGCGCTGACCGGTCGGAGCGAGAGTCGGAAAGACTTGTGAACGAGAGGGCAGTCTAGAAGCTGAGCAGAACCTCGACAACGCGCGAGGAGGCGAGGATGATGAGGAACGAGGCGCCGGCCAGCGCGAAGGCCAGAACTGGCGTCCAGCGGGCCGTACGCCCACGCTGCGGTTCGGTTGCTGTCAGGACCTGGTGCAGCAGGTCTTCCGGTACCCTCACGCCGTCGACAGTCGCGTGATAGTGTGTCCGAAGCAGCTGCTCAAGCTCGTCGTCATTGTGTTCGATGGTCACGATGTGCCTCCAGGAAGGCCTTCAGCTCTTCCTTCGCGCGGAAGAGGCGCGATTTGACGGTCCCCACGGGCTTCCCGATGAACTCCGCGATCTTCTCGTAGGACATTTCCTTGTAGTAGTAGAAATACAACACGTCTCTCAGGTCGCCCGGAAGGTGCCGCATGCCTGCTGCGACGTCCTGGACGTTCTCGGCCTGCACCGGGTCGTACCCCACCCCATCCGTACCTGGCTGCGGCAGGGCGTCTCCCGGGGTCAGGAGGGGAAGTTCCCGTCCCTTGCGTCGGCGAAAGCTGCTTGCTTCATTCATGGCAATCCTCATGACCCACGTCGTTGGGCTGGAGTCGCCGCGAAAGGACGGGAGGAAATGACGCACCTTGAAGAACGTGGACTGAAAGACGTCGTCCGCGTCGAACCGGTTGCCCATTCGTGCGACCAGGTATGCGTAGATTTCATGTGCACAACTGTTCATGAGGGTCTCGAAATCCAGGAGCATCGACGCTAGAAGAAATCGGTGAGGCTTGGCAGGATGAGATACCGGTACAGCAGGACGACGGCCAGTGCCCCGATCCAGCTGACAGCCAGTGTTGCGGTGAAAGCGACGCCCCACCATGACACGGCCTGTCTGAAGGACAGTCCCAGCACCGCTGAAACGACCAGGCACGCGAACACGAAGGCTGCGACGAACCAGAGGACCACCCAGGGCAGTACCTGGAATAGCGTTCCCCGGATGAACGAAAATCGCAGCAGCGCTGTCGTGCGAGGCAGGATCAGGGGTCCAAACAGCAGACAAAACGAGACGGAAGACACCAGGAATGCCTTGAACCAGGAGAGCCTGACTGGAAGGCGGTACGCGTTGTAGCGAACCATGAACAGCATCACGAACGGTGCAACTACGACACCGCCCAGCAGTCCGGTCAGTCGAGCCGTAATGAGGCCCGGAATGATACCGAACATCACTCGTCCTTACCCTCCCATCCGCGTGAGCTGGGCATGTAGTGCCCTGCATCTGTCCACAAGAAGGTGGGTCCGTGCGATGGTCGTCAGGAAACGCTCCTGTCCCGCAGCACCTCTCTTCAAAAGGATCCATGCGGCTTCTATGCGCTTCTCGCCGGCCAGTGCGAGGACGTCGGCAAGAAGCCGGTCACTGACACGCTGGTCCCGGGCAACACGTCTGTTTGCCCTGACCACTTGGTCAAGCGCGATCTGGTAGGTGCGGACAAGGACAGGGGACTGTCGAGCAGGCTTCTTGAGTGAACGTGAAAAGAGCACTTCAGTGGTGACGTAGGCCGCTAGCTCGCGCGCAGCGTTCGAAGTCGTCTTGTTGTTGGTCCTGTAGAAAGCCAGGTCGGCCGTGAACGTCGATGCCGCACCGGCGACCGGCGCCAGCAGTGAACAACACAGCATTCCCACGATCAGGCAGGAAATCAGTCTCGGTGTTCTCATCGCATCACCCGCTATTAGACGGCCGATGTTCCGGCATTGTTCACGGGACGGGCGCGACTCTGCTCCGGCTGGAGGCTAGCTGGTATGACTCAGTTCCAGGAAGGCCTGCAATGCTTCCTCGAATCGTGAGTCTTCCAGCAGACTATTGGCATATCGCATCGTCATGTGAGCGGGTGCGGCCGGTTGCGACGGTTGTCCGGAAGAAGTGAGCTCGGAGCCTGAGTTGGGCACAGATACTGGCTCCCGAATGCTCGTGGGGATATGATGAGGGACAGTGGACACTCGGCTGAGTTCTTCCGTGGCTGATTCCGGGGTGGAAGCCCGGACGACGCTGGGATCGGTGTTGACCGGCGCACGGGACATCGGAGCCGGTGCGGGTGTCGGCCGCAAGTCGCGCGCGATGAGCTGTGCCTGTTCCAGCATACTCGCCATGTGGGCCATGATCGGCTGTGATGGTACTGCCGGCTCTTCGGTCGTCAGCGAAGCGACCGCCGGGGAGGCCTCGGGAGGCGTTTCCGGTTCAGGAACACGAGGCTGCTGGGAAGGGCCCGGAAGGGTGAAGGTTTTCTCAAGCGCAGCAGCAGTCTTTTGCTCGCACGGCGTCAGGGCCGTGGTGTCGAGGGAATCCGCTTCGGTGGTTCCAATGAGGTTCTCCAGTTCCCGCACTGGTAGCACCATGGCGAAGATGGAGTCGGGAAGGTCTTCGAGAGACTTGATGAAGTTGATATGGCGCAGCGTTTCCTCGTCGAGGTTGGAGTAGCCCAGACCGGTGGCCCGGTCATTGAGCGGGTCAACCTCGAGCAGGCGGCGGACGAAGAGCTCCCCTTTCTGATGGTTGCCGAGCTGGTCGTCATAGGTCTTCCACAGCAGGTAGAGTCTCTCAGGAAATGCTTCATAGCTTGCCAGGCCGCTCTCGAGCAGAACGAGGGCCTCACGGATCTTGCCGCTGCGCCGCTGCAGAGAAGCAGACAGTGCCTTCAGCACAGGGTCGGTCGGGTTCTGCTCGACCAGTTGCTGGACATCGGACTCGGTCATGTCCGGGACGCGCAGTCTGAGGTTGCTGTATGCAGCGAGAAGCGGGTTCTGGATCTGGGCGGCACAGATGGCCCTGTGGTTGCGGAGTCTGAGGTCAGTGAGGAACGTGTTGTCGGAGGAGAGCGAGAGGCACTTCAGGAACGCGAGTCTGGCTTCGTCGGTGCGCCGGAGAGCCAGCAGGATGCTCGCGTGGACCAGATGGCAGAGGGGGCCGGCAGGATCGATGTTGAGCGCGTACCGACTTTCGATGAGGGCTTCGCCGGGCTTGTTGCGGAGGAAGTACCCCAGCGCGATGGCCAGCTGGACGCGCAGGCTCTTGGAGGAAACCGACAGCGACGCTTCAAGGGCGGACTTGAGCGCATCCTGCGGCCGGTTGGAGAGGATGTAGAGATAGGTCTTGCCAACGCTGACCAGCCCATCGCGGGGGTTGCGCTCGAACATCGCTTCGTACAGATTCAGCCGGTCGCTCAGGTTTTCCTGTGTCATTGCATCACCTCACTCATTATTGCCCTCCAAGTCGTTTTGTCAAAGTATTGTGGCGTAGAAACGTGCTCTAGACCGCAGGACGTTGACGCTTTCGCCTAGTGGATGAGCAACACCAGGTTCCAGCCCCAGTTGACCAGGGCGCCAAGGACGAGCGCCAGAGCAACCTCTCCAGCACTGACGAGTGCCGCGCGGCGATTGCCAAACTCGCGTCTCAGCGCCGCGATGGTGCTGACGCAGGGGACATAGAGCATGACGATCAGGGCGAAAACGTACATCTGCTGAGTTGTCATGACGGTTCCCAGATGGGGGGTGTGCATCAGCGTGGCGAGCATGATGAGGGCGAGCTCCTTCCGCAGGACGCCAAAGATCAGGACGACCAGCGCCACGGGAGGAAGCCCCAGAATGCCTTGGGTGAAGGGCGCCGCCCATGTCGTGAGAGGGGTCAGCCACCCCAGCCTGTCGACGATGTAGAGGACGACGGAGCCGCCCGCGATGATGGGGAATGCGAAGACCACGAAGTCCTTGAGCCTGAACCAGGTCTGCTTGAACGTGATGCGCAGGGGTGGCCATTTCAGCTTGGGCATCTCCATGATGAGTCCGGGATTGGTACCCGGGATGAACCGGTTCAGCACGCGTCCGACGGCGAAGACGATGATGAGGCTGATGACGTACAGCGAGAGCGCGGGCCAGAAACCCATGAAGGCGCCCACAAGTCCTAGGATGACGACGGTGCGCGCCGAGCATGGGACGAGCGTCGCGAGCACGCCGGCGATGAAGCGATCCCGGTCGCGCTCCATGATGCGTGTCCCCAGGACTGCGGGGACGTTGCACCCAAATCCGAGGATGATGGGCATGAATGCCTTGCCGTGCAGGCCCATGCGGTGCATGATGGCGTCCGTCAGGAAGGCCATCCGTGCCAGGTAGCCTGAGTTCTCCAGGAACGAAAGGATGATGTAGAACGGGACGATATACGGGAGGGCGACGGAGACGCCTGCCAGGATACCCTGCAGGACGCCGCCCCACAGGAAGTCCCGCAGCCATGGGACGATGGGGAGAGCCAGAAAGGCCTTCTGCAGAGAGACGAAGAGAGCGTCCATGAAAGAGGAGAGCCGGCCCCCCAGAACGAAGATGAGACCGAAAACGGCGAACATGACGGCGACCAGCATCACCCATCCGAAGACGCGATGGAGCAGGAGCTTGTCGAGGCGGTCGCCGGGCGTGTCGTCGCGTCGTTCGGGTCGCCGTACCGATGCGGCGGCAATGCGGGCACAGGCACTGTACCGTTCCGCGGACATGATGCTGGCGCCCGATTCCCCGTGGATCTGTTCCAGGTCGTGCGCAAGTCCGGCTGCCAGCTCCGTCATGGAATTGCCCCCTCCCCAGCGGCCCATGATCTCAGCGTCCCCCTCCAGCAGCTTGATGGCGAGGAAACGCGGAGCGTAATGGACCAGGCTGTCAGGCAGGGCGATCGTCTTGAGTTTCGTCTCCAGCGCCTGGATGGCGCCCTCGACCTCCTTGCCATAGGTCACCGGCGCGACGGGGGGTCTGTCCGCCGTCGCCAGGCATGCGTCGACCAGAGCGTCCAGTCCTTTGCCTGCAGCTCCCGACGTGCGGACGACGGGCACGCCCAGGAGCGAGGAAAGCTTCGACTCGTCAATGACCAGGCCCTCTCTGACGGCGAGGTCGATGAGGTTGAGCGCCGTGACGAGCGGGGCGCCCAGTTCCCTGAGCTGAAGGGTGAAATACAGGTTGCGTTCCAGCACTGTCGAGTCGACCACGTTGACGACGACGTTCGGCTGGGCCTCAGCGATGAACTCGCGGCTGACCACCTCTTCCTGTGAATAGGTCGACAGAGAGTAGATGCCCGGCAGGTCGACGACGCGGATGTGCTTCCCTTTGTAGTCGAAGGAACCCTCCGCCAGCTCGACGGTCTTGCCCGGCCAGTTGCCGATGATCTGGTTCATGCCGGTCAGGGCGTTGAAGATGACGGACTTGCCGACGTTGGCATTGCCAGCCAGGGCAATGGTCAGGTCAAAACGTTCCCCGCGTATGATGCGCGGCTTGGCCTCACAGCACTCCATCACCGGTCCTCCGGTGTGACGAGGATCTTCAGGGCAACGCCGCGTCCGAGGGCAACACACGCTCCGTGGGCTTCGACTTCGACGGGTCCTCCAGATTGACGGTTGCAGACCGTCACAGTCGAACCCTGCCCCAGCCCCATGTCTTCCAGCCGCCTCCGGACCACCTGGCCTCCGCGTATCCAGCGCACGCGGTAAGGTTTGCCCGTGTCTGCCTGGTCCAGCGTGACAGCTCCGAGGTCGACCATGCCGATGACCATTGCCATACGCCTCTCGAGGTCCGCAGCGTCCGTGTCGGTCAGGACGTGTTCCAGCTTGCATGCCTCTCGGTGGGCGGTGTCCTTCCGCAGTCCCAGCATGCGGAGCATGCGCTCCGCCAGCTGGTGCCGACGCACGATGCGCCTTCCGGTCGCCCGCCCCTTCTTCGTCAGGTTCAACGACGACCCCTCGGTCGTGACGTCGCCGGACATCACAAGGTCGAGCAGCAAGTCGGCGAGCCGCCTGCCGGCGAGGTCCTGTTCTGCGGCCAGATCCGCCGCCGTCGAGGAGTGATGCGCTTGCTCAAGACGGCAAAGTGCTTCCAGACATTCTTCGCGGTCTTCCGACGTGACTGATTCGTTTTCGTTGTTCATGTGACAGGATCCTCTCTGACCGCTGCATGCGGTCTGCCGGGCCATGGCCGGTCGGTGGCGCTGACCTTCCCTTGTGGGTGGTCTGCCGGTGATGCTACCCGGTGTTCAATTCCTTGATCGTAGCGGCCAGAGCCATGATAAGCTCCGGCGTTCCCATCGACTCCTCTCCCATGACCTCGGCTGCCGCGTCTCCGGCAAGTCCATGGATGTATGCCCCCTGAGCTGTTGCCAGGTCAGGCGCCACCCCGCGCGCAACCAGTGACAGGATGATGCCCGCGAGAGCATCGCCCATGCCAGGCTTGGCCATGCCGGGATTGCCAGTCGTATTGATGTACAGCGAGCCGTCAGGCAGTATGGTGAGCGAGCGGTGTCCCTTGAGATGCACGACGGCGCTTGCCTGAGCAGCAAGGATCTGTGCCGGACTCAGCGTTCCACTCTTCTCGACGTCCTCGGGTGTCAGGCCCACAAGACGGGCGAATTCACCAGCGTGCGGGGTCAGGATCGTCGGAGCGTCTCGTTTCCACAGGACATCGAGATGACCCGAGCAGGCGAATAATGCGTCGCCATCCAGGATCAGCGTTCCCTTGAAGGCACCGGCGAGAAGCAGGACGGCCTCCAGCGTTCGGGGGTCGCGCCCCAGGCCCGGGCCTATCAGTGCCGCAGTGGTATCTTCCAGCAGTTCCAGGATATGAGGGAGCGCCTCGAGGGTCAGGACGTCACCAGCAAACGCGTGGACGATCGGTCCGTCGACCTTGACACGGACGACGTCCGCGATGCTCTGAGGCACGATGAGGTGGACGACGCCTGTCCCTGCAGTGAGCGCAGCCTCAGCGGCAAAGACGGGGGCGCCCGTGTAGTCGGGAGATCCGGCGATGATGGCCACCTTGCCATACGTGGCCTTGTGCATGGTGCGCATTCGTTCCGGGAACACGGGGGGCTCGGTCAGCTGAGCATGGATCGCACTCTGTTCCAGCAGGATGTCTGGGTAGATGAGCTGTTCGACGTGGACTTCGCCTGCCGCTTCTGCGCCCGCGCCCATGTACAGGCCCAGCTTTGGCAGACCGAAGGTGACGGTATCGCTGGCAAAGACGGGAGTCCCAAGCGCAGCACCGGTGTCGCAGTCGATGCCGGATGGGATGTCCACCGCGATGACAGCATGCGCGAGGCTTGCATTGACGATTGCGATAATGTCCTCGGCCATTCCGGAGACCGTGCGGTCGAGGCCGATGCCAAACAGGGCGTCGATGACGATGGCGTCCTCATCGATCGATTCCTCGATCTTGTCCAGGACCTCTTCGTCCGTGACGTTGACTAGCGTGTTTTCAGGAGCGACTCGCTCCAGGAATGCGCGCTCCGTCTCCGCATCGTCGCTGGGACGTCCTTTGACGGGGACCGCGAATACCGTGACGGGGAAGCCAGCGAACAGGAGGTCACGCGCAGCGACGAAACCGTCGCCTCCGTTGCCGCCCGTGCCACACAGAACGACGAAGTGCGGCCGCAGTCCCTCTTCCGCGTCCTCATCTGCGATGTTCAGCGCGGCGTCCGCGACAGCCTGGCCGGCGCGCTCCATGAGCACAATCGATGGCATGCCGTATTCGTTGAATGTGTGTTTCTCGATACTGCGGATCTGACTACGAGTCGCCGCTCTCATACATACTCCCGTATTCTCCCTGGGTCACCATGGCCACGGCGACCGCGTACTCGCGTTCGTGGCTGATGCTGAGGGAACAATTGAACCAGGGTGTCCCCCGGATGACGGCAATCGGCGCGCCTTCCGGGCCTGGAGCGATCTCGATCTCGCGCAATGTCGGAAGGTCCGTGGGAGGCAGCAGCTTGATGACAGCCTCCTTTGCGGCCCAGCGGCCTGCCAGACACTGCCAGCGGTCGGGGCGGTCACATGTCGAGAGTTCGGAGGCGGAGTAGACACGGTTCAGGAAGCGTTCTCCATACCGTTCCCCCAGAGCCCGGATACGCGCCACGGCCACTATGTCCACGCCGAGTTGTTTCACTATTTCAGTATAGCAGGAAACACGCGGAGGGCGCGGTCTCACCGTGAATCGGCTCAGAAGACCTACTCAGGTTGTCTGACCGGTGTCAAGTGTCCGCATAGCATTATGACTCCATGTGGCTAGAATATGGAGAGAATTCAAGCATGCCACAGGAGGCCGGTATGGCAAAGAAGGTTGCTGTTCTGTTGGACGAGATGGTGCACGAGCATGAGTTTATCTATCCCTATTTTCGTCTCAGGGAAGCCGGGTTCGAATCGGTCGGCGTTGCGACAGAAAAACGTGTCTACAAGGGTAAATTCGGTGTGCCCTTGACGCCGGACATGATCATCGCGGACGTCACGCCGGGAGAGTTCGAGGGTGTGATCGTGCCAGGTGGATATGCGCCGGACTTCCTGCGCCGGTCGAAGGCCGTGCTTGCTCTGGTCAACGAGATGAATGACAAGGGCAAGCTGGTGGCGATGATCTGTCACGCGGGGTGGGTGGGCATCAGCGCAGGGATCGTCAAAGGGCGCACGCTCACCAGCACCGCCACGATCAGGGATGACCTGTCGAACGCCGGGGCAATCTGGGTCGATCAATCGGTTGTCGTCGACAGCAACCTCGTCACGTCCCGCTCGCCGGCTGACTTGCCAGACTTCATGCGTGAAGTCCTGAGGGTGCTCTCCGCTCAGAGATAACACTGTCTGGGGCAGACCAGCAGTATGCACCGCCGGCCTGCGCGGTTGGCGGCCCGCCGTTTTCATATACAATGAATGGGGAGCGAACATGGGGTTCAGGGAGAACGTCGAGGCACTGCTGTCAAGGACCCACTGGAGCCAGCGCAAGCTGGCTGCTGCTGCCGGCATCTCCTCGGGGAGGGTCTCTCAGATCCTTGCCAACCCTACGTCGCCCACACTGGCTACAGTGACCAGGATAGCTGCCGCGTTGGGTCTCGACGTCACAGACATGGTACGCGACGAGAAGCTTCCTGCTCCCGGCGACGAGCTCGAGGTGGCCCTGCGTCACCAGGGAGACCTCAGCACCCAGGATATTCAGGCAGTCCATGCATTCCTTGCGTATATCCGCGGAGCACGTTCAAAGGGGAACAGGCATGGCAGGAGAGATCGTTCTGACCCCGCGCCGGCTGAGGGGCTGGCGCGTCATTTCTTGCGACCGTACGGTGTGCCCGTGACCGTGGCGCGCAGTTCCATACCCCAGTCAATCGCGGAGGAAGCATGAGCAAATTCATCTTCGTTACCGGTGGCGTCATGTCGTCGCTGGGCAAGGGCATCTTCTCCGCCTCGCTGGGACGCATCCTCCTCGACGAGGACTTCTCCGTGACCATGCTCAAGATGGACCCGTATCTCAACGTCGACGCTGGTGTGCAGAACCCGTTTGAGCACGGCGAGGTCTTTGTGACGGAGGACGGGGCGGAAACCGACCTGGACCTGGGGCACTACGAGCGTTTCCTCAACCAGAACCTGCACCGCATGAACAATATCACCAGCGGGCAGGTGTACCTTTCTGTCATCGAGAAAGAGCGCAAGGGCGAGTACCTGGGGCACACGGTGCAAATCATCCCGCACCTCACCGGGGAGATCCGCAGCCGTGTCATGAAGGTGGCAGAGGCGTCGAAGGCTGACTTCGTGATCGTCGAGGTCGGCGGCACGGTCGGCGATATCGAAGGCCTGCCGTTTCTCGAAGCCATTCGCGAGTTCTGGGCTGAGGATCCTGCCAGCTCGATCTTCGCTCACCTGACGTACGTCCCCTATCTCGAGACCACAGACGAACTCAAGACCAAGCCCACCCAGCATAGCGTCGGCGAACTGCGCAAGATCGGCATCCAGCCTACGCTGGTCGTGGCCCGTGGCGTCAAGGAACTGCCGCTTGACCAGAAGCGCAAAGTGGCCCTGTTCTGCGGTGTCCCCGCCGATCACGTCATCTCGCTGCCCAATCTGACCTCGGTGTACAAGGTTCCAAACTACTTACAGGAACAGCGTGTCGGCCACCTCGTCCTTTCTGCGTTCGGCATGGCGCCCCGCACGGCCCAGACCGAGACGCCCTGGGTGCGGTTCACGTGGACGATCGATCAGGCGAAGACGCCGCGCAGGCTGGCCATCGTCGGCAAGTACGTTCAGCTGAATGATGCCTATCTGTCCCTCCGCGAAGCGCTTCACCATGGCGCATGGGCGACCGGGTGTGACCTGCACATCGACCTGATTGACAGCGAAGACGTCGAGAAGCAGGGGACGCGCCTGCTGGATGCGGGCAGGTACGACGGCATCCTGGTCCCGGGGGGCTTCGGGAAACGTGGCATTGAAGGCATGATCCTGGCTGCGGGATACGCACGTACCAACAATCTGCCCTACCTGGGCATCTGCCTGGGCATGCAGGTTGCCAGCATCGAGTTTGCACGGAACGTGCTCGGTATTGCCGACGCGAACTCCCAGGAGTTCAGGCCAGAGGCTGAGGACCTCGTCATCTACCTCATGCCGTCGCAAAAGGGCGTGCAGAAGCTGGGCGGGACCATGCGGCTCGGCGTCTACGAGAACACCATCACGCCAGGGAGCAGGGTGGCAGAGGCATACGGGGCATCTACGCTTTCCGAACGCCATCGTCATCGCTACGAGTTCAACAACGAGTACCGGGCGGCCTTCGAGGAGCATGGCATGCGCGTCGCTGCTGTCTACCCGGAGGAGGACCTGGTTGAGTCCCTCGAACTCGTCGGTCATCCGTTCTTCGTCGGCGTCCAGTTTCACCCCGAGCTCGCGTCCAAGCCCCTTCAGCCCGGTCCCCTGTTCGTAGCGTTTGTCAAGGCCATGCTGGCGCATGAGGGGTAGAAAGCGTGTCCGCACCGTCACCCTCAGCCAGGCTGCGGGCGACGTGCTGGATCGGCTGCAGGTCATCGGCGGCACGGGGCAGGTGCGCACGGAATCCGAGGCGACCCTGCGCACGGTGCTGACGCAGACGGCTTCGGCGCTATTCAAGCCCGAGGAGCTGCCACGCTACTTGCAGGTACAGCTTGCCGGCGAGACGGGGACCATCTCCTCGTGGGACAATCTGACCGGCGAGCGCCTGACGCATCTCGGTCTGCCCCGCCACCCGGAGGGTGTGCGGGCGGATGAATGCGGGACGCTCATTCTAACGCTGGTGCCTGCCACCATCGACTACGTGGCGCAGGTGGAAGGGCGCGAGGTGTGCTCCTCCGCAGCGTATGACCCGAGGGCGACGACGGCTTCCTTCGAAGATGGCATCCACCGCGTCGCCATGACGGCACCCGAGCTCACCGTGACCAGGAGTGCGTTTCCTCATAGTCTGATGGAGCTGCCCTTCGTTCAAGTCACGTTCCGGCTGCGCAACACCAGCGACCAGTTTCACGCCGTGACCCTCGTCCTCCTCATCAAGCCGTTCGACGAGGAGGGCCTCACCAGTCTGGAACGATTCAGCTTCTCCCGTGAGAACCTCATCATGCTGAACGGACAGCGCGTCGCGTTTGCCCGTGAGCGACCGAGCAGCACCAGGGTCACCGTCTACGACCCCCGGACTGGCAGCATGGTCGACGCCGATGCGGGCGGCGAAGTCGTTTCGCCGACGGGTCTCATGCAGCTGCGGCTCGCGTTCGATCACCAGCTCGAACCCGGTGGTGACACCGAGGTCACGTTCTTCTTCTTCGTCGACAGGGACCGCACCTTCAAGAACGAGGAACTCACGCTCCTCCTTGGACAGAGCGCCGGGATCCTCGAGCAGGAGCACCGGCTCGTTGTGATGCAGGAGAAGCACGTTGGATATCGCACAGGCGACGAGCGCCTCAACCGTTTTGCCGCCAACCAGCTGCTTCACCTGTCGTCTCTTGAGGCCGCCGCTGCCTCGGCGTTTGAGGGCGGCGTCGATGCCGTGGCGTTGCCGGCGCTCGTCGAGGCGTATGACCGGGTGGGCGACATCGACACGGCTTCCGGCCTCTTGCGCTCCTATGCGGCGCAATTGCCCCCAGGGCCCGTGCTGTCGGCGGATGCGTTGTTTGCGTACGCAAGCCTCGTCATCGCTCTTGGTTGGCATCTGAAGACGGCGCGCCAAGTGCAGCTCCGCAGACAGCTGTTCCCCGTCGCGGATCAGTTCGTCACCTGGCTCAGCCAGTCGCAGACGACGGTGGAGCCTGTCGCCATCAGCTTGCTGGGACCATTGCGGCGTTCCGGCCCCATGCTGCATCTGGTGCTGGGCAAGGCGATCGAGAGCTATCAGGGCATGCTGTCCGAGAAGGACGACCTGCGGCTCAGACTGTGTGACGACCTCCAGCTGCGGCTGCTAAAGCAGGCAGATGCAGCCGGAAGTCATGTTGACCCCGGCAAGGCGACGTTTGCCGACATAGCGCTGGTCGCGGCCTACGCCCTGTACGGCGCGCACGGCATGGAAGACGCTATCCTGACCGGCAGCATGAGCTGGATCGCCGAGCACTGGTTGCGCGAGGGCTTCATCGCAAACCCCTTCCTCGGCTCGCTCGGCGACATCCGCCTGTCACTGCTGTGCGCCAAAGCTCTTGTCCTGCGCCGTGAGAGTGGAGAGTATGGTGTGATGGCAGAGGGCCTCGAGCACCTTGGGGTGTCCGACGCGCTCCCCGACTACGTCGACCTGCACACCAGGAGATCTCTCGCTGGTCCACGGCACAGCGCCGTCGCCACGGCGCTCGCCCTCGAGCTGCTGACCAGCCTCATCTTCGTCGAGCGCGGCACCTACCTGAGCATCATCCCCGTGCCGACGCCCGAGCTGTTTGCTGGAGACGGCATCGACGTCCATGGCCTGCAGTCGACGTTCGGCGAACTGTCCGTGCGCATGCAGCGTCTGGGCGACAAAGTCCGGTTCAGCATGCGTTCAGACTTTCTCCGGGGCGTCAGCGCCATCGAACTCAACTTTCCCTGGGAACTCAAGGAACTGGTTGCGCGCAAGGGGACGGTCAAGTACGTGACCGGAGGGACCATCGTCATGGAGCCTGCTGACCTGATCGAAGGCGAGGCTATCGCGGCCAACCCCGGCCCGTCGTAGACCGTCCATTCTTCACATTTCCACCTGAGGGGACGAGCCCTTGGCAACAGGCGTATGGAAAAGCGCCGGGCCTGCGCCCGGCGCCTGTGCATTCAAGGGAGGATAGACAGGCTACTTCTTGCTGACCACCAGTCCGAAGTGTTTCATGGTCAGCAGCTTGCGGTTCCAGTTCTTCTCGACCTTGACGCGGAGGTCCAGCTCGACCCGCTCGCCCAGGAAATGGACGAGGTTCTTGCGGGCAACATCCTTGATGGTCGCGATGAGTTCACCGCCCTTGCCGATGATCATGCCCTTCTGGGAGTCCTTGGCGACGTAGACGCTGACCATGGCGCGGATACCCTTGGCGGACTCGGTGATGTCGTCCGTGACGACGGCCGTCGAATAGGGGAGCTCGTCCTGCAGGCGGCTGAACAGCTGTTCACGCACGGTGTCCGCAACGATGAGTTCGATTGGGTGGGACGTAAGGGTCTTGTCGTCGAAATAGGGCTCACCGACGGGCATTGCGTCGATGGTCGCCTTCACCAGTGGTGAGACGCCTGCGCCGGTCGCTGCCGAAACGTGGAAGACAGCCGTCGGATGGAGCTTCTCCACAAAGGGAGCAGCCACCATCTCATGGCGCTTGGCCGTGTCCAGGTCCAGCTTGTTGACGACGAGGAAGATCGGCTTGCCAAGCTTGATGACGATAGCGATCATCTCCTCGTACTCAGCGTCGGGATAGGCCGACTGGTCGATGACGAAATAGACGACCTCGATGTCCTCCAGCGACTGCAGTGCCGTGTCGACCAGGTACTTGTTGAGCTTGCTCTTGCTCACCTTGTGATAACCGGGCGTGTCGACGAAACAGACCTGAGCGTCCTTTTTGTTGAGGATGCCAAGAATGTTGTACCATGTGGTCTGCTGTTTGGGTGACACGATGGATAGTTTGGTTCCAAGGATGGTATTCATCAGCGACGACTTCCCGACGCTGGGCTTGCCAAAAATAGATACGAATCCACTCTTCATAATAAGAGTGTACAGGCTTTTGCGCCCCACACAAACACGTGTACAATGAATGCCATACAAGTTCATTGGAGGTTTCCCATGCTGATCCAGGTGGCTGTCAACAATATCGAAAGTGTCGAGCAAGGCGAAGAGATCCTCAAGAAGTGGCACTACCACCTTGACGAGGATCAGTCTCACGTCGTCGTGGAGCGTGACGTCGACGGCGTCACCGTTCGCATTGCGGGGTTCCATCCATGGGCCGACGAGATGGAAGAGGACGGCGAAGAGTGCTCGTGCGGTGGTGACAACGACAACTGCGAGTGCGGCAGCGAGTGCTGCAAGGACGGCCGCGAGTGCACCGAGGACGAGTCGTGCCGCTGCCAGGGCGGAGATGACGCCACTGATGGCAAGGACGAGGAAGCCGAGGACGACGAGGGTGACGACGAAGACGAGAAGTCCGAGGTCATCTATCTTGGCCAGGCCCTGTTCGTCCCGGCCGAGGACCAGGCTCGCACGCTGGCCACTGAACTGATGGACGACGACTACGTCGGTACGGTATCCGTTTTCATGGCGGGCGTCGAGCTTACCGATACGGATGCATACCGCGCACTGCCTGCGGACACGAAGGATGCCGTCATCGCTGCCATCGAGGAACTCGGCGACGCCGAGGCGTATCTCTCGATGTATGAGGTCATGGGGCTCAAGGACTAGGGACACTATCTGTTCATGAGTATTCTCTCGGCAATTGCTGCGCTGGTTGCCGCCCCCGCAGGGGCGGCAACGGGTTTCATGCTCAGGTTCCCTTTGAGCGCGACGGTCAACGCCGTCGCAGTCGTGGTCGGCAGCATGCTGGGCATGTTCGCCGGCAGGTTGCTCAAGGAGGACACCCGCAACGCCATCTTCATCGCGAATGGATTGGTGACACTTTCCATCGGGACTGGCATGGCTCTCAAGACGGGCAATGCCGTCATCATGGTCATGGCCATCGTAAGCGGTGTCCTCGTGGGAGAGCTCCTGCGGCTCGAGGACCGGCTCAACGCGGCGGCCGAGCGCTTCCAGAAGCGGCTCCATGTCGCCTCCGGCAGCCGGTGGGCAGAGGGGCTTGTCACTGCCTCCCTCATCTACTGCATTGGGCCCATGACCATCATTGGTTCCATTCAGGAAGGGATGACTGGCAATGGCACGCTCATCTACACGAAGTCCATCCTCGACCTGGTCATCAGCATATCGCTCGCTGCGGCGCTGGGCAGCGGCGTGGCGTTCAGCGCCATCCCAGTGTTCGTCATCCAGGGCAGTCTGACCCTGCTGGGCTCCGCGCTGGGGTTCCTGATGCAACCCTACATCCTTAACGAGCTGACCGCTACGGGCGGCCTCATGGTCATCGCCATCGCTATCAACCTGCTGGGACTGAAGAAGATCAAGCTGGCCAACCTCCTTCCCGGCCTGATCTTCGCCATCCTGTATGCTCTTCTGTTCCACGCCCTGAAGCTCATCTGACACCGTTTCTCCCGTCAGGGAGACGTCGCAAGCCCGTCCGCCATGCGTGCCTCTCCATAACAGGAGAGCAGGGTACCCCCTGCCAAGGAGGCACGACATGGACGAACTTGTCACACTGATCAGCAACATCGGTTTCCCGATCGCCGTCTCCGTGTACCTGCTGACGGTCTTCGGAGGCAAGTTGGACAGGATGCAGACCAGCCTAGACCGGCTGGCCGATATCATCGAGACCGCTTTGCGCGTCAATGGTTCGGCAGTCACGCCGTGATGCGGCCCCTCACTCATATTGTCCTGCATCACAGCGCGACGGATGCGACCCTCGGGATGGACGACCCCGAGGGCGCTGCGCTGTGGGCCGCGATCGAGCGCAACCACCAGAAGCACTGGACGAAAACCGTCGTCGGCTATGTCTGCGACTACCATTTCGGCCTCGGACCCACCGGCGTCGTGTTCGCCGGGCAACCGCTTGCCATGGTCGCATTCAACTGCGGCAATGCGCGGATCAACGCTGTGAGTATCGCCGTATGCTTCCTGGGCAACTTTCAGGTGGCGCGCATGCCCGCGGCGCAGTACACCGCTGGGGTGCAGCTGTTGCGTTCGCTGTCCGCACACCACGTCATTCCACTCTCCCGTCTCATGGTTCATCGCGAGGTCCCGGACGCGAGGACCGGCATCCCCGGCTTCACGGCGTGCCCCGGACGCTGGTTTCCTGCTGCGGCCATACGGACCGCCCTCCAGGAACGTGGTGGAGGTGGTTCATCCCGGGCCGCCATGACGCGGTAGCCTCGGTATCATGACAAAACCCCCGCCTGTTGACGGGGGTTTTGTCATGTCCTGGCGTGGAACGTCAGGTACTTCTGTCCAGGTAGGCGCGCGGCACGCGCTTCGAGATGCCAGTAAGGACCTCATAGGAGATGGTGCCCATGAGTTCCGCGAGTTCGTTGGCAGTGATGGCAAGACCGTCCTGCTCGCCGATCAGGGTCACGCGGTCGCCGGGCATTGCGGCGGGGATGTCTGTGACGTCGATGGCGCAGACATCCATGCTGACACGGCCCACGACGGGCGCGAACCGTCCCCGGAGGATGGCATGAGCCTTGTTGGACAGTCCGCGCAGATAGCCGTCGGCGTACCCGATGGGGATGAGTGCCATGCGGATCGGCCGGTCCGTGATGAACGTTCTCCCATAGCCGATGCCGTGGCCTGCGGGCAGTTCCTTGACTATTTCCAGCTCTGTCCGCAACGAGAGGACCGGCCGCACGGGGCAGGTCGGGGTCGGGACGGGCGGACAGCCGTACAGCAGGATGCCGGGGCGCACCCCGTCCAGCATGGCGCCGGGACACGTGAACATGCCCGCCGAGTTGGCCAGGTGCACCATTGCCGGTTGGAGGCCGCCCGCACGCACCTCACGCACGACCGCCGCAAACCGTGCTGCCTGCAACGCCGTGAACTCCGGGTCGGATTCGGCGCACGCGAAGTGCGAATACAGACCCACGATGTCCACGCGTTGGACCGCAGCACTGTGCAGGATCTGCTCTGTCGCATCGTCTGCCAGGACGCCCGCTCGCCCCATGCCCGTGTCGACCTTGTAGTGCAGGCGCACGGTCTGTGTTCCTGCTGCAGCTCCGTACATTGCCGTCGTCGCATGACTGGCCGTCGTGAGCGTGACGTTGTTTCTGACGGCATATGGGACAAAGTCGGCGGGCGAGTGCCCCAGGACAAGGATTTCCGCCCTCAGGCCGTTTTCGCGGAGCTCGACGGCCTCGTCGGGCGTCGCCACCGCCAGAAGCTGGACTCCCTCCTGTTCCAGCGCCGCCGCAACGCGGGCTGCTCCGTGTCCATAGGCGTCGGCCTTCACGACACCGATGACCTGCGTCCTGAGCGGAATGCACGCCCGGATGGCCCGCAGGTTGTCGCGGATTGCTGCCAGATCGATCTCTGCTACGGTAGGCCGATACATCGTCGTCGTTTCCTCCTGATGCAGCCATGTTGTTTTCCTGTCTGATGCCATGGTACCGATGCCCCATTCCACGTCAAGGACGCTTGGTCGGAATCCACGTCCGGATATACTGTGTCCATCCTAGGGAGGAAAGCATGATGACGATACTCGTGACCGGATTCGAACCCTTTGGCGGCGAAGCCATCAACCCGTCATGGGAAGCCGTCAGGCGGCTGAACGGCGATATGGGTGATGCGCACATCGAACGCGTGCTGGTGCCGATGACGTACGCAGACAGTATCGGGACGGTGACAGAAGCAATCGACCGGCTGCATCCAGCCGCTGTCGTGATGGTCGGCCAGGCGGGAGGGCGGGCCGAGCTGAGCATCGAACGTGTGGCAGTCAACTGCGACGATGCGCGGGCTCCCGACAACGCCGGCGTCCTTCGCGAGGACGCACCCATCGCTGCAGAGGGACCGACTGCGTACCTGGCCACGCTGCCCGTGAAGCAGATCGTTGCCGGGCTTCGCAGTGCCGGGTTCCCGGCTGCTGTCAGCAACACGGCGGGACTGTTCGTCTGCAACCATCTGTTTTATGGTGTTCTGGACCACATCATCACACACAATCTCGAGACAAGGGCCGGGTTCGTTCACGTGCCGTTCCTGCCCGAGCAGGTGGTGGGCAAACCGGGGACGCCCTCCATGTCACTGGCAATGATCGTGGCCGGGATCGATGGCATCGTCGCCATCGTGACGTCGAACGCACGGCCGTAACAGGTTTGCATGGAGAAACGAGCGATGGGAACGCTCGACAAAGGGGGAGTCATGAAGAGGAATCGGAAACTGCTGTGTGCTGCACTTGTCGTCGCCCTTGCGCTGTTCTGCCTGGCGAGTCCGGTGGACGCCTGGAACAGCCACGGAGCCTGTACGAAGCTTATGATCAGTGATCAGGAGTGGCTCAAGGCCTATGACACCATTGCCATTACGCCGTGGACCTACGAGGACGTGGATACCGCCGCGATCGGACCCAACTTTGTCCTGCAATACATCGAGGGCAAGCCGGGCACAGTGACCAGTGCCGCCGCCATCCTGACCAACTATGCAGACGAGCCGGACTGGAAGATGGACCAGGATCTCAACTTCAGCCCGTTCCAGGTGCTGACGGGTGGTTCCCAGGGCTGGCGCCACCAGTACTATGGCCTGGGCTGGCTGCGCTTCGGCGTTGCACCATCACGGGCGCAGTACTTCTTCGACCTGGCAGGCAAAGCCAAGGAGAAGGGCGACCTGTACTGGACCTTCCGCTATCTTGCGCGGGCCATGCACTACGTGCAGGATACCACACAGCCCTATCACGGTGTTCCTGCGCCCACCGGCCTCATCTTCAAGGGTATCGGCAACTTCGGCGCGCTCATGGGATCAGCGACCAACCATCACTACAACCTGGAGGAGTATCAGGGCGTGATGGTCGCGCGCAACAGTCCGGTGCTTGTCGGCGCGTTGCGGACTACCGCTCCGTTGGACATTGCGATAGCAACCTCGCCAAGCTGGCTATGCCGCCGCGGCGCCTATCTGGGCAGGCCCGAGGTTCGCACGCTCTGGCCGATGGAGACAGCGTTCTTCGGCAACAACGTTGATGGCAAGGACTCATGGACTCTTGACGTGGCCGCCGTGCGTGTGGCCAAGTCCGGCACCGATCAGGCAGCCTATGACCTGCAGCTCAGTGGTCCGCTGGGCCGCATGTCCAGCTACACCAAGACACTGCTCCAGCTGGCACGCCAGGAGTACGGCCTGTAACGAATCAGACCTCTACCAATTGTGAATCCCTTGGGGTCAGGCACTATGGGATTCACAATTGGGGTCAGGTGCCGTGGATGTCCTCCCACTCGGCGCGGGCCCGGTCGAAGACCTTGTCGATCACTTCGCTGAAGCGTGACCACAATGCCTCGTTCTCTTCGGGTGGGACGGGCCCCGAGAACTTCCACCGCTGCTGGAGCTTCTTGGCCTTTTCCTTAGCCTCGAACGGGTCCCGCTCGTCCAGGAGAGCCTCCGCCTCGGCGCATAGCTGTTCCTTGACCTCGACGTTGTCGCCGGTCCACGAGCGGTAGAGCTCGAAAAAGCGGTCGCAGGCGGCCCGGTATTCCTGCCACAGGCCTTCGCCTTCGGCGTGCGCGACGGGACCAGCTCCCATGTATTGCTTCTGAAGAAGAACGACCTTGTCCCGGGCGTCGCGCCATGAGACACCCTTGCCAGCCTTGTCGGTCAGCTCACGGATGAGCCGGATGACGTCGCCCCGCTTCTCCGTGCTGTTGCCCCTCAGCGTTCCCAGCTTGCCGACGACAGCCTGGCAGGCCGCGCGGTATGCCTGCAGCAAGTCTGCTTCGCTGTCTGTGGCGACCGGACCGACATCCATATACACCTGCTGCAGCTCCAGCAGGACGGCGCGCGTCGCCTTCCAGTTGTCCAGGGGGCGCCGGCTGAGTGCCTGGATGCGGGCGACGACCTTCTCCTTTTGCTTGAGAGCCTCGTGTTCGGCTTCACTCTGACGGACGTGGAAGGCGGCGAGGACGGCCCGGAGTTCGCGCTCCATGATCTCATGCTGGTCGTGGGGCAACTGCCCTGCTTCGCGCCAGTCGTGTCCCTCGATGTCCGCCACTTCGCGTCGTGCCGCTTCCCATCCGAGTCCGATCGTGGTGTCTGTCAGGGTCTCGATGCGGCGCAGCAGCTTCTCCTTGCGCGCATGGTTGGCGTCGTACCATGCGTCCCGCTGTGCTTCGAAGGCGCGCTCGGCGGCAGCAAAGCGCGCCGACAGGGCCGGGTCCTCCTCGTGCCGCGCCGTCTTCTTCCACAGCTGGGCCAGTTGCTTCAGGCGCCCGCTCGCTGCTGCCCACATCGTGTCGTCCGTCTCGTCCAGCAGCTGCTCGGCGCGTGTGCAAAGGTACTCGCGGTACTCGCCGATAGGGGCGCCGCGCATGCGCTGTTCATCGAACCACTGCTCCTGCCTCCGCGTAAAGGTCGCTACGGCGTCGTTGAACGCCTTGCGGAAGGGGGCCGTCGCCGTGTCGTCCGACCAGCCCGTCAGGCGCCACTCGTGCATCAGCCGGTCCAGCGTCGACCGCGCGTCTTTCCAGTCGGTGGACGGGGCCAGGGCCACGGCTGCCGACGAGAGCTGCTTCTTGCGCTCCAGGTGCTCGGCCGCGAGGTGCGCGGCTTCCTTCTGCATGCGCGCAAGACGCGTCAGCTGTTCGCCGGCTTCGTCCCCGACTGCCAGGGCGGCGACACGGACGGCGGCGGCTGTCAGCCGCGGCAGCAGTTTGGCCTTGTCTTGCGCTTCGCCGTAGGCGTTCGCCAGGGCCCCGACGGCGTAGGAGATGACCTCCAGCGAAGGATCGGCCCGTTCCTTGCGGGGAACGGCACCCTCTGCGGCAGGCGCGGTGGTGACAGGATTCTGCTGTGGCTTGTCCTGCCGTTTCATCGCTGTGCGGGCTGGATCAGGACCCAGCTGTCGTTGATGCAGGAGTTGCCGTCCGGCGTGAGTCCGGGAGTGACGAGCAGGTTGACGCCCTCCACCCCTTGCGGCAGCACGATGGTCTGAGCGGCGATGCTCTTGTCCAGGTGGATGCGCACATCCAGCGAACCCAGCGCGTTGCGCAGGGTCACCTTCTGGCCCTCGATCAGGCAGCGCTCGCGCGCCAGCTGCGTCGACACTGATGCCACGGGAGGCAGGACGCGGACCCGCGCCTGGGCTGGATCGATGCCGTTGATGTAATCGCGCACGTGCACGGTGATGAGGCGCAGCATGCCCGGAAGGGCGGGGACGTCGGGCACGAGGGACGGGAAGTGGAACATGCCCTGGATGCGCGGCGCCTCCGCGAGGCGCCACATGCCGGGACCCGCAGGCGTCAGCCGGGGGTCGTTCTCGACGTCTGTCAGCCGCGCCCACTCGGTGGTGAACCGGTCCGGCAGCTCAAGGCGCAGGGCGACGTCGCGGACGATGTCCAGCTCGTCGCGGACGCCCTCGGGGGGCTCCGCCGCCTTCGTCGTCTTCTGCAGCACGTCATGGAAGTAGCTCATGACGTAGTCGTCGCCGCGTTCCAGGAACACGGTCGTCGGCAGGACGAGCGTGCAGGCACGGGCGGTCACGCTCATGTGCCAGTCCAGGCAGACCGAGAAGGGACAGTGCTCCAGGAATTGCAGCACCTTGCCAGCGTCCGGGCACTGCGACGCGGGGTTGCCCCTCACAAACATCGCCGCCTGGACGGGTGGGTCGGCTTCCAGCAGTGACGCTCCCAGGCTGGGACGCGGCACGAAGCGGGTCTGAGAGCCGGGCACGGTCGCGAAGTCGTCCGGCAGCAAGTCATCGTCGCCCTGCTCGAACCAGACGCCGCCGCCGGGGACGTCGTGATTGCCCAGCAGAAAGCCCAGCGTGTCGATGCTGTGAACCAGATTGGCGCCCCAGCGGGTCCGCTGAAGACCGATACCGGTCCAGATACTGAGGGGCGACTGGTCCACCACGAAGCCCACGAGCGCATGCAGGGCTTCGGCGGAGAGGCCGGTGGCCAACTGCGCATCCTCGGCAGACACCAGCAGACATGCCTCCCTGAACGCTTCGTATCCCTCGTGTGCGGCCTGCGGTTCGCCGCGGAGGACGATGGCCTCGTGGCACAGGTACAGGGCGAGCGTCAGGTCCGATCCTGGGCGCACGAACCACGCGGAGTCACTGACCGCCGCCGTGGGTGTGGCGCGGACGTCGATGGTCCCCAGGCGGGCACCCGCTCGGCGGGCATCGTGCAGAATAGCGAGGAAGTGGACGCTGTTCTCAGCCGGGTTGCGGCCCCACAGCAGGATGGACTTGCTTGCCAGCGCTGCGAGCGGCTGGTCACGGCCGACGGTGCCATAGCCGCGAGCCAGGCCGACCTTGCCTTCGGCGCCGCACAGCGACCCGGTAGCCATGGTGCCGCCTCCCAGCATTAGCGGGAGCAGGTGCTGAACCTTGTTGCCCATGAGCAGGTTGCCGGAACCCTCGTAAAAGAGGAAGGACTGGTGACCGTGACGCGAGGTGGCTGAGTGGATTGCCTGTGCCGTCATGTCCAGGGCCTCGTCCCAGCCGATAGGGACGAACTTGCCGTTCCGGTGTGCCAGGGGCGACGTCAGACGGTCCTGGCCCCGCAGATCACGGACCCAGCGGCGCCCTTTGTGGCAGATGAAGCCGCGCGTGTACGGGTTGTCCTTCCGTCCCTCCAACTCCACGAGTCGGCCATCCCTGCACGTTGCGACCATGCCGCACGAGTCGGGACAGTCATACGCACATACGCTCAGATAGTTGCCATTGGCCAACATTGGTTCCTCCACTGTTCAGGGTACCGACAGTATATCTGAGAACACTGTGGAAAGTGTAACACTCTCGGGACGGTTCCGAGACTGCTACATCTTCGCCGTGCCATTGGACAAAACAGATGGATTCCCGCAGGCGCGGGAATGGCAGACCACAAGGCTTGTGTGTCGTCCTTGAGCATGCGAACCCCCGGCTGCGAGGACCGGGGGTGGGCGATGGCGCTTTCGGAAGGAGAACTATGTCAGCCTGACCTCGATATCCCCGCTGCCGGTGCGGACCGAGAGTTCGACGGTCGCCAGGCCCACGGGAATGCGCTGGCGCTGGACCTCGACGTCGACGCCCGGCCCCCGCACGCGTGCCTCGCCCGACCGTGTCTCGACGTCCACCATGACGTCGTGCTGGTCGAGTTCTGCACTCACGTCGCCGCTGGTCGTCTTCAGACGGGCGCCGCTCTGGACGGTCACACTTTCCAGGCTCACGTCCCCGCTGAAGCTGAGGACGTCGGCATCGTTCAGGACGGCGTTGAGGACGGACACGTCGCCCGAATAGGACTTGATCATGCCACGGACAGTCGAGTTCCGGATGTCGACGTCGCCCGACTTGCTCACGATATCGCCATCCACGAGGCACTCGTCCAGGCGGACGTCGCCGGACGTCGCCTGTGCGGACATGAGGCGTGTCATCTTGCTGGCGTCGATGCTCCCTGACACGCTGCGCACGACGACGTCGCCCGTGAGACTGCTGATCGTAATGTCGCCGGACACGGTCTTGAGCTCGCACGACATGTCGGCAGGTACCTCAAGTTCCACAGGATCGCCGCCGTCGCCGAATCCGAAACTGAACGAGAAGCCGTGGAATTCGCCTGCCGTCACCCCCGACTCGACCTCGACAAGGTCGCCGTTCTGGCGGGTCCGGACGGCAGACTGACCCCGGACGACCCGGACAGCCGGGAGCCCCTGGACGCCACGCACGTGCAGGTCCTCAGAGATCAGGCGCACGCTCAGACGGCGGCTCACTGCCTGTGGCGATGACGAGACAGTCACGAGCGGCACGGGGGCTGTCGGCACTACAGGTTCAACTGGCGGGCGAGGTTCCTGAGGGACTGCCGGCAACTCGCTCTCTGCTGTGCCGAGAGCTGCCAGCAACTCGTCATACTGCTCCTGCGAGAGGAGTCCCTTGTCCTTCAGTTCACTCAGTCGTTCCTGCGCCCGGCTCATCGCTTCCTCCCTTGATGCTTTTCAGGACCGCATCGACGCTCAGGTCGCCGGCTTCCAGCTTGTCCAGTAGTTCCATGACGTCGGGTTTGCGTGTGGTCTTCTCGGCGGGCTTGTCGTCACTGACCAGTCCCAGCGCCGCAAGCACCTTGTCCAGACGGCCGCGCACGGTCGGGTAGGACAGGTCCAGGCGGTCCTGGACTTCCTTCAGGTTTCCGCGGGTCGCCAGGAAGGTCAGCAGGAACTGTTCATCCTCGGCAGACAGCGCCGCGAACCGGTCGAGCGGGTACGCTCCTCGCACAGTCGTGCCACAGGTGGGGCAGTGCAGCTCGGCAATCTCCAGCTGTGACCCGCAGGACGGGCACGTCGTCGGCAGACGCTTCATGGCAGCCTCACTCGACGCTGAGGACGACACTGGCTCCGTCGCCCGTATGAACGTTCATCAGTTCACCGACGAAGGCAGGGTCCGCGATCAGACGCCTGATCTCCTCGATGTCGATGGGGACCGCCTTGCCGTCGATGTCGATCGTCGCTGTTCCTCTGCGGGCAAGGATGTTCAGGCCAACGCCCACAAGTGCCATGGGAAACCCGAGGTCGACATGTTCTCCGCTGGCTTCGTCGACATGGATCCGGAACGTCCGGCGTGCGCGAGGCTGCGCCCCCTGGATGGGCGGGCGGGACTGCCCGGATTCCTGCGGCTCGAGGGTCGCGAGCAGTTGGTCTGCCTCGGCACGTGAAAGCTTGCCTTGCTGGACCATGTGTTCGATTCTCTCTTGTTCTTGTGACATGTTGTCCTCCTGGTCTCGGATGTATGGTCAGTCCCTAATGATGTACTCGCGCTTGCCACTGACCGTCCAGACGACGTTAAACAGCAGCGCCGCCGTTGTCTTGTCCAGCCGGCCAGCATACACCATGTCCATCAGTCTCGTCGTCGTATCGGTCATCTCGTACCTCCTGGTAGGGTTTTGCTCACTTGCACCTAAATAATATTAAGTTGTAGATAAATGTCAAGAGGTATGTCATGAGAAAGTGAAGAAAACGTGAAAGCATCCAGCGTCTGAGAAGTACTGGCGTCAGTACAGATAGTGTGTGCATAGAGCTTGTCCACTCTCAATGCATATTATTAAAATGAACGCACCTAGGCGTCGGGCGTTCTTGTCTCGTCGTTTCCGCGAAGGCGGGGACCCAGACGCCACGAGAGTGTTACACTTTCGGAACCGTCCCGAGATTGTTACACCCTCGCCGTGCCCTTTAACCCCTTCTTGCCGTTGATTCATTTCAGAATGCGATACAATAGACTGGAAGTAGTTGGGATTAGTGTCGAGGCCGTTTGCCGGGACATCGAGTGAAGCCAGACTCCTTCCATGCGGAAGCAGGGAATAGGAAGCGGGGAGATGATGGCGATGCCGGATACTGTTGCTTCGAGCCTTTGGCTGTCCCTTGTGGACATCTTGGTGGTGTTTGCGGTCTTGGCGTTTCTCCTGCTTGTCTGCCTTGGGTTGAGGTTCTTCAGCCGTGGGTCCCGGGATGAGGGGTCCGCTGAGGACGACGAAGACACCCAAGTGGACGCCGCGGCCGGGGATGAGCCTGCGTCCGAACTCCCGATGATTCAGAGCGTGCCTGCAACCGGTGAGGACGCCCAACGGCTATCAGCGGTGCCGATCATGGTTGACTCTGGCCATCTGGGGACAGATGGCGCGTTCACCGTTGGTCTGGACGAGGGCGACCTCAGGACGGCGACGGCGCAATCGCGCGTCTTCAGAATCACCGTCAATGGGAAGGCGTTTGAGGTAGGGGTCGAGCAGGTGGCTGGCACACAGCCCGTTCGTCAGGTCGCCGCCGCTCCCGCGCCGTTTGCAGAGCACCCTGTGGTTGCCCCCTCTCCTCCCCCCGGCGCACCTCATCCTGCGCCTTCTGCGCACGCGACCGACACGTCGAACCTCATGAAATCACCGTTGCCCGGCAAGATCCTCAAGGTGTTCGCCGCTCCAGGAAAGGCGTTCAAGCGGGGTGACACGCTCCTTATCATCGAAGCCATGAAGATGGAAAACGAGATCCTCGCCCCGCGTGACTGCGTGGTCGGCGAGGTCCATGTCGAGGTCAGCCAGTCCGTCAAGACGGGCGAGCCGCTCCTGAGGATGAGGTAGAGCTATGGATGTTGTCCTGACAGCACTCAAGGGCTTCAAGAACTTCTCTGGCATCTACAACTTCACGTTGGGCAACGCCGTCATGCTGGTCGTGGCTTGTGTTCTTATGTATCTGGCCATCGCCAAGGACTTCGAGCCAATATTGTTGCTGCCGATTGCGTTCGGCTGCTTCCTTGCCAACATCCCGGCGGCCAGGGGCGCCTTCTACAGCATCAACCCCGAGTATGTCCGTGACCTGACCGGCACCGTCAAGCCAACGGCACTGCTCGACTTCTTCTATTTTCTGGTCAAGTCCGAGATCCTTCCCCCACTCATCTTCCTGGGCATCGGCGCCATGACAGACTTCGGCCCGCTTCTGGCAAACCCGGTGTCGCTACTGCTGGGCGCTGCGGCACAGGTGGGCGTCTTCGTAGCCATGGTCGTCGCCAAGCTGCTGCACTTCAGCCTCGGCCAGGCCGCCGCTATCGGCATCATCGGTGGAGCGGACGGGCCGACGGCTATCTACACCGCCACAAAGCTTGCCCCGGAGTTACTGGGGCCGATCGCGGTCGCCGCCTACACGTACATGTCCCTCGTGCCGCTGATCCAGCCACCCATCATGCGTCTGCTGTCCACCCACGAGATGCGCAGCACAGTCATGAAACAACTGCGCCCCGTGGGCAAGCTCGAGCGTATCCTGTTCCCCATCGTCACCACCTTCATCATTGGGATCCTCCTGCCGCCGGTGGCTCCCCTCGTGGGCATGCTCATGCTGGGCAACCTGATGCGCGAGAGCGGCGTGGTCGAGCGGCTCAGCAATACGGCCGCCAACGAGCTCATCAACATCTGCACGATCTTTCTCTCAGTCGCTGTGGGTGCGTCCATGAACGCCGAGACCTTCCTCAACCTGAAGACGCTCTACATCATCGTGTTGGGTGTCGTCGCCTTCGGGTTCAGCACTGCGGGCGGGATGCTGCTGGGCGACCTCATGTGGGTGCTGTCCGGACACAAGATCAACCCGCTCATCGGTTCAGCGGGCGTTTCGGCCGTCCCCATGGCCGCGCGCGTCAGCCAGAAGGTCGGCCAGCAGGACAACCCCGCCAACTTCCTCCTCATGCATGCAATGGGTCCCAACGTCGCCGGCGTCATTGGTACTGCCGTCGCGGCGGGGATCATGATCAGCCTGCTGGGTCACTAGCGAGAGCAACCCTTGCATAGGGACGCCGGCAGCGTACAGCTGCCGGCGTCCCTGCCGACGGGCAGGGCTATGGCTCGAATGCCTGCCGGACGGTCTCTGCGAGCAGGACGCCCTCAGCCACCAACTCCTCGTCCGGCGGACGCACGGCTCTGGGGTCCGGGATGTACCCCAGCGCTTCGCCATGCCCGACGACGGAAGCTCCGCGTGCCCTCAGCCGCTTCTCCAGCCTGGCGACGACCCCCGGGTTGCCTGCGGTCCCGCCGACAGCGACGATGAACGTCTTCTTATCCTTCAGGACCACGTTGCTGATGAACGTCGTGACCGCGGGAGCCGGATTGCCCAGCCAGACCGGCGTCATGATCACGACGGCTTCATACGGTTCGATCGTGTAGTCAGGGTTCACCAGTGTAGTCCCCAGGCCAAGCACAGCAGCGAGCAGGGCGCGGAACATACCGCCGTTTGCCATCGTGCGGCTGTCCACCAGTTCCCGCAAGGTGCCTCCGGTCGCTCGTGCCAGTCCCCGGGCGATTTGTGCGGTCGACCCTTCCCGGCTGTAATAGATGATGAGCAGGTTCACCGCTCACGTCACGGGTGCTGCTTCATGAGGGCATCATCGATGGCCTTGAGCGTGACCTTCTGACTGATGGTTGCACCGGTGACGACATCGACAAGGACCCAACCTGTCCGCACGACCTCGGCGATGAGCGGGTCCATGTTGCCCAGCGGCCGCTGGAGGAACTCGACGGCGGTGATGCCCTGGGAACCTACCGTCACACGGACCTTTGCGGCGACATGCCCGACCCGTGCACTGCCCTCATAGACACCGGGATACCGGTACGATATGACGGGCGATCGCAGGACCAGAGCATTGGCTATCCGCCGCAGCCATGGCCCGTAGGTGACTTGCGAGACCAGAGACCACACCACCAGCACGACAGCCAGGATCAGGAGTGTCCGTAGCAGCCGAGGGTGTCGACGCGTGACAGCCGGCATGGGTCAGGGTTGGGCCGTGAGGGCGCTGTCGATAGCTTTGAGGACAGCCTTCGTGCTGATCGTTGCCCCCGAGATGCCGTCGACATTCAAGGACTGAGCCTTGATGACTCGTGCTATCAGTCCGCTGACATCGCCGTAGATGGGAGACACGACAGTGATCTCAGTGATCCTTCTCGCGGCGACCGTCACTCGCAACTTGGGAGCGACGTGCAGGATCGTGGCACCGCCTTCGTAGACTCCGTCCGCAACGTTCGTGAGGTCGAGCGGCGTCAGTGTAACGCGCGCTGACGTCCGGTTCAAGGTACCACCATACAGGGCCACGATCCAGAACAGGACAAAAGCGACCGCCGCGGTAACCACGAGCAGCCGCGTGAGGAAGCGCTTCATGACCAAGCCTCGTTCACAAGTGACGCCAGTGCCGTCTCGAGCGTGCCGGCAAGTGCGGTCCCCGATGCGACCAGCTGCTCGTCGGTGAGGTCAGGCTGTGTGGGGCCCTGGGATTTCTTGCCTTTGGCAGGGTCGCTCATCTTCGGCCGTCTGCCCAGGACTTCCTGGTGGCCGACGACCAGGGCGCCGCGGCCCTTGAGACGGCGTTCCAGACGTGCTATGGCACGGGGATTCGTCGGGCTGATGCCGACGCTGACAAAGAAGACGCGCTTGTCACGGAGAGGAGCTCGTGCAATGAACGTGTTGATGGCCGGCGTCGGACTGCCGGCCCATATTGGAGTCATGAGGACCACGACGTCTCGGCCGCTCACGTCATAGTCGGCGCCGACCAGCCGGGTCCCCAGGCCCAGCAGCGCGGCCACTATCGAACCTGGACCTGCATGTCTCCTGTCGATGAGCTGGCGGACCGTACCCTCGGTGGCTTGTGCCAGACCCTCGGCGACCTTGGCTGTTGAGCCTTCGTTGCTGTAGTACACGATCAACGCATTCACGATACCCCCTTGTCAAGGTGAGTTGGTGCTGCTGCTACCGCAGCATTATAGCAGGGGAGCCCCCCATGTACAGCAACGTTGCACAGGTGTGCGCGAGAGGGAACGGGACTGGCCGGGATCGTTAGTGTGGCAGCAGGGGCAGGACGCTCTCCAGCAGCTGGTGCAGGTCATACGGCTTTCCCAGGAACCCCTGGACCATACCTTCGTTGAGCAGCGCAGTGACGACCTCGCTGGACGTATACCCCGAGGTCAGCAGGATCGGCACGTGTGCATCGAGCGAACGGATGCCTCGCACGATTTCCTGTGTGGACATGCCCGGCATGGTCATGTCCAGCAGGATGAGGTCGATCTCCCCGTGGCGCTGGCTAAGCGTCTCCAAGGCCTGAGCACCGTTGCGCGCTAGGGCAACGGTGCAGCCGCTGCGCATCAACAGGGACTGTACGACCGTTGCCACGACGGGTTCGTCCTCCACGACCAGGATTGTCCCGCCGTGTCGCGGCTGAGACGGGGGGACGCTCGTGGGCCGCTGCTTCGTCACGACGTCCAAGCTGCGCGGCAGATAGATGTCAAACGTTGCCCCGAGACCAGGCGGAGACTCTGGGGTAATCCAGCCCCCTGCCTGCGTGACGGCTCCATACACGATGGCCAGCCCCAGCCCCGTGCCCTGCCCCTCGGGCTTGGTCGTGAAGAAGGGTTCGAATATGTGTTCCAGAGCCTCTGGCGCAAGGCCGGGTCCCGTGTCTGAGACACGCAACAGGACGTGTTCGCCGGCGTGGGCGTCGGGATGCGTGCGCACGTGGTCACTGTCAATGATGACGTTCCGGGTTGTGACGGTGATGGTGCCCTTGCCATCCATGGCGTCACGTGCGTTGATGCCCAGGTTGAGGATAATCTGCGTCGTCTGGGACTGGTCCATCAGGACGTTCCACGCCACGGGCTCAAACTGGCGCCTGATATCGATCGTGGCGGGCAGGGATTGGCGCAGCATGGCCAGGGCGGTTTCGACTGCATCGTTGATGCACACGGGCGTCGGTGCGATGACGGCGCTGCGGCTGAACGTCAACAGCCCGCGCGTCAGGTCTGCCGCCTGACGGGCCGCGGCCTCTGCCAGGCTCAGGTTTTCCCGCAGTGGGTCGCTGGGCGACAGTGCATCGCGCACGAGTGCGACACTCCCCAGGATTCCCGTCAGCAGGTTGTTGAAGTCGTGGGCGACCCCACCTGCCAGCTGTCCGATGGCCTCCATCTTCTGGGACTGCAGCAACTGTGCCTGCATGGCCTCCTTGGCTGCCTCGGCGCGCTTCCGCTCCGTGATATCCTGCATCGTGCCGCGCAGGCCGGTCAGCGTTCCGTCGTTTGACACCGTCTTGCCGGTCAGCGTGAGAAACCGCTCAACCTGGTCAGGACGGATGATACGGTAGTCCACGGTGAATTCCTGCGCTCTGCCGGCCATTCCCGACTGCATGGCATCCAGGACGCGCTTGCGGTCTTCGGGGTGGATCAACTCAAGATACGCGCTGTGGGCCATTGGCGTGCCGGGCTGGATGCCATGGATGATGTACAACTCATCCGACCAGACAAAGGAACGCGTTGCCACGTCCATGCTCCAATCACCGATGTGAGCGATGGTCTGTGCCTCCAGCAGCGCGGCCCGACTTGCGGCCAAAGCTGATGCGATATTCCTGCGTTCGGAGATGTCTTCGATCAGGCCAATGAGATACTGGGGCGACTCTCCCTCCTCCCACAGCGGCGAGACGGTGAGGTTCACCCAGATGGACTTCCCGTCCTTGCGTTGGTAGCGCTTCTCCATGGAGTACTCATGCAGTTCACTTTTGACGAGGCGGCCCACATTGTCTAGGTCGTCGGCCAGGTCGTCGGGGTCGGTCAGTTGGTGAAAATCCATCGTGAGAAGCTTATCCCGCGTGTACCCGACGATGTCTGCAAAGCGCTGGTTGACGAAGACGTACTTGCCGGTCGCCGTTTCGGTCTTGGTCACGCCGATGGCGGCCTGCTCGGAGAGTGCCCGGAACTGCATCTCGCTTCGTTTCAACGTGTCACTGGCCTGCTCATGCCGGAGCCGGTTGACCATGAGTCCGCCGATGGCAGCCGTACCGAGGGGATAGATGGTCAGTACAGGTAGCGTGATGTGGCTGAGGACGTGCACAGCGGTCGGCCACGGCAGCGTGAACATCAGTGCCAGCATAGCGATGTGGACCGCATATCCAAGGCTCATCAGGTCGCGCCAGGTGAGGGTCACGAGGGGGCGTTTGAGAACGCGGCGCCACACCAGGCCGATAAGTCCCGAGGCTATGATAACACAGACGCCAGTGAATGCTGCTACCCCTCCCTCTAGAATGCGGTAGGCAGCAGTCATGACCATAACGATGACAGTGGGGACGAACCCGAAGAACAGGCCGCTGATGCAGATCAGTACGGAGCGCGTGTCGAAGATGATACCCGGCTCGAACACCCACGGTATCTCCATGACGGCAACCCCGATGACGCCCAGCCCGAGACCGATCATGGCTGGACGAACCCTGGTCTTCAGGTTGAAGGGGTGAGCAGTGACCATGTCATAGACGAAGACCATGGCAATGAGCAGGGAGATGTTGCTGACGAGAACTATGAACGGGGCACTGCTCATTGACCACCTCAGCCGGGCGGGAAATCCGGACACGTTCACCAGAGACTACCCCCACTATAGGCACGCCACCTGCCACGTCAAGGACACGAACAGTGCAGCGACCCGTGAAGCGCTACTCGCGTGCAGCCTTCAGGCTTTCCGCAAGGGGGACCCTGAACACGGATCGCATGGCCAGCAGTGTTGCTATTCCCCAGGCGGCGGCGATGATGGCAAATCCGATGCCGACACCCAGCGGTGAGACGCGGATAGGCAAGGCGAAATCGAGGTTCTGCTGGTTCAGCGTCAGCAGGGTGCGGAGGTACCGGGCGAGGATGGGGACTGCCAGGCCGTAGCCTGCCACGACCGGGATGACGGTGGACAACAGGACCATGCCGGCAATTTCGCGGTTTGTATAGCCAAGGACCTTCAGGGTGGAGATGGTGATGCGGTGGTCCTCGACGCTGAGCGACGCGATGACCAGCACGACAAACAGGGCGATAAGGACGCCGACTGCTCCCAGGATGTTCATCATTGCGCGCACCCAGGTCAACGTGGACTCGAACCCCTGCCGCATCTCGGACCTCCTGGTCGTCGATATCACGTCGGCATCCGTGATGGCAAGCGCTTCCACACTGTAGACGACATTGAAGGCTCCTGCCGGGACCTTGAGGAGCGCCGTCAGCTGATCGCGGGGCATCAGGATGGCGCTGTTTGTGTAGATCTCGGCAACCGCGTCGACGGTCACCGTGTAGGATTTGTCGGTGGCCATGCGCACGACGGTGACGGTGTCGCCCGGGCTGACGGTCCATCGGTCCGCAAGGGGCCGCGTCATGACGACCTGGTCGAACGACACGGCCGCCCCGGACGCATCCTCTGCCTGCATCATCGTGAATGCGGGATCCGCGCCCATCACTTGCAGGCCGAGAGCGTCTGCATCCGTTCCTCGGAACGGCTCCGCATACGCGGTCTCGCCGCCCCACGGATTCGCCACGTGCGGTGTGCGCAGGACGTACTGGTACTCATAGCGCATGATGTGGTTGAACGTCGAGTCGATCATGACCGTGATGGAGTGCTGGAGCGTCTGCCCTGCTAGGAGCATGGCGCCTGCCGCGGTGATGCCGATGAAGGTGACGGCCAGCCGGGCCGGGCTGCGCACCGCGTCGCGGAGACGGAACTGGTTGGTCACCGATAGACGCCGCATGTGCAGGCGCCGCTCAAGCGCAGTGACCCGCATGCGCTCGCCCCGGCTCTTCATCAAGTCGACGGGCGTTCGGCGGACAGCGCGCAGCGCGACGAGCGCGACCGACGGCAGGAGGAAGGCAAAAGGCAAGAGGACGCTCACCAGGACCCATGTGACACGGATATCCAGGTGCAGGAGAGGCACTGCGAAGAACAGGGTATAGAAGTAGTACAGCGGCTTGAAGGCAAGGAAGCCGCAGACGACGCCGAGCGTGGAGCCCACTCCGGCGATGGCGGCGGGCAGGGACAGGTAGTGGCGCAGCAACTCCGCACTCGTATAGCCTTGCGCCAGCAGCATGCCTATCTGTGGGAGCTCGCGGTGGAGGAACCTGTTCATCGCGATGGCAAGCATGAAGGAGGCAAGCACGAGGAGCAGGGTGGGGATGGATGCGACGGCGAAGCGCGCGTTGCGGATCTCGGCGTCGACGATGGCATACCAGGGATTCACGCCGATTTCCATCCAGCTGGTCAGGCCGCAGGACGACGCGACGGCATACTTAAGCTTCACCAGATCCGCGGTCTCGCCGCGGACGTGCCACACCGTCTGCATAGGGGCGTCCAGAGCATCCATGGCCGCACCCGTGACGACGGCGATGCCAAAGGCCTTCATGTCGACCAGGAGGGATGTCTCCTCCGGGTCCTTGAGTGGGTATAGGTAATCGGGGAGCGTGACCAGTCCGGCAATGCGGAAGGTTCGGTCTGCAATGGTGATGGTACTGCCTACGGGAACCTTCCGGGACAGAGCGATCGTCTGTCCCAAAAGAAGGTCGGTGTCCTCGCTAAGGGGCGATCCCTCTGTCACGGCAGGCCGGTTGATGAGGCGTGTCTGTTCCAGCAAGCGGAGCGTGTAGGGTGCTGCGCCCTCCACCACGACATCGGCCTCGCGCCTCGCCTCGAGCACGACGTCGAAGGTCGTCCCCAGTGATTTCGCGTCTGCGAGCGGCCGCTGTGTGACAAACGTGGCCGACTCCAGCGCATAGTCCTTCGCGAACCGCGCACGGTTACTGCTCATATTGCCGATGAGCGTCTCGATGCTCGTGTACGACATCGATGCCAGCATCACCAGCAGGACCGATCCGACCATGACCGCTCCGCTCCCCCGTACGATGCGTGGGATGCGCTTGGAGAGGATGATCATACGGGGCCTCGCACTCTCACCCTACGCGGCAGGTCACCATGTGACCTCGCTGGCCGGGCTGCGATGGTCGTTCATGGTGTCCTCCTCGATCTCGCCGCTGCGCATGTGGATGACGTGATGCGCCATGCCGGCGATCGCTGTATTGTGCGTCACCAGGAGCATCGTCGTGCCATAGGTGTCATTCACGCGTTCCAGCAGCCCCAGGACTTCCCGACTTGTCCGGTAGTCCAACGATCCTGTGGGCTCGTCACACAGGAGGACCAAAGGGTGTTTGACAACGGCACGTGCGACAGCCACGCGCTGTTGCTCGCCACCGCTAAGTGCCGATGGGAATGCAGATGCCCGGCCAATCATGCCCACCGCAGCAAGGACCTCGTCGACGTCTATCGCCTGGGCAACGATAGTCGCCGTGACTTGGACGTTCTCCCGGACCGTGAGTGTCGGGATGAGATTGAAGAACTGGAAGACGAATCCGACCGTCCTCCTGCGGAACAGCGTCAACTGGCTGTTCGTCAGCGCGGTCAGGTCCTGGCCGGCCACGACGACAGAACCTTCATCAGGACAGTCGATGCCGCCGATGATGTTGAGCAGTGTGGACTTCCCGGAACCGGACGGACCGAGAATCGTGACGAGCTCGCCTTCCTGCACCGCGAGCGACACGCCATGCAGCGCATCGACACGCTGGGCGCCCGTGGCGTAGTGCTTGGACACGTTGTGAAGGTCGATGATCACATCAGCTCCTTTGAAGCTCAGAAGGGTGCGTGACTCCAATGCGTCTCAATGGCGCAGCGGTGTGCCCGACAGGGCAGGAACGGGCCAGGGCCGCCAACCAGAACGTCTTGACGAGGAGTATGGTCAACTCTCCTGATTGTGGGGTTCGCGGAGCACGTCTGCAAGACGTTGGGCCTGATTCTGCAGTTCCTCGGCTGTGGCAGAGGGGCCCGCCTTTCCCGAGGAGTTGAGGCCATGGATGTGATGAACGCCGATGACCTGACCGCCGCGGTCGCGAGCCATCTTCTCCAGTTTGCTGGAGGTTCCCAGGTTCTCGCCACTCTCGCCGAGAGCGACGATCAGGACTTTCTTTCCGGTCAGGTCGACCGTTCGCAGAAAGGTGTTGGCCGCCGGAGTGGGATTCCCGACCCAGATGGGCGTCATGATCACGACGGTCTCGTAGCCCGCAACATCGTAGTCGGGGTTGACCAGGCGGGCGGACCTTCGGAACAGCGCGGCTATGGCGGCCGCAACCAGGTTCGTCCGTGCGTTCGTGTCGACCAGTTCGCGCAGGGTTCCCCCGACGCCATGAGCCAATGCGGCGGCCACGGTCTTTGTCGATCCACTTCTGCTGTAGTACACGACTAGCGTATCCATGACATCCCCTTTTGCCCGACAGTGTGGAGTCTCTATCTCGATTACGGTGCTCTTGCCATGATTATAGAGCCGTGCCGGCCATGCGCAAGAAGCCGTCTCGTCCAGCCCGAATGTTGCCGCCATGCGGTTCGCGTGTATGATACTCGTCGGATGAACGCACTGCCCGGGAGCTCCAACCATATGCCTCAGCCGCAGGGAATGGCCGCTTTTGTCATCGTCTGGGCAGGACAGGTCGCCTCCCTCATCGGAACGGCGATGTCGCAATTCGCCCTCACGGTCTGGGCATGGAAGGCGACCGGCAGCGCCATGACGCTGTCCGTCCTCGCATTCTGTGGATTCGCCCCCATGATTGTGCTGATGCCGTTTGCAGGGATCCTGGTCGATCGCTGGAACCGCAAGGTGACCATGGCGGTCAGTGACGCTGCCTCGGGTTGTGCGACGCTGGCCGTGCTGCTGCTCTTCGCGACTGGACGCCTGCAAGTGTGGCATCTGTACGTGACCAGCATCTTCTCGGCCTCGTTCCAGGCGTTCCAGTGGCCGGCCTACTCGGCGGCCATCAGCACCATGATCCCCAGGGCGCACTACGCCCGTGCTTCCGGCATGCTTTCCATCGCGCAGTCGGCCTCCGGCATCGCGGGTCCGGCCATCGCGGGAGTCCTGGTTGCGTCCGTCGGGTTGCCAATCGTCCTCGTCGTCGACATCGTCTCGTGCGTCGTTGCGGTCGGCGTGCTCGCCTTCGTGCAGATTCCTCGCCCCATGCCGTCGACCGAGCGAGTGGAGGAGCGCGGGAGGTGGTGGAGACAGGCGGTGTTCGGGTTCCGCTACATCTTCGCCCGGCCGCCTCTGCTGTCCTTGATGATGCTCTTCATCGTGTTCAACATGGTTGCCATGCTCTGCCACGGCGTCTGGAGCGCCATGCTCCTTGCGCGCTCGGGCGGGGCGGCCACGGTCCTGGGGCTGACCGAGTCGGCATCGGCCGTGGGATTTGGCCTGGGTGGTTTCCTGCTCATCGTCTGGAGTGGCCCCAGGCACAAGATGACGGGCATCCTGTGGGCGATGGTCGTGGCGTCCGTGATCGGCTCCGTCTTCGTGGGGCTGGGGAGGTCGCTGCCCGTGTGGGCATTCGCCGGGTTTGTCGGGTCGATGGCGATGCCTGTTATGAACGGGCTCAGCCAGTCCATCTGGCAGTGCAAGGTGCCGGCCGACGTACAGGGACGCGTGTTTTCGGCGCGCATGCAGCTGTCGCAGGTCGTCACCCCCGTGGCCATGATCGCCTCAGGATGGATGGCTGACCACGTGTTCGAGCCGGCCATGATGCCGGGAGGAAGTCTGACCAGGCTGTTCGGACCGTTGGTTGGCACCGGCCCCGGCGCAGGGATGGCCGCGATGTTCGTTGTCTTCGGGGTGCTGGGGACGGCCGCGGCAGTGGCCGGCTTCTTCATTCATCAGCTGCGGGACGCCGAGGAACTGCTTCCGGACGTCGTCATATCGGGTACAGCACGCGAGATAGCACACTGACACAGGGAGGACGATCATGACAGAAAAGCAGGGACAGGCATCTTCCGTCGTACGGGACGAGCTGGACACGCTGTGGCAGACTGTCCTTGACAGGGCAGCGAGCACGGGGCGGGTCTCCTCCGAGCAGGTTCCCTTTCTCCTGCCGGACGAGGTCATCACCCGGATGGATGCCGACGAGGCGTGGTCTGCCTACGTCCGGAAGCGCCTCTTCCTGGAGTACGCCATCGCGGCCGGCAGGCGGGCAGGGCACCCGCTGGACGCTGTTGTGCGCGAGCTCGACCACATGGTCCGGGCGCTCATGCCGTACACGCAGCGGTGGCAGGCCGAGGAAGACGCAGGCACAGTCCCGGTTCTGCCGACGCTCGACGCCGGTGTCCCGGAGGAGGAGCAGCTTGCACTGGTCCGGCTGAACGGAGCTGTTCTGTTCCCCGGCGAGGAGCTTCCCCTGCCGGGCAGGCACCTCCTGCTGGTCCCGGGACGGGCACGTACTGCCGAGGACGTCCTGCGGGCGTCAGCCACGTCGTTCGAGAGCTGGAGCGAAGTGGAGCGTGCAGATGCCGAGTGTCGCGATGGACTGATGCCTCTGTTCGGGACTGAACAAGCCAGCATCGTCGTCGTTCCCGGAGCAGCGTCTCTGGGCATGGAGGTTGCGGTCGTCGCAGCGTCACCTCCGGGGGCCGTCGTCCTTGTCCTGGGGCATGGCCCGCAGTGCGACCGCATCGCGCACGTGGTGTCGCGCCGTGGCCGCGTCGTCGACGTCCTGCAGGCGCAGGACAGCGGCAGCATCGACCTGCAGGTCCTGCGCGCGCGCCTGGAGGGTACACGGCCGTCCGCCGTGATCGTGTCCCACGTGGACGCAGACAGCGGTGTCGCCGCTCCGATCGACGACTATGCCCCAGTCATCCGTGAGGTGGCTCCGCAGGCGTTGCTCATGGTGGATGGGACATGGGCTACTGGCTGTATGCCCCAGCACATGGACGACTGGCACGCCGACATCGTGTTCACAGACAGCGCCTCAGCGCTGGGCGGATGCTCGGGACTCGTGCTGGCAGCGGTGAGCAGCCGCCTGAGCGAGCGCAAGGTGCGACGTGACGCAGCTGCGCCACTCTACATCGAACTGACCCGGTGGTCCTCACCGACGGGCGCCGAGGTGCCTCCGAGTCTTGTCTTTGCGCTCCGTTCAGCTCTGCGTGGCATCTACACCGAGGGACTGCCAGCGCGGTTTGCGCGGTGCGACGGGATCGCCCGGAGCTTCCGGGAGCAGACTGCCCTCCACGGGTTTGGCGTTGTGGCCCCACCCGGGCACGAGGCTTCGACGCTGACGGTTCTCAGGCCGCCGGCCGGGGTGGACGTCCAGGACCTGTACGCAATGCTGGAGCGCCGTGGCATCGACGTGGGCATGGGACCAGCAGGCCTTGTTGTTGCACATACGGGGGACACCAGCCCTGATGACCTCCGGCACTTCTGGCATGCGGTGGAGGCACTGCACTTGCAGGCGTAACGGCGCCGGGACAGGTGAGAGGACTCAGTCGGTGACGGTTCGCTGCTTCCGCTGACCGGACGGCAGGCCCAGGGACAGGGCGTGCACCGGGCAGACGGCGACGCAGTCGCTGCACCGGATGCATTCCGGGTCGGTGGCATGCACGGATGGGTCCACGCCCATTCTGCACACGTCCGCGCACGCGCCACAATGCGTACAGGTATCCTCGTTCAACGTCAGCTGGACGAAGCTGACGCGGTTGAACAGCCCATAGATGGCACCCAGCGGGCAGACAAATCGGCAGAACGCACGGTAGACGACCACCGACGCAGCCACTGTCGCGACAAGGAGGCTTGCCTTCCACGCAAACAGCCATCCTGCGGCACCGCGCAGCGACGCGTTCAGGGCAAGCAGGGGCAGGGCAGCCTCCAGCGTCCCCGCGGGGCACACCAGCTTGCAGAACCATGGGTCCCCGACCCCGAACGCATCCCGCACCAGCAGTGGCATCAGGATGACCAGGACGACAAGCACGGCGTACTTGAGGAAGCGCAGCCGTGTCGGGCCGATACGCACCTTGCGTGAGCGGATGCGGTACAGCAGTTCCTGGATGAGGCCGAAGGGACACAGCCAGCCACACACCAGGCGCCCCAGCACGACGCCGAAGAGCCCGATGAGCCCGGCGACGTACAGCGAGATGCGGTCGCTGGCCCGGTTGAAGACCGCCTGCAGTGAGCCGATGGGACACGAACCCCAGGCGCCCGGGCACGAGTAGCAGTTCAGCCCCGGGACACATACGGCCTTGCTGGACCCCCGCCAGATGCGGCCGCGCAGGAACCCGGCGAACCACGAGTTCTGGAGGATGGCGGTGACGCCCTGGAACGCGGTCCTGCGCGAGCTCATGCGCCTACCCGATGCCGATACATTCCAGGCAGACGTTGATGGCCTTGGTGATGACCGTTCGGACCTCGCCGTTCATGACGCCAAGGACGATACCGAGGATGGAGAGGACCAGCAGGAAGATCCGCAGGATCCTGACCCGTGTGCTCACCCTGCTACGACCCGGCGGGGAGGATCGCCAGCATGCCCTGGATGACGCTCATCCACTGGGCCTTTGTGCGTGACCCGGTCAATACTTTGCCCACAACGGTCCCTGTGTGGTCGACGAAGAAGGTCGTCGGCACGACGCTGACGTCGGCCAACATCTCAGTCATGATGGAACGGTCCGGGATGACGTTCGTATAGGTGACGCCCGTCGAGCCGGTCAGCTGACGCGCGGTGGCCTCGTTCACCGCGTCCGGCGTGTCGGCGATGACCCCCAGGATGGCAAAGTCGGCGGAAGGGAACTCAGCGGGGAGCTGGGCCAGGTCGGGCATCTCGCGGATGCAGGGGCCGCAGAACGTCCCCCAGACGTTGACCATGGTGAGGCGCTGTCTTGCGAAGAAGGTGTTGTCGACGATGCGTCCGTTCAGGTCGCTGGCGCTGAAAGGGCGCACGACGTACCCGGTGCCCAGCGTGCTGGGTCCGATCGACGTGCCCGTGTCCGGCGTCGTACCCGTGCCAGGTGTTTTCTTGCGTGCGTCCTGCAAAGCCGAGACGACGATGACGGCGACGAGGACGACCACCAGGGCCGCGATCAGGATGGTCAGTCTGCTGATTCCGTTTCTGTGCATGCGTGTTGTACTCACCGCTCACCTCACTGGGATGTCACGACTATGATACCGCACTCTTGCCCCGTGCGCAACAGGAGAAGTCAATACGACATCTTGACAATCCTGAACGAACACGCAGCGTAGCATCGCCGAACCGATGTTGCAGTCAGGCGTTACGTTCGTGTTTGAGCAGCGACGCGAGCACGCCTTCGTACGTCTCCAGGGTGCGCTGGTTGTAACACATGCAGGTGACGTGTTCGGGCAGGAGGTGTTCGTCCAGCCACGCGAGGATGGTCCGCAGAGCGACGCGTGTCGCCTGTTCCAGTGGGTACCCATATACACCGGTGCTGATGGCGGGCGGGGAAGGCGATGGTTCGCAGCTCATGCTGTTCGGCCAGCTCGAGACAGGACCGGTATGCGCCAGCCAGAAGCGCCTCCTCACCGTGCGTGCCGGCGTGCCACACCGGGCCGACCGTATGAATGACGTGCCGTGCGGGCAGGCGGTACCCGCCTGTTATCTTCGCCTGGCCGGTTGCGCATCCGTGCAGGGTCTGGCATTCGGCCAGCAGGTCGGGCCCTGCAGCGGCATGGATGGCGCCGTCGACGCCCCCCCCGCCCAGCAGCGACTCGTTGGCGGCGTTGACGATGGCGTCACCCCTGAACCGGGTGATGTCCCCGAGTTCCATCGACAGGCGGTCAACCTTCCTCGACTTCTCGATCATGTACGCACCTCGCTCCCTCGCCCGCCGTGGTGGCGGGCACACCAGCATGATACCCACTACCGAAGGGCGCGCAAACACACAGAATGCCGTGGCGCGTTAGCTGTGGCGGCGCGGGGCTCCAGGACCACGATGCTGGGATGCCGAGGCATGGGGTCGAGGTGTTCCTCAGGGCTTCAGGTCACGGTGTCTCCTGTGCGCCGCGGTCAGAAAGCGAATCCCCCGATGCGCATGCATCGGGGGATTCTAGTCATACACCTGTTTCGGAGAGACTACGAGGCAGGCTTGAGGACACCGCCACCGCTGAGGGTGTAGGTTTTGCCACCCAGCCCTGGGTTGGCGCTCTTGTCATAGGTCACTGTGTGGCCGCCCCCGATGATATTGGTGATTATTGTCCCGGAGATGCTCGCCGTGTCGCTCAAGGTTGTCAGGTGGGAATCGGCCGTGACCGTCCACGTGCTGGAGGCATCCAGCGTCAGGCTTGCGGACTTGGCTGTCTTGGCTGTATTGATGGCCCCCGTCAGGGAAGAACCATTCTTGAGGGTCAGGGCCACCGTGCTGATCTTGTCGGCCACCACGCTGCCCGCCAGGGTCTGTGCATCAGCGGTGAACTCCACGATCCCGCCGTTGGAGCCTGATGTGCCCCACCTGGTGCCGCCGGCGGCATTGATGAGGATGCCGGAAGCCACCGACACGTCCGTGTCCTTGAGTGTGATGATGGCTGTCGTATTGGTGACATAGAACAGGGGGCCGGGCGAAGCGGTGTACTTCAGCGAGCCATCCGTCACGGTGAACACGCCACGCGCGCCCTCCGCATCGCCGGACATGCTTTGGAAAATCATGACACCCCACTTGTTCGCAAAGGTCGAGGTGGTGACGCAGTTGTTGAGGGTGATCGAGTTCGCTCCTTCGATGACCGCCGCCTCGGACCCGGTGGCAGTAAGGGTCGCACCCGCAACCGTGATGGCGCCGGTCGAATAGACGGCAGGCGAATCCTGGCCGGAGGTGACGACCGTACCGCCGGTGGCCGTGATGGTCCCGCCGCCGCGGTCTGTGGCGATGGCGCCAGAATTCTTGCCAGCTGTTGTCATCTTCACGTCACTGAGCGTCATCGAACCGCCCTGGGTGTCCATGACAGCATGCCCACCATCTCCCTTTGCGTCTATCGTCGTCTGGCTCAGTGTAACCTTTGATCCGGTTCCCGTGGAAAAGGCGCCGTTCGCGCCTGCACCGGTGGTCGTGATGGTGCCGCCGGTCATATGGATGGTGCCGCCGCCCGCGGCCAGCATGCCCGCGTTCTGGCCGTAGAAGCTGCTGTTTCCCTGAGACGAGGTGCTGCCGCTGGTGGTGACCGTGGGGTTCGTCAGAGTCAGGACGCCAGTCCCCATGACATAGATGGCGGACTGGTCGGCTTTAGTGGCCGTGTAGGACTGTGCCGTCGTGCTCTTGGTGCCCGAGCTGAGTGCAAACGCGCCGCTGATGTTGGTGGCCGTGCTGGTGCCCGAGGAGCCTGCCCCAGGTGCGGCCCCGGTTGGCGGCGTTCCAGTCGGCGGTGTGGTGCCGGATGTTGTCGTGCTTGTCGGCGTCGAGCTGTCGCTGGACGTGGCAGCCGACTGCGTGGAGCAGCCGACCGACACCGCCAGCATCAGGACGATCAGAAGTGAGAGAATCATTCTTCTTATCATAGCTTTCTCCTCTGGGGACAGCTAGAGCGATGTCGGCGTCACGCCGCCGAAAGATGTACCGTTGGGTTGGGAGGTCTGCGGAGTGGCGCCGGTCGAGGCGTCCGGGGACGTGTCGTAGGTCGTAGAGGGAACGGATCCGGCGCCCGGTGTGGCAGCAGACTGCGCTGCGCATCCGGCGGAAACAGCCAGGATCATAATGACGAGCAGGACAAGCATAAGCGTTCTCACGGTAGTATCTCCTTGTGCCAGGGTTGTCCGGAGGAATCCTCTCGGGAAGCTGGCACCTGTAGTACGCCGTGGGGGTCCTGCCGCGTACACGAAATTGTGAAAGCGGAGGTCGACTCTGCAACTGGGACACACTAGTTTCCGGCGATCTGCTGCAGGTTTGTCGTTCCCGCGAAGGCGGGAACCCACCGACACTGAAGGGGCTTGATGCCAGCCAGCGTGGGCAGGATGAATCAGCGGGAGTCTCTCGCCGGCCAGCTGGAACGGGACAAGCGCGCCATCGCAATTCCGCTGTGCCGGCGTATACTCGTGGCAGCGCAGGAGAGTTCAAGCCGCGGCGCGAGCACGGCAGGAGGCGGCAGGTATGACACGGACAGGTCGCATCATGGTCGTCACCGTTGGGCTCCTTCTCGCCGTGACGCTGGCGACGAAGCTGACGTTCCGCGAGTACGATTTCGGTACGTCACTTCCCGGAGGATTCCCCGAGGACGTCCCGATCGTCCCCGGCACCATCACGTCCTGCAGGACAGCTCGGAGTGACGACCTGGTGCGTGTCGTCGAGGTCCACATCCAGTCTGGCCTTCCCTTTCAGGACGTCGTGCAGTTCTACCGTTCCGCGTTCGCCACTGGTGCAACGGAGCACTGGAACGTCCCTGAGTTTCCCCTGTCTGGCCCCGGCGCCACGGAGACCTCCAGCAATGCTCTCTTCGGCAAGACCACGGTCGTCGTGATCATCAGCGCCACCGGGGCGACCACCAGCGTGCTGGTCCAGGTCCGGGGCACGTCCATCTTCACCTTGCCGCGCTAGCTTCATGGCTACTTGCGAGCGGTTTTCAGACTTCTGGTCAGCGGGATCCTGTACACGGACCGGGCGGCGAGCAGTGTGGCAAGACCCACGCAATGGCGACGAAGATTGAGGCGTGAGGATTGGCTGCGTCCGAACGATTCGCATAGCCAGAGAAGAAAGGTAGTGCTGGGTTCATGATAGGAGAGGGGATCGTGTCAACTCACGTAAAAATGTACCCAAAGCATCAAGCCGTAAACTCATGAATAATGTACGCATGGTTCCCCTGTTTCTTGATGACCAGGGGTTGCCTCCGTTTGGCCATCTCATCGAGCAATTCCTGGCAGCGGAGGATCT
>Ga0265296_1000207_pt1 | contig 107163 bp, 96 predicted proteins | sample MunlanPumphouse1_FD_189073 | JGI IMG/M metagenome (GOLD analysis project Ga0265296, IMG submission 189073) | Groundwater microbial communities from a municipal landfill in Southern Ontario, Canada - Pumphouse #1 | ecosystem: Environmental > Aquatic > Deep subsurface > Groundwater | place...
ATCATCAACTCGCTGAAGCTGTTCGATCAGTCGATTGAAGACGCGGCGGTAATCTGCGGTGCCTCGCGCTTGCAAGCGGTGTTCAAGGTGACGTTCCCGGCGATCCGTCCGGGGATGGTCGCCGGCGCCCTCTTCGCCTTCCTCGTCTCGTGGGACGAAGTGGTGCTCAGCGTGATGATGGCAAGCCCGACTCTGCAAACCCTTCCCGTGAAAATGTGGACCACTTTGCGCCAGGACCTGACCCCGGTGATCGCCGTCGCTTCGACGCTGCTGATCGGCCTGTCGGTATTGGTCATGGTCATCGCCGCCGCATTGCGCCGGCGCAACGAAATCAGCGCCTGAGCGCCCAGGAGTACGACATGAGTGCCGTGATCAAAGACGCATCCCAGCAGAGCGACAAACCCCTGGTCAGCCTGCGCAACCTGAACAAGCACTACGGCGATTTTGCTGCCGTCGACAATATCTCGCTGGACATCAAGGACGGCGAATTCCTCACATTCCTGGGCTCCAGCGGCTCGGGCAAAAGCACCACGCTGTCGATGCTCGCCGGATTTGAAACACCGAGCAGCGGCGAGATCCTCGTCAATGGCCAGTCGCTGGTCAACGTGCCGCCGCACAAGCGCGACATCGGCATGGTCTTCCAGCGCTATTCACTGTTCCCGCATCTGTCGGTACGCGACAACATCGCCTTCCCTTTGGCGATTCGCAAACTGGCTGCCGCCGAGCGCGAAAAGCGCGTCGATGCGATGTTGAAGCTGGTGCAGCTCGAACAGTTCGCCCATCGCCGCCCTTCGCAACTGTCTGGTGGTCAGCAACAACGTGTCGCCATCGCCCGGGCGCTGGTTTACGAGCCGCGCATCCTGCTGATGGACGAACCGCTGGGCGCGCTGGATAAAAAACTGCGCGAAGACCTGCAAGACGAATTGCGCCAACTGCACCGACGTCTGGGTATCACCATCGTTTACGTGACCCACGACCAGGAAGAAGCCATGCGTCTGTCGCAACGCATCGCGATTTTCAGCCACGGCAAAATCGTCGGTCTGGGCAGTGGTTATGACCTTTACCAGAATCCGCCGAATGCATTTGTCGCGTCGTTTCTGGGCAATTCGAACTTCCTCAAGCTCAAGGCGCAAGGGAATGCGGCAGCGAGTTTCGAGGGTCAGTCGTTGTCGATTCGGCTGACGTCCGGGTTGCACACTGATCAGGACGTGCTGCTGATGGTGCGCCCGGAAAAAGCCTTGGCGTTGAGCACGCAGCAGGCGCTGGATACGCCGCTGGCGGCGGGTTGGAATGAGGTATCGGCGAATGTTGTGGAGGTGCTGTTTCTTGGTGAGAGCCAGACGTGCAGCGTGGTCACTGCGGGCGGGACGTCGATGACGGTGAAAGCGCTGTCGGCAGCGGGCATGCCACTCAAGGCCGGCGATCCGGTCCGGGTGCGCTGGGCGACGGCGGATGCTTGTGTTTATACCGAGTGGACCGAGAGCGATTTGAACAAGGCAGCAGGTGCTCACTGATTGCGCTGAGTCAGTTGGATCTACCCCCTCACCCCAGCCCTCTCCCCCACGGGGGGCGAGGGGGAAAGGGAGCCGATCTTCATGCTGTTCAAAATGTAAGTTCGACTCGGTATCGCACGTCGGCGTATCTCGCAACAACACCTCGGTCAGTCCCCTCTCCCATTGGGAGAGGGCTAGGGTGAGGGCAAGCAGGCGACACGGTATCAGCCAATGGCCCGGTACCCTTCAATCTCATCCGGCCACGCCGTCAGCACTTCAAACCCGCTCTCCGTCACCGCGACCATATGCTCCCACTGCGCCGACAACGAGCCATCCTTGGTCAATACGGTCCAGCCATCAGGCATGTTCTTCACATGGCGTTTGCCGGCATTGAGCATCGGTTCCACGGTGAAAATCATCCCGGCCTTGAGCTTCAGCCCTTGATTGGGAAAGCCGTAATGCAGGATTTGCGGTTCGTCGTGATAGACCTTGCCGATGCCATGGCCGCAGTACTCGCGCACCACGCTGAAGCCCTCCGCCTCCGCCAGGCTTTGGATCGCGTAACCGATATCGCCCAGCGTTGCGCCCGGTTTCACTGCGCGAATGCCCGCGCACATCGCGTCGTAAGTGGTCTTGATCAGGTGCTGCGCTTCAGGAGTCGCCTCACCCACGACGTACATGCGGCTGGTATCACCGAACCAGCCATCCTTGATCACGGCGATGTCGAGATTGACGATGTCGCCATCCTTCAATGGCGTACCCGATGGAATCCCGTGGCACACCACATCGTTGACCGACGCGCAGACGGTTTTCGGAAAGCCGTGATAACCGACGTTGGCCGGCACGGCTTTCTGCACATTGACGATGTAGTCGTTGCACAACCGGTCCAGCTCATCGGTGGTCACCCCGGCCTTCACATGCGGCACCAGCATCGCCAGTACTTCGGCGGCGAGTTTGCCGGCAGCGCGGGATTTTTCAATGTCGGCCGGGGTGTTGATTTTGATCTGGTTTCTCATGCGCTGACGGCTTCCTGAGTCAGTTGTTGCAGATCCAGTCCGCCGTTCTGTTCGGCGCGGATCAGCAGGCGGCAAATGGCGCTGTGGTCGAGGTTGGGATGCAGCTCGGCGAGCATGCCGATGCGCATCCAGTGCTCGGCCTGCGCGTTGATCGAGCGGCTGAGGGCGTTGCTGGAGATGCGCAGATTCTCGTGCATGTCCTCTGAAATCTTTACGATGCCCATATATGAATCCGATACGATGTGTATATGGATCGTATATTAGCCAAGGCATATGACAGATTGCAATGCCGACGACAAAATGACGCTGTGGCAGATTCGGCTCCCCCTCCACCGCGCAAATCGACTACCATGCCGCCGCCGGTTTCCACACGGAATTAATAGGGAATCCGAAATGCTTGCACAGCATCAATCGGAACTGCCCCCGCAACTGTAGGTGCCGAGCCTGCTCCTCGACTGCCACTGGGTGAATCCCGGGAAGGCCGGAGCGTGGCGATGACGCATCAGTCAGGAGACCTGCCGGCACAGTGACTGACTAACCGGCGGGGTGTCCGGGAAGGACATCGTGCCGTGCGCATTTTCCCCGTGCCGGCCTTGCGCAGTTTCCACGACCGCGCCCGAGGTGTGTTTCCAACCGTAGCCGCCCGCTCCCGTACGGTTCTCCTGGAGACTGCCCCATGCTGCTGCCCCGCATTGCCACCCTGCTCACCGCTCTGAGCCTTTGCGCCCTGGCGCAAGCGGCGCCGACTGCGTATCCGCTGACCGTCGAAAACTGTGGCAGCAGCCTGACCTTTCAACACGCACCCGCGCGCACGGTGACCATCGGCCAAGCCGGCACGGAAATGCTCTACGCCTTGGGCCTGGGCGACAAAGTCGTTGGCACTTCGCTGTGGTTCAACGACGTGCTGGGCACATACAAAGCGCAGAACGACAGGATCGAGCGCCTCGCCGATAACGAGCCGAGTTTCGAAGCGGTGATCGCCAAACGCCCGGAGCTGGTTGCCGTCGAGCTGGAATGGATGGTCGGCCCGCAAGGCGCGGTCGGCACCCGCGAGCAGTTTCATGAACTGAAGATTCCGACCTATCTGCTGCCCTCCGATTGCGAAGCCAAGGACAACCTCGTCGGTTCGGACGGCACGCGGCTGGCGCCGTTTCGCATCGACAGCATCTACAAAAGCGTGAGCCAACTGGCGGCGATTTTCGATGTGCAGGCGCGTGGCGAGCAGCTCAATGAGCAGCTCAAAGCCAGCCTCGCGCAGTCGATCGCCACCGCGAAAAAGCAGCAGCGCAAAGACGTCAGCGCTCTGGTGTGGTTCTCCAGTGCCGAGATGGACATCGAGCCTTTCGTGGCCGGGCACAAAGGCGTTCCCGATTTCATGCTCAGCACCCTCGGCGTGCGCAACGTCGTCGAGTCGGATGAAGAATGGCCAACCGTCGGCTGGGAAACCATCGCCAAGGCCAACCCGACGTTTCTGGTGATCGCGCGCATGGATCGTCGACGTTTCCCGGCGGACGACTATCAGAAGAAACTCGCCTTCCTGCGCAGTGATCCGGTGACGCGCAACATGGACGCGGTCAAGCACAACCGCATCATCATCCTTGACGCCATGGCCATGCAGGGCAGCCTGCGCACCTTCGACGGCCTCGAACAACTGGCCAGCGCCATCAACGGCTACGACCTGTCGCAATGAGCAGACGCCTGATCCGTTTGCTGCTGGTGCTGTTGACGCTGTCGGTCGCGCTGATCGGCGGCGTGGCCATTGGTGAGACTTCGATCGAGCCAAGCGTGGTGTTGCAGGTGCTGGCGAACAAGCTGTGGGGCGCCGGTTATGTGCTCGACCCGATCGACGAAGGCATCGTCTGGAACTATCGCCTGACCCGCGCTTTGGTCGCGGCGGCCTGCGGCGCCGGTCTAGCGACCTGTGGCGTAATCCTGCAGTCGCTGCTGCGCAATCCGCTGGCCGATCCGTATCTGCTGGGTATTTCTGCTGGCGCCTCGACTGGCGCGGTGATGGTCGCCCTGCTTGGCGTCGGCGCCGGGGCGATTTCATTGTCGGTCGGTGCGTTTGCCGGCGCGGTGATCGCTTTCGTACTGGTGATCCTGTTGGCGCGGGTCAGCGGCTCGGCCAGCGGCACCGGGCAGATCATTCTGGCCGGGATTGCCGGCTCGCAGCTGTTCAACGCCCTCACCGCTTTTCTGATCACCCGCTCGGCCAGCTCCGAACAAGCGCGCGGCATCATGTTCTGGCTGTTGGGCAATCTCGGCGGCGTGCGCTGGCCGTCGGTGTGGCTGGCGGTGCCGGTGGCGGTGTTGGGGTTGGTTGTTTGTCTGTGGCATCGCCGGGCGCTGGATGCGTTCACCTTTGGTGCGGACTCGGCGGCGTCTCTCGGCATACCAGTGCGACGTGTGCAGATTCTGCTGATTGGCTGCGCCGCGCTGGTGACGGCGGTGATGGTGTCGATTGTCGGCTCGATCGGCTTTGTCGGTCTGGTGATTCCCCATGCCGCACGGTTGTTGCTCGGCACGGGGCATGCGCGTCTGTTGCCCGCCAGTGCGCTGGGCGGTGCGGTGTTTCTGATTGCCGCCGATGTGCTGTCGCGCACCCTGATCAAGGGTCAGGTGATCCCGGTCGGCGTGATCACTGCGCTGGTCGGCGCACCGGTGTTCGCGCTGATTCTGGTGGGCCGGAGATCGGCGCGATGAACACGGTTCTGAGTTGTGCGGGTGTGGGCTTCAAAGTGCGCGGTGCCGAGTTGCTCAACGATGTCAGCCTCGACGTTCAGCGCGGCGAGACCCTGGGCATTGTCGGGCCGAACGGTTCGGGTAAATCCACGCTGCTGAAACTGCTCGCCGGCCTGCGCGAACCGAGCGCGGGCCATGTGCAGCTCGGCGGTCAGGCGCTGGGCAAGATGTCGCGGCGCACTATCGCGCAGACGCTGGCGGTGGTTGAGCAACAGGCCGATACCGACGATGGCATTCGCGTGTTCGACGCGGTGGCGCTCGGGCGCACGCCGTGGTTGTCGGCGCTGCAACCGTGGTCGCCCGCCGATGACGCCATCGTCGAGCAAGCGCTGGTCGACGTCGACGCCGTGCACCTGCGCAACCGCCTCTGGCGCAGCCTCTCCGGCGGTGAACGCCAACGCGTGCACATCGCCCGCGCACTGGCGCAGCGCCCGCAGATCCTGCTGCTCGACGAGCCGGCGAATCACCTCGATATCCAGCATCAGTTGAGCATTCTGCAAGTGGTGCGCGCACTGCCGGTGACTACGTTGATCGCCCTGCACGATCTCAATCAGGCGCTCAAATGCGATCGCCTGGCAGTGCTGGAGCGCGGGCGTCTGGTCGCGCTTGGCGAGCCGCTGCACGTGCTGACGCCGGAGCGTTTACAGACGACTTTCGGGGTCAGGGCGCACTATCTGACGGACCCGTTCGATGGTGCGCCGATATTGCGCTTCCTTGCCTGATGCATGTGTAGCTGACACACCGCTTTCGCGAGCAGGCTCGTTCCCACAGGGTTATGTATTCCAGGGCGGTAAAGGGTCAGGCCCACTCTTTGCGCAGTTGCCGTGCGGCGCTGACCATGTGCACCAGCGCCGCTTCGGTCTCTGGCCAACCTCGGGTTTTCAAACCGCAATCCGGATTGACCCACAGACGCTCAACCGGAATACGCTGCGCCGCCTTGCGCAGCAAGCCAACCATTTCCGACACATCGGGAATCCGTGGCGAGTGAATATCGTAGACGCCCGGGCCGATGTCGTTCGGGTAGGCAAACGCTTCAAACGCTTCGAGCAGTTCCATGTCCGACCGTGAGGTTTCGATGGTAATGACATCGGCGTCCATCGCCGCGATCGACTCGATCACGTCGTTGAATTCGCTGTAGCACATGTGCGTGTGGATCTGGGTTTCGTCGCGCACGCCGGAGGCGCACAGGCGGAACGCTGCGCTTGCCCATTCCAGATACGCCGGCCACTGCGCCCGGCGTAACGGCAAGCCTTCACGGAACGCCGCTTCGTCGATCTGGACGATTTTGATTCCCGCCGCTTCCAGATCATTCACCTCGTCACGAATGGCCAGCGCCAGTTGTTGAGCCTGCACTTCGCGGCTGACGTCTTCGCGGGCGAAGGACCACATCAGCATGGTCACCGGGCCGGTCAGCATGCCTTTCATGACCTTGTCGGTAAGGCCTTGGGCGTAACGGAGGCACTCGACCGTCATCGCCTGCGGGCGGCTGAGGTCGCCGAAAATCACCGCCGGTTTGACGCAGCGCGAACCGTAGCTCTGCACCCAGCCAAAGCGGGTGAAGGCATAGCCGTCGAGCTGTTCGGCGAAGTATTCGACCATGTCGTTGCGCTCGGCTTCACCGTGCACCAGCACATCCAGGCCGAGGCGTTCTTGAATTTCTACAGCGTGGCGAATCTCCGTGTGCATCGCATCGGTGTAATCGGCCGCGCTAAGCTTGCCTTGCTTGTAGGCCTGACGCGCCAGACGGATCGCCGCCGTCTGCGGAAACGAACCAATGGTGGTGGTCGGGAATAACGGCAGGTCGAGCTTGCCGCGCTGTTTGGCAATACGCTGGGCAAACGGCGATTGGCGTTGCGCATCCTTGGCAGTGATCGCCGCGACCCGCGCTTGCACCGCCGGTTTGTGAATACGCGGCGAGGCAGCGCGGCTGGTCTGCACCGAACGGCTTTGCGCGAGGGCACGCAGTACCTTCGGCGCTTCCGGCTCGCTGACCGCTTGAGCGAGCACGGCGACCTCTTCGCACTTCTGCACGGCAAACGCCAGCCAGCTTTTCAGTTCGGCATCGAGCTGGTCTTCGCGGCCCAGATCAACCGGGCTGTGCAGCAACGAGCAGGACGGCGCCACCCACAAGCGATCACCCAAACGTTCATGAGCATGACGCAACGTCGCCAGCGCGTTTTGCAGATCGCAGCGCCAGACGTTCCGGCCGTTGACCACACCCAATGACAGCACCTTATAAGCCGGCAGACGATCCAGAATGGTCGGGTACTGATCCGGCGCGCGCACCAGATCGATGTGCAGGCCGTCGACCGGCAGGTTCGCCGCCAGACCGAGGTTTTCTTCCAGACCACCGAAGTACGTGGCGAGCAGTTTTTTCAGCGGATCGCGCTGGATCTGGTTGTAGGCGCGCTCGAAGGCATTCTTCCAGTCCTGCGGCAGATCGAGCACCAGAATCGGCTCGTCGATCTGCACCCACTCCGCACCCAATGCCGCCAGCCGCGCGAAGATCTGGCCGTACAGCGGCAGCAGGCGGTCAAGCAAATCGAGCTTGTCGAAGTCGGCGCCTTTGGTTTTACCCAGCCACAGATAGGTCAGCGGGCCGAGGATCACCGGTTTGACGTTGTGCCCCAGCGCACGGGCCTCTTCGGTTTCTTCAAACAGCTGCTCCCAACCGAGCTGGAATTGCTGATCGGCGCTGAATTCCGGTACGAGATAGTGATAGTTGGTGTCGAACCATTTGGTCATTTCCTGAGCGTGGCCTTCGCCGCAGCAAGCATTGCTGACGCCTCGGGCCATGCTGAACAGGGTCTGCAGCGTGGGTTTGCCGTCATGCGGGCGGAAGCGCTCGGGGATCACGCCGAACATCAGCGAGTGGCTCAGCACCTGGTCGTACCAGGCGAAATCGCCAACCGGCAGCAAGTCGATGCCGGCGTTTTTCTGCAAGTCCCAATGGACCTTGCGCAGCTCACGCCCGACGTCACGCAGGCCCGCCTCGTTCAGTTCTCCTTTCCAGAACGCCTCTTGCGCTTTCTTCAGTTCGCGGTCGCGACCGATGCGCGGAAATCCAAGGGAATGGGCCAGTGCCATGACAAACAACTCCAGATGCTTATTCGATGGCGGGTATTGTCGGGAACCGGACTTGATGAAACAAACTCAATAAATTCTAGATCATCACAAGTTCTACTCATGCACAGGCGCCCCGTGGGAGCTGCCGAAGGCTGGGATCTTCTGGCCGTAGGGACGCAGAGCGTCCAAGGCTGCATTCCCACGCGGAGCGTGGGAACGATCAGAACACGTCAGGGCAACATGCAAGTTTTCGTTCTATCGTTAGATCCAAATGGCTGGATTTTCCAAGGATTAGAGGTTGCGAGAGAGGATGTCTGCGCCTAAGTTGCACGCGAGTCTTTTCCCCGCGATTGGAACGCGATCAACACCATAAAGAGGTGAAGAAATGTCGAAGGAATCACGCCCTGCCGTGCTTGGGCTGATAGGCAATACTCCGCTGGTGCAGGTCACCCGCTTCGATACCGGACCGTGCACGCTGTTTCTCAAACTTGAATCGCAGAACCCCGGCGGCTCGATCAAGGACCGTATCGGTCTGGCGATGATCGACGCCGCTGAGCGTGACGGTCGCCTGCAACCGGGCGGGACGATTGTCGAGGCCACTGCCGGCAATACCGGTCTGGGTCTGGCGCTGGTCGGCCGAGCGAAAGGCTATCGTGTGGTGCTGGTGGTGCCGGACAAGATGTCCACCGAGAAAGTCCTGCACTTGAAGGCCATGGGCGCCGAAGTGCACATCACTCGTTCTGACGTCGGCAAGGGCCATCCCGAATATTACCAGGACGTCGCCGCCCGCTTGGCCAAGGACATTCCCGGCGCGTTTTTCGCCGACCAATTCAACAATCCCGCCAACCCGGTGGCCCATGAATGCAGCACCGCGCCGGAAATCTGGGCGCAGACCGAACATGATCTGGATGCCATTGTCGTCGGCGTCGGATCGGCCGGCACGTTGACCGGGTTGAGTCGCTTCTTCAAGCGCGTGCAGCCGAATCTGGAAATGGTCCTCGCCGATCCGGTCGGCTCGGTGATGGCGCAATACAGCCGCGACGGCACCTTGCCGACGCCCGGTTCGTGGGCGGTCGAGGGTATCGGCGAAGACTTCATTCCGTCGATCACTGACCTGTCCAGCGTGCGTCACGCCTACTCGATCAGCGACGCGGAAAGCTTCGATCATGCCCGGCAGTTGCTCAAGGCCGAGGGCATTCTCGGTGGCTCATCGACCGGCACCCTGTTCGCTGCCGCGCTGCGTTATTGCCGCGAACAGACCGAGCCGAAACGCGTGGTCAGCTTCGTCTGCGACACCGGCACGCGGTACCTGTCGAAGGTTTACAACGACCAGTGGATGACCGATCAAGGCCTGTTGCAACGCAAAGGCTACGGCGACTTGCGCGACTTGATCGCACGGCGTTTCGAGGACGGCCGGGTGATCAGCGTCGGCCCCGATGACACCCTGCTCACCGCGTTCCAGCGCATGCGTCTGGCGGATGTCTCGCAGTTGCCGGTGCTGGTCGAGGGCAAGCAACTGGTGGGCGTGATCGATGAGTCCGATATTCTTCTCGGCGTACACGAAGACGCCGCGCGCTTCAGCCAGTCGGTGTCGAGTGTGATGACCGACAAACTGCAAACCCTCGCCCCGGCTGCGAGCCTGGCCGAGCTGGAATCGGTGCTCAGCCGTGGCCTCGTCGCGATCATCGCCGACGCCTCCGGCTTCCATGGCCTGATCACCCGCACCGACATGCTCAACCAATTACGGAGATCCCTTGCATGAGTCAGCACGACGATAAATCCCAAGGCTTCGCCACCCGGGTGATCCACGCCGGGCAAGAGCCGGACCCGACCACCGGCGCGCTGATGCCGCCGATCTACGCCAACTCCACCTACCTGCAAGACAGCCCCGGCGTGCACAAGGGGTTCGACTACGGCCGCTCGCACAACCCGACGCGTTTTGCTTTGGAGCGCTGCGTCGCCGATCTCGAAGGCGGCACCCGAGCGTTCGCCTTCGCCTCGGGGCTGGCGGCGATTTCCACGGTGTTGGAACTGCTCGACGCCGGCTCGCACATCGTTTCCGGCAATGACTTGTACGGCGGCACGTTCCGCCTGTTCGACAAGGTCCGCCAGCGCAGTGCCGGGCACCGTTTCAGCTTCGTCGACCTGACCGATCTGTCGGCGTTCGAAGCCTCGCTGCAGGACGACACGCGCATGGTCATGGTCGAAACCCCGACCAACCCGCTGCTGAGCCTGTCGGATCTGGCCGCGATCGCGCGCATCTGCCGCGCGCGCGGGATCATCTGCGTGGCCGACAACACCTTCGCCAGCCCATACATTCAGCGCCCGCTGGAGTTGGGTTTCGACATCGTCCTGCACTCAACCACCAAATACCTCAACGGCCACTCCGACGTGATCGGCGGTATTGCCGTGGTCGGGCAGAACGCCGAACTGGCGGAAAAACTCGGCTTCCTGCAAAACGCCGTCGGGGCGATTTCCGGGCCGTTCGATGCGTTCCTCACTCTGCGCGGGGTGAAAACCCTGGCGCTGCGCATGGAGCGCCATTGCAGCAACGCCCTGGACCTGGCGCAGTGGCTGGAACAGCAGCCGCAGGTCAAGCGCGTCTACTATCCGGGCCTGACCTCGCACCCGCAGCACGAACTGGCCAAGCGGCAGATGCGTGGTTTTGGCGGGATGATTTCTGTCGACCTGAACAGCGACCTGGCCGGTGCGCGGCGCTTTCTCGAGAACGTGCAGATCTTTGCACTGGCGGAAAGTCTGGGCGGTGTGGAAAGCCTGATCGAGCATCCGGCGATCATGACCCACGCGACCATCCCGCCGGAAACCCGCGCAAAACTGGGGATTGGCGATGGGCTGGTGCGGTTGTCGGTGGGGGTTGAGGATGTTGAGGATCTGCGGGAAGATTTGGCGCAGGCTTTGGCTAAGATGTGACTCTTTGAAGGGGGCTGCATCGCAGCCCAACGGGGATAAATACCCTCGCCACACGGGGAAACCACTCTGTGGCGTTTCGATCTTTCGTTTTTATTGTCATACAAGTCTTTTTGAAAATGGCATCAAGTCTGCCGAATGAAGAGCTCCGTGCTGCTGCGCAAACTCGGCAACACAAGTGTCGCAACATTCGCCCACCTCATTTCGCAGCTTGGTGTCAAACAGCATATGGAATACGGCGCTCGCTTGTTAATTACACAGGGAAGAAAATGAATCATTATAAAAATCTAATTAAATCGATTTTAAGTTTACTTTTTTTATTTAACTCAGCCACCGCATCGGCAGTGCTTTCACAGGAGCAGCAGGCAGCCAAGGAACGCGGCATTTCACTATATAAACAAGAGAAAAATGCAGAGCGTGAATTGCGCATTGCCGCCGAGGCTGGCGATGCAGAAGCACAATTTTATTTGGCGCAACAACTTCGCCAAATGGAACTTAGTAAAGCGCTAGACTCGAAAGAATCTGTAAAGTGGTTCGTGGCTTCTGCTAATCAAGGCAATTTATTCTCCCTATATCAGTTATCTCACAACGTCAACGTGTGTGTTATCGCTTCATTTTGTCCCAAAGGGGAAAAAAGCCGAGGTGAATGGGATCAAGAGTACAAAAAAACTTTAATGGAGAAATTTGCCTCAAATGATTTGCAACAACTAGGCGAACTAAATGATTGGGTAGCCAAGTCGGATGTTGTAGGAGAGTGGTTTCATCTACAGGATGAGCTTCGTTATGCTAAAAACCATAGGGTGGAAGATACGCGCGAATGGCTAGTACATTCTGCTAATCAAGGAAATTTTAACTCCCTACTTCGTCTGGCTCTTGATGATGGAGATAAATTATGCACCATCGTTGAGAACTGCCCTAAGGGAGATAAAACTCAGCGCGAGTGGAAATCAGAATTTGAGAAGATTGCGCGAGAAAAAATTGCTTCCGGTGACATGGAAGCTGCCTATTTGTTATACGTAGGCAATTCTGACTTTAATATGCTGATTAAATCAGCAGAGGGAGGGTACCCATTCGCACAATATCAGCTTGCCGAGAGTTATTCAGCTGGTGATGGATTTTTTTGGTGGTTTGGGCAGCGCCGCAAGGAAATCAACAAATGGTATAAGCGAGCGGCTGAAAATGGCTATCCAAAAGCAATGATTGCCTATGCAGCCTCCATTTATGAAGATAACGGAGACCTATCAGTTTCCCGGTATTGGCTAGAGGAGTCTGCGAAGGCGGGTGACGGCAGTGGCATCGGTTTGCTTGCTCGAGAGTATGCAAGTAATCCAAATTACTATGGCTTTCCATTTGATATGGTGAAGGCTTATGGCCTTACGTTGCTTTTAGCAGGCTTAGATAATGATGAGTCTGATAAAGACTATGATCGGGAAAGATTAGAAGAATATTCTAAAAAAATGACACCCGAACAAATCGAGCAAGGCAAAGCTTTTGCCGAAAAATGGAACGTCACTCACCCGATTGAAGGCGTTTAATCTCAGCGGCCAGCGGGACCGGAAACAAGTGTCAAGCTTCGTGCTTCAAGTCGCTGAGGCCATCGTTGCAATGGTCGCATGCGATCAGTGATGGCTTACTGCCGATCCTGCCATCGGACGTTCCCTGCGGACCGGACTTTCGCGGTGCGCGTTGAGCCAGGCCAAAGAGCCGGCCCGTTTCACCCTTTCGGGCTTCAATCCCAAACGTTTCCGGCCTTCGGCCTGCACTCACCATTTAGCTTGAGCCGAGCCAGTGAGTCGAACGCCTGTTGATTGGCGAATTGCTCAACTACGTCGTGGCTGAAGGCTCTGATCAGTGCGGTTGTCAGTTGGGGTTGAGGACGTTGAAGACTTGCGTGCCGATCTGGCTCAGGCACTGGCAAGAATGTAAACAGCTCCACACCAAGAAGCCCGCGCAATGCGGGCTTCGTGTTTTTTTGTCCGTCGATCTCCCCGCCGTGGCAGTTCCCGAGGCCGATCCTATACTCAATCGGCTCGATCAGGATTATCTCGACACCCGCACGCCGCTCGGTGTGCCCGTGCCTTTCGCCAACCAGGTAAAACCCAAGCCAATGAGTCACTGCGCCGGGCATACGCAATGGACGACATCTCATCGCATTCTGGCTGCTGGGTCGTGGAGAAAACCATGAAATACAAGTTGTTGTCAGGCGTGCTTCTTGCGGTAGCGGCCAGCGTTGTGGTGCCGAATGTCTTGGCGGCGCAACCGCAGGCGTTGGCTTCGGATGGGGCTGATCATGTTGGCGCCGGCGCGGTGGCTGCCGATGGCGCTGATCGCGTCGGTGCCGGCGCAGTGGCTGCCGATGGCGCCGATCGTGTCGGTGCCGGCGCGGTGGCTGCCGATGGCGCTGATCGTGTCGGCGCAGGTGCAGTCGCTGCCGATGGTGCTGATCGCGTCGGTGCCGGGGCAGTGGCTGCCGATGGTGCTGATCGCGTCGGTGCCGGCGCAGTGGCTGCCGATGGCGCCGATCGTGTCGGCGCGGGCGCAGTGGCTGCCGATGGCGCTGACCGTGTCGGCGCCGGCGCGCTGGCTGCCGATGGCGCTGATCGTGTCGGTGCCGGCGCGGTGGCTGCCGATGGCGCTGATCGTGTCGGTGCCGGCGCGGTGGCTGCCGATGGTGCTGATCGTGTCGGTGCCGGCGCAGTGGCTGCCGATGGCGCTGATCGTGTCGGTGCCGGAGCATTGGCAGCGGATGGGGCCGACCGCACCGGCGTTAACCGAGTGGCCTACTCCCGGGTCGGAGTCGGTTCTGATCGCGTGGCATCGGCGCTGATGACCGGCAGCTATTCCGACCAGTTCAACAGCCCACAATAATCGCCGCGAAATAACGGGCGAGCTCCTGAGCCGCCCGTTTACATCGGCCTTTACAGCATCTGTTCAACCGCTGCGCCTTGTCGATCACGCAGGGCGCGCAACGTCGCGCGTAACTCGGCCGGCCGCACAGGTTTCGACAGAATCGCAATCTGCCGGTCATGCAAGGCAGCCTGAATTTTCTCGACGTCATGCCCGGTGATGATCATTGCCGGCACCGCCCAACCGCGCCGCCTGCGCACTTCGTCAATGCATTCGATGCCAGTGGCGTGGGTGCCGAGGTCATAGTCGGCGACGATGATGTCGCAGTCGGTGACCAGATCTTCAGCCGACGACTCGGCCTGCACCACGCAGCCCCAGCGCTCAAGCAAAGCTGAAGTCGCCAGCAGCACGTTGCGGTCATCCTCGACCAGACACACCTTCAGCCCGGTCAACAAACCCACCTGCCGCGCTTCACTGCGAACCACCGGTGACTGCGGCGCGGCCACGATCGGCAACCCCGCAAGCGTCACAGCGGTGCCGCGTCCCAACCGTGAACGCAGATCAACGTGCACATCGATCAGTTCACCAAGACGCTTGATGATCGACAGGCCCAGCCCGACGCCCTCGACATCTTTGTCGCGCACTTGCCGCACGCGATAAAACTCCTCGAAAACCTTGTGCAAATGCTCTTCGGCAATGCCGTTGCCACGGTCATGGATGACGATGGCCAACCCTGCCCCGCGTTTACGCACGCCAATCAGCACCGGCCGCTGCGCGCCGTATTTGAAGCAGTTGGAGAGCACGTTCTGCACCATGGTCGCGAGCAGCGCCGGGTCGGTTCTGACCCAGTAGTTGCACGGTCGCAGGCGCAGCTCGACCCCCGCCCAACGGGCCGCTTCCTGATGTTGGCAGACGATGTCCGCAAGCCATTCACCAAGATTGAGCGTTTGCATTTTCGCTTCGACCCGACCGTTATCGAGGGTGTAGAGGTCGAGAATCGAGCGGAACAATTGCGAGACGTTGAGCAGTGAGCGGTCGATGTTATCGACCAGCCGCCGCTCGTCATCGCCCAGGCGCGACTCTCGCAGACACGCGGTAAACAGACCGATGGAATGAATCGGCTGACGCAAGTCATGACTGGCCTGCGCCAGAAACCGCGACTTTTCCAGATTAGCCGCCAGCGCTTCTTCCGACGCCTTGCGCGTGCGCTCAAGCAGCAAGTGCGCATAAAACGGAATCACCGTGCTGGTGATCAGCAGCATCAGCACCATGAACGGCTGCGCCTGCCAATACGGCGTCAGGCGATACACCACCAGCAGCGCCACCAATGCAAGGCCGGTGGCAATCGCCAGATAGCGCGAGCCGTAGCGCATGCCGTTGCCGAGATTGACCCAGACCATCACCGCATACAACGGCAGCGCCGCTTCGCCCCCGATCACCAGTCCAAAACAGGTGCCGGTGTAATCGTGGACCATGGCAAAAATCCGCCGCGCCGGATAATGCCCGGGCCAACGCGCAATGGCTTGACGGAACGCGATCGAAGCCAGCAGAAACAAGACAATGTAAGTGATGACCGGCAGGTAGGTATCGAAGCGATGGCCCGGCAGAAAACCCAGCACGACCATGTAAACCACCGCAATGGCAGCGATGATAATGCGCAGGTTGGCTTGGTCGAGTTCGGTATTTTTTTCGAACTTCATGGTAAACGTCCTTGTGCAGCAATCGTCAGTTTCGGAAGCAGCCTACAGGCAACCTTCGCGTCCGATGCTAAGGTGCAGGCCTTGAATCACGCCTGACCCAGGGAGGGTCGCGTCATGACGTGCCGGATCATCATAGCCGACGATCACCCGCTGTTTCGCGAGGCGATGCTGCGCACCGTCCAGCGCTTGCTGCCCGATGCCGATACCTGCGAGGCCGGCGACTTCGACGCGGTGCTCAAGCTGCTGCCACAGGACAACGAGCCGGACACGCTGATGCTCGATCTGCGCTTTCCCGGACTGACCTGCATCACTCAACTCGCCGACTTGCGCCAACGATTGCCGCGCACCACGCTGATCGTGGTGTCGATGGTTGACGATCAGGCGCTGATCAGTGAAGTCATGGCGGCGGGCATTGACGGTTTTATCGGCAAGAACATTGCGCCGGATGAAATCGGCCAGGCGATTCTGGCCATTCGTGAAGGCGAGGTGTTGGTGAAGTCGGCGCCGTCCGGCCTCTTGCCGCTGGAAACCGCGACGACGCTGACGCCGCGTCAGCAGGACGTGCTGCGTTTGATCGCGCAAGGCAAGACCAACAAGGAAATTGCCCGTGAACTGGATATCTCCCCGTTCACGGTACGCATCCATGTGTCTTCGTTGCTGCGCACGCTGGATGTGCCGACGCGGGCGGCAGCGGCGGTCAAGTATTCGGGGCTGTGAAGCGCTTTTACGGATCAACCTGCGCCATCAGATCCGGCACCGACTCCGGTCGTTTCGCATAGCGCTGGGCCAATACCGCGCAGACCATCAGCTGAATCTGGTGAAACAGCATCAGCGGCAGAATCAGCACGCCGATGGTGCTGCCGGCGAACAACACCTGCGCCATCGGCACGCCGGTCGCCAGGCTCTTTTTCGAGCCGCAGAACAGGATGGTGATGCGGTCTTCCTGATTGAAGCCGAGGGCTTTGCTCAACAGAATTGATGCCACCAGAACCAACGTCAGCAGGATGCAGCAGACCACGACCAGACCGAGCAACTCGAACAACGGAATCTGCTGCCAGATGCCTTCGTTGACCGCCTCGCTGAATGCGCCGTACACCACCAGCAGAATCGAGCCCTGATCGACGAATTTCAGCCAGTTCTTGTTGCGCCCTACCCACGCGCCGATCCAGCGGCGGGCGATCTGCCCGGCAATAAATGGCAGGAGCAATTGCACACTGATTTTGACGATCGCATCGAGCGTCGAGCCGCCGTCGCCGTGGACGTTGAGCAGAAGCGTCACCAGCAGCGGCGTGAGAAAAATCCCGAACAGGCTGGACGCCGCTGCACTGCAGATCGCCGCCGGAATATTGCCCCGCGCCAGCGAAGTGAACGCGATCGCCGACTGCACGGTGGCGGGCAACGCGCAGAGGTAGAGCATGCCCATGTACAGCTGATCACCGATCAGCGGTGACAACAGTGGTTTCAGCGCCAGACCGAGAATCGGGAAGAGCACGAAGGTCAGCCCGAACACCAGCAGATGCAGACGCCAGTGGCCAGCGCCGGCGATGATCGATTCGCGCGACAGCTTGGCGCCATGCAGGAAAAACAGCAGGGCGATGGCGATGTTGGTCAGCCAGCCAAAGCCGACGGCGACTTGACCGCTGGCGGGAAGGAAGCTGGCCAGCAAGACGACGCCGATCAAGGTCAGCGTGAAGTTATCGGGCAGAAAACGTGGGCGCGTCATGAGATTCATCCGGGGGTTGCCAGTGCGTGCCGACGACTCTAACGTGACTGGCAATTACCGACTAACGCCGAAGAGCCGCAAGATGCCGCCTAAAGGACATAGCAAAAGCGTGCGCCGCAGTGTTCCCGGGTTGCCCAGCCTGCCGCGCCCCGTGTACGGACGCACCGAATCGCTGCCCAATCGCGCCCTCACCCGCCGCCACAGTCATCCGTGGGTGCAGTTGTCCTACGCGATTCAGGGCGTGCTCGAAGTGCAGACCAGCGCCGGCCGATTCGTCGCGCCGCCGGAGCGTGCGGTGTGGATTCCGGCGGGCGTGCCGCACCGGGTGTTCAGCGCACCGCACACGGAAATGCGCAGCCTGTACATCGACAGCAGCGCCACCGGTTGGGCGGCTGAACATTGCCATGTGCTCGGCGTCAGCGATTTGCTCAGGGAGTTGATTCGCGCCTTCAGTCAGGTGCCAGTGGAATACGACGAAAGCGGCCCTGACGGACGCTTGGCCCAGGTGATCCTTGATCAATTGGCCGACGCGCCGACCATCGACTTGATGCTGCCGCTCCCGCAAGACCCGCGCCTGAAGCAGATCTATCAGAGCCTGGAGCAACACCCGGAGCAGCAGACCACGCTGAGCCACTGGAGCGAAAAATTCGGTGTCACCGAAAAGACTCTGACGCGGCTGTTTTTGCGCGACACCGGCCTGACCTTCCGCGCCTGGCGCCAGCGCTTGCGCTTGCTCGGCGCCCTGACCCCGCTGGAAAAAGGCGAGCGTGTGACCGACGTTGCGCTGGCTTGTGGATACGACTCGACATCGGCGTTTATCGCAGCGTTTCGTCAGCAGTTTGGCGAGACGCCGGGGGAGTTTTTCCGCTGAGGCATGTGCCAATGGCCTGTTTGTATACGAGGGAACTCATCGCCCGACACTTCGCTACCATATTCATCAAAATTTTGCGCCTGTCAGGTCTGTCAGTAGTTAGCACACAAACCGAAGCGTAAATTGAATCTCCCAACCGGCGGAAAAGCCGGTTTGCCAAAAAAACGGAACGCATTTTTATCAGGAGATTCGATCATGACCGACCTGACCAAGAACAAAAAACTTGGACTCGACAGCGAAGACAAGCCACAGGATCTGCCGCACAAGATCGCCGCAGGCGAGCGCTTCGACGTAACGTTCCCAGAAAATTTTCCGCCCCTTAAAAAGTTTGAAACAACGCATACCTGGTACGCCTCCTTCACAGAAGACTCGCGCAGCATCATTGGGCGCCATCAAACCTCGCAGAACTTCTACCAGTTGACATTACTTACTCCACGGGAGCTTAAAAGCGGCACGTATAAACTCGAGGATTATGGCCCCGGCAAGCATTCAGTTGTTTTTATGGTCTACGGAGTTAGCGTCAAGGGAGGTAATGTTACTTACGATGTAGACGACAGCCGGAAATCAGTTAAAGCAACTCTCGAGTTCGAGATCGTTTATGAATCAACCCCCTACACGGTCACTGCAGATATATTCCTGCTGGCAACGGGAGAGCTTTGATCCATATATCCCCTCGATATCAACCTGAATTCTGTGATGCGGTATCGCTGGAAGTTGGATTCGCCAATCAGCGGTACTTTCGATGCAGGAATGCTCCAATGAAATGCCAAAGTGCCCCGAGGTAGGACACTTCGTTTTTCTCGAACCAACCCTCAGAAATAAACGATTTTTCTTTGCCACAAATGCGTCGCTAGCATGGCCCCCGTCTGATTCAATTCAAACCAAAGACAGGGGAGCGTGCCATGCCTGCCACGAACATCAATATCGGCGAACCCTGGATGTGGGGCGCCTTCATCGTCTTCGTTCTGGCCATGCTGGCCCTGGACTTGTTTGTCTTCGGCGGGCGCAAGGCGCACCGGGTTTCGGTGCGGGAAGCGTCGGCCTGGGTGGTTGCCTGGTGCCTGTTGGCGCTGAGTTTTGCCGGATTGCTCTGGTGGTATCTGCACGGTGAATTCGGCGGTGAAATCGCCCGGCAGAAAACCCTGGAATTTCTCACCGGCTATCTGATTGAGCAGTCGCTGTCGATCGACAACATGTTCATCTTCGTGATGATCTTCAGCTACTTCGCCGTACCGCCGGAATTGCAGCGGCGGGTGCTGCTCTACGGCGTGCTCGGCGCGATTGTGATGCGCGCGATCATGATTTTTGCCGGTGTGTGGCTGGTGTCGCAGTTCGAATGGCTGCTGTATGCCTTCGGTGTGTTCCTGATCATCACCGGGATCAAGATGCTGGTGTTCGCTGATCATCAACCGGATCTGGAAAAGAATCCGTTATTGCGTTGGGTGCGCGGGCATATGCGCATCACCAGTGGCTTTCACGGCGAGAAGTTTTTCATCCTGCAGAACGGCGTGCGCTGGGCAACGCCGATGTTTCTGGTGCTGGTGCTGATCGAGGCCAGCGACCTGATGTTCGCGGTCGACAGCATTCCGGCGATCTTCGCCGTCACCACCGACCCGTTCATTGTTTTCACCTCGAACATCTTCGCGATCATGGGCCTGCGCGCGCTGTACTTCCTGCTGGCCGACATGGCTGATCGTTTTCACTTGCTCAAGTATGGCTTGGCGATCGTGCTGGTGTTCATCGGCGGCAAGATGGTGCTGATGCCGTGGTTCCACATGCCGGTGGAATGGTCGCTGGCAATCGTCGGGACGGTGATTCTCGGGTCGGTGCTGTTGAGCCTGGTGACGTCCCGCGAGGCAGAACGCCGCACCGAATGACACCACCCAACCCCACCTGTGGGAGCGAGCCTGCTCGCGAATACGCCGGATCATTCAACATAGGAGTTGAATGACACACCGCTTTCGCGAGCAGGCTCGCTCCCACATTTGAAGTGCGGTGCTCTTATTTATCGGATTTGATACTGGTCCACACCCGCGTGCGCACCCGCTCCATTTTCTGCGGCAACGGTTGCACCACGTACAGGGTTTTCAGCGCTTCGCTGGTGGGGGTCAGGTTGGGGTTGTCGGTGATGTCCTTGTTGACCAGCGGCATCGAGTCCTTGTTGGCATTCGGATACCCGAGGAAATCACTGATCGGTGCGATCACTTTCGGGTCGAGCAAGTGGTTGAGGAATTCGTGGGCCTCGGCGACGTTCTTAGCGCTCTTCGGAATAGCGAAGGTGTCGAACCAGATCGGCGCTCCCTCCTTCGGCAGACGCCAGTCGACCACCACGCCGTTGCCCGCCTCTTTGGCGCGATTGCCGAACTGGTAGAAGCTGCCGGAATAACCGATCGCCACACAGATGTCGCCGTTGGCGATGTCGGTCATGTACTTGGCCGAGTTGAAGTACGTCACGTACGGGCGAATCTTCATCATCAAGGCCTTGGCCTTTTCATAGTCCGCCGGGTTCTGGCTGTTCGGGTCGAGGCCGAGGTAATGCAGGGCCAGCGGCAGAATTTCCGACGGCGAATCGAGCATCGCCACGCCGCAGGCCTTGAGCTTTTCCATGTTCTCGGGCTTGAACACCAGATCCCAACTGTCCACCGGCGCGTTGTCGCCCAAGGCGGCCTTGACCTTGGCCGGGTTGAAGCCGATCAGCACGGTGCCATACATGTACGGCACGCCGTACTGGTTGCCGGGGTCGTTGGCGTCGAGCAACTTGAGCAGGGCCGGATCCTGGTGCTGCCAGTTCGGCAATTTCGACTTGTCGAGTTTCTGGAACACGCCGGCCTTGATCTGGGTTTCGATGAACTGATTGGACGGCACCACCAGGTCGTAACCGGAGTTGCCGGTGAGCAGTTTGGCTTCCAGGGATTCGTTGGTGTCGAAAGTATCCCAGGTCACTTTGATCTTGCTTTGCTCGGCGAAGTCCTTGGGCACTGACGGCAGAATGTAATCCGCCCAGTTGTACACCCGCAGTTCGCGCTGCTCGGCCTGGACGGCGCTGGCCACCAGCGTCAGGCCACACACGGTGGCGCCCAGAATGCGTTTGATCGTGACCATGGTTGTTTCCCCGAATGCGACGTGAGATCGATGGTTTTTATGTTCTGTACACGGCAGTGGCTGTAACGATAGCCAAGGGCAAAAAAGGTCGAGCCTGTTGTTATGGTTTCGATTCTTGCTGACAGCGTAGCGCGATGACAGTAGACGGCAGGCCAAAAGGGGATCGATATGGCCATTTTCCGTGACCGCTGAAATGCGCAAACAAAAATGCCCGGCGCTGGGCCGGGCATTGCTGTGTTGCAGTTTGGATCAGTCGGTATAGCCGAGTCTGGCCGCCCTGCTCTGCTGCGCCTGACCGCGAGTTGCCAGGCAGTAATACAACGGCACGGTGACCACCAGGCCAACCAGCCACGACAGGTCGGCACCTTCCACCAGATTGGCGTACGGCCCCACGTACAGCGAGGTGTTGGCAAACGGCAGCTGCACGATGATGCCGATGAAGTAGGCAATGATCGCGTGCAGGTTGAAGCGCCCGTAGATCCCGCCGTCGGCGCGGAAGATCGAGGCAATGTCGTAGTTGCCGCGCTTGATCAGGTAGAAGTCGATCAGGTTGATCGACGCCCACGGCACCAGCACCAGCAACAGCGCGAGAATCAGTCCAATGAACTCGGAAATGAAATCCGCCGAAGCGCCGAGGGCGACCACGCAGCATCCGGCCAGGATCACGCTCGACAGCACCACGCGCACTTTGATGCTCGGCGTCCACTGGCTGGCAAACGTCTGGATCGAGGTGATGATCGACAACACCGCGCCATACAGATTGAGCGCGTTGTGGCTGATGATGTTGAGCAGAAACAGCACCATCAGAATCGGCCCCAGCCAGCCGGTGGACTGCTTGACCGCCGCCATCGCTTCAGTGCCTTCCGGCGTCGCCAGTACCGCCACCGCGCCAAAACTGAACGACAGAATCGTGCCCAGCGTCGCGCCCAGATACGTCGCCCAGAAGGGTTTGGCGATACCGATGTCTGCTGGCAGATATCGCGAATAGTCGGAGACGTATGGCGAGAAGCTGATCTGCCAGATGATCCCCAGCGACACCGTCGCCAGCCAGCCGGAGAGATTGAAACTGCCGCGCGTCAGGAAGTCCGCCGGCAAGTCATGGGCGAAGATGTAGATGAACCCGGCGAGCAATGCGCCGCCCATCACCCAGGTGCCGATGCGGTTGAGGGTGTGGATGAAGTTGTAGCCGATCACCCCGATCGCCGTGGCGGCCAGCGCGCCGATCAGAATGCTCAGCGGCGCTGGCACTGACGGCGCAATGCCGACGATGGATTTGCCGGCTAGCACGATGTTGGAAATGAAGAAACCGATGTAGATGAGAGCCGCGAAGAACACGATCAGCAGTGCGCCATAACGACCGAACTGACCGCGACTCTGGACCATTTGCGGAATGCCCATGCGCGGACCCTGCGCCGAGGCCAGCGCAATCACCACGCCGCCGATCATGTGCCCCAGCGCAATCGCCAGCAGCCCCCAGAACAGATTCAGATGGAACACCTGAACCACCATGGCGCCGGTGACGATGGGCAGTGGCGCGATGTTGGTGCTGAACCAAAGAGTGAACAGATCGCGGGCCTTCCCGTGGCGTTCCGCGAGTGGGACGTAATCGACCGTATGATTCTCGATCAACGGATCTTGCCGGGACATCTGGGACATATGCATGAACTCGAGTTTGTCTGTTTTTATCTTTGTATGAAGCCAAACCGGGAGGACTCTTGGGTCGCCCCTCAGATGCAGACCATATTATGGTATTCCAAACTTTGCACAAGCCTGATCCGCTGATTCTGTCGCTGTCTGATCCGCTATCCTCGCTGATCCCGCCCCTGCACGGCTAGCTGAAAGCCCCGTAAACACTGAGTTTCCGACGAAAGTGGCACGTTTATCGGTTCACCAGAAAAGCTCTTGCAAGATATGTATTACGGTATACCATCAGACCTACTAACCATAAAAATCGCGTCACACCACCCGAGGACCACCCAATGATCGATGCTGCCATTTACAAACAAGTCATGGGCTCGTTCCCGTCCGGCGTCACCGTTATCACCACGCTGGACGACGACGGTCAGATCGTCGGCCTGACCGCCAGCGCGTTCAGCTCACTGTCGATGGACCCGGCGCTGGTGCTGTTCTGCCCCAACTACAGCTCCGACTCCTATCCCGTACTGATCAAGAACAAACGCTTTGCGATTCACCTGTTGTCCAGCGTGCAGCAAAGCGAGGCCTATGCCTTCGCGCGCAAAGGCAAGGACAAGGCGCAGGGCATCGAGTGGACGTTGAGCGAACTGGGCAACCCGATCCTCGCCAATGCGACGGCGGTGATCGAGTGCGAGTTGTGGCGTGAATACGAAGGTGGCGACCACGCGATCATGGTCGGCGCGGTGAAGAACCTGATCGTCCCCGAGCAAGTCGCCGGACCGCTGGTGTATTGCCACGGCAAGATGGGTGCGTTGCCGGTTGTGGCGTGATTTCACCAGATCTCGGATATCCCATGTGGGAGCCAGCCTGCTCGCGAAAGCGATGGGTCAGTTGTTATATTTTTGACTGACCCGACGCCTTCGCGAGCAGGCTCGCTCCCACAGGTTTTGGTGTTGCCTGGGCGACCGTGTCAGGTCCTAAACCGGCTCACCAACTGATTCAACGTCTGCGACAACGCCGTCAGGTTCTGCGCATCCTGGCGAGTTGAATCCGCCAGGCTCGCCACCAACTGCGCATCACCATGAATCTGGCTGATGTGTCGATTGATGTCCTCCGCCACTTGATGCTGTTCCTCCGCCGCCGTGGCGATCTGGGTGTTCATGTCGCGGATCACGTCGACCGATTCACGGATCAATTCAAAACTCGCCCGCGCCTCGTTGATCGACACCACGGTTTCCTGCGACACCTCAAGGCTGGCGTGCATCTGCTTGCCCATCTGGTGGGTGCGCCGCGCCAGATTGCCCAGCAGTGCGTCAATCTCACCGGTCGAGTCCGAGGTGCGTTTGGCCAGCGCCCGGACTTCATCGGCGACCACGGCAAAGCCCCTGCCCTGTTCACCGGCGCGCGCGGCCTCAATGGCGGCGTTGAGCGCGAGCAGATTGGTCTGCTCGGCAATCGAGCGGATGGTGCCGAGGATGGACTGGATGTCGTTGCTGTCCTGTTCCAGTTGCTGCATCGACTCGGCACTGTGGCCGATCTCCTGGCTCAAGCGCCCGACGTAACTCACCGCCGCGTCGATCTGCTGCTGCCCGGTGTGAGCCTGACGCTGACCGTTGTCTGCCGAGTCGGCCGCTTGACTGCACGAACGCGCAACCTCGTTGGAAGTGGCGACCATTTCGTGAAACGCCGTAGAAACCATGTCCACCGCCTCACGCTGACGCGAAGCCACGTCGGCCATTTCCGCCGAGACTTCAGTGGCGCTGCCGGAGCTGCTGTGAATCTGCCCTGCCGCCTGGCCGATGCGTTGAATCAGCGTACGAATCGCTTCAAGAAACTGGTTGAACCAGCCGGCCAGTTGCGCGGTTTCATCCTGCCCGCGTACTTCCAGTCGCGCAGTCAGATCGCCCTCGCCCTGGGCAATGCCTTCGAGTCCGCTGGCGACACCACGAATCGGCTTGACCATCAGCCCGGCGAACCACGCGCCGGCCATTGCAAACAACAGTGCGCAAACCACAGCGATAGCGCCGATCAGCCAGGTCAAACGAGTCGCCCCGGCCATCACTTCGCTCGCCTTGACCAAGCCGACAAACCGCCAGCCCAACGCCTGCGAAGGCCAAACTAGCGCCATGTAATCCTCGCCAGCCAATTGCACCTCGACCAGGCCTTTGCCCGCCTCGGCCAGTTGCTGATAACCGTCGCCGAGATCGCTGAGTTTCTTGAAGTTGTGCGCCGGATCGCTCGGGTCGACCAGCACGGTGTTGTTGGCTTCCATCAACATCAGATAACCGCTCTCGCCGAGGCGGATCTGCTTGACCAGGTCGGTCAATTGCTTGAGCGACACATCGATGTTGACCACGCCGGCATTGCTGCCCAACTGGTTGTTGAAGCTGCGCACGGTGCTCACCAGCACCACGTCATCCGCCGCCCAGTAATAGGCCTCGGTGCGAAGGGTTTTGCCGGGATTGGCCATCGCGGTTTTGTACCAGGGCCGGGTGCGCGGATCGTAGTTCGCCAACTTCGCATCGCCCGGCCAGAACAGATAACCACCCTGCTCGGTGCCGACAGATAGATAGGTGTAAGCCGGGTGCGCCTTGGCCAGACCGTCGAACAGCTTGAACAGCTGTTGATCCTGCGGCCCCAGCGGCACTTGCGCGGCGTCGCTGCTCAGGTAGCGTTTGAGGCTGGTGTCGATGCTCTGCAGTTGCGGATGCTCGGCCAGGTAAGCAACGTTCTGGCTGATGCCCTCGAAAAACAGCTGCATCGCGTTTTCCACCTGACGCACTTCGCGCCCGGTGCTGTCGGTAAAGGTGTCGCGCGCGCCATCGCGGACATTGAGGATGATCAGCGCTGCCACCAGTAACACCGGCAGGCTGGCGATTACCGCAAACGCCAAAGTCAGTTTTTGTTTTATGTTCATTGCTTGCGCCTTCCTTGTTCGAAGTGTCGGTCAGAAATATTTTGCGGATATTCCGTATTATGGTATACCAATATTCAATCAACCGAACAGCCGTCCTCGAAGGCGTGCTTGAATGGTGAGAAGACTCGCGAGCGCAACGCGTTCACGTCAGTTCGACAGGCCCGCACACGACCGGCCAATTACAAAAGACTCGAGGTAGCGTCATGAAATTTTCCCTGTTCGTACACATGGAACGCTGGGACGAAAGCGTCAGCCACCGCCAACTGTTCGAAGACCTGACCGAACTGACCCTGATGGCCGAGGCCGGCGGTTTCAGCACCGTGTGGATCGGCGAACACCACGCCATGGAATACACCATCTCCCCAAGCCCGATGCCGCTGCTGGCCTACCTCGCAGCGAAAACCACGACCATCCACCTCGGCGCCGGCACCATCATCGCGCCGTTCTGGCACCCGCTACGCGTCGCCGGCGAATGCGCCCTGCTCGACGTGATCAGCAACGGCCGCATGGAAGTCGGCCTCGCGCGCGGCGCCTATCAAGTTGAATTCGACCGCATGGCCGGCGGCATGCCCGCCTCCAGCGGCGGCCAGGCCCTGCGCGAAATGGTCCCGGTGGTCCGCGCCCTGTGGCAAGGCGACTACGCGCACGACGGCGACATCTGGAAATTCCCCACCTCCACCAGCGTGCCGAAGCCGATCCAGAAGCCCAACCCACCCATGTGGATCGCCGCCCGCGACCCCGACTCGCACAACTTCGCCGTCGCCAACGGCTGCAACGTCATGGTCACGCCATTGATGAAAGGCGACGAAGAAGTCCTCGACCTGAAGAACAAATTCCAAACCGCACTGGACAACAACCCAGACGTACCGCGCCCGCAATTGATGGTGCTGCGCCACACCCACGTGCACACCGCTGATAACCCGGACGGCTGGCAAGTTGGCGCCAAAGCCATCTCACGTTTTTATCGCACCTTCGATGCGTGGTTTGGCAACAAGGAAACTCCGGTCAATGGCTTCCTCGCGCCGAGTCCGGAAGAGAAGTTTGCCGGACGTCCGGAGTTTGAACTGGAAAGCCTGCACAAGACCGCGATGATTGGTACGCCGGAAGAGATCATTCCGCGGATCAAGTACTACCAGGAACTGGGGGTGGATGAGTTCAGTTTCTGGTGTGATAACAGCTTGCCGCATGAGGAGAAGAAGAAGTCGTTGGAGTTGTTTATCAAGCATGTGGTGCCGGCGTTTCGCTGATTACTCGGCGGACGGTCTCTGACCCACTAAAAAGCCCCGGACTTGTCCGGGGCTTTAGTTTTTAGAGATCACGGGAATGCGCTGGCCCGGCTGGGTGACATCGTAAACACGCTGCTCGCAACCCCGCCCAACAAACTGAAACTCCACCAGGTAGACCTTGCTTCGCTCCGGCGTAAAGGTACTGCTCAGCGGCCCGCAGCTATAAGTGTTGCCGGTGCCCATGCCGTTGGAACGCCCCGACACTTCGAAGGGTTCGTCGGTATTGGCTTGCGCTTCCAACTGAGGGAAGTGCTTGAACGTGGCGCTGTTGGCCGCTTCGTTAAGCTTGGCGATCCAGCCGAATACCTTACCCCGCCCGGAATCCACCACAGTACCCAGCACCTCCATTCGTTGATCGGGATCTGAAGCCCGGCGAACCGCGAACTCGACAGGGTATGTGTAACCTGTCGATCTCATGATGACTTTGGCGTGTTGTGCATCTGGCGTTGCCGTTCTTTGCTGAATTTGGACACCATCCTTTAAAAGACTGGGGGAAGAGTCTCTGACGTGGGTGTTGCAGCCTGAAAGTATGAAAAACACCATAAACAACGATGGTATTTTGGCCACTTTTTGGCACTCCGTTCCAGCGTTACAACGGCCCAACACTCACGATTGAGGCTACGAAGATTCACGAGCCATCAACGGCTAATTGATCGGCTCAATAACCCACGTCACCAGAGCCCGCGGCGACGTGCTACCTGTATCGAGGCACTCCTCTTATAAGCTGCCCAGAAGGTTCTTGTATTTCACACAAACTGAACTTTGGGAAAGAATAGAATCGTCCACGTCATTTAAAACACAAGGCCAGGCTTTCGCAAAACTTAAAAAAACCTTCAAGTAAATTAACTTCGCATGCTCGGTATGATCGAGGTTAAGCTCAATCATTACCTGCGGCTCCCCCCCCAAGACATCCTGCCACCCTTGCAGATCTTCGGCATCGTAAAATTCTTCAAGAATATCTTTTGAATGCAATGCCAGCCAGATTTCCGAATTGCCCTCGCTAACGCTGCCCCGAAAGGGCTTGCCGGAACTCACGAACCCACCGTGCGCCAAGATGATTTCTTTGAAGTCTTCTGTGTTCAACTTTTCTGATGAAATGATCATTGCCGATAACGACATGGTTATAACCCTCCTCTGCTCGCACCATACAAAAAGAGCTGATCTAAAGTGCTTATCACCTTGACACCTAGTTTCTCGTAGGACTTTATCTGCTGCGCCTTATCCATATTCGGCGCAAACAAAATGACTTGCTTGCGATCGGGATTCAGCGTTGGATTGTTTATGAATTTCAGCAACTGCTGCTGTTTCCCTGGTTTAGTACCGCTCGCCACTTCGATAATGAAATTAGGCGTTTCAGCATCAATTTCGCCAAGACCCAAGGGTTTCCCCTCTACGAATTTGTGCCTGAATATACTCTGATAATCCACTAGCACACCCTTGTCATAGAGTGCTTTACCTACTTGTCCCTCCAGCAACTCTCCCGGAGAGCTCGACTTCAATGCTTGCTCAATATCATCTGAAAACCTACCGGGTTCAAATTTCAGGAATCTACCAGCATTCCCAGCTTCACTGTCCGCCAGTCCCGCCAACTTGATCCGAAGCAATTCTGTTTCAGCAGCGGCTACTTTTGCTGCCTCCCGCTTCGCTACGACTTCCAGAATTGCGTCTACAACAAACTTACCACTTCGAATCCCTGTCATCGCGAGCATGGCGTCATCGAAGGCGCTAACAGAAAGTAACCCTTTATTACCAATTGTCGCCAGTCGATCAGCAGCATCCGTCACAACAGACTCAAATGACGAGATGCTCGACAACTCGTTCCCATACTGTGCTGTCTGTTCCCGGCCAAACTGGCCCCACTGCTGGTAAACCGCTCCTTGCCCAAATACCCCGGCAGCATTGAACAACGTCGAATCGTCGAATTGCTCTTTGGTGGCACTGAACGCGTATACCGGTGCGCCATTAGCGATAATCGGTCGACCATCACTCCAGGTCAGCGGGGTTTTCTGAGCGGTCAGTTGCGAGATAGCTTCATAAGCAACCCCCATATCAATAGCAAAACCCTCGGACTCAGAATCATTGCCCATGGTTTTCTGCATGACACTTTTCAGGCTTTCCAGGTGTGCTGCATCCACTTCGGCGCCAGCAGCGAGGAGGAGCAAGTCTTCCCAACGAGCGCTTGAATGTGGCGTTCCAAGCAAGCCTTGAAGCTCCTCGGCTTTTTTCTTCAGCAACGGGATCTCTTGCTGCTTGTGCAACTGGCGGTTGAACATCTCGACACCGGTTGCACTTGTAACCGCAGTCGTCGCACCCGTTGCTCCGCCACCAGACCCCGCCGCCGCGCCAAGACCCGAAGCAATCAAGGTAGCCAACGAATCCTGCTGCTTATCGCTGAGACCACTATCTTTCAGGGCTTTGGCAATCATTGGCATCAAGGCTGCGGAAACACCTGCACCCAGTGCACCGGCTGCAACGCTGCTGCCCGACAACCCCATTACCGCGCCAACCAGCGAGTGCAGCATGACGCGTGCGGCCCCGCCTTCGGCCCACGCCGCTTGAGTCACACTGTCAGTAGCATCGCGTGCTTGCTTGTCGGCGTAGTCGCCGATTTTTTTGAACGCGTCATTGGCCGTGGTGTTGGCGACGATACCGATGGCCGTCGTGCCGCCCACGCCTCCCAGGCCCACAGCAATCAAACCTGCCGCAACATCTGCCATGATGCGTTTTTCGCCGCCCACCTCCCAACTTTTAAGCTCGATGAGTGCTGCCAGACGCTCCTCGTCGGTCGTGGCTGCCTTCATTTTTTCAGCGGCCGCTTGCTGCTGAGCGTTGGCCACTTTGCCGATGATGTTTCTCGACAGCGAGACCGTGCTCTGAATCAGATCAATCCGCTCTTGAATGGCTTTTTGATCAGGTTTGTCCAGTGCCTCATTCGCATGCGCCGTATCACGATTCAGACCCACCAGATCATTCACGCCTGCAGCGTTGCGCACGATGATGGTGCCTTCGCTGACGGCACTGCGGGTCTTGCTCTGATCCGAGTCTTCAAGCGCCAGCGGAATGCTGCCGCCGACACTGGTGCCGGACTTGCCGCCATAAGACAGCGAAATGCCGGCCGACTGGGCACTGATATCGCTCGTATTTTTGATGTCACTGACGTACAGACGATCAGTGCTGAGCAGGTTCTTGTCCGTTGTCGCTTCACTGGCAATGACCGCGCCTTGCAGGGTGGTGTTTTTGCCAACAGTGATGTCGTATCCACCTTGACCGGCGAACAGACCGCTCTGATCTGTCACGGCCTTGTAGTCGCTGTTCATGTTGCCGGCGGCAAGACTTGCCGATCCGGTGACCGGCGCACCATAGCAAAATGGCGGAATACAGATACTCGCGCCGATACCGGCACTGCCCTGCTTGCTGCTCTGGGTCTCGGTGTCCTGACGCGAGGTGATGTTGAGGTTGCCGTCGATCACAGCCTTGATACTGTCGGCTCGGACTTGTGCACCTGCCAGCGTTGTGTCATTGCCGCTGTGCAAGGAGAGAGAGCCGGTATCGAGGGTAGTATTGACCTGAGTGACCGAGCTGCCGGTGCCTTTGTTTTTGGCTACAGACGCTCCGAGATCAAGGGTAAATCCGTTCTGCTCGCCCAGGTTGAAGCTAGCGCCAATGGCGGTTTTGTTATTACTGCCGTTGTTGGCCCAGTCAGCCGTGTTCTGTGCGCTCTCCAGGATAATGTCGTTTTTGGCGATCAAAGCGGTGTCTGCGGCTTTCACGCTGCTACCGACAATATGAATATCACCGGCAGTCCCCGGCGCACCGCCATCAGCGATGATCAACAGGTTCTTGCCCGCATTGATCGTGCTCTGCCTGGCGGTCTGACTGTTGTACTCGCTCGTACTCTTGCTGTGCGTATTTGCCAGTTCAGTGCCGATCTTTATCAACGAACCATTGCTGGCAGAGCCCTGTTTTTTGCCATAGTCCGAACCCGCACCTTCGGCGCCTCCCGCCATACCACCAAAGTCATTCAGCGCCATAGCGGCTTGAGCGTACTTGACTGCCTTAAGGCGCGGATCATCGGCGTTTTTCGCCGCTTCGACGGAATTGTGAATGGTATTGACCGTATCAACGATCATGCCGCCAATGACCCGACCCACCCCAAGGCTGCTCGATTTGTCGGTACTGCTTTGACTCGAGCTTTCCATGCCGGCGGCAATCGTTACCTTTGAGCCAATGAGGCTCATGTCTTTGGTGCTGACCAGATCACTGGCAATCACGCTTAGCTCGCGACCGCTGGAAAGCTTCACATTGCCTCCGCTGGAGCCAATGGTGCTGCCGGCCAACGTCGTCTGAGAAGACTGACCGTTGTGACTCTGGCTACCAACGGACAAATGCTGGTTACCGGTGATGTCATCTACACCCAGTTTATTGGCCGTCAGGACACCGCTCAGATCGCTTTTTTTCTCTTTGTGATACTCGTTTCGAGTAAAGGTGTTTTCCGCCGCTTTGATGGTCAGATCGCGGCCGGCCTGCACAGCCAAATCTTCTGTACTCACCAAGGCAGAACCACTGATCATGACGTCACGGTTAGCTACAACATCCACGGTATTGCCGGAGATCATGCTGCCGATCGCAGTGGTTTGCGTCTCGGACACTCGATCCTTCATCTTGCTGGATTTCAGACCACCCAGGCTTTTTTTGCTCGAACTGCTTTCATGGCGAACACTTTGCGAATCTGTGACAGCAACGATTTGCACATCATTGCCCGCCACCAACTTCACTCCACCTTTTTCAGAAGCAACTTCGCTGCCTTTGATAAGGACGTCATTGTTCGCTACCAGGCTGACGTCACCCCCTGCAGTTACCGAACTGGCAATATTGGTGGTGCTGGCCGTCTCATCAATCTGACTTTTCTTACCCGAAGAACTTTTCTTGGTCTTGGTGTAGAAGCTGTAGTCGCTGTCTTCCGCTGACTGAAGCGTCAGATTTGCACCCGCTGTCAAATAGGCTTCGTTTCCGGCGCTGACCCGACTGGCAATCAGATCCAAGTCCTTACCGGAATTGAGCATTACGGTGCTACCTGCAGTCACCGTTGCAGAAACCTGCCTCACCTCATCATCCTGACGAGACATCTTCTTGTTGGCAGAACGCGAGTGCTCTTCATCCGCCGCCGAACTGATCACCAGATTCTCAGTCGCCGACATCGACACATCACGCTTGGCGTCAATCGCACTGGCCACCACGTTGATGTCACGTTTGGCATCCGCTTTGAAATCACGCCCCGCATCAATATCGGCGCCCAGTTGCGTGACGCTGCTGACGGCTCCTCTCCAGCCAAGCGATGCGCTGTTGTCGATCTGCACCGCCGCCACGTTAACATCGCGACCGGCACTCAATGCCATGTCCTGACCGCTTTTCAAAACACCACCGATGACGTTGATGTCCTTGGCTGCTTTGATGGTCAGGTCGTTGGCAGCCTCGATCCGTGCGGCGTTATCGGCGTAATCCGTATGCTGGGTGACGGAGCCGTATTTGTCGTCCACCGAGGTGATGGTCCGTTCGTTGATCACATCGCCCGTGCGCGTGGTCAGGCTGACGTCCTTGCCGGCAATGATGCCGCCGGCCTTGTTGACGATGTTGTTGGTGGCCAGCAAGTCCAGACGGTTGCCCGCCTCGATCGAACCGCTGTTGACCAGATCCTTGCCCGCAGTGGCGGACAGATTATTGGTGGCCTTGAGCGTCCCGACGTTGTCGAGGTTTTCCCCGGCAATCAGCGTCACATCATTACCGGCAATCAGCGCCCCGGTCGGGCCCAAACGGCCGTTGGCCTGGGCCAGATACACCACCGGCACCAGCACTTTTTCGCCGTTCACTTCGTGTTCTTCGAGCCAGACGATGTCGTGGGTCAGTGCCGCGACTTGCTGCGAGGTGAGCCCAACGCCGACGGAAAGGTTGAGCGCGTCCTTGCTGGCGATGGCGTTGTTCATCAGGTACTTGAACATGCCCTCGTTGGAGGTCTGGCCGTCGAGGAAAGCCTGGCCTGTGCGTGCGGTGACGGCTTGCTGGATAAGGCGTTGTTCGTAGAGGCCATCACCGAGGCGCTTGGCGCTTTGGTCTGGATCGAAGCCGAGTTTTTCCAACAGGTAATCGGAGCTCATGAACGACTTGAGCTCGGTCAGCACCGGGTTGGTTTCGATCAGGTATTTGTGCGGATTGGACGGTGCTGTGGTGTCGGGGAGCCCAGTGACACGAGTGACCGGACGGGTGTCGATCGATTCCTTCATGTCGTTGCCGCGACTCGGCATGCCCGATCCGGCGCTGCCCTCGGGCACCTTGACATCGACCGTACTGGCGACGGCCTGAACCATGCTTGGGTTGCGGTGAAAAGTGTCAACGGCGCGCGTGCTGTCAGATACCGCTGCCGGGGCATCGATGAACAGGTTGCGCGGCCCGCCGCTGCTGGCGGCGACCAGATGGTCCTGGGCATTTACCGCAACATTACCGACCGTCCACGTTGGTGCTGGCCCGGTATTGCTGGCTGCGGTACTGCTGGAGCCCTGCCCGCTCAGGCGGAACAGACCGTTCTCACCCGTCGGCAGGGAGAAGCCCGGCAGGCTCAGCGGATTGACCTGTTGCTGGGCAAGATCCGGCGGCAGTTGGCTGTTGATGCGCACGACAACAGTACCGCTGTTGCCGACGTTGGTATTGGCGACTTTATTCGTGCCACCGTTTGCGCTGTAGTCCTGATGGATGACGCTGTTGGCGATTTCCTGGGTGGCGGTTATCGAGACATTACCGCCGGCCTGAATCACGGCATTGCGAGAGCTCGTGACGTCGGTAGCACCGGTACTGTTTACGGGCTTCTCGACAGCGACGCCTTGTTGGTAAGGCGCCAGCTCACCCGGTATCGCCATCAGATTATTCGGGTCGTACAACGACGGCGTTGAAGTCTCAAAGCCCGCGCTGTATCCGGACATCGCCCTACCGTATTTGCGACTGCCGACGTTCTCGCCTGTCTCGGCGTCAACGATGACGATGCCATTGCCGACGGTTTTGGCGATCGCTTTCCGGATCAAGCCTTCCGGCGCGATAACGTAGTACACAAACGGGAAATCGGGGTTATTGCGCTGGTTGTACGGGAGGATCACGTTGGCCATGAATTGCGCCGTTGTGCCTGTGCCCATCTCGAAGTTGTACTGACGCGTGACTTCAACGGTTCCGCTCTTCGCACCGATGTTCTTCAGACTATCGGCGATGATGTTGATGTTGCCGCCCGCCGCGACCGTACTTTTGCTGTTGAGGAATGTGCCGCCCTGGAAGGTGAAATCCTTGCCGACGTTGAACATCGCCGAGGCGCTGCTATCTGTGTCGAAGAATTGATAAGTCTCACGGGTGGCGAGGAAGTTGTTGAAGGTGCCCCCGACGCAGTCACCGCAACTGGCGGCGATCAAGCCCGAGATCAGCTTGCGTTCAACCGACGCTGTCGGCCCTTCCGTACGGTTCTCAAACACATCCGCATTCATCGTGAAGCCGCGCCCGCTCTCCATCGAGCCGGAGATGTTGTATATCCCCGCCGCCCGTGCCGCGCCGCCATAGCCGCCCATTACCACATCGCCCAGGCCGTAGAAATCACCGTGCTGGTTGGTCAGCGTCCCGACGCCAAGCGTCATGTTGTTACCGCTGAAAATCAGCCCACGGTCATTGAGCAGCGAAGGCGTGTTGATGATGAGGTTCTGTGCCGCACCGAGGGTGCCGTAGTTGGCAACACCGCCCGCATTGATCGTCAGGTCTTCGCTGGAGGTCATGCGCCCGGCGTTGGTGAGCTGTCCGCCGATATTGACGGTCGACGTCGCGCCTACCGCAAAGCTGCCGCCCGCCGCGACGTTCATCTGCGCGGCAGAAACGTAAGCGCCGCGCTGACTGGTCAAGCGGCCGCTGCCGCCGTAGGTACCGCCGATTTGCAGATCGAGGAGGCCATCACTGGCGATCAGCCCGTCGTTGCTCCAGTTGCCGCCACGGATCTGCAGCGAATCCGAAGCCAGCAGCTTGCCGCTCGCGGTCTGGCTGAACTGCCCGACATTGACGTTCAGGCGACCGGCCTGAATGACGTTGGAGTTGCTCCAGCTGTCGGCGTTGAGTTCCAACAGTCCGCCGGTGACGATGCTGCCGCCGGCGCCGATGACATTAGCGGTGGAGATGTCGAACTTGCCGCGCCCGACGTGGTTGAGTTGCCCGCCACCGTTGAAGAAGCTGCCGACAACCAGGGTCATGTCGGTGTTGGCCGTTTCCAGCACGCCGTTGCGGTTGTCGAGCAGACCGCCGATCTGGAACAGGGTCTTGCCAGTGTTGCCCAGCGAACGAAGACGACCGTTCTGGTTGTCGACGCTGGCGGCTTTTACGCTCAGTTGGGTTTCGCTTTCGATGACGCCCGTGCCGTTGCGCAACGCACCCGTCAGGCCGAAGTCAATGCGATTCGCGGCGATCTGGCCGCTGGCATTTTCCAGATTCGAGCCGGTGACGCCGAGCGATCCCTTCGCATACAGCACACCGTTGCTGTTATCCAGCGCGGCGGTGGTAATGCTGCTGTCAGCGGACTGTGCGGAAATGCGCCCGCCGTTGTTGTTCAGCCCGGCCAGTGCGGTCAGGGTCAGAGCCTGCGCCTGGATGATGCCGCCCTGACGATTGTTGTTCAGGTCAAAACCGTTGCGCAGCACGCCGACGGTGCGTGCTTCCAGTGCGCCTTTGATGCTGGAAAGAATGCCGCCACGGTTGTCGATGTTGGCAGCTTTGACAAAGACCTTGCCGTTTTGCGCGATGACCTTGCCGCTTTGGTTGTCGAAGTCAGCGCCGACGTCCAGGGTCATCGCGCCTTCGCTCTGGATCGAACCCTTGCCGTTGCCCAGGCTGGCGGCGCTCAGCTCTACGCCAGCGTTCTGGCTGTAGATCAGACCGTCAGCGCTGTTATTGACGGCGCCCGTTGCGCTGATCTGCAACTGATCGTTGGCCGCGACCGTACCCTTGTTGCTGTTGTTCAGCGAACCGGTACGCACCTCGAGGGTTTTCTGGCTGGCGATTTGACCGTTCTGGTTGCGCAGGTCGGTGACGCCCTTGAGCAACATCGCGCCGCTGCTCGCCAGCTTGCCGGCGTTATTGTTCAGCTCGCCGCTCAGGCCGAGAGAGATTGCGTCGTTGCTGGCGATCTGTCCGCCACTGTTGTCCAGACGCGAGGCGGTTGCGGTGAAAGCCTGTTCGGCATTGACTGAGCCGCTGGCATTGGTGAACGCCGTACTCACGACATCCAGTGCCGCACCACTGAAGATCAGGCCCTGATTGTTGTTCAGCGCACCGCCCAGTGTCAGGATCTGGCCTGCGCCACTGCTGAGATTGCCCTTGTTGCTATTGTCGAGACTGCCCGCTTTTACGATCAGATTGCCTTGGGCAACCAGTGCACCGCTGCCACTGTTTAGCAGCGCGTCCTTGAGGTCGACCGAGACGTCGGCGAACTTGCTGGAGAGCGTGCCGCTGTTGCGGTTGTCGAGGCTGTCGACGTTGACGGTGAGTCCTTGCCAGCCGGAAATCAGGCCTTTCTGGTTGATCAGTGTGGTGCTACGCAGCAGCAGTTTTTCGCCGCTGATGATCTTGCCGGAAGTGTTGTTGAGCGCTTGAGCGATGAGATCGAAACCGAGGTTGCTGGAAATCTCGCCGCTCTGGTTGTTCACGTCACGCAGGCGTTTGAGCGTCAGTGGCCCTTGGGCAGTGAGCAAGCCGCGCTGGTTGTCGAGATCGCCATTGGCAAGGTCGAGGGTCACGGCTTTGTCGCCCAGCAGGCGTCCGCCGTTCTGGGTCAGGGACGTCAGTTTCAAGTCCATGTCACCGCTGGCAGAAACCTCCCCGTCTTCGCTGGAGTCCAGCCCGGTGGCGATCAGGGTCAGGTTGCCCTGGCTGTTGATCAAACCACTGTCGCGGTTGTTCAACCCGGCACTGCTGATCTCGAGCGACTGCGCCGCGCTGATCAAGCCTCTGCCGTCATTGCGCAGCAAGCCGTCCACAGTCAGGTCGAGGTCGCCCCGGCTGACCAGATTGCCGCCGCTGTTGTTCAGACTTGCCGCGCGTGCGTCGATGACCGCCGCGCCGATCATGCCTTTGACGTTGTCCAGTGCCGCCGCGATGCGCAGGGTCAGGCCCTGATTGCTCAAGAGCTTGCCGTTGCTGTTGTCCAGGCTTTGCGCAGTCAGGGTGAACGCCTCGGCGCTGGAAATCTTGCCGCCCTGGTTGTTGACGCCCTTGAGCTGCTTGAGCAGCAGCGCGCCCGGGGCGTTGATCAAACCACCGATGTTGTTCAACTGACCGTGGTTCAAATCCAGGCTCAGTTGCGTGTTGCTGAACAGCTTGCCGCCTTGCTGATCGAGGCCGCTGACCGAAGCCGTCAGCGCGTTTTGACTACCGATACTGCCGTCGCCGCCGTTGGTGACCTGACCCGCCGTGAGGTTCAGGGTGTCGGCACTGCTGAGTCGACCGTTGCTGTTATCGAAGGCGCCGGTGGTCACGGTGACCGCGCCTTTACCGCTGAGCGTGCCCTTCTGGCGATTATCGAGGCTGGCGCCAGTCAGCAGCAGCATGCCATCGGTGACGATCTGGCCAGCCTGGTTATCGATGCTGCCGTCACTGTCCAGCTTCAGATCCGCCGCGCTGGACAGGCTACCGCCAACGTTGGTCAATTTCGCGGTGTCGACCGTCAGCGTGCCTTCGCTGCTGACCTTGCCCGAGCTGTTGTCAACGGCGCCGGTGAGGTTCAGCGACATGCCTTGCTGGCTGAGCAATTCGCCGCTGTCGTTGGCCAGCGAGTCCCCCTGCAGGGTGAACCGGGCACCTGCATTGATCAGCCCTTTGCTGCGGTTGAGCACTTCGTCGACAGTCAGGATCAGGCCTTTGCCGGTGAAGATCTTGCCGCCGTCGCTGTTGTCGATTTTTTTGCCAGTGACCAGCAAATCACCGTTGCTGCTGATTTCGCCGCCACGGTTGTCCAGATCAGCAACGGTCAGGGTCATGTCCTTGCTCGATCCGAGCAAACCGTTCTGCTGATTATCGAGTTGACCGGCCTGAAGTTTCAGCACGCCGGTGGCGATCAGTTGCCCTTTCTGATTGTTGACGGTTTTTGCCTGCACGCCGGCATCGGCCTTGCCAGCGATGTTGCCTTCACGGTTGACCAGTTCATCAGCGTTGACGGTCAGTTGGCCGTCAGCGATGACCGTACCGAGCTGGTTATCCAGGGTCTTGTCGACAGTCAGCAACAACTCGCCGCGACTGCTGATCAAGCCTTCATGGTTGCCTAGATTGCCGCTGTGGCTGTCGAGCGAGGCGCCAGAGATCACGCCTTTGAGGTTGTTCAATGCCGCTGCGATGCGCAACGTCAGGCCTTGCTGGCTGAGCAGTTTGCCGTTGCTGTTGTCCAGCTCACGCGCGGCGAATGTGAAAGCCTGCTGGCTGGAAATTTCCCCGCCCTGGTTGTTCACACCATTGAGGTTTTTCAGCAACAGCGTGCCGGGTGCATTGATCAAACCGCTCTGGTTGTTCAACTGGCCGTGGTTCAGATCAAGCGTCAGGTCGGCCTTGCTGAACAGTTCACCGCCCTGCTGATCAAGCCCGCTGAGCGAAACATCCAGCGCCTGCTGACTGGCGATGCGGCCAGCGGCGTTGTTGACCTGGCCGGCCTTGAGCGTCAGTGCCGCACCGCTGGTGAGTTTGCCGCCATCGTCGTTATTGAAAGCGCCGGTCTCGACCCGGCTACTGCCTTGGGCGTAAATCACACCTTTGCGACTGTTATCCAGACTGCCGCTGTTGACGGTCAGCGCGCGGTCGGTATTGATCGAACCGGCCTGATTGAGCAGCGCGCCAGTGCTGGTCAGCTTCAGATCGCCGCCACTGCCGAGACTGCCGTTGCTGTTGTCGATGCGTGCGGCATTGACGGTCAGCGTGCCGTCGCTGCTGATCGCACCGAGCGCATTCGCCAGCGCATCATCAAGGGTGATAACCAGTGCGTTGAGACTGCTGAACGTGCCGCCACTGTTGTCGAACGTGGTGCCAGTGACCGTCGCCGCGCCTTTGGTCGCGGCGATCAAACCTTTGCTCTGGTTGATGAGTTTGCCGACGCTCAATCCGAGATCGCTGCCGGAAAGAATCTTGCCGTTGCTGTTGTCCAGACGCAGTCCTTTGACGTTCATCAACAGGCTGCTGGAGATTTCGCCGCTGCGGTTGTCGACGTCATCCACCGACAGGGTTAGCGCTTTGGTGGTGCCAACCAGTCCGCCGTTACGGTTATCGAGGGACTTGCCGCTCAGGCTCAGATTGCCTTGCGCGACCAGTTCGCCGCCCTGTTGCTGCAGCAGGCCGATGGTTGCCAGCAAGTCGCTTTGGCTGGCAATGCGCCCGGCAGCGTTTTGGATCTCTGCGGCGGTAAGATTGACCGCGCCGGCCGCGCTGACCAGCCCACCGCTGTTGTCCAGACGAGTGCCTACATAGGTCAGGCCTTGTTTGCCGCTGATCACACCCTTTTCGCGGTTATCCAGTTGTGCGACGTTAAGGTTCAGTTGCTGGTCAGCCTGGATCACACCGCCCCTGTTATCGACCACATCACCGCGCAGGGCCAGCGTGTTTTTACCGATGACTTTGCCGTCGCTGTTGAGCAGCGTGCCGGTCTGCAGATCAAGGGCGCCTTTGGCCGAGATGTCACCTTTGTTGCGGTTGTCGAGGGTGCCACTGATGCGCGCCGTCAGGCTGCCATCGCTGACCACCGCACCGGCCTCGCGGTTATCCAGACTCGCGGCTTTGAGATTGACCAAACGCCCCGAACCAAGAACGCCATCACGGTTGTCCAGCGCCCCGCTCAGGTCGATGTTCAGGCCCAGATCACCGAGAATTTGCCCGCTGCGGTTGTTGAGCATGCCGCCGCTGATGCTGATGTTTTGCGCGCTGAGCGTGCCGTTTTGATTGTTCAGGATCTGCGTTGCGTTGACCGTCAGGTTGCGGCTGGCGGTGAGGTCTTTGCCGCTGTTGTTGATGGCCTGTGCACTCAGGCTCAGATCACCGCTGTTGTTACGGCTGCCGTCTGCGTTGACGCCAGCTTCAATAGCGCCGGCATTGGTCAGTTGCCCACCGGCGCTGAGCACCACGCTGTCGCGGGCGGCCAAGGTCTGGCGGTTGGTCAGGTTGCCTTGGGTTTGCACTTTGAGCGACGTGCCTGCATAGACCGGAGCTTGCGCGTCGAGGCTGGCAGCTTTGACGTTGACCGCGCCGGTGGCCGAGGTGTCGGCCAGACTCAATTGGCCATTGGCATCGAGCTGAATATCGCCGCCACTGGCGATCAGTTTGCCGTCGAGCTTCACCCCGACGCCGGCCTCGGTGCCGACGAGTTTGATCGCCCCGGCGTACATGCCACCGAGCGCCGAGGAATCGATTGCCAGTTGCGGTTTGGCGCTGCCGTCACCGGCGCGGGCCGTGGCATTCAGGCTGTCGGCATTGACGTCGTTGCGACCGGCGACGATGGTCAGGTTCTGTGCCTGAATCTGCGCATTGATCTTGGCGCTGCGGGTGATGATTTCGAAGCGGTCGATATTGGTTGCGTTGATGCCCGCGCCTTCGATAGCCACGCTGCCTTGATCGACCTGAAAGCGATCCAGCCGACCGTCTTCCAGCACTGGTTTACCGGTAGTCAACGTCACCCGTGGTGCGTTGATGAAACCGCAGCCATTGCAGGTAATGCCATAAGGGTTGGCGACAATCACCCGCGCAGACTGCCCGGCCACTTCGGTGTAACCGCGCAACTGACTCGGGTTGCCGCTGATGACTTCGTTGAGAATCGCCTGCGCCGAACCGCTGTTTTTCAGGTTCGGGTTGCCGATGACGTGACCGCCCAGTTGCGTGTTCGAAGTTTGAGTCGCGCCGTTGTTGAGGATGACGCCCTGTGCGCCGACGTTGTAATCGTGGAACTGGTTGTGCGACAGGCCACTGGCGTTGGGCGTGGCGATGTTGACGATCGGCACGCCGTTGCCGGCACGGTCCAGCGTGGTATTCGGGTTGGCAACGACGATGCCATCGGCCTGCGCCCACAGCGGTTGCCAGAACATGACGTTCGCCAGCAGGAACGCGAGTCCGCGCTTGGGCATGCCGAGAAATACTTCCCTTTTTTTTGCGACCGCACTCGGTTGATCTGCGAGGAAGGCAAACTGGCGAACGTCCATGTCAATAACCCCGATTACTAGCGTTTAGATGAAAAAGTCCAGGCGGAAATAGATCGGCGCTTCACGCTCAGTCAGCGCGTCCGGTCGTTCCAGGGAATGCGCGAAAGTCACGCTGGCGGCCACATGCTGACCACGGGCGAACAACTCCAGCGAGTTGCTCGACATGCGTCCGTGCTGATCGCCGTTGTAGCGATCGCCGCGAATTACGCCCTGGTCGTAACCGAGGCTGGTGCCGTATTCGGCGAACACCGGTTGCAGCCATTCGGCCGTCACCGGGCGGCTCCAGCGCAGGTCGTTGCGCCAGTAGCCACCACTGTCGCCGGACAGCGATTGATCCTTGTAGCCGCGGATCGACGCCGAGCCGCCGAGGCTGGTGCGCTGTGGGCTGAACAGCACATCTTCGCTGCGCTGGCCGGTCATCAGGCTGCTGAAGCTGAAGGACTCACCGAGTAATTTGAACGGCTGCAAATAGCTCAGGGTTGCGGTGTATTTGCGGTAGCGTGCATCCGGTTCGCCGGGACCGGGATCGTGACTGCCCTGCGCATCGAAAGCACCAATGCCCTCCTGCATGCCAGCGTCGAAGTTGACGAAAGCGCTGCCGACACGACGGCCGTGGTTGAAGCCGAATTGCGCTTCGCTGATGCGATTGCTGCTCAGTTTGAGTTTGCTGTCTTCGATGAAGTTGTTGCTGCGCAGGTACGAAAGTCCCGCGCTGAGGGAGGTCTTGCTGACCGAGTCGCGATGGATCACGCGTTCGGCGCGCAACTGATGGTTTTCGCTGTCGCCGGTCTGCTTGAAGTTGTAGCCGTTGGCGGCGATCTGCGAGCGGTACTCGCTCTGGCTGTAGGTGTAACTGAACGTCCACCAGCCCCACGGCAGACTGTAATTGAGCATGGCGTTGTTGGAGGTGTGCTGGTGATCGGTCATCGCATCGTGACCGCCGCGCAGGCTCAATTGGTCGGCGAGGCCCAGCGGGCTGTCCCAGTCGAACGAGGTACCCCACTGCTGCTCGCCGGTGCTGCGCTGGCCGTCGTTGCTGCGCGACAGGCCGGCGCGCCATGGCTTCTGCGGCGTGTTGGTCACGCGCACCTCGCTGCCGCCGACATTCTGCCCCGGCGCCAGCTCCATTTTGGCCTGATTGGATGGCAGGCGATTGAGCTGGTCGACCATTTGCTCGATCTCGCGCAGGTTGACCAGTTCACCGCTTTTGCCGGGAAAGGCCATGGCCAGTTCGCGATCCGAGAGCCGGCTGTTTTCTGCGCCCTTCATGCCTTCGAGTTTGCCTTCGACCACGAGCACTTTCAGGTGCCCGGCGGACAGATCCTGTTGCGGCAGATAAGCGCGGCTGGTGACCAGACCTTTCTCGATGTAGTGATCGGTGATGACTTTGAGCAGCTCGTTGAGCTGCGGCACGCCGAGGCATTCGCCGATATAAGGCTTGAGCAGACGCGCCTTTTCACGCTCCGAGAGGCTGTCGGCGCCCTTGAGCTCGATGTCTTTGATGGTGAAGCAGCGCGTATCGGCGGGTGCTGTCGGTTGCGCCGGTTTGGCGTCTTTGCCGGGCAGATCCTTGAGTTCTTCGAGGCGCCGCTGCTGTTCTTCGAGCAAACGGTTCTGACGTTCGCGGATCAGGTCGGTTTCACCAGGAGTGGGCGCGGCCCAGGCAGATTCAAGCGGAGAGAGGCAGAGCAGCGCCAGGCACAACCGCGCCGTGAAGGCGGGTGAAAACATGTTCGATCCCTCGACACAAAAAGTGACATCAAAATAGTGGCGCGATATTAGAGGGCCATCATTTTGACGTCAAACTTAAGTTTGTTCCGCTCATCGGGATTTGCCGCGCTTTCATACGGGTGAAACCAGCACCTGCGTACAAGTGGCGGGCGCGTTTTGCGCGGATAGTGGCCGTTGCCCATTCGGCATCTATTCTTGCCACACACGATCACAAGGAGTTTGCATGAACACCTTCAAGACCCAAGACGGCACCGAGATCTATTACAAGGACTGGGGCAGCGGCAAGCCCGTGCTGTTCAGCCACGGCTGGCCGCTGGATGCCGACATGTGGGAATACCAGATGGAATACCTGAGCAGTCGTGGCTATCGCACCATCGCCTTCGACCGCCGTGGTTTCGGTCGCTCCGATCAACCATGGACCGGCTACGACTACGACACTTTCGCCGATGACATCGCCGGCCTGATCAACCATCTGGACCTGCGCGACGTGACCCTGGTCGGCTTCTCCATGGGTGGCGGCGACGTCAGCCGCTACATCGCCCGCCACGGCAGCGAGCGCGTTGCCGGCCTGGTATTGCTCGGTGCGGTGACGCCGCTGTTCGGCAAGAAGGCCGACTTCGCCGAGGGCGTCGACAAATCGGTGTTCGACGGCATCAAGGCCGGCCTTCTGAAGGATCGCGCGCAGTTCATCGCCGACTTCAACGCGCCGTTCTACGGCACCAATCAGGGCCAGAAAGTCTCCGACGGCGTGCTTACGCAAACCCTGAACATCGCGCTGCTGGCGTCGCTCAAGGGCACCGTCGACTGCGTGACCGCGTTCTCGGAAACCGACTTCCGCCCGGACATGGCCAAGATCGATGTGCCGACGCTGGTGATCCATGGCGACGGCGACCAGATCGTGCCGTTCGAAACCACCGGCAAGCAGGCCGCCGCGCAAATCAAGGGCGCCGAGTTGAAGGTTTACGCGGGCGCGCCGCACGGGTTTGCCGTGACCCATGCGCAGGCGTTGAATGAGGATCTGCTGGCGTTCCTCAACCGGTAATTTCCGCTTGGCCCAAGCGGCCGGTAAATGCTGATCGACCAAGGCCCGCGCGCTGCGGGCCTTGTGTTTTGCGCTATGGTATTTTTCTGCGTCCACTACCCGGAGAAGGAAATCCCATGCTGCGAATACTCGGCAAAGCCTCATCGATCAACGTGCGCAAAGTGCTGTGGACCTGCGCCGAACTGGACGTGCCGTTCGAACGCGAGGACTGGGGGTCGGGCTTCCAGTCGCCGAACACGCCGGAGTTTCTCGCGCTCAACCCCTGCGCCATGGTGCCGGTGATCCAGGACGGCGATTTCACTCTCTGGGAATCCAACACCATCATTCGTTATCTGGCGACGCGTTACGGCGGTGCGCATTTATATCCGGTTGAGCCCATCGCCCGCGCGCGAGTCGATCAGTGGATCGATTGGCAGGCCTCGGAGCTAAATCGCTCTTGGTCGTACCCGCTGATGGCGCTGGTGCGCAAGTCGCCGGATTATCAGGACGGCGATGCCCTGGCCGCCGGCTGCCGGGACTGGATGCGCAACATGCAAATCCTCGACCGCCAACTGGAGAAGACTGGCGCTTACGTCAGTGGCGAGCAGTTTTCCCTGGCGGACATTCCGATCGGGCTGTCAGTGAATCGCTGGTTCGAAACGCCGCTCGATCACGGGAATCTGGCTGCGGTGCGCGCCTATTACGATCGCTTGAATCAGCGCGACGGTTATCGTTTGTACGGGCGCAATGGCACGCCGTAAAGATGCGCTCGATCAGGCTTGCTCACGCACCACGCCCCGCTCTTCAAGCAAGCGCACGAACATGCTCAGACTGCGCGACACCGTGCCCCGGCGCCACACCAGCCAGGTAGTCAGATAGCGGAAGTCCGCCGTGAGCGGCCAGACGCTGACCGTCGCGCTGCCGGGCATGCTTTGCAGCATTTTGCGCGGCATCAGTGCCAGTCCGGCACCGGCGCTGACGCAGGCGAGCATGCCGTGGTAGGACTCCATTTCGAAGATCTTGCCGGGTACGGCAGCGTCGGTGCTGAACCATTTTTCGAAATGGTGACGGTAGGAACAGTTGGAACGGAAGGCGTAGATATTCTCGCCGTTAACGTCCGCCGCACGTTCGACCGGTGAATGATTGAGCGGCGCGATGACGACCATTTCCTCCTCGAACGCCGGCACCCCTTCCAGGGCCGGATGCAGCACCGGGCCGTCGACAAATGCGGCAGCCAGACGCCCGGACAGCACGCCGTCGATCATCGTCCCTGATGGCCCGGTGGACAGGTCGAGATCAACCTTCGGATGTTGTTGGTTGTATGCCGCCAGCAGTTCGGGAATACGCACTGCTGCGGTACTTTCCAGCGAGCCCAGCGGGAACGCGCCCTGGGGTTCCTCCCCCGCGACCGTAGCGCGGGCTTCCTGCACCAGATCGAGAATACGCCGCGTGTATTCGAGAAAACTCCACCCGGCTGGCGACAGGCGTAGACGGCTTTTCTCGCGGATAAACAGATCAACGCCGAGGTCCTGCTCCAGCTGTTTGATCCGCGTGGTCAGGTTCGACGGCACGCGATGAATCTGCGTGGCGGCGGCGCTGATGCTGCCGTGCTCGGCCACGGCCTTGAAGATTTCCAGTTGCACCAGATCCACAGTCATTCTCCGATCGTGAAAGAAACGATCTCTATTATTCAGTTTCCAGAAAACTAACGCCACCCTACTCTAGGCCCATCCGACGAACCTACAGGACAACGTCAATGAGCCAGATTTCCAGCCAGACCCACGCCATCTCGATCAACCCTGCCACCGGCGAGCAGATCGGTCATTACGCGTTCGAATCCGCCGCTGCCCTTGATGCGGCACTGACTCGCGCTGCCTTCGCTTTTGGCAAGTGGAAGCGCAAGCCGCTGCAGGATCGTTCGCGCCTTTTGACCGCCCTCGCCGGCGCGCTGCGTGAAACCTCAGAAGCGATGGCAACCATGATCACCAAGGAAATGGGCAAGCCGATCGCCCAGGCCCATGGCGAAATCGAGAAATGCGCCAAGCTCTGCGAGTGGTACGCCGAACACGGCCCGGCCATGCTCGACGCCGAAGCCACCCAGGTTGAAGGCGGCAAGGCGCGTATCGAATACCGTCCGCTGGGGCCGATTCTGGCGGTGATGCCGTGGAACTTCCCGATCTGGCAAGTGCTGCGCGGCGCGGTGCCAACGCTGATCGCTGGCAACACCTACGTGCTCAAGCACGCGCCAAACGTGATGGGCAGCGCTTACCTGTTGCGCGATGCGTTCGTCCTCGCCGGTTTTCCCGATGGCGTGTTTGAAGTGATCAACGTCACCCCGGAAGGCGTGTCCAGCGCCATCGCCGATCCGCGCATTGCCGCCGTGACCCTGACCGGCAGCGTCCGCGCCGGCATGGCCATCGGTGCTCAGGCCGGTGCGGCATTGAAGAAATGCGTGCTGGAACTCGGCGGCTCCGATCCGTTCATCGTGCTCAACGATGCTGATCTGGATGAGGCGGTGCACGCGGCGGTGGTCGGTCGTTATCAGAACTCCGGCCAGGTTTGCGCGGCTGCCAAGCGTCTGATCATCGAACAAGGTGTTGTCGAAGAGTTCACCCGCAAGTTCGTTGAAGCGACACGCCAGTTGAAGGTGGGCGATCCGCTGAATGCGGACACCTATATCGGGCCGATGGCGCGCTTCGATCTGCGTGACGAACTCGATCAGCAAGTGCGTGACACGTTGGAGGAAGGCGCGAAGCTGCTGCTCGGCGGCAGAAAAACCGAGGGCGCCGGCAACTACTACGAACCGACCGTGCTGGCCGATGTAACCGACCGCATGACCTCGTTCAAGCAAGAGCTGTTCGGCCCGGTCGCTTCAATCATCACCGCCCGCGATTGCGCACACGCCGTGGCCTTGGCCAACGACAGCGATTTCGGCCTGACCGCCACGATCTACACCGCCAACGTCGCGCTGGCCGAGCAACTGACCAGCGAACTGGAAACCGGCGGCGTGTTCATCAACGGCTACTCGGCGAGCGATCCTCGTGTGACCTTCGGCGGCGTGAAGAAGAGCGGCTTCGGTCGCGAGTTGTCGCACTTTGGCGTACGGGAATTCTGCAACGCGCAGACCGTATGGCTGGATCGTAAATAAGCCGGATGCCTAAAAACCCGTGGGAGCGAGCCTGCTCGCGAAAGCGGTGTATCAAGCGATGAAGATGCCGAATCCACCGGAGCCATCGCTGGCAAGCCAGCTCCCACAAATACTGCGGTGGACACTGATACAGCAAACACCATAGAACCCTGTGGGAGCTGGCTTGCCAGCGATGGCGGTGCATCAGCCAGCATTTATACCGACTGATTCACCGCTTTCGTGAGCAAGCTCACTCCCACAATTCCTCGCAATTTACAGATATTTCAGCCAGCTGATGTCGCGGCGCCGCGCTTTCAATTCAGAGAACCAGCGCACTGCCGGGAACAGCACCACCGCAAGAACCACCGCCGCCAGCCACACCGCCGTCACCGTCGAAAAGCCGAAATAGCTGCCCTGATTCAGGCCGAACAGCGCGACACCGATCAGGTACAACACCTTCAACACGTACAAGTGCAGCAGATAGAAAAACATCGGCGCCGAGCCGAACACGGTCAGCCAGCCAATCCAGCGGCGACTCTGCACGCGCTCAAAGGCGAGCAACAGCAACAGCCCTAAGCTCACAGTCAGCGCGAGAAACAGCAGCGATGGCGGGTATTTGGTGATGTTGAAAAAGCTCATCAGTGTCTGCACCAGCGAATCGCTGATCGCCCACGGCTTTTCGCCGTAGCCATTGATCAAGCGCAGCACCATAAATCCCAGCAAACCAGCGACCCCGGCAATCAGCAAACGACGCTGACGCACTGCCGCGTCCATGCTCCGAGCAAACCACGGCCCCAGCACATAGCCCAGGCCGATTACACCAATCCACGGCAGCAGCGGGTACGAGGTGCGCAGGCGCAGGGTTTCGCTGATCTCGATCCAGCCTCGATCATGCAGAACCGCCCAAGGTACATGCATCGCCGACTCAACCGGGAAATGCACCGCGTCGAGCAGGTTGTGCCCGGCGATGATCGCCACGCTCAGCGTCAGCAGCAGCGCACGTGGCAACCAGACCAGCAGCGCCAGCGCGATCATGCTCAGGCCGATCGCCCAGATCACTTGCAGGTAGATCACGCTCGGCGGCAACTGGAAGGTCCAGGCGAAGTTGACCAAAGTGAATTCCAGCGCCACCAGGAACAATCCGCGCTTGAACAGAAACGCGCTGACATCGGCTTTGCCGGCGTATTTTTCGCCGTAGAGCCATGCCGACAAACCGGTCAGCAAGACGAACACCGGCGCACACAAATGCGCCAATGTGCGGCTGAAAAACAGCGCCGGTTCGGTGCTGGCAATGTCCATCGGATCGGAGACCTGTCGGTGCAACAGGAAGGTTTCGCGTACGTGATCGAGCAGCATGAACAGGATCACCAGGCCTCGGAGCGCATCAATGGACAGCAGCCGGCCAGTCGTCAATGGGGCAGAACGGGGAAGTACAGGGGGCATGGGTCTTTCGCAATCGAGAGGAATAACACCGGACAGCCACAACGCCGCCCGCAAATTTCGCGTTACCTTATAACACCAGAAAAACAAAACCCAAACATGCACCATCGAAGTTGCCCATCAGCGCCAGCCTTCTATAGTGAACAGATCCGCCCTGCCCTTGAGCGCTGTCCATGGTCAACACCGAACACCTGATCATCTGCGAGCACTGTGATTGCGTGTACGAGAAAGTCGTGCTCGGCAAACACCAGAAAACCCTGTGCGTGCGCTGCGGTGGCGTGCTGCAGCGCTTCAACGGCCTGACCATCGAGCAGCGTCTGGCCCTGACGTTCACGGCCGCGATGCTGTGGCTGTTCGCCAATTTCTATCCGGTGATGAGCATCAGCCTCAAAGGCATGAAAAACAGCGCGACCCTATGGGATTCGGTGCTCGCGCTGAGCCAGGGACCGATCACCTTTATCGCGATGGTCGCGGCGATCGCAATCATCATTGCCCCGGCATTTCAGTTGGTGTTGTTGATCTGGGTGTTGAGTTTTGCCCTCGGCCTGCGCCGGGCACCGGGGTTCAATCTGTGCATGCGCTGGCTGGAAACCCTGCGCCCGTGGAGCATGCTTGAGGTGTGTCTGCTGGGGGCGATGGTCGCGGTGTTCAAACTCGCCGGCCTGCTCGATGTGCTGCCGGGGATCGGCCTGTTCGCCCTGGCGGTGCTGAGCCTGATGATGATCCGCATTGCCGGCCGTGACATCCGTGAACTCTGGGACATTTTATGAAGCGTCCACCGACCGCCAGCGAACTCAACCTGTGCCTGTGCCACAGCTGTGGTTTGGCCTGTGACATGACCGACGAGCCACACGAATGCCCACGCTGTGATGCGCCGTTGCATCGGCGCAAGACCAATTCGCTGACGCGCACCTGGGCGTATATGCTCGCCGCCCTGGCCTTTTATATCCCGGCCAATCTGCTGCCGGTGATGAATACGGTGATGCTCGGCAACGGCGCCGACAGCACGATCATGAGTGGCGTGCTGGAGTTCTGGGAGGCCGGAGCGTGGGACATTGCCCTGATCATTTTCATCGCCAGCATCGCGGTCCCGGGGGTCAAATTCGTCGCCCTGACCTTGCTGCTCGTCACCGTGCAGCGCAACAGCGATTGGGCGCGCAGGGAGCGTTCGAAGCTGTACCGCTTCGTCGAACTGATCGGCTACTGGTCGATGCTCGATGTGCTGGTGGTCGCGCTGGTCGCGGCGCTGGTGAAATTCCAGGCGCTGGGCGATATCGAGCCACGACCGGGCATCCTGTTCTTCGGCCTGGTCGTGGTGTTCACCATGCTCGCGGCGATGAGTTTCGACCCGCGCCTGATCTGGGACAAGGACACCAGCGACACGGTCAGCGACGCAGCGTCTGGAGCAGCACCTGCAACGGATGGCGCAGCGCCTGATCCGACTGGCGCTTGACCTGGCTGCGGCAGGAGTAGCCGGTCGCCAACGCCTCGCCCTGCTCCGCCGGAGCCTGCACCTGACGCGCCCACGACTGCTCGTAAATGACTGCCGAGGTCTGGCGATTACGTGCTTCGTGGCCGTAGGTGCCGGACATGCCGCAGCAACCGGTGGCTTGCGTGGCCAGCTTCAGACCGGCACGTTCAAAGACCTGTTCCCACTGGCGGGTCGCGGCCGGCGCGTTGGTTTTCTCCGTGCAATGGGCGAGCAGACGGAACGCTTTGGGCTGAGCCTCAGGCGTCTGCTCCGGCATGACCTTGAGTAACCATTCCTGCACCAGCGCTACTTCTGGGCACTCATTCAGGCCCGGTACTTTCAGGTATTCCTGGCGATAGACCAGAGTCATCGCCGGATCCAGCCCCAGCAGCGGCACGCCGGTCTGCGCCAGCGCCTGCAATTGCCCGGCGTTACGCAACGCCGCCCGATTGAACGCCGAGAGAAAGCCCTGCACGTGCAGCGGCTTGCCGTTGGCGCTGAACGGCGCGAGATAGACCTGATAACCCAGGCGCGAAATCAGCTCGACCAGATCAGCCAGCAGCGGCGCCTCGAAGTAGCGGGTGAAGGCGTCCTGCACGATGACCACGCTGCGTTCGCGTTGCCCTGGGGTCAGCGCCGACAATGTTGCGACGGTTGCCGGCTGCACCTGCCAACGGCGCATCGCCGCATAGAAATCGAAACGGCTGAGCAACGGCACATCGACCATGCCACCGATCCGCGCCAGTGCGCCACGCACCCAGCCCGCGCCCATCAAACCGTTGTACAGCGCCGGAATCCGCGCCATGTACGGAATGGTGTATTCCAGCGAGGCAATCAGGTAATCCCGTGCCGGACGCAGATAACGACTGTGATACAGCTCGAGAAAACGCGAGCGGAATTCCGGCACGTTGACCTTCACCGGGCACTGCCCAGCACAGGATTTGCAGGCCAGACAACCGGCCATGGCGTCATACACTTCATGAGAGAAGTCTGCCGACGGATCGCGGCTGTTACGCCAGCGCTGCCACAGCGTGCTGAAAAACGCCGGTTTACGGATTGCGTCCGAGAGCACATCGACGCCCGCCTCGCCCTGCAGCCGTAGCCATTCGCGAATCAGCGAAGCGCGGCCCTTGGGCGACTGCGCGCGTTCGCGGGTGGCTTTCCACGACGGGCACATGGCGTCATCAGGATCGAAGTTGTAGCAGGCGCCGTTGCCATTGCAATGCATGGCCGCGCCGTAGCTTTGCCAGACTTTCTCGTCGATCTGCCGATCCAGCTCGCCGCGCAGGGTCACTTCGTCGATCTTCAGCAGTGCTGCGCCACTGTTGGCCGGCGTGGCGATTTTGCCCGGATTGAACTGGTTGAACGGGTCGAACGCGGCTTTCAAGGCTTGCAGCGCCGGGTACAGCTCGCCGAAGAATGCCGGCGCGTATTCGGAACGCAGGCCCTTGCCATGCTCGCCCCAGAGCAGGCCGCCGTAGCGCTGAGTCAACGCCGCTACGCCATCGGACACCGGACGAACCAGCGCCGCTTGCTGCGGGTCTTTCATGTCGAGGATCGGCCGCACGTGCAGTACGCCGGCGTCGACATGGCCGAACATGCCGTACTGCAAACCGTGGCTGTCGAGCAGGTCGCGCAGCTCGGCGATGTATTCGGCCAAATGCTGCGGCGGCACTGCGGTGTCTTCAACGAACGGCTGCGGGCGGGCTTCGCCGGCGACATTGCCGAGCAGGCCCACCGCCCGTTTGCGCATGCCATAGACCTTGTTCACCGCTGCCTGACCGATCGCCAGTGTATGCCCCAGGCGCTCCACGGTGCGGTCGCTTTGCAGGTGTTCGAGAAACGCTTCGACGCGGCGCTGCAGGTCTTCGGGATCGTCACCGCAGAACTCGACCAGGTTGATACCCAGAGTCGGTCGCTCAGGGTTTTCGGGAAAATATTCGGCAACGCCGTGCCAGACGATGTCCTGCATCGCCAGCAGCAAAACCTTGGAATCGACGGTTTCGATCGACAACGGCTTGAGCGCCATCAACGCCCGCGCATCGCGCAAGGCATCCATGAACCCGGCGTAGCGGATGTTGACCAGCATGGTGTGCTTGGGAATCGGCAGCACGTTGAGTCGCGCTTCGACAACGAAGCCCAGCGAGCCTTCAGCGCCACAGAGCACGCTGTTGAGGTTGAAGCGCTGATCGGCCTCGCGCAGATGCGCCAGGTCATAACCGGTCAGGCAGCGGTTGAGATCGGGAAAGCGTGCCTTGATCAGCTCGCCCTGTTCATCAATGATCTGCCGCGCACAACGATAGACTTCGCCGACGCGATCATCGCGGGCGCACTGCTCTTCAAGCTCATCCTCGGCGAGCGGCAGACCGCGCAAACGCTCGCCGCCGCGCAGGATCATCTCAAGCTCCAGCACATGGTCGCGGGTCTTGCCGTAGGTGCAACTGCCCTGGCCGCTGGCGTCGGTGTTGATCATGCCGCCGACCGTGGCGCGATTGGAGGTCGACAGTTCCGGAGCAAAGAACAGCCCGGCGGATTTCAGCGCGGCGTTGAGCTGGTCCTTGACCACCCCGGCCTGCACGCGCACCCAGCGTTGTTCAACATTGATTTCCAGAATGCGATTCATGTGCCGCGACAGATCGACGACGATGCCATCCGTCAGCGATTGGCCGTTGGTGCCGGTGCCACCGCCCCGCGGGGTGATCACCACTTTCTCGTACGCCGGTTCGGCAATCAGCCGCGCCACACGTGCAACGTCTTCGGCGTCCAGCGGAAACACCGCCGCTTGCGGCAGGCGTTGGTAGATCGAGTTGTCGGTCGCGAGCACCACGCGACTGGCGTAATCAGCGCTGATTTCCCCGCGAAAGCCGCTGTCTTTCAGGGCGGCGAGGAATTGTTGGTAATCGCCGGTCAGGGCTTTGGCAGGCGACAGCTGGGCAATCATCGGTCGGGTCATCTCGGTCAAATCGGGCTGTGTGGCGGTGAACAGTTGTGCGCAAGGAATGATTGCGTCAGGCTCCGCCATCTGATTGCGCCCATGTTCATTGCTGGCCAGCCATGGAACAAGCGTAATTTCGACCCGCTATCGATGAGTTTTACGAATGAATCCGCGCACCCTCACACCGTCCATGTCGCTGCTGCTGGCTTTCGAGGCCGCCGCTCGCCACGAGAGCTACACCCGCGCCGCCCATGAACTGTCACTGACGCAGAGCGCGGTCAGCCGCCAGGTTCAGATTCTCGAGAAGATGCTCGGCATGCGTCTGTTCAGCCGTGAAGGCCGGCAGGTGGTGCTGACGGATGTCGGGCGCATGTATCAGCGCGAGCTCAGCGAAGCCCTCGGGCAGATTCGCAGCGCAACCTTGCAGGCGATGGCGTTTGGTTCGGGCATCCATAGCCTGCGCCTGGCGACACTGCCGACCTTCGGTTCGAAATGGCTGCTGCCACGGTTGAAGGATTTCTACACGGCGCACCCGGGCATGACCGTGCACCTGCATTCGCGGATCGAAACCATCGACTTCGACACCAGCGAAATCGACGCCGCCATCTGTGTCGGCGGCGGTGAATGGCCAGGCCTGACCGCCCTGCCCCTGCACACCGAAGAATTGGTGGCGATTGCCAGCGCGCAGCTGTCGGCGACTGAACGCGACGAGGCCGAGCGGCACATTGCCGGGCAGTTGCTGCTCAACGTCAGCAGCAATGCCCAGGCATGGGCGGAATGGTTCAGCCATCACCAGCTGGCGCATCGCAGCATGCGGATCGGGCCGAGCTTCGAAATGACTTCGCACTTGATCCAGGCGGTACGCGCCAATATCGGTGTTGGCCTGGTGCCGAGAATTCTGGTCGAAGACGAATTGCTCAAGGGCGAATTGCTGCAACTGGGCGAGCCGATTACCAGCCGACGCAGCTATTACCTGGTGTACCCGCCGCGTAATGAGAATCTGCCTTCGTTGAGAGCGTTTCGGGATTGGCTGCTCGAGACGCTTTGACTCGTGGGCCCCATCGCGGGCAAGCCCGCTCCCACAGGTATTGTGTCGCTCACAAATTTTGCATCCGACAAAGACCCTGTGGGAGCGGGCTTGCCCGCGATGGGGCCCGTCCCGACCACCTCAAAACCTCGGTTTGACCGCCCGCCAATCCGCCTTGTACCGCTGCATCTGCCGCACATCATCCCTCTGGCGAATGCCGCACGTCAGGTACTGATCATGCAGCTTGGCCAGTTGCTCATGATCCAGCTCCAGCCCCAGTCCCGGAGCGCGGGTGATCTTCACACAGCCATCGACAATCGGCAGCTTGCCGCCCTTGATCACTTCCTCGTCCGGCTCCTGCCACGGGTAGTGGGTGTCGCAGGCGTAATCCAGATTCGGCACCGCCGCCGCGACGTGCGCCATGGCCATCAGGCTGATGCCCAGGTGCGAGTTGGAATGCATCGACACGCCGAGGCCAAACACATCGCACATTTTCGCCAGCGTCTGCGTATCCCGCAGGCCACCCCAATAATGGTGGTCGGCGAGGACGATTTGCACGCTGTTCTGCGCAACGCTGCGGCGGAACTCGTCGAAATCGGTAACGACCATATTGGTCGCCAAGGGCAGACCGGTGCGCTTGTGCAGTTCAGCCATGCCATCAAGCCCCGGGGTCGGGTCTTCGTAATACTGCAGATCATCGCCGAGCAGTTCGGCCATGCGAATCGCCGTCTCCAGCGACCAGTTGCCGTTCGGATCGATGCGCAGCGGAAAACCCGGAAAGGCTTTCTTCAGTGCCTTGATGCATGCCACCTCATGCTCCGGCGGCAAGGTGCCGGCCTTGAGCTTGATGCTCTTGAAACCGTACGCCTCGATCATCCGCGCTGCCTGCGCGACGATCTGCTGCTCGCTCAGCGCCTCGCCCCAGTTGTCCGGCTTGTAGGGGGAGTCGATGTGTTCGGCGTATTTGAAAAACAGGTAGGCGCTGAACGGCACTTCATCGCGGATCGCCCCGCCGAGCAGGTCCACCAGCGGCACGTTCAGGTAGTGCGCCTGCAAATCGAGAAACGCCACTTCGAATGCCGAGTAGGCATTGCTCACCGCTTTGCTGGCGTGGGAACCGGGGGCCAGTTCGGCACCAGCGACGCTGGCGGGTTTATTCGCCGCCACGGTGGCCTGCACGATCGCGCGCAATTGATTGAGGTTGAACGGATCGAGGCCGATCAACTGGCTCTGCAATTGTTGCTGGATCGCCAGCGCCGGGGCATCGCCGTAGCTTTCGCCGAGGCCGATGTAGCCGTTGTCACTTTCAATCTCGATGATCGAGCGCAGGGCAAAAGGTTCGTGGATGCCACTGGCGTTGAGCAGTGGCGGATCGCGGAAGGCAATCGGGGTAACGCTGACACGGGTGATTTTCAAGATAACGCTCCTGACAGATCAACAATCGATTCAGTGGCTCGCGGCCGGACGCGCCGAAGTAACGACGTTGGCCTCTTCATTCGGCTTTGCCGGGGTCTGGCCTTTTGCGCCGGGCGCCGTGCGGGCGAAGAAGATCACCACGGCGGCGACCAGCGATGTCGCCGCCAGGCCATAGAGGCCGCCCTCGATGGAGCCGGTGGTTTGTTCGAGAATGCCGAACGCGGTCGGCGCGACGAAGCCGCCAAGGTTGCCGATGGAGTTGATCAGCGCGATCACCGCCGCAGCGATGCGCGCGTCCAGATAGCTTTGCGGAATCGGCCAGAACAGCGCCGACGCTGCTTTGAAACCGATGGCGGCGAAGCAGATCGCGACAAAGGCAAACACCGGCCCGCCGGTGGTCGACATGAACATACCGATGGCGGCGATCACTAGGGTCAGCGCGACCCAGGCCTGCTGGAATTTCCACTTGCCGGCCAGCGCCGCGAAGCCGTACATGGCGACAATCGAAATAATCCACGGAATCGAATTGAGCAGCCCGACCTGGAAATCACCGAGGTTGCCCATCTTCTTGATCATGCTCGGCAACCAGAACGTCGCGCCGTAAATGGTCAGGGCAATGGAAAAATAGATGAAGCAGAACAGCGCGATCTGTCGGTCAGCCAACAGCTTGAACATCGACGGCTTGGCGACTTGTACCGCTTCACGAGCGCGCTGCTCCTCGGCAATCGCCGCGACCAGTGCGTCTCGCTCTTCCTCGCTCAGCCACTTGGCTTGGCGCGGGTGCGATTGCAGCCAGAACCAGACGAATGCGCACAACACCACCGAAGCCGCGCCTTCGATCAGAAACATCCACTGCCAACCGTGCATGCCCAATCCGCTGATATGCAACAGCGCACCGGACACCGGGCCGGAAATCACCGAGGCAATCGCTGAGCCGCTGAGAAACACCGCCATGGTTTTGCCGCGCTCGGACGCTGGCAGCCATTGGGTGAAGTAATAAATGATCCCCGGGAAAAACCCGGCCTCGGCCGCACCGAGAATAAAGCGCAGCACGTAGAAACTGGTTTCGCCCTGAACAAACGCCATGGCCATGGCCGCAGCGCCCCAGGTAAACATGATCCGCGTCAGCCAGACCCGCGCGCCGTAGCGCTGCAACAGCATGTTCGACGGCACTTCGAACAGCGCATAACCGATAAAAAACAGTCCGGCGCCAAGTCCATAAGCTGCTGCGCCGATACCCAGATCAGTTTCCAGATGACTGCGCACGAAACCGATATTGACCCGGTCGATGTAGTTGACGATGAACATCACCACGAATAGCGGCAGTACGTGGCGTTTGACCTTGGCGGCGGCGCGGGCGAGCACCGTGATGTCCGGCGGACTCTGCAAAGTTTTCAAGGGGCGACTCCCGATCTTGTTTTTTTAGGGATGACTTGAAGCGATGAGCCGATCATGGACGTCGCGCATTGATCCCGTCTAATCTAAACAGGCATTCGATTGATACCCGGATTAGATCAATGTTCGAGCTCACCCAACTGCGCTGTTTCACCACGGTCGCCACCGAACTCAACTTTCGCCGCGCCGCCGAGCGCCTGAACATGACCCAGCCGCCACTGAGTCGGCAGATTCAGCTGCTGGAGCATCACCTTGGCGTCGAATTGTTTACCCGCAGCACCCGAAGCGTTGCGCTGACGGCGGCGGGCCGGGCGTTTTTCGTTGAGGCGCAGAATCTGCTGGAGCGCGCCCAGCAAGCAGCGATCACCGCACGCCGGTTTGCCGAGGGCGACATTGGCTCGGTGAACATCGCGTTCGTCGGCAGCGCGGTATATGAATTTCTGCCCAAGGTGATCGCCGAAGCGCGACTTAAACAGCCTCAGGTGAAAATCGATCTGGCAGAGATGAATACCTATCAGCAGCACGAGGCCTTGCGCGCTCGTCGTATCGACCTGGGCATTGCCCGCGCGCCATTGCAGGAACCGGGCTATGCCACCGAATGCCTGGTGCGCGAACCGTTTGTGCTGGCGGTGCCGAACGGGCATCGGTTGGCCAATGCAGCTGAGATATCAGTGGCTGATCTGGATAAACAACCGTTTCTGATGTACTCCCATGAAGCCTACCCGCCGTTCAACGAACTGTTGACCGGCACGCTGCGCTCAGCGCGGGTGGCGCCGGATTACGTGCAGTGGCTGGGCTCGTCGCTGACGATTCTGGCGCTGGTCAACGCTGGCATGGGTCTGGCGCTGGTACCACGTTGCGCGACCAGCGTGGTGTTCAGGAATGTGGTGTTTCGCGAGATCGATCTGGGCGAAGGGGTGCAAAGCGAACTGCATCTGATCTGGCGTGAGAACAATGACAACCCGGCGTTCGCGATGTTGCTGGAGGCGATTCGCCGGGCGGTGGTGCAGGGTTAGGGCTGAAGAAGTTTATCGTCTAGACCGTGGTTTCAGAGGCGGCGGCGCACTGGGGCCTTTGATCAAGGGCACGTCCAGCATTTTTCCGTCCGGCCCGACAAAGAGTCGCTCTAAATGCTTTGGCATGGGTTGTGGTGCTCTGGCAGTTGGCATGTTGATCCCTCTGATACTGGGCTGAACTCGACCCATTTGACTTTCGCGGAATCTATCAACAAAAACTCCGCGCCAATAGATGCAGGTTGGCCATCATCCGTGAGCCAACGCGGATATTTCATGACGAACTGACCATTGGATGATTCCCGTGGCCACTCGACCGGCCAGCCAAACACGCGCCTTTCATCGTTCAAATGCAGAGTTATGAATCGCTCATGTTGGGCGAAAGCGCAAAACCATTCACTGGGGAAAGAAGATTGTTTCGTGACGTTTCGCTTACGTAACCAGCCGTGCAATTTGTCACTCGTAGCCAGGTAACAGGCAAACAAACCCAGCATCAGCGACAACACAAATGCCCAGAGCGTTTGCGCCCGATCATCCCAGTTTCCTAATGAAAAACCCTTCGAGCCAATCCACAAACATAGGTTGCCCACCGCCAACACCGCGCCCTGAATCACAAATGTGAATATCAGCGCCTGCACGATCTGGCCGAACGTATCCGGTCGCTTGAATGCCGTAAGTGAATAGAAGATCCAGGTCGATAGAAAACCCGGGATGAGATACTGCAACAGCGGAATGATGTCCTTGACCAGATCATCCATGATCCGAGACTCCTTTCAGTCATGCCGATCCCGTCACGGGCCGACATTCAAAGCCTAGTCAAGGATCCTGCTGCGCCTCGCGGGCAACTGTCACAGCTCATTGCGAGCGTTTGATTGGAGTCTCCATCCAATGAAAAAAGGCAGACACCGAACTTCGGTGTCTGCCTTTTTTGAGATCCGGGCGCCCGGTTACAGGCAGTCACGCACCGATTGGCGCAGCGATCCGGACTTGGCCCAAGGCGGCCCTTGGTAGAGGGACACCTTGCTGCCGTCCTTGTATTTGACGATATCGAGAATCTCATCCGCCGTGATAATGCTCGGCGCGGTAATCCGGTAGCCGTTGGAAATCGACGTCTGCGAAGTCTTGGCCACGTCCTTCTGCCACAACGGTAACAAACACGCGGCATATTCCTTGGGAGGCTTGTCACTGGTCTTGCTGAGGTTTGGCTCGCCCGGCACCAGCGATGCTGGTAACGAGCAACCCGTCAACAGGGCCAGTGCCAAAGTGCCGATCCATACGCGCATGCTGTTTACCTGTTCCGAAAAAACGTGAATGTACCGTTTAACGGCGTGCACATCCATCGTGGCACCCCGCCGTTACCGGGGTTTGGACAATTTTTTACATCGGTTCAGCCGGGCGTCAGATGGCCTGGCCCCATGTGGAAAAATGCGACTACTCTTTTCTACCGAGAATGTTCTGGAGGTGATCATGCGGCTCAATGAATACGAACACGAACTTCAACGGGATTTGCAAAGCGTGGCGTCGGACCTGAGGTGGTCGGCGGTCGACCTCAAGCGCATTGCCGAACAATTGCGCAAATCAGGTAACGAGGCAGACGCCCAGACTGTGTTGCGGTCTTGCGAAATCCTGCAAAACGACGAAGAGAGATTGCAGATCTATGCCAAGGAGGTAAAAGCCCGGACCATCAGCCGAATCAAGGTGCACTGACTCCTGATCCAAACAAGAAGCCCCGGTCGAAACCGGGGCTCTTTCGTTATAACGCGTCAACTCACGTTCTGGCTTTGCACCCGCTTGGCGCGTTGCTTGTAACCAGGAAGCGCCGCCGCATAGGCCATCGCTTCCTCCCTGCTGGTGAATGACGCCAACCGGTCGCCCTGAGTGCAAACCCGCCATGGGCCGTTGTTCACGCTGAGCACGTCATAACCGTTCATGTGCAGCTTGTTCAGCATTGGAATGCTCACGAGCACCTCCATTTCGTCAACGGTGTTTTCGGTGTACGGGCTTACCTTACACCCGCTCCCCGCTGCGGTGTAAACCGGATTCGCCCTGGCACATGTCAATTCACTGGCACTTTTTGCTACGCAAATGGCTCCGAATCAAGAGGGAACCTTTAAATCCGCTGGCGGCTCGAATATTGCAGATTGATTACAGATTTATGACACGCATCAACAGGGCAATCATGAAAGTACGCGCCACCGTCATTTGCGAACAGGATCGCCATATCCTCCTGGTACGCAAACCCCGCCATCACTGGTCATTGCCCGGCGGCAAGGTCGAACCCGGGGAAACCCGTGCGGCGGCAGCCGTGCGCGAGTTGCAGGAGGAAACCGGGCTCAATGCTGAGGACGTCCTGTACCTGATGGATTTTCAGGCGGGCAGTACGCGGCATCATGTGTACGAGGCTTCGGTGGTCAACATCGACGACGTGCGCCCGCAGAACGAAATCGTCGATTGCATCTGGTACCCGCTCGATGCCGTGCACAATCTTGAAACCAATGACGCGACGAGGCGCATCGTGCAGGCCTTTCAGCGCCGTTTATGAAAATCAGCCTGCGAACGCCCGGCGACCGGCGCTGATTTCCGTGCGCAACTCACCGATGAAATTGGAAATATCACGAATCGTCACCAGATGCTCGGGAGAAACGCCGTCAAGCAACAACTCGACACGCCCACTGCCCGGCTCATACACCTTGATCCGCAACAGACCTTGTCCGGTCGGTGTGCAATCACACTTGAACGTGGGGAAGCCTGACTCGACGATCCGGCAGATATCGGCAATGGCAAGCATGGACGGGCGCCTCGCAGGCGGAGAATCGATCCATCGAGCATAGACCCACGGTGTGTTTACTGCCCGCTCGAGAATGCCAAGCCGATCACAACTCACTCATGCCATTCAATGCGCGTCGTGATCCCAGATCCAGTTCCACATTCCGGGCAGATTCACCGGCTCAGCGCTTTGCTGAACCGTACGCGCCAACGCAGCTTTTTCCAGTGCGGCCTGATTGTCGTAGAACGGCTTGTCCGCCAGTCTGACCCCCGTCGCCGCCGCGCTATCGAGCAGAATCTGCAGATATTCGCGAGTGTGGCGCGCGGTGTAGCGATTGAGGTCATGGAACGTCACCACGACCGGGATCACGCCATCCACGGTCGGCAATTGACCCACGGCGATGCGCTCGCGCACTTCCGATAACTGCCGCAGCATATTCGCCCGACGCCGGGGGCTGGCATTGAAACCCCAGACCTTGCCGTCATTGGCACTCAGGTCCGTGAGCAAGACGTGCAAGCCATGTTTCTGATAGGCCGCAAATGTGCGCTTGTCGTAGTTCCAGAACGGTGGGCGCAACAGCTTGGGCGGCGCTCCGGTGATGGCGGCAATGTCAGCGCTGCCATCGGTCAGCGATTGCTCCAGTTCCTGCGGATCGAGCGAGCGATGGTTGGTGTGCCAGTGGGTTGCAGTGTGAAAGGCGAGAATATGTCCCTCGGCGTGTTCACGACGCATCAGGCTGCGACCGATCTCGCTGTTGCCTGCCCTGGGTGCTCGGGTCTGCACGAAAAACACGGCTTTGATGTCTGCCTGCAGCGGATTGCTTTTGAGGCTGTCGAGCACCGTCGCCGTGGGATTCCACAACCCTGAAGCGCTGGGGCCATCGTCGAACGTCAGGAGAAAACGTACGGGGGCCTGGGCCATCAGGCGCGTTTCGGTTTGCGTGGTCATGTCGATCGGCGCGGCGATGCAACCGGCCAGACCGAGCGCGATGAGCGCAACACAAAGAAATTTGCATCCGGATGTCATGTCTTGCCCTGAGGCCGAGGCCGTCGTGTTGTCGAATGGCAAAACTCCCTCGCCTTTGTCCATCCCTGCGCGGCTATCCGCGAGCGCAGGTTGGATAAGGTACACAGGGTTTGGTTCCGGTGCTGCGTTCAGTGCGTCATCGGCCGGCACATCGGCTGGTCCGACTAGACTCAAATTTCCTCAAGGAGATTTCATCCATGTGCGGAAGACTCACGCAGTACCGGGGGATTCACGATTTCGTTGCGGTGCTGAGCATCCCCGATGCGTTGATCAATCACGTCGGCGATGCGCCACTGGATCGCTACAACGCAGCGCCCACCACTGCGCTGGCGGTTCTGCATCAGCACGAACAGGCCATTCATGCCGACAATCTGCGCTGGGGCTGGCGCCCGCATTGGGCCAAAAATCGTGCCCCACCTATCAACGCTCGGGTGGAGAAAGTCGCCCACGGCGCGTTCTTCCGGGCGATCTGGCGGCAGCGGCTGATCGTGCCGGTCGACAATTGGTTTGAGTGGGTTGATAGCAGGGAAAAATCCCGACAGCCCTGGTTGATTCGTCGGGCGGATCAGGCTCCGGTCTTCTGTGCCGGTATCGGCCAGTTTCCGGCACCGGGGGTTGCGCCGAGGGAGGACGACGGGTTCGTCATCATCACCGCTGACAGCCTGGGCGGCCTGCTCGATATTCACGATCGGCGCCCAGTGGTCTTCGATTCGGCGCGAGCTCGGGAATGGCTTGATCCGGCTACGCCAGTGGAGCGCGCCGAGCAGATGCTGCTGTTTGAAGGCGAGCCCAGTGAGGCCTTCGAATGGTACAAAGTCGGCAAAGCGGTCGGCAATACGCGTAATCAGGGTGCGCAATTGATAGAACGAGTCGACTAAATAATCCGTCCATCCTTGCGTTAATCAACCAACGCCGCCACTGAGTCCCCTGCGTTACAAAAAGTGTTTCAAGCGCGATACAACGCCCGTAAAACAGCCGTTTGAGCGAATCAACCGCCTGTCAGACATTTCGACAGTCATACATACATTTTCCCGCGCTGCGGATAGCATGCGCGCCGCCTTTCCGATTGGTATACCAGTTGACCATAGAGTCAATGAAATCAGGAATCCATCAACAACTTTCAAGCCTTGCAGAGAAATAAGTGAGCGACGATTTTGCAATCAAACAGGTCAGCGGCCTGAAGTGTGTCCATCTGTCCAAGACAGAACGCCTGGAACTCGACTGTTTTATCGGCCATTACATCAAGACCCGAAACCTGCACAGCGTGCCCGATATCGAACGCACCCTGCGCAGCACCCTCGAGGGTTATCCCGGCCATCCGCCGGTGATGGTCAATGAGCTCAATGCGTGGATTGATCGAACGTTGGGGTATCGCGCGACCTACCCGGACTTCACGCAGCTGGCAGACCTCTGAAACGCGAAGAGCCCCGCTGCTGCGGGGCTCTTCGTATGGGTTGTTCAAGGTTTCAGCGGACGCTCCTGATCGCGGTCCGACAGCTCGCGGCTGTCATCGTGCTTCCAGGTTTTTTCCTGCCTCTTTTGCCGCTCGATTTCTTCTTCTGTTGGCTCATCATCTTCCGCACGCGTTTGCTCAGTTGCCATGTGCACCTCCCCTCAGAACAGTTGATGATCGTTAAAGGGTAGAACACTTTTGCGCGCCCGAATTCACCAAGGAATTTTGTCCCGCGCGGCGTACCATAGCGCCATCCACCCTTACGTCAGGAAGACGCCATGCTCTACCGAATCGCCGCCGACGGGCTGGTGCTGTTTCACTTGTGTTTCATCTTGTTCGTGCTGTTCGGCGGGCTGCTGGTGCTGCGCTGGCCACGATTGATGTGGTTACACTTGCCCGCGGCCGCATGGGGCGTGGCGGTCGAGGTATTGCACCTGACCTGTCCGTTGACCTACTGGGAAAACCTCATGCGCCACGCGGCCGGGCAGACCGAATACGCCGGCGGCTTCATTGAGCATTACATCTGGCCGATCATCTACCCGGCCGGTCTGACGCCGCAGATTCAACTGGCCCTCGGCAGCGTGGTGCTGGCGGTCAACCTGTTGGTGTACGCACGACTGCTGCGCTCATGGAAACTGCGCCGGGCCCGGCGCATTCCGTTTTAACGCGAGGCCGGTTTCAACGTTTCCAGCCACTGCGGATCGAAGCGTGGCTGGTCAGAATCAAGTCCCTGCGCCTGCATCCGCGCCTTGTGCTGTTCGACTTCGTCACGCAGTTGTCCGTGATCGCTGGAGTTGCCGTCCAGCTCATGCATTTGCAGCAATCCGAGGTGATAGAAACGCAACACCTTCATCGCCGTCGGATCGTCGTTCTGCACCGCCGCTGTCACCTGATGCATGACATTGGTGATGCTCATCAGATTGCGCTTGAGGCGCCAGCTGTACACCGCCGGGGCCATCCAGGTCTGATGCCAGAAACGCCCGCGCAACAGCGCCGCCGTCAGCAGAAACGCCACGAATACGCCGCCGACATTGAAACGCAGGTTATCCCCGTCGGGTTCACCGAACACTGCCACCGCAACCGACGAAAACAGCATGGCCAGCAGCAGAAACAGCACGGCGATGATGATCGTGCTGCGGCGGGTCTGCTGACGAAAGGTAGCGGGGTCCATCGGCTGAATCTCGAACATCGAAAATGACTTCCTTGAGTGACAAAACGCGCAATGGAAAAAACTCGCCAGCGCATTATCGCATCGCACTGGGTTTTAGCTATGCTGGGGCTCCTTTTCATCTTTTCAAAGTCCAACGGGACATGGCGGTATAACGCAGATCGTGCCATCTTCATTCATGGATACACACTATTCGGATGCCATCCGCTGCGTTGTGGATGACATCGTTTTAAGGATCACTGCATGACCCAACGACACGTAATCAATGCCTCGGTCAGCCCGAAAGGCAGTCTGGAAACCCTTTCTCAACGTGAAGTTCAGCAACTGAGCGAAGCCGGATCCGGCAGCACCTATACCCTCTTCCGCCAGTGCGCCCTGGCCATCCTCAACACCGGCGCGCATGTCGACAATGCCAAGACCATCCTCGAAGCCTACAAGGACTTTGAAATCCGCATTCACCAACAGGATCGCGGTGTACGCCTGGAGCTGCTGAACGCTCCGGCTGACGCGTTCGTCGACGGCGAGATGATCGCCAGCACCCGCGAAATGCTCTTCAGCGCCCTGCGCGATATTGTCTACACCGAGAACGAACTCGACAGCCAGCGCATCGACCTGAGCAATTCCCAAGGCATCAGCGACTACGTGTTCCATCTGCTGCGCAACGCGCGCACCCTGCGCCCGGGCGTCGAGCCGAAAATCGTGGTGTGCTGGGGTGGCCACTCGATCAACACCGAAGAATACAAATACACCAAGAAAGTCGGCCACGAACTGGGCTTGCGCAGCCTCGACATCTGCACTGGTTGCGGTCCTGGCGTGATGAAAGGTCCGATGAAGGGCGCGACCATTGCCCATGCCAAACAACGCATTCACGGCGGTCGCTACCTCGGCCTGACCGAGCCAGGCATCATCGCCGCCGAAGCGCCGAACCCGATCGTCAATGAGCTGGTGATCCTGCCGGACATCGAAAAACGTCTGGAAGCCTTCGTCCGTGTCGGCCACGGCATCATCATTTTCCCGGGCGGCGCCGGTACGGCCGAAGAGTTCCTCTACCTGCTCGGCATCCTCATGCACCCGGACAACGCAGGCCTGCCCTTCCCGGTGATCCTCACCGGGCCGAAGCATGCCGCGCCGTATCTGGAACAGCTGGATGCGTTCGTCATCGCGACCCTCGGCGAAGCAGCGAAGCAGCATTACGAGATCATCATCGATGACCCGGCCGAAGTGGCGCGGCAGATGACTCAAGGCCTGAAAGCGGTGAAGCAGTTCCGCCGCGAGCGTAACGATGCGTTCCATTTCAACTGGCTGTTGAAAATCGATGAAGGCTTCCAGCGCCCGTTCGATCCAACCCACGAAAACATGGCCAACCTGAAACTGCATCGCGACCAGCCACCGCATGAACTGGCGGCCAATCTGCGTCGGGCGTTTTCCGGGATCGTCGCCGGTAACGTCAAGGACAAAGGCATTCGCCTGATCGAAGAGCACGGGCCGTATCAGATCCGTGGCGATGCGGCGATCATGCAGCCGCTTGATGCACTGCTCAAGGCCTTCGTCGCCCAGCACCGGATGAAGTTGCCGGGTGGCGCGGCGTATGTGCCGTGCTATCGCGTCGTCGCGTAATTTCAAGTCGTAACGCACACCCATTGTGGGAGCTGGCTTGCCAGCGATAGCGGTCTTTCATTCAACAGAGACGTTGAATCAGATGACGCTTTTCGCGAGCAAGCTCGCTCCCACAGTATTGTGGTGTGCCGCAAATTGCATCCACAACTCAATCCCCTTGTGGGAGCGAGCCTGCTCGCGAAGAAGCCCGAAAGAACACATCAATCTTTCGGGCTATCTACCAACCGCCGAGCCAACGCTTTAGCCTGCGCAGCGACGTCCGTCACCGCCGTACTTTCCCACCACATCCCGCGCAACGGCGGGCCCATGGCGAACAACCGAGCACTTACCTGCTCTTCGGCATCTACCACTGCGCCGTCATTTGCTGTGATCCCCAGCGCCAGCGGCCCCGGCTGCACCAGCCCCCGCGCCAGCAATTGCTGCGGCAACGGTCGTGCGACTCGCCGCCAGTCGTATTCAATGCCGCTGGAATTGATCAGCGCCGCACCGCTGACGACGCCTGTTTCAGTCTCACCCCGCGGACGGATGCGAATGGCCACAGCATCGTCCGCGCCGGGCTCAATCCCCTTGAACGACGCGGCGTGAATGCGCAAGCGCCCTTCCTTGTGCAGCCGTTCGATCAACTCGGCACTCAGTGGCGGCGAACGATGGTGATGACTCTCCCACCATGGCCGTACATGCCGTACGAATTGTCGACGCTGCACGTCAGTCGCCTGACTCCACAACCGCGCGATATGCGCGCGAACCGTATCCAGCGGCGCCTGCCAGTCGATGCCTTTGGCGACTGCGTCGCGACAATGTCGGCGCAATTCGCGCACCAACTCGCGTGGCGTGCGGATGCTGTGATCTGCTGCCAGAAAATCCATCCAGATCGGCGGTTGACGGCGTACGTGGGGCAGCAGGCCATGCCGGGAGAACACCTCGATCGGCCCGCGATGGCCGGCCTGCTCCAGCGACACCACGGCATCGACCATGGTCAGACCGGAGCCGATGATCAGCACGGTGGACTGCGGGTCGAGTTCGCGCATGGCCGCCACATCCCAGGGATCGAGCGCTGCGGCGTTAAGGCCACTGGATTGCGTCTGCGGCGTGCGGGCGGCGGGAAACATGCCGGTGGCCAGCACTGCCAGCGATCCACGCAGAGTCTGGCCATCGCTCAAGGTGAGCTGCACTGAACCAGCATTAACTTGAAGGTCGACGGCTTCAGCACAAATATGTTCAACGGTCGAACCTTGCAGAGCCCCCACTGCCCTGGCTTCGGCCAGACGCTGTTGCACATAGACCCCGAACAGGCCACGCGGCGGAAACAGCTCACTGACCGGCACGTCCTGCTCAGCCGATTCCGGCCAGCCGCCGCCGGCAATATGCGCGGTCAACCACTGCGTCAGATCATCAGGATTATCCGGGTCGACGCTCATCCGCGCCGCGTTGCCGTTCAGCGTATGTCCCAACTCGACTGCGCTGTAAGCCTCACCACGTCCCAATTCAGCACGCGGCTCGATAATCGCAATTCTTCGTTGCCCAGGCAGGCGTAACAATTGCACCGCCAGCATGGTGCCACTGAGGCCGCCGCCGATGATCAGGATGTCCGCAGGCTGCTCCATTCAGATCACCACATTACGCACGAACCGCGCAGCCACATCGCCATCGTTGCGGTAGGCATGCGGTTGATTGCTGGCGAACATGAAAAACTCTCCTTTGTTGATGTACTGCGGCTGATCGCCGAGCATCAGCGTCAGGCAACCCTCAAATACGTAGATCTGCTCGCTCCAGCCATCGGCGTCCGGTTGCGACGGATAAACTTCGCCCGGTTGCAGACACCATTCCCATTGCTCGACTTCGCGGCTCGCGGTGGCTTTGGACAGTAGCACGGCTCTGCTGCCGGGAATCGTGCCCGCCCAGGCAACCTCATTGATCCGGCTCGGATCGCGCGCATCGTGCGCCTGGATCAGATCGCTGAAGGCAACGTCGAGCGCTTCGGCAACGCGATCAAGCGTGGTCAAGCTGACATTCTTCTCGCCTGCCTCGATCGCCACCAGCATCCGTCGGCTCACCCCGGATTTTTCCGCCAGTGCGGTCTGGCTCATATCCGCAGCATGGCGCAGGCGTCGAACGTTCTGGCTGACGTGTTGCAGAACGGAGGCTCGCTGAGTCAAATCTTTGTGCACTATATTGCTCACTCGGTGGGGTTGGGCAGTATACTGCGCAACGTTGGCGGCATTGTGCGGCCTCCCTTTTAATGTGCGCAAGGTCATGATGTCGCCAAACAATTCTGCGTCCCGAATCCGCTTTTCCCGCTTCAGCAAAGCCGAGTGCGTGCTGGTGCTGATCACCATGATCTGGGGCGGCACGTTTCTGATTGTGCAACATGCCATGACGGTCAGCGGCCCGATGTTTTTCGTCGGCTTGCGCTTCGCCGCAGCGGCGGCGATCGTGGCGATGTTTTCCTGGCGGCACCTGCGCGAGTTGACCTTGTTCGAAGTCAAGGCAGGGTCGTTCATCGGTGTCGCGATCATGCTTGGTTATGGCTTGCAGACGGTCGGGTTGCAAAGCATTCCGAGCAGTCAGTCGGCGTTCATTACCGCGCTGTATGTACCGTTTGTGCCGCTGCTGCAATGGCTGGTGCTGGGACGGCGTCCGGGGTTGATGCCAAGTATCGGCATCATGCTGGCGTTTACCGGTTTGATGTTGTTGTCGGGTCCTTCGGGGGCGGCGCTGAATTTCAGTCCCGGAGAAATTGCGACATTGATCAGCGCCGTTGCGATTGCTGCTGAAATCATTTTGATCAGCACTTTCGCCGGGCAGGTGGATGTACGGCGAGTGACGGTGGTGCAACTGGCGGTGACGGCGGTGTTGTCGTTCTTGCTGGTGGTCCCGACCGGTGAAGTGATTCCGGATTTTTCCTGGTTGTTGCTGGCGACCGCTTTGGGCCTGGGCGCGGCGAGTGCGGCGATTCAGGTAGCGATGAACTGGGCACAGAAGAGTGTTTCGCCGACTCGGGCGACGTTGATCTATGCCGGTGAACCGGTGTGGGCCGGGATTGTCGGGCGGATTGCCGGGGAGCGCTTGCCAGCAATTGCGCTGGTTGGGGCCGGGTTGATTGTTGCGGCGGTGATTATCAGTGAGCTGAAGACCAAAGGAAGGTCCACCGAGGCAGAAGCTCAGTTGGAGCGGGAAACGCAGGGGTGACCGGCAATCTCTTCTGGCTGCTCGCGAAAGCACCGCACCATCGTTACCTCTGAAACAACGCCAAACACACAATTCCCAACTACTTTGTAGGATTCTGAGACATCCTCGCGTTTGGTGATCAGGGAGCTGGCACGTATGATGCTTCACAAACTTCCGCAGATTAGAAGCCTATGTCCCTGATAGTTCTACTGCTTCTGCCGTTCATTGGCAGCTGTCTGGCAGCGGTGCTGCCGCACAATGCGCGTAATGCCGAATCCCTGCTGGCGGGCCTGGTCGCTTTGATCGGTACCGTTCAGGTCGCGATGCTGTACCCGCAAATCGCCTACGGCGGCGTGATCCGCGAAGAATTCATGTGGTTGCCGAGTCTGGGGCTGAACTTCGTTCTGCGTATGGACGGCTTCGCCTGGCTGTTCTCGATGCTGGTGCTGGGCATCGGCACACTTGTCTCCTTATATGCCCGTTACTACATGTCGCCGGACGACCCGGTGCCACGCTTCTTCGCGTTTTTTCTGGCATTCATGGGCGCCATGCTTGGCCTGGTGATCTCCGGTAATCTGATTCAGATCGTGTTTTTCTGGGAGCTGACCAGCCTCTTCTCGTTTCTGCTGATCGGCTACTGGCACCACCGCGCCGATGCGCGGCGCGGTGCCTATATGGCGCTGATGGTCACCGGTGCCGGCGGGTTATGCCTGCTGGCGGGGGTCATGATTCTCGGCCATGTCGTCGGCAGCTATGACCTGGACAAGGTCCTGGCCGCCGGCGATCTGATTCGCGCACATGCCCTCTACCCTGTTCTTTTGCCACTCATCCTGATCGGCGCGCTGAGCAAAAGCGCGCAATTCCCGTTTCACTTCTGGCTGCCCCACGCGATGGCGGCACCGACGCCCGTCTCGGCCTATCTGCACTCGGCGACCATGGTCAAGGCCGGGGTTTTCCTTTTGGCACGTCTGTGGCCGTCGCTGTCCGGCAGTGAGGAATGGTTCTACATCGTCAGCGGAGCGGGCGCCTGCACGCTGTTGCTTGGCGCGTACTGCGCCATGTTCCAGAACGATCTCAAAGGTTTGCTGGCCTACTCGACCATCAGCCATCTGGGTCTGATCACTTTGCTCCTGGGCCTGAACAGTTCACTGGCCGCGGTGGCGGCGGTGTTTCACATTCTCAATCACGCGACGTTCAAAGCTTCGCTGTTCATGGCCGCCGGCATCATCGACCACGAAAGCGGCACCCGTGATATCCGCAAGCTCAGCGGTCTGATCAAACTGATTCCCTATACGGCAACACTGGCCATGGTCGCCAGTGCCTCAATGGCCGGCGTGCCGCTGCTCAACGGTTTCCTGTCGAAAGAGATGTTTTTCGCCGAAACCGTGTTCATCAACGCCACGGCGTGGGTCGAAACCAGTCTGCCGATCGTCGCGACCATCGCCGGCATGTTCAGCGTCGCCTACTCCCTGCGATTCACCGTCGACGTGTTCTTCGGCCCCACCGCCACTGACCTGCCACACACGCCGCACGAGCCGCCGCGCTGGATGCGCGCCCCGGTCGAGTTGCTGGTCTTCACCTGTCTGCTGGTGGGGATTTTCCCGGCGCAGATCGTCGGGCCACTGCTCGCCGCTGCAGCGCTGCCCGTAGTTGGCGGGGAGTTGCCGGAATACAGCCTGGCCATCTGGCACGGCTTGAACGCGCCGATGATCATGAGCCTGATCGCCATGTCCGGCGGCATCATCCTCTATCTGCTGCTGCGCAAGCAGTTCAAGCTGGGCCGTTTCAAGTACCCGCCGCTGGTGGGCCGCTTCAACGGCAAGCGTTTGTTCGAGCGCAGTCTGGTCGTAATGATGCGCATCGCCCGGCGCGTCGAGCGGCGACTGGGCACCAAGCGCTTGCAGATGCAGTTGTTCCTGATGGTTTCGGCCGCCGTGCTCGCCGGTCTGATTCCGATGCTGCACAGCACGCTGACGTGGGGTGACCGGCCGAAAATCCCCGGATCCATTGTCTTCGTGACCCTGTGGCTGCTGGCGATCGCCTGTGCGCTTGGCGCCGCATGGCAGGCCAAATATCACCGTCTCGCCGCCCTGACCATGGTCAGCGTCTGTGGCCTGATGACCTGCGTGACCTTTGTCTGGTTCTCGGCGCCGGATCTGGCGCTGACACAACTGGCGGTCGAAGTGGTGACCACGGTGTTGATCCTGCTTGGCCTGCGCTGGTTGCCGCGACGCATCGAAGAAGTCTCACCACTGCCTAGCGGCCTGCGCAAGGCGCGTATTCGTCGTCTGCGCGACTTGCTGCTGTCGATTGCCGTCGGTGCGGGGATGGCGCTGTTGTCCTACGCCATGCTCACCCGGCAGACGCCGAACCATATTTCATCGTTCTACCTCAGTCGCGCCCTGCCCGAGGGCGGCGGCAGCAACGTGGTCAACGTGATGCTGGTGGACTTCCGTGGTTTCGATACCCTCGGCGAAATCACCGTGCTGGCCGCCGTGGCGCTCACCGTATTCGCCCTGCTGCGGCGCTTCCGTCCGCCGAAGGAAAGCCTGCAATTGCCGGCCCAGCAACGCCTGCTCGCGCCCGACGTGGTCACCGATCTGGTCAACCCGCGATCGGCCAGCGACACCGCGCTCGGCTTCATGATGGTGCCGGCGGTACTGGTGCGCCTGCTGCTGCCTGTCGCCCTGGTGGTGTCGTTTTATCTGTTCATGCGCGGGCACAATCAGCCGGGCGGCGGATTTGTCGCCGGGCTGGTGATGTCGGTGGCCTTTATCCTGCAATACATGGTTGCCGGCACGCAGTGGGTCGAAGCACAAATGAGCCTGCGGCCATTGCGCTGGATGGGCACCGGGCTGCTGTTCGCCATTGCCACCGGTCTCGGTGCGCTAGTCGCCGGTTATCCGTTCCTGACCACTCACACCTGGCACATCAGCGTGCCGTTGCTCGGTGATATCCATATCGCCAGTGCGCTGTTCTTCGACGTCGGCGTGTACGCCGTGGTGGTCGGATCGACGTTGTTGATCCTCACCGCCCTCGCCCACCAATCGGTGCGCGGCCACAAGACGGCCTCGCTGCCCAAGTCCGTCGCCAGCAAAGGAGCCGTCTGATGGAAGAAGTCATCGCAATCGCCATCGGCATTCTTGCCGCGTCCGGGGTCTGGCTGATTCTGCGCCCGCGTACCTTTCAGGTCGTAATGGGCCTGTGCCTGTTGTCGTACGCGGTCAATCTTTTCATTTTCAGCATGGGCAGCCTGTTCATCGGCAAGGAACCGGTGATAAAGGACGGCGTGACCCAAGACTTGCTGCATTACACCGACCCGCTGCCCCAGGCGCTGGTACTGACGGCGATCGTCATCAGCTTCGCCATGACCGCACTGTTCCTCGTCGTATTGCTCGCCTCGCGCGGCTTGACCGGCACCGACCACGTCGACGGCCGGGAGCCTAAAGAATGATGGCGATGACTCACCTGATCGCCGCACCGATCCTGCTGCCGCTGCTGACGGCTGCGATCATGCTGATGCTGGGCGAAAAGCATCGGCCGCTGAAGGCGAAAATCAACCTGTTCTCCAGCCTCCTCGGCCTGTTCATTTCAGTGATGCTGCTGCAATGGACGCAGACCACCGGCGTACCCGGCTCCATCGGTGTATACCTGCCGGGCAACTGGCAGGCACCGTTCGGCATCGTTCTGGTGGTTGATCGCCTGTCGGCACTGATGCTGGTGCTGACCGGCATTATCGGCGTCAGCGCGTTGCTGTTTGCCATGGCCCGCTGGGACGGCGCCGGCTCAAGCTTTCACGCTCTGTTCCAGATCCAGCTGATGGGCCTGTATGGCGCGTTCCTGACGGCGGATCTGTTCAACCTGTTCGTGTTCTTCGAAGTGTTGCTCGCCGCGTCCTACGGTTTATTGCTGCACGGCTCTGGCCGGGCGCGGGTGTCGTCAGGGTTGCATTACATTTCGATCAACCTGCTGGCCTCGTCACTGTTTTTGATCGGCGCTGCGTTGATCTACGGGGTGACCGGCACGCTGAACATGGCCGATCTGGCGATGAAGATCCCGCTGGTGCCGGAAGCCGACCGTGGCTTGCTGCACGCTGGGGCAGGGATTCTAGCGGTAGCGTTTCTGGCCAAGGCTGGCATGTGGCCGCTGAATTTCTGGCTGGTGCCGGCCTATTCCTCAGCCAGCGCGCCGGTGGCGGCGATGTTTGCGATCATGACCAAGGTCGGCGTCTACACCCTGCTGCGCTTGTGGACCCTGTTGTTTTCCGGTCAGGCCGGCGCCTCGGCATTCTTCGGCGGCGACTGGCTCATCTACGGCGGCATGGCGACCATGGCTTGCGCAGGGCTGGCGATTCTCGCCGCGCAACGCCTGGAGCGTATGGCCAGCCTGAGCATTCTGGTGTCGGCAGGCATCCTGCTCTCGGCGATCGGCTTCGCCCAGCCGAACCTGATTGGGGCTGCGCTGTTCTATCTGGTCAGCTCGACCCTGGCGCTGAGCGCATTGTTCATGCTCGCCGAACTGATCGAGCGCTCGCGCTCGGCCAACGAAATTCCGCTGGAAGACGAAAGCGAACTGCTGCCGCGCCCACAGGAATCCCTGCAACCGCCCAAGGGCATCAACCTCGACGACGAGCAGAAAGCCGTGGTCGGCCAAGTCATCCCCTGGACCATGGCCTTTCTCGGTTTGAGCTTCATTGCCTGCGCGCTGTTGATCATCGGCATGCCACCGCTGTCCGGGTTCATCGGCAAGCTCAGCCTGATCGGCGCATTGCTCAACCCGTTGGGACTTGGCACTGCGGCGCCGCTGCCTCCCGGCGCATGGGGATTGCTGGCCCTGTTGATCCTGACCGGTCTGGCCTCGCTGATGGCCTTTTCGCGCCTCGGCATTCAGCGCTTCTGGACGCCGGAAGAGCGCCCGTCACCATTGCTGCGCAAACTCGAATGCGCGCCGATTTTCCTGCTGCTCGGGCTGAGCATTGCCCTTACGTTCAAGGCTGAACCGCTGCTGCGCTACACCCAGGCCACGGCCGATGCGCTGAACAATCCGCAGCAATATGTGTTCGCAGTTCTAGGCACTCGGGCGGTGCCGAGCCCGCAAGCCAGAGCCGACATGCTCGAGGTGCAGCCATGAATCGACTGTTCCCGGCTCCGTGGTTATCGCTGGCCCTGTGGATTCTGTGGCTGACCCTGAACCTGTCCGTCAGCCCGGGCAATCTGCTGCTCGGTGCCGCGCTGGGTTTCGCTGCGCCGCTGATGATGCGCAAATTGCGGCCGAAACGTGCGCGCATCCGCAATCCCATCGCCATCCTGCGTCTGTTCTTCCTGGTCGGCCGCGACGTGATCATGTCCAACCTGATCGTCGCCTGGGGCGTAGTCAACGCCGGACGCCGTCCGCCCAACTCATGCTTTATCAAGGTGCCTCTGGACTTGCGCGATGCCCATGGTCTGGCGGCACTGGCGATGATCTGCACCGTGGTGCCCGGTACCGTATGGTCGGAACTGGCGCTGGATCGCAGTGTGCTGTTGCTGCACGTCTGGGATCTGCACGACGAAGCGCAGTTCATCGAGCACTTCAAAAGCACTTACGAGCGACCGTTGATGGAGATTTTCGAATGAGCCCATTGCTGTCGAATGCGATTCTGCTGACGTTGTTTTTGTACTGCTTGGCAATGGCACTGACCCTGGTGCGCCTGTTCAAAGGCCCGTCAGCTCAGGATCGGGTACTGGCGCTGGATTACCTGTATATCGTCGCGATGCTGATGATGCTGACCCTGGGCATTCGTTACGCCAGTGATACCTACTTCGAAGCGGCGCTGCTGATCGCGCTGTTCGGCTTCGTCGGCTCGTTTGCCCTGGCGAAATTCCTGCTGCGTGGCGAGGTGATCGAATGAATGCCGAATTGTCTTTGTGGGTCGAGATTCCGGTGGCGGTGCTGCTGGTGCTCAGCGGCGTGTTTACCCTGCTGGGCGCAACAGGATTGCTGCGCATGAAGGATTACTTCCAGCGTATGCACCCGCCAGCGCTGGCCTCGACACTCGGTGCCTGGTGTGTGGCACTGGCGTCGATCATCTGCTTTTCGGCATTGAAATCCGCACCAGTGGTGCATGCCTGGTTGATTCCGGTCCTGTTGGCGATCACCGTGCCGGTGACCACCCTGCTGCTGGCGCGGGCGGCGTTGTTCCGCAAGCGGATGGCCGGGGATGATGTGCCGGCTGAGGTGAGCAGTCGTCAGACTGAAAGTGGTAACTGATGATTTTGTGGCGCCTGTGATGGCGCCATCGCTACAGTAGGAACGCGCCCTCCCTTGTGGGAGCGAGCCTGCTCGCGAAGAGGCCAGTCGGGGCGTCGCCAATTCCGGATCGGCTCAAACCCAAGCCACCGCCAACAGCCCCGCGCCCAGCAGCGCACACAACGGCGAATACACCCAGGTATCCAGCCGCGCAAATCGCGAATCCTTCACTTCCTTGAAGAACCCGACCAGATTCGAATCACCGATCGCCCGAGCGAACATCAGCAACGCGATCGCGCTGATCACCCATTGCAGTGCCTTGTGCTGCACCGCCGGCACGCCCCAACCGACCCGCATACAAACCAGCGCGGCAATTATCAGCAGCACAGCCGCCACTGCCAGCGTCAGCCAGCCTGAGGGCTTGAAGGCCGGGCGTACCGTGGCGACGAAGCCTGACACCGGCACCTGCGGCACCACCACCGCAGCCGCCCATTGCCCACCCAACGCCCAATACACATGCATCAGGCCGATTGCCGCGAACACAGTCACCAGCCATTGAGCCAACACAAAGGTCATGGTTGAAATCCTTCAAAGGGATTTGAACAAACCATCGTAGTCGGATTTTTTGGCCGTGCACGACCGGTCGGCGGTGCACGGCATTGACCGCGTTATTTCAGATCAGCCGTCACCTTGTCGGCCACATCCTTGGGCAGCCACGCCTGCCACACATCCGGATGCGTCTTCATGAACGCGACCGCCGCCTCACGAGGCGCGGTGTGCTTGTCACTCATATCCGCCAGTGCCTTGTTCAGCGGCTCGATGGGAAAATCGACCTTGCTGAAGAATTCGGCAATTTGCGGGTTCTGCTTTTGAAACGGCGTAGACACGCCAATCGACAGTTTCGATGCCAGCGAGCGGGTTGGTTTCGGATTGGGATTATCGGCGTCGGTCAGCGTCTTCCACGCCTCGGCATCGAACGGCGGCTCTTCCAGCTGCACCAGTTTGAATTTGCCAAGCAGCGGCGTCGGCGACCAGTAATAGAACAACACCGGTTTGCCGCGACGGATCGAAGAGCTGATCTCGGCATCCAGCGCAGCGCCGGAACCGCTGCGGAAGTTGGTGTAGTCGTCCTGCAAGCCATACGCCGTGAGCTTCTGCTTGTTGACCACTTCCGAGGTCCAGCCGATCGGGCTGTTGAGGAAACGCCCTTTGCCCGGGCTTTCCGGGTCCTTGAACACGTCCTTGTATTTCTTCAGATCAGTGACACTGCGCAGATCCGGCGCCAACGGTTTGATGCCTTTGGCCGGGTCGCCCTTGATCACGTATTCTGGCACCCACCAGCCTTCAGTGGCGCCCTTTACCGTATCGCCCAGACCGACGACCTTGCCCTCGGCTTCGGCCTTGACCCAGACCGGACTGCGCCCGGCCCACTCCTCGCCAATCACCTGGATGTCATTGTTGGCCAGCGCGGTCTCAAGGGTAATCGTGGTACCCGGCAAGGTATCGGTCGGCGAGCCGTAGCCTTTCTCGACGATCACCCGCAGCACCTCGGTGATCAGGCTGCCGCTTTCCCAGTTCAGGTCGGCAAAGTGGATCGGCGCCTGTGCCGCCTGCAGCGATTGCGCTGACGTCAGCAAACCAAAGGTGGCCACGCTGGCGGCCAGTAACCGTCGAAATCCGTTCATGCATCACACCTCGTGCTGTTCACAGCAATGGCAGTTGGCCTGACAGAAACGCAAGCCTCTGAATGACTCAGTCAACTGACTTTAGCCGAGGTTCCTGCTTTTTCCGGGGTCTACCGTGCGCGAGGTTACGTTTCAGACTTTTCCTGCAGGCTTTGCAGCTCACGTCTGACCATGCTGGCGTATGCCGCCGGTTGCAATGCGTAGAGCTGCGACGCCACCCAACTCAGCCAGGCACCTTGCAGTTCGGCCTTGCGGGCGAACAGGCGCTGCGCGTCTTCGCGTGCGCTGTCGAGATTTTGCGAATGGAAGTGCGCGCGGCTCACTCGCTGGCCTTGAAGGAAATCAGTTCACCTTTGCGCCATTTGGCAGCCTTGGCGGTGACAGCTTTCAAGGTTTTGGTCAGGCCTTCCTGCAATTGTTCATTGGCGGCGAACACCGTGACGACGCTATGACCTTCCTTGAACAGAATCGCGTGACCGTCGGCCGTACTGACAAATGCGTAGTCGCCCAAGCCGTAAACCGTGAGTTTGATGTCGCGAAAACGAATGTCCATCTTGCCGCCTTCACGGCTGGGCAGAACCGATGCAATGAAATGGTCGCCAACCTTGAGTTTGAGCCCCGGTTTGTCATCGACTACCAATGCACTTTCGGTATCGATTTCGGCGATGTAAATGCCTTCGGCGTTTTGCTCGGTGATGTAAACAAAACGTGATTGGAATTGCTTGACCAGCTTTGCACGCAAATCACCCAGCACGAACAAAGCATGCATATCGAGGTTACTGACTGCCAAAGAAACATCCCCACATTTGAAAAACCGTGCAGCGGAAAACACGCACGGCAAAAAACGGCAATGCCGATGAAAACTGCAAAATCACTCAAAAACCCGAAGCGAGCGAAGCGCTCTTGATCGCGAGGTTCGTAGACTACTGGATTGTCATTAGTGAAACCCGCTCTGAAGTCGGCAAACCTTGAAGGAAAAAGCCTCAAGTGTGACTGGAGCAAGATCTGACTACGAACTTCAGGGAAATTTCTCACGAAAAAAAGCACTTTTCCGACATATCGCTGGCGAAAAATTGCTTTAGATAAGCCCGGTCGTCAACAGGTACTGGCGATTCTAGAGCAGCGATGCTCCTTACGACTACCCGCAACGGCCGTTAAATCCCGGCCGACTGATGAAAAGGACTTCATATGTGCACTTTGACTCATTTTGCCACGTCGGCCGACGCGCGAATCAACACACCTCTGACGATGAAGGTTGCCGACCTCGACAACCCTCCGACATCTTCTAACAATCATCGCCCCCCGCACTTTCAAGTGGTGCCGGCGGGTATTGCGTTCTTTCACATCAAGGAGATATCCACGGGACGTGTCAGAGGTTTCCGCGGCAATCACAACGAAGCCTGCGCCCTCGCCCGCTCGCTTGAATCAAAAATCGAACTCCGCGCCAGCGCCTGCCTCTGATAAGGGGAGTGAACGAACAAGCCGCACCGGCACCGACCCAGGAGTAGATGATGGAACTGCCAACCGAGCTTAACCTGACCACCCTTTTCGAACAGCTGGGCCTGCCCTCGGATGAGGCGTCGATCAATGACTTTGTCGAAGCACATCCGCTGGACTCTGATACCAAACTCATCGAGGCCGATTTCTGGTCGGCTCAACAGGCGCAACTACTCAAAGAGTGGCTGCGTGCGGACGGCGAAGAAGCGGTAATTGTCGATGAGCTGAACGTGCGCCTGCATCGCGGTAAATAAGGGCGATCAGTGCAGGCTGTCGCCGGGCTCGATGTTCAGTTGTTCGAGCCAGGCAGCCTTGCACTCCTCCGCTTCATCGCGACTGGCGAAGGCTGTGCCGCGTCGCTCACCGTTGAGCAAAACTACCCAGCAAACACTGCGCCCCATCGCGCGTAAGCCGGCCGGAACACCGCTGCCGATCATCACTGCCACGTCTACCCTGCACTGCATGTGCCCTCCGAGATAATTAGCTACCTAACTAAGTCGTCAGATTAATGCTTTCCGTCGAGGGGAAACAGCAACCGCCGTGCACAGATTCATTGCGTCAACGGTAATAATCTCAGCGCGGATGCTCAGGTTTATAGCCCAGACGCAACCCGCCCCAGTGTCGGCCCTTGATCATGATCGGCACCGATAAATCATGCATCAGCTCACCCGTATCGCGCGTGTAAGTCTGCAACAGCACCGGTTGCTGATGGCTGCCGCAGCGGATACCGGTGCGGTCAGCGAATTTGCGTTTGGTGCGGTTATTTACCGTGTCGACCTGCACATCGCCGGTCAATGGCTGGTTGAATGCCTGGTTGTGCGTCGGTACATAACCCTGCTGCGTGCAGGCAATCGCAAAAACCAGCCCTTCATGACGCGCCAATAAAGGTTCTTGAATCGCCGGCAAGACCTGATCGGTGTATCGATCAAAGCGGGTTTGAAATTTGGCTGGTTCGGTGTCAGGAATCAGCTGGTAGCTGCGATCGAACAGGTCATCCAGGCTGATCCGCCCCTGTTCAACATCCGCTTCGAAACGCGCGGCAATCTGGCTCGCACCTTCACGGGCCAAGTCATAAATGCGCTGGTGATAGTCATCCAGGCCGACCTCGGCCAAGCGCTCGCTGATAGTTTCCGCCTGCCCTTCCATCTGCACAGCGGCCTCGGCGAGGCGGCGGGTCTGCTGATCGCTGATCGCCAGATCACTACGCATTTGCTCAATCGCGCTGAACAATGCATCAAGCTGCTCGCGATTGGTTTGCGCGCCACGGGCGATCTCGCTGACCTGGGTTTCCACTCCGGCGGCAAGTCGCGCGATGTTCTCCAGATGCTGACCGGTGTGCTCGACCTGTTCGACGCCGGTGTGCAGATCGCTCGACAACTCGCGAATCTGCGCCACCACTTGCGCGGTGCGTTGCTGAATGTCAGCGACCATCTCACCGACCTCACCCGTGGCCGCCGCCGTACGCGCGGCCAGTCCGCGCACCTCGTCGGCGACCACAGCGAAACCGCGACCATGCTCACCGGCCCGGGCTGCCTCAATCGCAGCGTTCAACGCCAACAGGTTGGTCTGGCTGGCAATCGACTGGATCACCAGCGTTACCCGCTGAATGTCGTCGCTGCGCACACTCAGGGCCTCGATCAATTCGCGGCTGGCGTTGGCGCGCTGACTGAGTTGCTGCATGCGCGAAATCGAGTCGAGCAGTTCGCTGCGCCCCGCCGCGCTGCTGTGATGCGCTTGGCTGGCGGCATCCAGTGCTTCGCGGCTGAGCTGTGAAGTCGCCTGTTCGGTGGCGATCATCACCTCGGCATTGCTGACGATCTGCGCCGCCGCGTCGAGTTGCGATTCGAGTTTGTTCGCCAGCGCCTTGACCGAGAACGCCACGCCGGCGGCTGACAGTGCGTTGTGACTGGTGGTGTAGGAAAGATCGCGGGTCAGTGCGGACAATGCGCTCGCACTATCGACCGGGACAGCAACAGGAGCGCTGCGCGAACGCAGGCGCGGCAGCCAGACAATCAGTATCGCCAGCGGCATGCCGAGGTAGAGCGACCACTCGGCCATAGCCATGCCGGCCAGCAACAGCATCAGGGCGATGCTTTGCAGGGTCGGCGCGATCCAGCGGTTTTTCGGCAAAAGCACTGGTGCAGGCAGCGCCGCAACCAGAGATCCATCTCTCGTCATCTTGATCACCCCACGTTTGTTCTCATTGTTGTGACTGCATTAAACGCCACTACAACGCCATTATCCATGGTCCGTTAGTCGTGGGGTCTGTGGCAGGTCAATGGAACGACGGGGGAAATAGCGCAGACGAGCAAAAACAAAGATCGCAGCCTCCCGCAACTCCATGTAGAAGCTGCCGAAGGCTGCGATCTCTTGCAGGCGCCCCCCTATTCAGGGGCCGCCATGGAATCAGGCCTGACGCTGGTGCTTGTCGATCTGCTCGTGACGCTCTTGAGCTTCGATGCAGTATTTGGTGGTCGGGCTGATCAGCAGGCGCTTCAGGCCGATGGCCTCGCCGCTGTCGTCGCACCAGCCAAAGCTGTCGTCCTTGATGCGCTCAAGGGCTTGTTCCAGTTGCGGCAGCATGCGCTGGTCGCGATCGATCGCGTTGACCAGCCAGGTGCGCTCTTCTTCAACCGAAGCCGCGTCCGCCGGGTCAGCCGGGGTATCCAGGCTTTCGATGGCGATACGATTTTGCTCAATGCGCTCGTGGGTTTCGACTTTCATGTTCTGCAACAGCTCAGTGAAGAAAGCGTGTTGCTCTGCATTCATGTAGTCATCTGCCGGCATAGCCAGCAACTTGTCCTTTGTCATTGATATCTCTATAAAAAAACGTGCATTAAGGCGAATAAGGGAGCGTTTCGGCGAACCGTGTCGGCCGTCGAAAAGGCATCGTTTTATTGCAAACGCCACCCGGCACTCAATTTAAGAGGGGCGGCAGTCTAAGGCCCGATCAAGACCTCAGCAACTGTAAATACAGGGAATTTGTCCGACAGGACCTGGAAACTGCTCTGACACAGGCTTCACACGGCCATCGGAGTGCGTTTATAGCAAGAAATTCACTCCAGCGGCTGTATATAGAAGACAAACGGCTAACCATCCCGCCAGCGACAGCCGGGATTATTCTCGCAAGGTGCATCGTTTCAGCCCGGCAGAGCATACGCAGCCCTTCTATTATCAGGCCCACCGCGTGCTCAACTCGCCTGAAGGATGCTGCCCATGCCCCGCCCCGCTCTGCCGGCCAAAGACGAAATTTCCTTCGCCAGCCCGCCGGTCAACGCCGAGCGCCTGCTGCAAATGATCAGCGAAGAGTATGACGCCCTGCCGCGCCAGCTCAAACGCGTGGCCAGCTACATCAGCCAGCAGAGCGAGCGAATCATGGTCGACCGCATCAGCGACATCGCCCGCGAGTGCGAAGTGCATCCGTCAGCCATTGTGCGGTTCTCGCAACGTTTCGGGTTCAGCGGCTTCAGCGAGATGCAGGCGCTGTTCCGCCAGGCCTGGACGCACAAAACCACACCAGCGCAAAACTATCAGCAACGCATCCGTAGCCTGATCGCCAACAACTCGCAGACCGCCAACAGCGGCGACCTGGCCCGCGAGTGCATCGACGCAACGCTCTCGGGCATTGAACGCTTGGGCCGCGAACTGGACGAGGTGGCGTTCGATACAGCCGTCGATCTCATCGTCAATGCTGACGACATCTATGTGGTCGGAGTCCGCCGCTCGTTCGCCGTCGCCGATTATCTGGTTTACAACTTGCAACATACGCAGAAACGCATTCATCTGGTTTCCGGCATCGGCGGCAGCTATCGCGAGCAAATGCGCAGCGTGCGCGCCAACGATCTGGTCATCGCCATCAGTTTTGTACCCTACGCGAAGGAAACCCAACACTGCCTGCGCTTCGCCCGGCAGCAAGACGCCAATGCCCTGATCATCACCGACAGCCCTCTTTCGCCACTGGCGAAACTTGCCAATAGCGTGTTGCTGGTCAATGAAGGCAGTGCGCTGGCCTTTCGTTCGCTCAGTGCAACGCTGTGTTTGTGCCAGGCGCTGTTTGTGGCAGTGGCGTATCGGCTGGGCTTGAACGTCGATGAAATTCACGAGCAGGCTGGATTCGACGACTGACAATTGCCTCTCGCTCGGCTAGGTTATGCGTTCCCACCGGTTCGACTTGAAGGAACGCGTCATGAAACTGATCGGCATGCTCGACTCCCCTTACGTGCGCCGCGTAGCAATCTCCGCCAAATGCCTGGGGATCGACCTCGAACACGAGTCGGTCTCGGTGTTCCGCCACTTCGAACGATTCCAGCAGATCAACCCGGTGGTCAAAGCGCCCACGCTGATCCTCGACGACGGCGTGGTCCTGATGGACTCGACCCTCATCCTCGATTACCTAGAAGCCAGCTCCGGCAAAAGCCTGCTGCCAAGCGATCTCAAACAACGTGCCCAGGCCCTGCGCCTGATCGGACTCAGTCTCGCCGTCTGCGAAAAAGCCGTGCAGCTCTACTACGAACGCAACCTGCGCCCGGCCGACATTCAATATCGGCCGTGGGTCGAACGCGTCGAAGGCCAGCTCGCCGCCGCATTTACCGCGCTGGAAAAAGAACTTGAACACAGTGACTTGCCTGTCGACGGCTCCCTCGCCCAGACCGGCATCAGCCTGGCGGTTGCCTGGAGCTTCACCGAACTCGTCATACCCGATCAGATCGACGCAACACGCTTTCCGCGTATCGCCGAGTACACCGCCTACGCAGAAGGCACCGATGCGTTCATCAGCACACCGATGAACTGATCATGAGCTCCAACGACACCGCCGCCCCGGCGTTAAAGGAAATCTTCAACGCCGAGCGCTTGCAGCACATCGCTGACGAAATGAGCGCGGTGTACCCGGCGTTCAAGTCCAAGACGTTTCTCAAACACGCCCAGGACGGACTCGCTGAACTGTCAGTAATGCAACGCATGGCGCGTGTCAGCGAAAGCCTGCATGCCGTGTTGCCGCTGGATTACCAAGATTCCCTCGAAGTGCTTTTCGAACTCGCGCCACGGCTGAACAGCGGATTCGTCAGCATGTGCCTCCCACACTACGTCGCGAGCTACGGCGCCCACGCGTTCGATACCTCCATGGATGCCCTGAAATACTTCACCACCTTCGGCTCCTCCGAATTCGCCATCCGCTACTTTTTGCGCAGCGACCTCGAGCGCTCGCTGGAACGAATGCATGACTGGACCCGAGACGAAAACCACCACGTTCGCCGCCTAGCCAGCGAAGGCAGCCGCCCTCGCCTGCCATGGTCGTTTCGCCTGGAAGCGGTGCAGGCGGATCCGCTGCTGGCCGCCGGGATACTGGATCGGTTGAAGGCGGACGAGAGCTTGTACGTGCGCAAGTCGGTGGCGAATCATTTGAATGACGTGACGAAGGTGCATCCGGAGTGGGTGCTGGACACGATTGAAGGTTGGTCGCTGGACAACAAGCATACGGCCTGGATTGCCAAGCATGCGCTGCGCAGTTTGATCAAACAGGGCGACGTGCGCGCGCTGACGGTGATTGGCGCAGGGGCGAAGGCTGAGGTTGAGTTGTTGGATGTGCGGGTCGAGCCGGCGGTGGTGAGGTTGGGGGAAGCGATTACTTTGTCGTTTACGGTGAAGTCCATGGTGGCGCACGAGCAAAGGCTGGTGATTGATTATGCGATTGAGTATGTGAAGGCGAATGGCGGGGTTTCGAGGAAGGTTTTCAAGTTGAAGACTCTGGGATTAGCGGGTTTCGGGACTGAGGTAGTGCGACGGAATCAAGTCATCAAGGATTTTACGACGCGCAAGCATTTTGCCGGGCGACATGGGGTGCAGGTGATGGTTAATGGGGAGGTGTTGGGGAGTGCGGCGTTTGAGGTTTTGATTTGAGGCGTGAGTTGTTTATTCACCAAAACAGCCGGTAGCGGATCAGTGCACTGGCAGCCGTGCATCGATATTGAGCGCGGCGGCACAGTGGACGACTAACGGCTTCAGCGCTTACCAACTTCCGTATGGAATGCCGAATTTCTCGATATAGCGCTTGGACTTTTCGCTGACGGGATAGGCGTAGCGTCCTTGGTTCTTACCCTGACTCGGTCCTAAAGGCTCGATCTCTGCCTGTGCTCTGGCGACCTTGATCGGATGGTGGCACTCGTCTCTGACCCAAACCTGCACAACGCCGCCAGGCGCCAGGCCCAGATAGACCGATGAAATATAGGTACTCCGCCGCTCTGGTGTTTTCGCGCAGCGCTGCGCGACCGAAGTCCGCATCATTTGCCTGGCTTCTTCGGGTATATCTACCCAAGCCCGATAAGTTTGAGGCTCTACGATGGACTGCCAGCGAACAAAAATTCTTTTTGGGAGATCAGCGCCGACCACGGCTTTTGCGGACGCGCCCACTCCGTCCCAACCACGCGCCGATTCGGTGCCGTCTTCAGGTTGCCCGCCCGATGCCGATCCACCACCGGTACGCAGAAATGTCTTTCCCTTTATATCTTCCACAGCAGTGTCTTCAACCCAGACCTTCATGTAGTTGGGTTCGGTGAAACCGAGTTCCCACCAAGGGGATTTAGGGTCGTTTTTTGCTGACAGCGGGTCGGCATTACAACCAGCCACAAAAAGCGTACACAGCAGTGCTGTAAATAACTTCATTACCAAAGCGTCCAGTCCGGTACGTGTGGGTGCTTTACTCGGATTGCATCTTCCGTGGGGGCGTTGATGTAAACAGCTCTGATGCCACTCCCATCTCTCCTGCCAAGCGGATGGTTCCAGTTGGCGGACGTGTGAATGTACTTGAGTTTGAGTATTTGCTCCTCCTCTGGCGTGGTGCTGTAGTCGCCGGAGACAAAACGATCACACATGGGCTTGAGTTCTTCAGGAACGGCGAAGTCTGGCGTCTCGGGAATGTCTTCGAAGAGAACGCCTTTGGCTCTGGCGAGTTGATGCATCACGCGCAGGCTCACTCTCGACAGTAATCCACTCACCGGACGCTTGAGTTGGACGGCCGCATAGACTCGCTTGACTCGAGGACTAAGTCGATCCTGAGGGCTGACCGGTAGCAGTAATGGCGGTGGCGTAACGATCTCGAGATTCTCGAGCGGCCAACCCTTGGCTAGCCACTGATTTCTCACATTGATCGCATCCTGGTAGATCGATGTGGTAGCGACGTCAGTATACGTACCGACCTCTAGCGTCTGCATTGGGCTAACGAGAACACACTCTTCAGCGTCCTCAAGGTAACCTCCACCCACATCGGAATGCACACCCGGCAAGACGATTTCCGGATGATCCATCGCTACTCGATTGAGAGCAAAGTTAGCCCTGCATTCATCCCGCGCAGCCAACTGCACAACGTCGGTGAAATAACGTCGGTCGAGATAGAGTTTGACCCCCGTTGCGACTGCGCTTTTTATGTTGCCCAGATTGGACCATCCAGCAATCGACGGTACCGTGTCGAACAGCCCAATGAAGCCCACGTTGATGTCGCTGTGATACTGATCAACAAAGGTCGAACTGAGGGCATCGGACATACTGCGGAGAATGTCGCCTAAAGGCCCTTGTTTGCCACGCACTATCTCGTTGGCGAAATGTCTGGCGGCTGCGGCACCGCGACTAAAGCCAAACGTGTCGAAAGTCAACGAAGCAATTTCACTACCGGGATTTTTGTCCAATACTTCAGTGATACGCTGTTCGATCACCGCGAAACAGGACTGGACTCGCCCTGCAACGCCGGTTTCACCACGTCCTGTACCGGCGCCGAATTTACTGTCTTCTTTACCTGAACGGGTACCTATACCTTCGACGTAGACCATACCGAAAGCTCTCTTTCGTGGCCCTTCTCCCTCAGCGAGTCGTGTTGCTCCATACAGTTCGCTCAGCTTCTTCACATTGCTGACATCGCTACCATAACTACTATCCGGATCACCCATATAAGGCTGGCAACTGACGGGAATATCCTCAGGCGCAATCGGATGCTGAGCGCCACACAACAACCCCGCAGCAGAGTTGTTCGCATTGTTGCCCGTGCCATCAAAGAACACCCCGATCCTCAACGCAATCCCGATTTTCTCAGGCTCGCGCGCGGGCTGTTTCCCATGCTTCTCATACTCCGCCCAATGCTGGGCGTGTATGTCGACGGGTTTGGCTTCTTCGTAGCGATAGTTTTTCGGCGGGTTTGGAACGTAGCCACTCAATCCTTGATTCCTTCTGATCCTTGAAGAACGTCCAGAAGGGTGACAGCCGGGAGGGAGCGGTGCAAGCCGTGGCGGTGTGCCAGCCATGGAGCGTCAGTGCGAGCAGGCTCACTCCCAAAAAGGAATGAGCCTGGCTGGGGATGACGGGTCAAATCGACCGCTGGTTAACCCGCGCCATCAACTGTTCAGCACTTTCCTTGCGCTCGGAATAGCGGTCCACCAGGTGCGCCTGCTGCCCACGCAGCAGCACGGTGAACTTGACCAGTTCTTCCATCACATCCACCACACGGTCGTAGAACGGCGAGGGTTTCATCCGCCCTTCTTCGTCGAATTCCATATAGGCCTTCGGCACCGAGGATTGGTTGGGGATGGTGAACATGCGCATCCAGCGGCCGAGGACGCGTAGTTGGTTGACCACGTTGAACGACTGCGAGCCGCCGCAGACTTGCATCACCGCCAGGGTTTTGCCTTGGGTCGGGCGCACAGCGCCGAGTTCCAGCGGGATCCAGTCGATCTGCGCTTTGAACACGGCGGACATCGCGCCGTGGCGTTCCGGCGAGCACCAGACCTGGCCTTCCGACCACAACACCAGATCGCGCAATTCCTGCACCTTGGGATGGTCGACCGGGACGTCGTCGGGCAATGGCAAACCGGATGGGTTGAAGATCCGCGTTTCGGCGCCAAAGTGTTCGAGCAGGCGCGCGGCCTCCTCGACCAGCAAGCGGCTGAACGAGCGCTCGCGGGTCGAGCCGTAGAGAAGAAGGATGCGCGGTTTGTGTTCGCCGACATTCGATGGCTTAACAGCGTCGATCAGACTTGTGTCGAGGTTGGGCAGATGGTCTGACATGAAGCCTCCTTACAGCGTGCCGATGCGGTCGAGTTCGGCTTTCAGTTGCTCGCGACTGAGCGAGTGAAACGGCAGATCGAGGAAGGCCTGGCAGCGTTCACCGATGCGCATCAGAGTGGCATGGAATGCCGCGTCGATTGCCGCTTCGTCGCCCTGCACTTCGGACGGATCTTCCAGTCCCCAATGCGTTTTCAGCGCCGGACCGAAATACACCGGACAGGTTTCGCCGGCGGCTTTGTCGCAGACAGTGATGACGATATCCGGCGGGTTGTTTGCGAAGGCATCGTTGCCTTTGCTGTGCAACCCGTCGATGGCGATGCCGTGCTTTTGCAACGTCGACAGGCTGCGCGGCAGAACCTGGCCTTTGGGAAAACTGCCGGCACTCACCGCTTGGAAACCAGCGGGAGCCAGGTGGTTGAACATGGCTTCGGAAAGAATGCTGCGGCAGCTATTGGCCGTGCACATGAACAGGACTCGCATCGATGCGCTCCGTAGATAGTGGAAGATTCAGCAGCAGGCGCGCTCGCGCACGGGACGGCCATCCATGTTTTGCAGGCGCGCGGCGTTGTCCTTGAGCCAATCGGCATTGGCCTTGGATGTCAGCTGAAGGATTTCGCCAATCCATGCCGGCAGTTCCGGATTGAGGCGGTAATACACCCACTGGCCCTGACGGCGGTCGAGCAGCAAACCGTTACTGCGCAGTTGCGCGAGATGGCGGCTGATTTTCGGCTGGCTGTCGTCAAGCGCACACATCAACTCGCAGACGCAGAGTTCACCTTGCTCGGCGATGAGCAGGATGGCGCGGACGCGGGTTTCATCGGCGAGACTTTTGAAGACTTCGGTGGGGGTGATCATGGTGATCGGCTCGCCATATGCGGGAAATCGAATATACGGATATCCATATATTTATCAACCCGCGAAAGCAGCCACGGTGAATAAACGTGTGGGAGCGAGCCTGCTCGCGAAGGCGGTGTGTCCGTCAGCATCGATGTTGCTGAAAGATTGCCTTCGCGAGAAGGCTCGCTCCCACAGGGGGATGGGGTGCGTCAGGTTAACCGCGCAATAGGCCCTGCTCGGCCTCACACAACCCCACCACATAATCCCAGACCACCCGCAACCGCACGGATTTGTGCAGCTCCCGGCGGGTGCTGATCCAGTAGCTGCGCTCGATGCTTTCATCCGGCAACAGTGCCACCAGATCCGGGTCGGACGCGGCCATGTAACACGGCAGCACGGCGATGCCCAACCCCGAGCGCGCCGCTTCCTGTTGGGCGATGACGCTGGTGCTGTGAAACACCACGCGCGGGCTGCGGCAGAAGCTGTTGAGGAACATCAGTTCCTGACTGAACAGCAGGTCGTCAACGTAACCGATCCACGCATGCCGACCCAGGTCTTCACGGCTGTGCAGCGGCGGTGCCTTATCGAGGTAGGTTTGGCTGGCATACAACGCGAGTCGATAGTCAGTGAGCTTGCGCGTGACCAGCATGTCGGCGGATGGCCGTTCGAGGTGGATGCTGATTTCCGCTTCGCGGTTGAGGATGCTGACGAAGCGCGGCACGGCGACCAGTTCCACTTCCAGCCCCGGATAACGCTCGAACAAGCCAATCATGCGACTGGCGAGAAACTTGATGCCAAGGCCTTCGGTGACGCCGACACGGATCTTGCCCAGCGGCGCGGTGGACTGGGTGATTTCTTCCTGCGCCAGCAGCGCGACGTTTTCCATCGCTTCGGCGTGCTTGAGCAAGGCCTCTCCCGCCGGGGTCATTTCATAGCCTTGGGCGTGCTGGACGAACAGCGCCGTGCCGAGGCTTTTCTCGATCGATTCAATATGCCGCGCCACTGTCGCATGGGTGGTGTTGAGCCGGCGCGCGGCGGTGAGCAGGCGGCCGCTGCGTTGCAGCTCGAGAAAAAAGCGCAGGTCGTTCCAGTCGAACATGGCGGGTCCTTGTCGGCTATCGTCGTTGTACGCTGTTTGAAAACGCACAGCGGCTGCGCAAAAACTAACATTCTTTTAACGAAAGCTAACAACTAGAGTGTCCGACAATAAAAACAAAAAGCGAGGTCAGGGCATGCACACGTCCCTGGATGAATTCGACTACATCGTGGTCGGCGCCGGCCCCGCCGGTTGCTTGCTGGCCAACCGGCTCTCAGCGGATCCACAGCAACGGGTGTTGCTGCTCGAAGCCGGCGGACGCGACAACTACGCCTGGATTCATATTCCTGTGGGTTACCTGTTCTGCATCGGTAACCCGCGCACTGATTGGTGCTTCAAAACCGAACAACAACCCGGCCTCAATGGCCGCGCGCTGAGTTATCCGCGCGGCAAGGTGCTGGGCGGCTGTTCGTCGATCAACGGCATGATCTACATGCGCGGCCAGGCCGGCGACTATGACGGCTGGGCGGCAGCGGGCAATCCGGGCTGGGCCTGGAAAGACGTGCTGCCGCTGTTCAAACAGAGCGAAAATCACTTTGCCGGCGGCGCTGAATTTCATGGTGATCAGGGTGAATGGCGAGTCGAACAGCAGCGCCTGTCGTGGCCGATTCTGGATGCCTTTCGCAGCGCTGCCGAGCAAAGCGGCATCGCCAGCATCAATGACTTCAACCAGGGCGACAACGAGGGCTGCGGCTACTTTCAGGTCAACCAGAAAGCCGGGGTGCGCTGGAACGCGGCCAAGGCCTTTTTGAAACCGCTGCGCAGCCGGGCGAACCTGACCGTGCTGACCGGCGTCGAGGTTGATCGTGTGTTGCTGGAGGACGGCCGCGCGGCGAAAGTCAGCGCGCAGCATGAAGGCCAGACCAGACAGTTCAAGGCGCGCAAGGAGGTTGTCTTGTGCGCCGGCTCGGTCGGCTCGCCGAGCATTCTGCAGCGCTCCGGCATCGGTCCGCGGCCGCTGCTCGAACGCTTAGGGATAGGCGTGATTCATGAGCTGCCGGGCGTCGGCGGCAACCTGCAGGATCACCTGCAACTGCGCCTGATCTACAGGCTGGAAAACGCCCGCACCCTGAACCAGATCGCCGGCAGCGTGTGGGGCAAGATGGGCATGGGCCTGCGTTATCTGTACGACCGCAGCGGGCCGCTGTCGATGGCGCCGAGTCAGTTGGGTGCATTCGCCCGCTCCGGCCCTGAGCAAACCTCGGCGAACCTGCAATATCACGTGCAACCGCTGTCGCTGGAGCGCTTTGGCGAGCCGTTGCACAGCTTCCCGGCGTTCACGGCCTCGGTGTGCGACCTGCGCCCGCAGAGCCGTGGGCGCATCGACATTCGCTCAGCCGATCCGCAAGCGGCGCCGCTGATCCAGCCCAATTACCTCAGCCATCCAGAGGATCTGCGCGTCGCCGCCGATGCGATTCGCCTGACCCGGCGCATCGTCAGCGCCCCTGCCCTGCAAGCGTTCAAACCGGTGGAATACCTGCCCGGCGACAGCTTGCAAAGCGAAGAACAATTGCATGAAGCGGCGGCGAAAATCGGCACGACGATTTTCCATCCGGTCGGCACCTGCCGCATGGGCAACGACGGTGACGCAGTGGTCGATGCGCAATTGCGCGTGCATGGCGTGCCGGGTCTGCGCGTTGCCGATGCGTCGATCATGCCAAGAATTACCTCGGGCAATACCTGTTCGCCTACGCTGATGATTGCCGAGAAGGCGGCACAACTGATTTTGTCCAGACCTGCAGATATTTCCCCTGTGGGAGCGAGCCTGCTCGCGAATGCGGTAGCTCACTCAGCCTAGAAGTTGACTGACAAAAAGCTTTCGCGAGCAGGCTCGCTCCCACAGGAATCATCACCAGACTCAGGCATCGCGCATTACCGGACACGCAACACCAGTGGAACAACAAAAACAATCACTGTGAGGGATACCGATATGTCAGAACACGTTCAGCCGCTGGACGCTGCGGGCAGCGCCGAGACCAGCAACGCCACGCAGAAAGTCATCTTCGCTTCATCACTCGGGACGGTGTTCGAGTGGTATGACTTCTTCCTCTACGGCGCCCTCGCGGCGGTGATCAGCAAGCAGTTTTTTGCCGGGGTCAACGACACCACGGCATTCATCTTTGCGCTCATGGCGTTCGCCGCCGGCTTCATCGTTCGGCCGTTCGGTGCGCTGGTATTCGGCCGTCTGGGTGACATGATCGGACGCAAATACACCTTTCTGGCGACGATCATTCTGATGGGCGTGGCGACGTTCTGCGTCGGCCTGCTGCCGACCTACGCCAGCATCGGCATCGCCGCGCCGATCATTCTGGTGGTGCTGCGCATGCTTCAGGGCCTGGCGCTCGGTGGCGAATACGGTGGTGCGGCGACCTACGTGGCCGAGCACGCGCCCATCGGCAAACGCGGCTTCCACACCAGTTGGATTCAATCCACCGCGACCCTCGGCCTGCTGCTCTCGCTGCTGGTAGTGCTGGGTTGCCGCTACTTCACCGGCGACCAGTTTGAGGTGTGGGGCTGGCGCATTCCGTTCCTGCTGTCGATCGTGCTGCTGGGTATTTCCACCTGGATTCGCCTGAGCCTGCACGAGTCGCCGGCCTACCTGAAAATGAAGGAAGAAGGCAAAACCTCGAAGGCGCCGATCCGCGAATCCTTCGGCAAATGGGAAAACCTCAAAGTCGTGCTGATCGCGCTGTTCAGCATCAACGCCGGGCAAGCGGTGACCTTTTACGCCGCGCAGTTCTACGTGCTGTTCTTCCTCACCCAGTTCCTGAAAATGGACCCGGCGGTGGCCAACAGTCTGCTGATCGTCAGCGTGGTGATCGGCGCGCCGTTCTTCATCTTTTTCGGCTGGCTCTCGGACAAGGTCGGGCGTAAACCGGTGCTGATGCTCGGCCTGCTGCTGGCGACCGCGCTGTACTTCCCGATCTTCAAATCCCTGGCCCATTACGCCAACCCGGCAATTGATCAGGCCAGCCGTCAGGCGCCGATCACTGTCCTCGCCGACCCCGCCACTTGCACCTTCCAGTTCGATCCGGTTGGCAAGGCGAAATTCGACAGCCCGTGCGACAAGGTCAAGACCTTCCTGGTCAAGCAAGGCCTGCCCTACTCCAGCGTCGCTGCGCCTGCGGGCAGCGCCGTGCAAGTGAGTGTCGGCGACGTGAAGCTGGATGGTTTCGATGAGGCGGCACTGCGCGGCGCGATCACCCTCGCCGGCTACCCGCAACAAGCCGATATGCAGCAGATCAACAAACCGATGATCGTCGCCCTGATCGTCGCGCTGATCATCATCTCCGCCATGTGCTACGGCCCGCTGGCCGCGTTGATGGTCGAACTGTTCCCGACCCGCATTCGCTACACCTCGATGTCGCTGCCCTATCACATCGGCAACGGCTGGTTCGGCGGATTCCTGCCCACCGTGTCGTTTGCGCTGGTGGTGTACACCGGGGATATTTTCTACGGGCTGTGGTATCCGGTGCTGATCACCGGGGTGAGCCTGGTGGTGGGGATGATCTGTCTGCGTGAGACGAAGAATATCGATCTCGATAAAAACTGAAAAACCCGCTGACAGCAATGGCGAGGGAAACGATTCTCTCGCCATTTTTTTGCTTCAGACGTCCGGTTTGATCACTTCGAATTTCACCTGGTCCGGATAAAACGCCACGTAGTCGCGGATCGGTGCGACGGAGACCTTCGGGTTTTCGTACGTCCACACCGCGTTGGCACCCTCATGTCCGGGCACTTGCAGGCTGAAATAGTTGGCGTCGCCCTTGTACGGGCAATAGCTGGTGTGGTCGGTGCGGGCGAAGTATTTTTCGTCGATGTCTTCGCGCGGGATGTAATACACCGGCGGATAGTTGGCTTCGTTGAGGATCAGCGCGTGGGAGGACGCGGCGACCTGGATGCCGTGGAACTTCACCAGCAGGCACCCGGCAAGTTGTTCCAGGCTGATCACGGGACTGGGGCTTTTCATGAGGTTCTCCTGAGCACAGCGAAGAGACCGGTTCAGGTATAGCTGATGGATGCGCAGCTCGACTGGATTACGGCCGAACGGCTAAACCTTCTGCAACGCTTTTATCTGTATATCCATACAGATAAAAGTTGCTCCCGCCGCGAACTCCCGCCATTCTGTGCCCTCTCCACAAACCAACCAGCGATGGTAGCTATGCGGCTGTACCTCTGTGAAAAACCTTCCCAGGCCAAAGACATTGCGGCCGTGCTCGGCGCCAGGCGTCGCGGCGACGGCTGCTGGTTGGGGACGGACGTTACAGTGACCTGGTGCATCGGCCATTTGCTCGAAACTGCGCCGCCGGACGCCTACGACGCGCGCTACAAGCGCTGGGTGCTGGCTGATCTGCCGATCATTCCCGACAAATGGAAAATGACCGTCAAGCCGCGCACCGCCAGCCAGTACAAAGCGGTGAAGCGTCTGCTTGGCGAGGCCAGCGAACTGATCATCGCCACCGACGCCGACCGTGAGGGCGAGATGATCGCCCGGGAACTGGTCGAGCACTGCCGCTATCGCGGGCCGATCCGCCGTTTGTGGCTGTCGGCGCTGGACGAGGCATCGATTCGCAAGGCCTTGGCTGCGCTGAAACCGGGAGCCGAAACCTTCAGCCTGTATCACTCGGCGCTGGGCCGTTCACGGGCGGACTGGCTGATCGGCATGAACATGAGTCGACTGTTCACCTTACTGGGCCGGCAGTCGGGTTATCAGGGCGTGCTGCCTGTGGGCCGAGTGCAGACGCCCACCCTGCGACTGGTGGTCGACCGCGACCGCAGCATCGCCGATTTCGTCCCCGTACCGTTCTGGGCAATCGACGTGGATTTGCTGCACAACGGCACGACGTTTACCGCACAGTGGCGCGCACCATCAGACGTTTGTGATGATCAGGATCGCTGCCTGAATCAGGCGTTGGCGCAGCAAGCGGCAGCGGCGATCAGCAGTGCAGACAGCGCACGGGTGATCAAGCTGAAAACCGAGCGCATGCGCGAAGTGGCGCCCCTGCCCTTCGATCTCGGCACCTTGCAGGAAGTCTGCTCGAAAAAGCTTGGCCTTGGCGCGCAGGAGACCCTCGACATCGCCCAGGCCCTTTACGAAACCTACAAAGTCATCACCTATCCGCGCAGTGATTGCGGCTTTCTGCCGTTGAGCCAACACAGTGAGGCGCCATCGATCCTCACCGCATTGCGTCAGGCCGATCCGAGCCTTGAAGTGTTGCAGGGTTTTCTCGAACCGCAGCGGCGCTCGCGAGCCTGGAATGACGCCAAGGTCAGCGCTCACCACGGGATCATCCCCACCATCGCCGCGAAGAACCTCGAACGTCTGACCGGCAAGCATCGCGCGGTGTACACGTTGATTCGCGCGCGCTACCTGGCGCAGTTCCTGCCCAATCACGAATATGATCGCACCCAGGCCGATTTCGATTGCAACGGGCAGGCGTTGCGCGCGGTGGGCAAGCAGATCATCGAAGCGGGCTGGAAGCGCGCATTGCCCGAAGCACTGGCACCGGCCAGGGGCCGCGAAGCCCCCGCGCCGCAAACCTTGCCGACCCTTAGCCAGAGCGTCGAATGCGCTGTGGCGAAAGTGAATCTCAAGGATTTGTGGACGCAACCGCCAAAACCCTACACCGAAGGCGATCTGATCAAGGCGATGAAGAACGTCGCCAAACTGGTCGAGGATCCGCTGCTCAAACAGAAACTCAAGGACACCACCGGCATCGGCACGGAAGCTACCCGCGCATCGATCATCCAGGGGCTGCTGGATCGTGGTTATCTGGTGAAGAACGGCAAGGCGCTGGCGGCGACACCTGCGGCGTTCAGCCTGATCGATGCGGTGCCGCGCGCGATCGCCGATCCTGGCACTACGGCGATCTGGGAACAGGCGCTGGACATGGTGCAAAGCGGCGAGATGAGTCTGGAAGAATTCGTCACCAAACAGGCTGCGTGGATGAGCAAGCAGGTCAGCCGCTGCTCAGCTCTCAGCCTGACCATCAGCGGCCCGCCGCCTGCCGGCAAAGCCGCAGCGCCGTGGAAGAAAAAGCGCAAGTCGACGGCCAGCAAAACCGCCGGTACGCGCAAACGCACGGCGCGTCCGGCGACTCGCTGAATCCCTTGAGGTTCCCTTCTCTACGCTGCTGAAACGGATCTTTTCTCATTCCAAAACAGCTTTGTCCGACAATATGTAGTGCTTGAAAATAATCACTACAAAACCGTTGACGGCATCGTTTTGCTTTTGCATGATGAAGACGTTCCCCGATCGGGAGCACTGGTAACACGCTTGAGCAAACTCGTCTGACCGCCGAGTTGTTTTTTCCGGATACACGCTGCCCACAAGGCAGATTGAAGAAGCTGACCTGGCCTGAACGTCCAGTACAAGGACGAGAAGCGCTGGCGAAAATTCTCAAGACGCTTGTGGCCGACACTGGATTGTCGTCAAGGAGCCTCCCGGTTTTCGCTGCTTCTCCTCGTTGTGACGCTATTGCGTAGCAGTTATTCAACACGACTACATGCAACAGATGCATGACCCCGTACTTCATACGGGCGAGCGCTGACGTCCTGGTTTCGGTGCCAGGGATCAACTAACCGATGGGCTACCTGTATTAGCGAATCAACTTTGAAAGATCACCAGACTGGTCAAGGGGCATAACAATGAATCTGAACAATCAACCCACCATCGAAGAACTGGCGCGTATGTTCGCGGCGCAGAAAGACAGCCACGACAGCCATATTCTCTGGATCAGCAAGTCGGGCCAGGTACACATCGACTGCCTGTCGCCCCACGCTGGCGAAGAGGAATTCGACCGCAACCACCAGAACCTGCTGGCCCGCCTGAAGATGTACCGCCGCGGCCACGGTTATGTCGGCAAGAAGGCTGCGGCCGACAAGGACTTCATCGGCAGTGTGCTGCAGACGCTGAAACAGGCGTGGGATTCGATGCAGAATCAGAATGAAGTTCGGGTGATTGATCGGTTGTATTGAGTTGTAGGTTATTTAACTAAGGGCCTGCTTCCGATTGGGAGCAGGCCCTTTGTTGTTCTTTTGAGTTTTGCGGCGTGAGTGCCCCCGTCGCCCCTCACCCCAGCCCTCTCCCGAGGGAGAGGGAGCCGACCGAGTTGCCTCAGCTCAACCGTAGACCTGAATGACCGTGGCGATTATGAGTCAACGAAGCTCGTTCAGGTCGGAGTAACTTGACCAAACACCTCGGTCAGTCCCCTCTCCCGCTGGGAGAGGGTTAGGGTGAGGGGCTTTTCATGCCGAGCACCAGCTCCACAAACGCCAACGCCGCCGCACTGTGATAATTATTCCTGCGCCGCAACAACGCCGCGCCACGCTGTGGCGCCTCCCCTTCGACCCGCAAGCGGCGCAATGCGCGGTCTTCGCTGGCAATCGCCTCGGGCAACATAGTCGCCAGCGGCGCATGCCGCACCACTTCCAGCAATGTACTCACCGAATTCACTTCAATCCGCACCTGCGGCGTAATCCCGTGCTCACGGAAATACTCATCCACCAATAACCGCGTAATGAAACCCGGCGCCAGCAAGGCGAAATCCAGTGAAGCCAATTCCGTCGACGTCAACACCGAAGGGCTGTCATAGAGCGGATGCCCAGGCCCGACCATGATCCCCAGCGTCTCGGTAAACGCCGGTATGCATTCGATATCGGCATTGCGCACCGGCGTAAACGCGATCGCGACATCCAGCGAGTCATCCGCCAGCCCGGCCTCGATGTCGTCCATCGACAATTCGAAGATTTCCAGATGAATCCCGGGAAACCGTGCCCTGTAATCACGCACCAACGGCCCGACCAGATACGCCATGAACGTCGGCGTCATCGCCAGGCGCAGCGTGCCGCGGGACAAGTCCTTCACGTCGTGCAAGGCGCGCTGCCCGGCCTCCAGCTCCACCAGCACGCGCCGCGCGCACTCGATGTAAGCCACGCCGGCATCCGTCGGCTTCACCGTGCGTGAGGTGCGATCGAACAGGCTCACGCCGAGGGTCTCTTCCAGTTGCCGGATCTGTTGCGACAGGGTCGGCTGCGACACGTGCAGCGCTTCGGCGGCGCGGGTGAAGCCACCGTGATCGGCAACGGCGAGCAAATAACGCAAATGTCGCAACAGCATGAGGACACCATCTATAGGCAGGGCTTATGCGAAGCATTGTATATCGGTCTTGGACGCTATGAATCGACCGGCGCAACATTGCTTCCACACACAGCAAGCCAACCCCTGAAAGGAGTGACACCATGCAACAGTCCCACGCCTACAACGACAACAGCCTGGCCCTGACCACCCGCGTTCTCGACGCCAAGGCGAAAAAAGATCTGTCGTGGCAGGATCTGGCCGACGGCACCGGCCTCAGCCTGGCCTACGTCACCGCCGCCCTGCTCGGCCAGCATCCGCTGCCGGAAAACGCTGCTCAAGTGGTCGGCGACAAGCTTGACCTCAGTGCCGATGACGTCGCTGCACTGCAGATCATTCCTTTGCGTGGCAGCCTCAGCGGCGTGCCGACCGATCCGACCATCTACCGTTTTCACGAAATGATCCAGATCTACGGCACCACGCTGAAAGCGCTGGTTCATGAACAGTTCGGTGACGGCATCATCAGTGCGATCAACTTCAAACTTGACATCAAAAAAGTCGAAGACCCGGAAGGCGGCTCCCGCGCCGTGGTGACGCTCGACGGCAAGTTCCTGCCGCTGCGCCCTTTCTGATGCGCCCGGCCCGCATCCTGCGTGCGGGCCATCTCATTACTGCCACGAGGACACGCCCATGAAAGCCCTGATCGACGGCTTCCTGAAATTCCAGAACGAAGCCTTCCCGCAACGCAGCGAACTGTTCAAACATCTGGCCACGACTCAGCAACCCGGCACGCTGTTCATCACCTGTTCCGACAGTCGCGTGGTGCCTGAGCTGCTGACCCAGCAAGAGCCCGGCGAACTGTTCGTGATCCGTAACGCCGGCAATATCGTGCCCTCCTACAGCCCTCATCCGGGCGGGGTCTCGGCGACGGTGGAGTATGCGGTGGCGGTACTGGGGGTGACCGATATCGTGATTTGCGGCCACTCCGATTGCGGCGCAATGACGGCGATTGCCCAGTGCAAATGCATGGATCACCTGCCCGCCGTCAGCGGCTGGCTGCAGCATGCCGAGTCGGCGAAGGTGATGAACGAAGCGCGCGTGCATGGCAGCGACGCGGCGAAATTAAGTTCGATGGTGCGCGAGAACGTGATCGCGCAACTGGCGAATATTCAGACCCACCCGAGTGTGCGCCTGGCCCAGGAGCAAGGGCGGCTGAATCTGCATGGCTGGGTGTATGACATCGAAACCGGTTCGATCGACGCGCTCTCTTCCGATCGCCGCACCTTTGTGCCGCTGGTCGAGCAACCTGAGACTTGCGCGATCAGCGCGCAAGCCAGCCACGCTGCCTGACTCCCCACCGTGATCGTTCCCACGCTCTGCGTGGGAACGCCTCAAGGGACGCTCTGCGTCCAGTGACGCGGAGCGTCACGGGCTGCATTCCCACGCGGAGCGTGGGAACGATCAACAGATCAGCGTTTCACCGTGAGATCAACCTGAGTCATCCGGCTACGCACGGTAAACACGCCATCGCCGGAAAGAATCGCACTGCGCGCAAACAGGCGCCCGCTCTCCCAGTTCGAAAGACCCAGCTCAGGCTTGTTCAACGCGTACTGGCCATCGACCCAACGGGTGATGCCGTTGCCTACGAACGGGGCATTCACCGCGTTGTAGAAACGTTCCTGAACCGCCGCCGCCTCGCTGATCAACGACACGGTGAATTGCGGGCTGTAACGGTTGAACAGCGCAATCGCCTGATCCAGATCGTCGACAATCATCAGGCTGACTTCCGGGGTTTCTTCCCATTCCCACTCGCGGCCCAGCTCCGACTCGGGCAAAGACTCGGCCAGCGCTTCGGTCTGGTAACCCTCGGCGCGATAAACCTCGACTGTTGCGTTCTGCCAGTCGCTTGGCAGGCAACTTTCACTGCCCGCGACGATGTGCAATTTGCAGCCTTGGCCGCGCGCAGTTCCGGCGCTTTTCAAGGCATTGAGGAACAGCGGCACCAGCTCATCGGCGCGTTCGCGCTGAATCAGGCAGACGTTCAGGGTGTTGCAGACCTTGCGGTCCAGCGAGTTGCGCACCACCGCCGCGAAGCGTGTGGCGTCCGCGTCACGGTCGGCGATCAGCCACGCGCCGCCGGTGCCGTGCAGGCTGACGGCAGTGCCGGCCTGCTGGGCGATGCTGCCCAACTGACTGACCGCACGGCCCGAGCCGCGCGCCACCGCCAGCGACAGACGCCGATCGGCAAACATCGCCCAACCGGCAGCATGATTGACACTTTCGACCAACGACACCGCGCCAACCGGCAAGCCGGCTTCGGCCAGTGCCGCGTTCAAGGCGTGAGTGACGATGGCTTGCGCAGTGCCCAACGCATCGCTGCCGATGCGCAGCACAGCCGTATTACCGGTGCGCAACACGCCGGCGGCGTCGGCAAATACGTTGGGCCGGCCTTCGAAGACAAACGCGACGATGCCCAGCGGCGAGACGACTTGCTCAACCTTCCAGCCGTCGTGCTCGACACTGCTGATCACTTTGCCCCGCGTGGGCGGCGCATCACGCCAGGCGCGCAGCCCGGCGATCATGTCGCGGCGCATGCGTTCATCGGCGAGCAAGCGTGTGGTCGAGCGACCGCGGGCTTTGGCCCGCTCGATGTCGGTGCGGTTGGCGGCTTCGATCTGCGTCCAGCATTCAGGGTTTTCCAGGCGCTGAGCGAAAAGATCGAAAAATCGGCTGATGGCTTCATCGGACACGGCCGACAACGCTGTGAATGCCGCAGCCGCACGCTCGATTGCCACCGAGGCGGCCTGTTGATCGGCCACGGGGATCAGCAACAACTCGCCACTGACCTGCTCGACCAGCAGATGGTCACCGGGCTGAAACCGCGCGGCCAGTTCGGGGCTGACCACGGTGACGCGGTTACCAGCGAAAGGGATCGGCGTGCCAGCGACTAGACGTTCGAGCGCAAGAGACATGAAGCGGATTCACCATGCAGAGGGCGGCCGGAAAATGTATAGAACACGATCCTGCAAAGCAACACTGCACCCTGTGGGAGCGAGCCTGCTCGCGAAAGCGTCCGATCAGACGACATCGATGCTGAATGTGCCGACCTCTTCGCGAGCAGGCTCGCTCCCACAATGGAAATACTGGTGTGTCTTCAGAACACCGACCAGCCAATCCTTGAGCTCAGCAACTCCAGCGCCGCCATCCCCGCCAGCGAGTTGCCGGCCGCATTCAACTCCGGCGACCACACGCACACGCTGAACTGCCCCGGCACCACCGCAACGATGCCGCCGCCGACCCCGCTCTTGCCCGGCAGGCCGACGCGATAAGCGAAGTTGCCCGCCTCGTCATACAGACCGCTGGTGGCCATGATCGAGTTGACCTGTTGGGTCTGGCGGCGCGTCAGGATCTGCTCGCCGCTGTGCTTGCAGAACCCGTCATTGGCCAGAAAGCAGAACGCCCGGGCCAGATCGATGCAATTCATCCGCAGCGCGCAATGGCTGAAATAGCTGCGCAACACCGCCTCGACATCGTTGTGAAAGTTGCCGAACGATTGCATCAGATACGCCATCGCCGCATTGCGCGCGCGGTGCTGGTATTCGGAGTCGGCGACCTTGCCGTCGATCATGATTTGCGGGTTGCCGGACAGACGTCGGACGAAGTCGCGCATCGACAGTGTCGGCGCGGCGAAGCGCGACTGATTGATGTCGCAGATCACCAGCGCCCCGGCGTTGATGAACGGATTGCGCGGGCGGCCGCGCTCGAATTCCAGTTGTACCAGCGAGTTGAACGGCTGGCCCGACGGCTCGTGGCCAAGCCGTTCCCAGATCGCTTCGCCGGAGTGATCGATGGCCTGCACCAGGCTGAACACCTTGGAAATACTCTGCACCGAGAACGGCGTTTCAGCGTCGCCGGCGCAATACATTTCGCCATCGTTACTGTACACGGCGATGCCCAACTGGTTGGCCGGCACCGTGCCGAGGGCGGGAATATAGTCAGCAACTTTGCCCTGCCCGATCAGGGGCCGGACCGCGTCAAGGATCTCGTTCAACAGCGCTTGCATGCCGGGTTCCGAAAGTCACGCCCCATGGGATCGCGGGGACACTGGGGCTAGACGCTGCGCCCGCCGGTCGCATCACACCGGCAAGCATCAGGCAGAATGTTCTAGGCTGAAGCGGACCATTAGACACGGGAGAGCACCATGCACCTCGAAGGCTCCTGCCATTGCGGCGAAGTCACGTTCAGCCTCGACAGCGCCCATCCTTATCCCTATCAACGCTGCTATTGCTCGATCTGCCGCAAGACCCAGGGCGGCGGCGGTTATGCGGTCAACCTTGGCGGCGACGCGACCACTCTCAAGGTTCGCGGACGCAAAAACATCAGCATCTATCACGCGAAGATGAAAGCTGAAGGCGATAAACGCGCCCATCGCAGCAGCGCCGAACGCCACTTCTGTTCGCTGTGCGGCAGCGGCCTGTGGCTGTTCAGCCCGGAGTGGCCAGAGCTGATTCATCCATTCGCCTCGGCGATCGATACGCCGCTGCCGGTGCCGCCGGAACACACACATCTGATGCTAGGTTCGAAAGCGCCGTGGGTGGAAGTCGAGGCGAAGCCGAAGGATCAGCAGTTTGATGTATATCCCGAAGAATCGATCGCCCAGTGGCATGAGCGACTCGGTGTGACTCGCTGAACACCGCGCCCTTCGCGAGCAGGCTCGCTCCCACCTTTGGATTGCGATTACCTGTGGGAGCGAGCCTGCTTGCGAAGGGGCCGGGTCAGGCAATATCAATCAGTCCAGATGCGCCCAGGTCATCCTGAACAACGCCCCGCCCCACACCGAGTCGCCAACCTCAACCTGCCCGCCATGGGACTGCGACACCCGCCGCACCAGCGCCAGGCCCAGTCCGAACCCCCCGGTGCGCCGATCCCGGCTGGCATCCAGTCGGGAAAACGGCTCGAAGATTTTCTCCCGTCCCTCCAGCGGCACACCCGGGCCGTCATCGCTGACCCGCACTTCATAGTCATCGCCATTGCGCAGCAGCGACACCTCGACGCGCTGCTCGGCGTAGCGAATGGCATTGCGTAAAAGGTTGATCACCGCCCGCGCCATGAAGCGCGGTTCGATGCTTACAGTGTCGACCTGGCAATCGGTGATCGACAGCTGCACGCCCACTGCTTCGGCCTCAAGCGCAACACTGCCGACAACGCTGTCGAGCCAATCGGCTGCGTGAATATTCTCCCGTTTGATCACTGTCGCGCCGTGTTCAAGGCTGGCGTACGTCAGCAGCTCCGAGACCATCTCCTCCAGCTCACCGAGGTCGGCGTACATGTCGGCGATCAGCTCGCGATTCTGGCTCGCGTCCGGTTGCTGTTTGAGCTGATCGAGCTCAAAAGAAAGCCGCGCAATCGGTGTGCGCAATTCGTGGGACACCGCGTTGGTCAGTTCGCGCTGGTTGGCGATCAAGCCCTCGATGCGCGCCGCCATCAGATTGAAGTGCTCGGCCAGATCGCGGATGTTCGAGCGCCGCGACAACTGGATGCGCACCGACAGATCATTGTCGCCAAAACGCTCGGCCGCCAGCCGCAGCTTTTCCAGGTCGCGCCAGTGTGGACGCACCCAAAAAAACAGAACGATGCCGATCAACACCGCGAGCATCATGTACGCCGCGGTGATGTAGAACGGCATCAGGCTCGGCTCTGGCGGCAGCTTGATGCTGAGCAACTGCGAGCCGCCATCGATGTTGCTGATGAACTGCGTGTAATCGTCGCGGATCACCAACAGATTCCGCGCGAGCTCGGCTTTTTCCTGCGGTGTGAGGGCCAGTTGATCGGCCTCGACCAGACTCAGCGACAGACCATAGTGCGCGCGCAATGAATCGAGTTTCTGTTCACGCTCGGCGCCCTGGCGGCCTTGCAGATGATCGACCAGCGACCACGCCTGACCACGCACGGCTTCACGGTTGTAATCCTGCGTCTGGTTGTCGAGCAACGCATTGAAGGTGTGCTCGACCGCCTGCAAGGCCAGCACCAGACCCACCGTCATCACCAGAAACAGCCCGAGAAACAAGCGCAGCATCTACAGCTCCCACGCGAACGGATTGAACAGATAGCCCTTGCCCCACACGGTCTTGATGCACACCGGCTCGCGAGGGTTGTCCTTGAGTTTGTTGCGCAATTTGCTGATGTAGACGTCGACGCTACGGTTGAGGCCGTCGAAGGCAATGCCGCGCATGCGATTGAGAATGTCATCGCGGGAAAGAATCTTGCCCGCCGCGCTGGCGAGCAACCAGAGCAATTCGAACTCCATGGTGGTCAGCTCGATCAGCTCACCGGTCAGGCGCACTTCACGGCAACTGCGGTCGATGCTCAATTGCCCGAACTCAAGAAAACTCACCACGCTGCTGTCCGGCGTCTGCCGCCGTTGCAACGCACGCAGCCGCGCGAGCAGTACCGGCGGCTTGATCGGTTTGATCACGTAATCGTCAGCGCCGGACTCCAGACCGAGAATGTGATCGAGATCATCTTCCTTGGCCGTGAGGATCACGATCGGCGTGTCCGAGACACTGCGAATTTCCCGGCAGACCTGCAAACCGCTCTGCCCCGGCAACATCAGGTCGAGCACCAGCACTTTCGGCTTGAATTCCAGGAACGCAGCCATGGCCAGATCACCGCGATGTACCGTGCGCACCTCGTAGCCGTGTTGTTCTAGAAAGTGTGCGATCAGTGCGGCGAGACGCTCATCGTCTTCGACCAGCAGAACTTTGCCGAAACCCAGGTTATCCATAACAACCGTTGCCAAGCCAAACGTGGAAGGGCCGATATTATGCTGGCATTCATCGAACAGGCGATGACGGCAGACAGCAAAAACCGGCCACTCGGGCCGGTTTTCGGTGATGTTTCATACTCTTAAGAGTTTTTAACAAATTCAGGCGGGCACACCGCTGTGGAAGCGGAATTCCTCGTCCGGCGATTCGATCAGTTCCTGCTCGGCCGCACGGACGCGGTCGATCACCTGCGCGACATCCTTGGCATCACCATACTGATAGGCCAGCTTCAAATAACCCTGAAAATGCCGCGCCTCGCTTTTCAGCAAACCGAAATAAAACTTGCCCAGTTCTTCATCCAGATGCGGCACCAATGCTTCAAAGCGTTCGCAACTGCGCGCTTCGATGAAAGCGCCAACCACCAGCGTATCCACCAGTTTCACCGGCTCATGGCTGCGCACCACTTTGCGCAGGCCCGAGGCGTAGCGGCCGGCGTGCAGCTGACGCAGTTCGATCTTGCGCCGCTTCATGATGCGCATGACTTGCTCGTGGTGCACCAGTTCTTCCCGGGCCAGGCGCGACATCATGTTGATCAGGTCGACATGGGCGTGGTACTTGGCAATCAGGCTCAGCGCCGTGCTGGCGGCCTTGAACTCACAGTTCTTGTGATCGATCAGCAGGGTTTCCTGATCGGCCAGTGCCGCCTGGACCCAGGCGTCGGGCGTGCGGCAGCCAAGGAATTCGTGGATTTCGGGAAGGATCATGGGGCTCACGGTAAAAGGTGTTCGAGCGAAGGGCGCCGATTATACCGGCCTGCCCGCAGACCACCAGCGGCGGCTGTTGATATGCATCAAGTCGCAGACGTTCGGGTAGCAACTATAGTTGTGCAACGCCGTGCCTTTTCTTTGCTGGAGACTCCGCTCATGCAAGCCATTCGCAGCATTCTGGTGGTCATCGAACCTGAACATGCAGAAAGCCTGGCGCTCAAACGCGCCAAGCTGATTGCCGGTGTTACCCAGGCCCATCTGCATCTATTGGTGTGCGACAAGAAGCATGACCATGCCGGCCTGCTCAGTGTGCTCAAGGCGGCATTGCTCGCCGAAGGCTACAGCGTGACCACCGAACAGGCGTGGAACGAGAGCCTGCATGAAACCATCATCGATGTGCAGCAGGCCGAAGGTTGCGGCCTGGTGATCAAACAGCACTTCCCCGACAGCTCGCTGAAAAAAGCCCTGCTGACCCCGGCCGACTGGAAACTCCTGCGCCACTGCCCTACCCCGGTGCTGCTGGTAAAAACCGCCGGCTCCTGGAAGGACAAAGTGATTCTGGCTGCGGTCGATGTCGGCAATGCCGACGGTGAGCACCGGCATTTGCACAGCACCATCATCGATCACGGCTATGACATCGCCAGTCTGGCCAAGGCGCATCTGCATGTGATTACCGCGCATCCGTCGCCGATGCTCTCGGCGGCGGACCCGACGTTTCAGCTGAAATCGACCATAGAAGCCAAATACCGCGAGCAGTGCCGGGCGTTTCAGGCGGAGTTCGATGTCGATGACGAGCACCTTCACATCGAGGAAGGCCCGGCAGATGTGCTGATCCCGTTCATGGCGCACAAGCTGCAGGCGGCGGTGACGGTGATTGGCACGGTGGCGCGCAGTGGTCTGTCAGGCGCGTTGATCGGCAATACGGCGGAAGCGGTGCTGGATACGCTGGAAAGCGATGTGCTGGTGCTCAAGCCGCAGGAGGTTGAGGATCATCTGGTGGAATTGACGGCAAAACACTGAGGATTGCCATGTCTGACTGGCGCTTTCGCGAGCAGGCTCGCTCCCACATCTGGAATGCATTTCCCTGTGGGAGCGAGCCTGCTCGCGAAGCTTTTGCTGTTCAGGCGCCGAAGGCGTCTTTCAGGAAGCCCGGTGCAATGTAGCGCTGATAATGCGCTTCCGACAGCAGGAAGAATTCCCGATCAATGGCATCGCGCAGTTCCGGCAGGTTCCAGTCGCGGAATTCCGGCAGCAACACCATCCCGTACGCCTCAAGATTAATGATCACCCGCGCACCCCGCGCAATCAGCTGATAGGCCCAGCAATATTCCGACTGATGCGGTACGAAGCGGATCTTGCGCTGTTCGAGCTGCTCGCGCAGGCGCGCCGGATCGAAGATCTCGACCTTGCTTGCCATCACTTGTGACAGCAATTGCTCCAGACGCAGCCAGACCGCGCGCTTTTCCTCCTCGTTGTACCCGTTCCAATGGATCACTTCGTGGTGGAAACGCTTGCAGCCACGGCACACCAGGTCACCGTAAACGGTGGAGCAGAGGCCGACGCAGGGGGTCTTGATGGTCTGATTGGGCATAAATGGGCAGAACACTGAAACGCGGAACAGGCCGGCATGTTAGCCCTTTGTCGGGCATTGATCACCCCTCAAACAGCAAGGTCTCGCCAGCGTCGCAGGTTTGCTCCGGCCGCGCTGATTGCCACGAAAGTCCAATAGAGCGCGACTTACCTTTAAATTTTTTTTGCCGTAGAATCAGCCAGCCTTTTAAGGCGCCAATGTCCGTTAGAAGCTGTTTTCAAAGCGTCACGAGCACAGTCGT
>Ga0265296_1000208_pt1 | contig 107085 bp, 89 predicted proteins | sample MunlanPumphouse1_FD_189073 | JGI IMG/M metagenome (GOLD analysis project Ga0265296, IMG submission 189073) | Groundwater microbial communities from a municipal landfill in Southern Ontario, Canada - Pumphouse #1 | ecosystem: Environmental > Aquatic > Deep subsurface > Groundwater | place...
AGAAAAGACGCTTGCGGGGGTGTGTCTGTCGCTCCTCGGGGCTTCGCCCCTCGTCCCGACAGACACACCCCCGCCATTCTCATCTAGATTGTCGCGCTGTTCTCACCTTGATTGTCGCGCAGCATTGCTACGATCGGGCTGGATATCGCGAAGTCGGTGTTTCAGGTCCACGGTATTGATATTGTAGGCGAGGTAGTGGTGCGCAAGCGCATGAGCCGAGCTCGGGTCATTCCATTCTTCGCGAAGCTGCCGCGGTGCCTGGTGGGTATCGAGGCCTGCAGTACATCGCATCATTGGGCCCGCGAGCTGATCGCGTTGGGGCATGATGTTCGACTGATGCCGGCGCAATATGTGAAGCCCTATGTGAAGCGCGGCAAGAACGACGCTTCCGATGCCGAGGCGATCTGCGAGGCGGTGACGCGGCCGACGATGCGGTTCGTCGCAGTGAAGACCCCGGAGCAGCAGAGCGTGATGATGCTTCACCGGGTCCGCCTGATGCTCAACCGTCAGCGCACTCAGCTGTCGAACGCGACGCGGGCCCATATGTCGGAGTTCGGGATCGTAGCGCCGGTCGGGCGCATTGGGCTCGAGCGCCTGCTGGCGATAGTCGCCGACAAAGATGACGAGAGGATTCCAACCGATGCCCGCATCTGCCTGGAGATGCTTGGGGCGCAGCTTACGGTCGTGAAGGAGCAGATACTGGAGAACGACCGACGTATCCGTGCGAGTGCGCGCGATACAGAAGTCGGGCGGCGGCTGATGGAGATCCCAGGCGTCGGCCCACTGCTTGCGAGCGCCTTCGTTGCCAGCATCGCTGATCCGCAGGTATTCAAGACAGGCCGTGACCTCTGCGTGGATCGGCCTCGTGCCACGACAAAACTCAAGCGGAGGGAAGGAGCGGCTCGGCGGCATATCGCGCGCAGGCAACCAGTATCTGCGTCAGATGCTCGTCGTCGGGGCGATGGCGGTGATCCGCCACGCTGAACGACACGGCACCAAACGGGCGTGGCTTATCGAGCTGATGAAGAGGCGCGCTAAAAAGGTCGCTGCCGTCGCGCTCGCCAACAAGACTGCCCGCATGGTCTGGGCGCTCATGACAAGCGGTGAACACTATCGAGAACCCCAGGTCGCGCACGCATAGAGATCAGGCGCCGGACTGGCGTCACCGAAGTTGGGAAGGGCAGACAGGAGCTGATGCACAAAGCCGGTTGAAACCGCCGGATCAGGAAAACCCATTTTGGCCGGTGCACCTCGAGTGCGAGCAATTGGTCGGGACCCGATCCGCGCGAAAGGCATCATGGCCAGCGGCGCATGACAAGGCCGCATCACAGGCCGGACACATGGCTGCACCATCCAGCAAACCGCATCGTTCCAGAAACCGCTTGCCAACGGAGGGCCGTCCACACACGGCCAGCTCAGGCCGAATAGCAGCCGGACAGCGGTTCGCTTATTTGGCACGATGAAGCCGAGCCTTGGGCGATGCTCAGGGCTGTTTGGCCGCAACATTAATCGCTTTCCAATCGATAAAAAGGAACCGGATCCGCTTTAAGTGGGCTGCAAGATTGCCGATCGCCCGTCCTAAACCGTAGCCTCCGCCAACATCTGCAGGTGAATGCCCCATCAGCTGGTCGTGCACGTCCTTGGGAATGTTGGCGTCGCGGCAGATATCCTTGAAGCTGTGTCGGAAACTATAAAACACGAGGCGCGGGTCATCGCCCACGGCATTGTCGATCAGGCGATTGGCGCGGCGGCTCGCCTCCTTGGTCTTTACGCCTAGTGAATCAGCCACGAGGTCAGGAAAAAGCCGGACCGCTCTGCTCGACCGCATCCTTTGAACGTAGTCGAGAAACCCTAGCTCTATTAGTTTGGGATGGAGCGGTATCACGCGAATAGAACCGTCGGTCTTCACACGCTTGCGCTCTTCAATTTGATCCATGACGTAGTCGGTGACGTCGATATAAGGGACACCTAGCTCGGACCTGATGTCCGCGAGCAATATCTGGCCAAGTTCCTCAATTCGAGCGCCTGTGCAAAGGCCCAGCAGAAACAACCAGCGCAGAGTAGAATCGGAGACCTTCGATTTGCTCAAGGGGTCAGACCAGGGAGCGGTGAACATCTCGGCCGCAAACAACTGAGCGAGTTCGTCCTTGGTAAAGGGGCGCCGCGTGCTCTTTTTCGTGTAACCTTCGACTTTGATACCTGCGGCGATGTTCGCAGGAATGAAGCGCTCCTGGAAAGCGAACCCAAGGAGTGCCTGTACCGCTCCGAGGTATTTTTTGATCGATTGTGGCGAAATACGGTCCACGCCTGACCTGTCGGCATAGAGCGCATGAATATCGACGAACTCCATAATGCGATGCACTTGCGGCATGCTTTTTGGCAGCACAGCTACGGCGTCACGAAATTCGAACAGATCGTTGGGCGTGATCTCGCCGATGCCGACGTCGCCGATATAGCTCTTGAAATAGCGCACGGCCGTATTCGTCGCGGCCTGCGCCTTGAGCGTCGGGTCCCGCGCCGCGATCCATATGGTCTTGAGGGCGTCGAGCTTCATGTCCGGCTGGAGGCGGCTCGAATTTTCGCGGCGCCGGGCCGAGGGAAGCACGGCAACTTGTTCGCGGACTTGCACCGAACACAGCGCATCAGCCAGCGCATCGGCGAGCGGTTCGTCGGTTCCGCGATTCGCCTCGTCGGGTAGTTTGAGTTCGCGCTTTATCTTCGTGACGGCGAAGCTGAGCAGGGGGCGCCAACGACGGCGCGGCACCCGTTTCTGAAAACTGAACCACAGCGCGCCTGGGTCTTGGTGGACCGAAGCGTGGTGAGCCTCGATTCGAGCGAGCGTTTCGGGAGAAAACTCATCGTCGTGATCGCTGCCCGCCAAGTTTTTGCGATAGGCGATCCATTCGGCGGGGCTCATGTCTTGTGCGGTGGATCGATGGTCTCCCGCCTGATCCGCGACGGCGTCGTCGAGTTCCTTGAGGAAGAAGACGACGTCCATAGCGCCGCTCGCAAACCCGTTGGCGGATCGGGCGGTGAGGAGGCGCTCGACCAGGACACGCGCCTCGTCGGAGGTGAACGATCCTGCGATACCGTTTGCGAGCGTGGCGCGAAATTGATCGCATTTTTGCTCAAATTCACCATTGGCGATTGCCAGCTTGCGTTCTGCGTCGCGCGGATCGGCCGTGCCGAGGCTGACCTTATAGAGTTGGCCGCACGCGAAGGCGTTTTGCAACGGCAGTGGAATACGGCGGCGGAGATAAAAGATGCCGCTGCGCGGATCGCGCCAGAGTCCCTTCGGATTCATGTTTGTTCGTCCTTTGTGTACTCATTTGGTGTACCCACCGAGTCACTAACGAACAGAAAACCAAGACTTCTGCGCCTTTCCGGCGATTTGGTGACCCCTACGGGACTCGAACCCGTGTTTTCGCCGTGAAAGGGCGACGTCCTAGACCGCTAGACGAAGGGGCCGTCTGATCGGTGAAGCGGGGCATTAGACGGGCGTTTCGGTGGGGTCAAGCATGCGACGCATGGCCCGCGCAAATTATTGCGCCGTAGTGGGACGCCCGGCGGCTAGTCGGCCCACGCCGCGTCCTCCAGATGGAGTTCGGCGGCGGGGCGGCTGCCCCAATCGTCCCGTTTTGCGCGGCCTGCGAGCCACAGTTTGCGGCTGCCGCGGGTGTGAAGCAACGCCTGACCCAATTCGGTCTCGGCGCTGCGGAAGGCGACGGCCTTGAACCGCGCCCCGTCGTCGCCCGACACGATCAGGCGGACATGGTCGGTGCCGACGATTCCCGATTCGACGATCCGCACCGGCCCGGTCGCGACGCGCGGGGCGGGCCAGCCGGCGCCATAAGGCCCCGCGCTCTCGATCGCGTCGCACCACAAGGGGTTGATCCCGCGCGGCGCGAGCACCGCATCGATCAGCAGCGACTTGTCGCCGCTTGCGCGCTCGACGTCGGCGGCGAGCCGGTCGTTCAGATAAGCGCCAAGCGCGTCGACCTTGTCGGCGGCGACGGTCAGCCCCGCCGCCATCGCATGTCCGCCGCCCGCGACGAGCAGGCCCGTTTCTTTCGCCGCAAGGATTGCGGCGCCCAGGTCGACGCCGCTGATCGAGCGGCCCGATCCCTTGCCGACGCCGTCATCGTCCAATGCGATGACGATCGCGGGGCGGTGCAGCCGCTCTTTCAGGCGTCCGGCGACGATGCCGATCACCCCGGGGTGCCAGCCCTGCCCGGCGACGATCGCGACGGGGGCATTGCCGCACGCGGCGCTTGCCGCAATCGCCTCGTCGAGCACGCCGGCCTCGATGGCGCGGCGTTCCTCGTTCAATCGGTTGAGTTCGAGCGCGATGTCGGCGGCTTCCTGCGGGTCCGATGTCGTCAGCAGGCGCACCCCGAGATCGGATTTGCCGACGCGCCCGCCGGCGTTGATCCGCGGCCCCAGCGCAAAGCCCATGTCGCTCGCGGTCGGCGGCTTGGTCAGCCGCGCGGCGTCCATCAGTGCGGCGAGGCCCGTGTTGCCGCGCCGCGCCATCACCTTCAGCCCCTGCGTCACCAGCGCGCGGTTGAAGCCCGTCAGCCGCGCGACGTCGGCGACGGTGCCCAGCGCCACCAGATCGAGCAGGTCGATCAGCGCGGGTTCGCCCCGCGTCGCGAAAAACCCGCGCGCGCGCAGCGTGCGGAGCAGCGCGGCGCCGAGCAGGAAGGCGACCCCGACCGCGGCGAGATTGCCGTGGATCGCGGCGTCGGGCGCTTCGTCGAGCCGGTTCGGGTTCACCAGCGCAAAGGCCGCAGGCAGCGTCGTCGCGCACTGATGATGATCGACGACGATCACCTCGACCCCCGCCGCATTGGCCTCGTTGATGGCGTCGAACGCCTGCGCGCCGCAATCGACGGTGACGACGAGCTTCGACCCCGCCGCGCCGATCTTGACCAGCGCCGCGCCCGACGGGCCATATCCCTCCATCAGCCGGTCGGGAATATAGGCGCCTGCGGGCAGCCCGAGCCCGCGCAGCAGCCGCACGAGCAACGCGGCCGAGGTCGCGCCGTCGACGTCATAATCGCCGAAGATTGTCACCGCCTCCTGGCGCTCGACGGCATCGGCGAGCCGCGCGGCGGCGGCGTCCATGTCGCGGAACAGCGACGGGTCGGGCATGAAGCCGCGCAAGGTCGGCGTGCGCTGGCGATCGAGGTCGCCCCGCGTCACCCCGCGCGCGAGCAGCAATTGCGTGACCAGATCGTCGGGCGCGAGATTCTCCGATGCCATGTCGGCGCTTGCGCGCCGCCAGTGCCACGGCTGGCCCTTGATCGAATGCGTGATTCCCAGCGCGGCTTCGGTCATGACCGCGCCCGTGCGGCAAGGATACGGGTGCGCAAGTCGAGCGCGGCGGCGAGCGGGATCGCGGGGATCTCGTGCGTCGCCAGCGAGCTGCCGCCGGGGACGCCGAACACCAGGGTGGCGAGGCCGAGCGGGCGGAGGATGAAATCGCTCTTGAGGTCGACGCTCTGCACCGATGCGTGCGGCAACAGCGTCGTCTTGGGCTTCCACGCACCGCGCCGGATCGCGACCTGCGCGTCCATATCGGCCCAGCGATGGAGGCGCGCCCCCCAGAAGGCGATAAGCGCAATCAGCGGCGCCGCGACGAGCCCGAGCCAGCCGACCGCATTGCCCAGATGGAGCGCAACCCCGCCGACCACCGCTGCGCATAGCGCCCCGACGATCGGCCCCAGGGCGACGATGCGGTGGCTGTGCTGCCACGACTGGCCGGCGTCGGGGCGCCGAATCGCGACTTCTGCCAGCACCGGATCGATCTCGGCGAGCTTGCCGAAGGGGACGACCTGATGGTCGTTTTCCTTCCCGCCGTCGCTCGCGAGGCTCTGCAGCCGCAGTTCGTGCCAGCCAAAGCGTTGGCGCAGCCAGCCGGTGACGAGGATCGCCGCCTGCACGCGCTTCACCGGCACCGCGACGTCGGTGCGCGTCGTCAGGCCGCGCGTGCGGCGGAGCGCGCGCGGCTCGCGCGTCAGGCGGAAATCCCAGTTGGCGAAGACCATCGTCGCGATCCCGCTCGCAAAACCGATGAAGAGCAGCGACAGCGCCGCGCCGATGCCCGCGATCCAGCGATGCGCGAGCAGCCACTGGTCGAGCCCATAATCTTCGGCAATATCGATCCAGTCCCTGGGGTCGAAGACGTTGAAATCGAACGGCAGCAGCCCGTCGAAAAACTGCATGCCCGCGCCCACCACCGCGAGCGCGGCGAGCGAGAAGTTGAACAATCCCGCGAGCAGCAATTGCCGCGGCGTCATGGCAAAGAGCAGCCGGTCCTCGGCGACCGGCGCGACTTCGGCCGCATCGGCCGCGACCGGCGCCGCCGTTTCGCCGCTACGGTGCGCGCGGATCGTCGTGCGCAGCGCCTGCGCCGAATCGAGTGCGATCGCATCGAGGCTCGCGTCATTCTCCTTGCCGCCCGCGCCGGTTTCGAACCCGACCTTGGCGATGCCGAGCGCGCGCGCGACGAGCCCCTGTTCGATGCTGACGTCCTGAATGCGGTCGAACGGGATGGTGCGGTGCTGGCGTGAGAGCACGCCGCTTTCGATCACCACTTCGTCGTCGCCGACAAGGAAGCGGAAGCGCAGCCACTGGAACCAGGCGGTCGCCAGCGAAATCAGCAGGAAAGCGCCGATCGCGGGGACGATCCAGATCCAGTTGCCCGTGAACCCCAGCGCGGCGACTGCGGGCAGGAAGTTGAGCGAGCGCGGCCCAAGCTTGACGATGGCGAGTGCCAGCGTCGCGGGGTGCAGCCGCTGCCAGTCCGGCTCGGCTTCGGCCGTCGTTATGGCGGCGGCGTCGCTCATGCGAAGTCGGTCTGGATATGGCGGCGGATCGTCTCGCGCATCGCGGCGGCAAGGTCGGCGTGCAGCCCCGGCAGCGTGACCGTGCTGTTATGCGTGCCCGAGGTGTGGACGATCAGGTGCGACAGGCCGAACCAGCGCTCGATCGGCCCCTGTCCGACGTCGATATGCTGGACGCGCACGAACGGGACGATCGTGTCGGTGCGGAACAGCCAGCCGCGCGCGACGCGCAACTGCCCGTCGCCGATCTTATACCCCCAGCGCGACACGCGCCGCGACGGGAAGGTCATGATCACGACGATCGCGATCAGCCATGCCGCGGCGGTGATCAGCCCATAGGGCCCCTCGATGCGCCGGATCAGCAGCGCATCGAACACGCTTGCGCCGATCGCAAGCGGGATCAGATTGAGCGCGGTCGCGATGCGCAGCACCTGTGCATAGGCGGGCGCGACCGGGTCGAGCCCCTCGGCGGCATTCAACGCATCGGGATCGAAAGGGTCGGTCGGGTGCGATGGGGTGTCGGTCATGATCCTCCGATAGAGCATGAAAGTGGCGGTGTGAAATACTGCGTGTCCCCGCGAAGGCGGGGACCCATCTCCTGCCGGCTCAACCTTGCGCCGACGGGAGATGGGCCCCTGCCTTCGCAGGGGCACAGGACATTATCAAAACGAATCCGTATCCGACGGTTCAGGGAACAACCACATTGAAGCGCGGGTCGGCGGGCGGGTGCAGCGCGAACCACGACAGGAACGCCATGCGGTCGCCGTCGATCTTGATCGCGCCCGACTGGATCAGCGCGGGAAACTGCGCCTGCCCCAGCATCACATCGTCGAGTGTCGCGCGGTTCATCGTGATCGTCGCGGTCGGCGCCGCGTCGGTCACGCCGTAACGCGGCACCTCGACCCCGCCGCCGACGACGATCGCGACCGTCTCTCTGCTGTCGGGCAGCACGAACTGGAATGTCCCCTTCGCCGCGCTCCCTTTCGCCGCATCGAAGCGCGCCGCAAGCGCGTCGAAAAACACCGCGGTCGGGATCGCGCTGACGAACGACCGGCTCTGTCCATTGCCCGACAGGCTTTCGACTGCCGTGCCGCGCAGGCTCGCGGCACCGGCGAGATAATAATTCCGCCACGCGCCCGACTCCGCCTGATAGCCCATCTGGTCATAGGCCGAGGCGAGCGCGGCGCGCGCGTCCTTATTGCCCGGCTCGGCAAAGACCAGCTTGTTCAAAAGCTCGGCCGCCCAGCGATAGTCGCCCGCCGCGACCGCCGCCTTGCCCGCCGCGAGCAGCTTGTCGGCGCCGCCCGCGAGCGCGACATATTTGGGCGCCGATTGCTCGGGCGGCAGCGGGTTGAAATTGGCGGGGTTGCCGTCCCACCAGCCGAAATAACGCTGATAGGTCGCCTTCATGTCGTGGTTGAGCGTGCCATAATAGCCGCGCGTCGAAAAATCCCTGCCCTGCACCGGCGCTTCGGCGGTCTGGTCGGCAAGCTCGTGCAGCGTCGCACCGCGATTGGCGAGGAACAAGGTGCGATCGTGAACATAGCGATAGGCATCGCGCTGGTTCGCCAGCAGCGCCGACACCTCGCCCGTGCCCCATGTCGGCCAGTGATGCGACGCCAGCGCGACCTCGGCCGTGCCGCCCCATTTCAGCAGCATCGCGTCGATCACCTTCGACCAGCGCAGCGCATCGCGCACCTGCGCGCCGCGCAGCGTCAATATATTGTGCAGGTTGTGCGTGACCACCTCGGTCGTGTGCAGCGCCTTATAGGCGGGGATATAGAAAACGAACTCTGACGGTGCCTCGGTGCCGCCCGCATCGAGAAAGTCGAAGGCGAGCCCGTCGATCGTCAGCGTGCCGCCTTTTTCGCCGACACTCTCGGTCGGCTCCATATAGCCGATCGTGCCCGACGACAGCTTCGGCCCCAGCCCGGTGTCGACCTGCCCCGTCGGGCCGGGGGTCAGGATAGACCCGAACATATAGAGCGCGCGCCGCCCCATCGCCCCGCCCGCAAGGACATTCTCCGAGGTCGCTTCCTCCGAAAAACCGTGCGGTGCAATGATGCGGATCTTCTGCGCCCTGACCTGTTCGGGGGTGACGATGCCGCCGACCCCGCCGAAATGGTCGCTGTGGCTGTGGCTGAAAATCACCGCCCTGATCGGCCGCTTGCCCGACCGGGCCTCGACCGTGTCGGCGAATAATTTCCAACCCGCCGCCGCCGTCTCTTCGGACAGCAAAGGATCGACGACGATCCACCCCGTCTTGCCGCGGATGATCGTCATTACCGACAGATCATAGCCGCGCAGCTGCCAGATCTTGTCCGGCACAACCTCGAACAATCCGTGGACGGCGTTCAGCCGCGCCTGCCGCCACAGCGACGGATTGACCGTATCGGGGGCCCCGGCCTGGCTCAGAAAGGCATAGGGACGCCGGTCCCACACGATCTTGCCATCGGCGGTCTGGATCACCCCGCCCGGAATCTCGGCGAGCTTGCCGCGCATCGCATTGGCCTCGTCGCGCGGGTCGTTCAGCGGCAGGCGCCCCGCGATCTCGGCCTGCGCGGCGCGCGTCGCCTCGCTGGCGGGGTCCTGCGCGGTGGCGGCGAAGGGCAGGCTGCCGGCAAGCAGCAGGGCGGTCAGTCGGCGCATATTATCTCTCCCCCATATTTCGGGGCAGCTTGCGCCGCGTGCCGGTGCTTGGCAAGCATCGGCGCATGACCGATGCACCGCACCTGCTGATCGCGTGGCACAGCCGCACTGGCGGCAGCGAAGCACTCGCGCGCGCCGCGACCGAAGGGGCGGGGACTGCAAAACTCGTCGCCGCAAACGACGTCACGCCCGAACTTTTGCAAGCTGCGGGCGGCTATCTCTTCGTCGGCCCGGAAAATCTCGCCGCGCTGTCGGGCGCGATGAAGGAGATGTTCGACCGTTGCTATTATCCCTGCCTCGGCAAACTCGAAGGCCGCCCCTATGCGACGATCATCTGCGCGGGCTCCGACGGCGAAAACGCCCAGCGCCAGCTCGACCGCATCGCCACCGGCTGGCGGCTGAAGCGCGTCGCCGAACCCGTCATCGTCAACACCGATGCACAGACCCCGGAGGCGATCCTGGCGCCGAAGACGATCGCGCCGGGCCACCTCGCCGAAGCCCGCGACCTCGGCGCCGCACTGGCGGAGGGACTGGCGGCGGGGATATTTTAGGGGGGAATTCGGGCTCGCGCATCAATGCGGGGCGAGGCCGATTTCCACACCCGTCTTGTCGTGCAGCGCGAACCGGTCGATAATATCCGCGCTCGCGCGATTATATCCGACCACCTCGACGCGGCGGCCTTCGCGTCGAAGCCGCGCGATGATCTTGTCGAGCGCCCCGACGCCCGAAATATCCCAGAAATGCGCCGCCGAAACGTCGATCAATATGTCGGTCGCCTCGTCCTCCGCCTGAAAGGCGCGGGTGAACCGATCGACCGATGCGAAGAATATCTGCCCGGTAACGCGGTACGTCGCTTTGCCGTCGGACGATGTCTCGCGTTCGACCGCGAACATGCGGCGGACCTTGCCGGCGAAAAACACGCCCGACAGCAGCACGCCGGCGAGCACGCCCAGCGACAGATCATGGGTCGCCACGACGACGATTACCGTCGTCAGCATGACGACCGACGACGTCGGCGGGTGACGGCGCAGGTTGCGAATCGAATTCCAGCTGAACGTGCCGATCGACACCATGATCATCACCGCGACCAGCGCCGGCATCGGCACCCGGCCGACGAAGGGGCCGAGCACCGCGAGCAGGAACAGCAGGAACGCACCGGCGGTAAAGGTCGACAGCCGCCCGCGTCCGCCCGACGTCACATTGATCACCGACTGGCCGATCATCGCACAGCCGCCCATGCCGCCGAAAAAGGCTGCGACGATATTCGCGCTGCCCTGTCCGGCGCATTCGCGCCGCTTGTCGCTGTCGGTATCGGTCATGTCGTCGACGATCTGCGCGGTGAGCAGGCTTTCGAGCAGACCGACCGCGGCCATGGTCAGCGAATAGGGCAGGATGATCCGCAATGTTTCCCAGCTCAGCGGGACATTGGGCAGCACCAGGCTGGGCAGCCCCTCGGGCAATTTGCCCATGTCGCCGACCGTATTGACGGGCAGGCCGAAACCGATGCTGATCGCCGACAGGATCAGGATCGCGACCAGCGGCGACGGCACGGCTTTGGTCAGGCGCGGCAACAGATAAATGATCGCAAGGCCTGCCGCGACCATCGCATAGGTTTCCCAGCCGACATTCGTCAGTTGCGGCAGCTGCGCCATGAAAATCAGGATTGCCAGCGCATTGACGAAGCCGGTGATAACCGATCGCGAGACGAATTGCATCAGCAGGTCGAGCCTCAGCAGGCCCGCGACGATCTGGATCAGCCCCATCAGGATGGTGGCGGCGAACAGATATTCGACGCCATGTTCGCGCACGAGCGGGATGACCAGAACCGCGACCGCTGCTGTCGCGGCGGAGATCATGCCGGTGCGGCCTCCCGTGAAGGCGATGACGATGGCGATCGCGACCGAGGCATAAAGGCCGACCCGCGGATCGACCCCCGCGATGATCGAAAAGCCGATCGCTTCGGGAATCAGCGCCAGCGCGACGACGATCCCCGCCAGGATTTCGCGGCGCGCCGAAGCGCCGTCGGCGAACCATTGCCGACGATAGGATGAAAAGCTGCCAAACATAGGATTTCCACAACAAGCCACATGGCGCCGGCGCGGGCGCGGGCGCGAGATATCTTCATGTGTGATGTCGTCCGGCGGATCGGCGGCCGGAATAGCCACCCGGATTTTCACCGGGTCCATGCGAGTGCGCGGCGCTTAGCCCGATGCCGCCGGTGATGCAAGCCATCGGCCGTCGGCGCCCGACGCCATGGTCCCGCATTCTATTCAATGTTTTTTTTTGACGCGCGCGCCTTGCCTCAGTGCGACCGATGCTCGCCCTTGACCCAGCGCACCGTGCCCGACGAGGCGCGCATCACGACCGTCTCGGTGGTCATCACGCCGTCGCGGCGGCGCTTGACGCCGCGCAGCAGCGATCCGTCGGTGACCCCCGTTGCGGCAAAGATCACATCGCCGCTGGCGAGATCTTCGAGGTCATAGACGCGGTCGAGGTCTTCGATGCCCCATTTTTTCGCGCGCAGCCGCTCGTCGTCGTTGCGGAACAGCAGGCGCCCCTTGAACTGGCCGCCGACGCAGCGCAGCGCTGCGGCGGCGAGCACGCCCTCGGGGGCGCCGCCGCTGCCCATATAGATATCGACATTGGTGTCGGGGTTCGTCGTCGCGATCACGCCGGCGACGTCGCCGTCGGGGATCAGCGCGACGCCGCAGCCCAGCTCGCGCAGTTCGGCGATGATTGCCTCGTGGCGCGGGCGGTCGAGTACACAGACGATGATCTGTTCGGGCGGGCAGCCCTTTTCGCGCGCGACGGCTTCGACATTCTCGCGCACGCTATTGTCGAAATTGACCACATTGGCCGAATAGCCGGGGCCGACCGCGAGCTTGTCCATATAGACGTCGGGGGCGTTGAGCAGGCAGCCCTCTTCGGCGATCGCCAGCACCGCGAGCGCGTTGGGTCCGGCCTTGGCGGTGATCGTCGTGCCTTCCAGCGGGTCGACCGCGATATCGATCTTCGGACCCTTGCCCGGCGCATTGCCGACCTTTTCGCCGATATAGAGCATCGGCGCCTCGTCGCGCTCGCCCTCGCCGATGACGATCGTGCCGTCCATATAAAGCGTGTTGAACGCGGTGCGCATCGCTTCGACCGCGGCGGCGTCGGCGGCTTTCTCGTCACCGCGGCCGATCAGCTTGGCGGCGGCGATCGCCGCAGCTTCGGTGACGCGCACCATTTCGAGCACGAGCACCCGGTCGAGGTTGCTGCCGGTATCCGTCATCTTTCGCACTCTCCGTCTTTACTTGTCCCGCCCCGTCGGCATGGTGGGCGCCATATGGTTGCCCGCGCCACTTGTCGAGAACGCTTCGCCCGATTCGGTGCGGCTTTCGCCATGAGCTGTGTCATCGCGATGACGGGCGCCGGGGCCGTCATGGCGCAGACGCAGGGGCCGCCCGCACCGCCGCCACCGCGCGATGCCGAAAGCGCCGCCGCCAGGGCAAAGGAAATGGTCGACCCGATCAAGCGCTGCCGACCCGCCGATGACGGCTCGATCAATGTTTGCGGTTCCGACACCGATCTGCACCGCCTGACGCCCGAACTGCGCGCGATTGCGGGTATCGGCAAATCGACCGACGACGGCCTGCCGCGCGCCGCGGCGCAGGCGATGACGCTCGACAAACTGCCCTATAATTGGATATCTCTCGGCGGCCGGTACAAACGCGGCCCCGAATATAATGCGCAGTTCGAAGCGATGAAACGCGCGACCGACCCCGAAACGGGCACCCCGGCGCCGCCGGAGGAAGAAGAACCCTAAAGCGCGAGGATCGGCATGTGCATCGGCGTGCCGACGACATGCTCGGAAGCGGCTAGAAAGTCGAGCGCGGCGTAGATCGTTCTGGCGGGGCCTTCGTGGGTGACGAGCACGATCACGACGCCGCTGTCATCGTCGCTGCCGCGCTGGATCAGGCTTTCGATCGACACCCCGGCATCGCGCATCGCCGCCGCGATCTCGGCAAGCACGCCGATCCGGTCCTCGACGATCAGCCGGACATAATGTTTGCCGATCCGCGCCCCCGCGTCGGCGATGGGTGCCGCATCGAGCGAATCGACCGGCATCGCAAAGGCCGGGCCATATTCGTCGCGCGCGATGTCGATGATGTCGGCGACGATCGCCGACGCCGTCGGCCCCGCGCCCGCGCCCGCGCCCTCGAAGAAGAGCCGGCCGACGAAATTGCCCTCGGCAACCACCGCGTTGAGCGCGCCGGGAACATAAGCGAGCGGATGGTCGGCGGGGACGAGGCACGGCTGGACATGCTGGTACAAACCATTGGCATCGCGTTCGGCCATCCCAATCAGGCGGACTCGGTGACCGAGTGCTTCGGCCTCGCGAATATCGGCGGCGATCAGCCCGCGGATCCCGTCGGCGGTCACCGCGCCGATGTCGAGCCGCGTCCCGAAACAGAGCGCCGCAAGGATCGACAATTTATGCGCCGCGTCGATGCCATCGACATCGAACGTCGGGTCGGCCTCGGCATAGCCCTCGGCCTGCGCGGCGCTCAGCGCATCGGCAAAGCTCGCGCCATTCCGCTCCATTTGCGTCAGGATATAATTGCAGGTGCCGTTGAGGATGCCATAGACGCGCGCGATCTCGTTCGCCGAGGCGCCTTCGCGGATCGCCTTGATCACCGGGATGCCGCCCGCGACCGCGGCCTCATATTTCAGCGGCGTGTCCTTATCCTCGGCGAGCCGCGCGAGGTCGAGCCCATGATGCGCGATCATCGCCTTGTTCGCGGTGACCAGCGCCTTGCCCGCGCCGAGCGCGTGGCGCGCCAGCGTCAGCGCCGGACCGTCGGCGCCGCCGATCATCTCGACAATCACATCGACGTCGTCCGCCGCGACGAGTGCGTCCATATCGTCTTCCCAGCGATAGGGCGACAGGTCGACGCCGCGGTCCTTGTGCCGGTCGCGCGCCGACAGCGCGACAATCTCGATCGCGCGTCCGGCGCGGCGCGCGATCAGCTCGCGATTTGTTTCGAGCAGCCGGACCACCCCGCCGCCGACGACGCCAATCCCCGCAAGCGCGACGCGCAGCGGCGGACGGGGAGCGGTCGGGGCGATATGGGGCGACATGCGGGGACTCCGATAAGGCGCGGAGCTTCGCCCCGCTGTTGGGAGCGCCCTATCGGCTTTTGCAATGGAAACAAGCCCGGCGCGCCTTAGGCGCGCCGAAGCAAATCTTTACCCTAGCGGCGCTTTGCGCGTGCGCGCGCATTCGCCGAGCGCGCCGAGGACGACACTATAATCCGACGCCGCCTTGCGCCGATCCTGGGGCGCGGTTCCCGCCAGCTTGGTCAGCGGCAGCTGGCGCGGCAGCCCGCAGGCGAGCCGGTACCAGGCCAGCGTGTTCCGCTGCGGCACCGCCGCCGACCCATCGACGATCTCGCCAAACGCCGCTGCCCAGCGCCGCGACCCGTCGGCGGCGGTCAATATGGTCAGCGACACGGGCTCGCCGGTGCTGGTGTTGAGGAACAGCTGCGTCTCGCCCTCGCCGGGCAAGGTGCCGGGGACGTGGAAGCCATTGGCGATGCCGGTGATCGCGGGCGCCGCGCCCGGCTTGACGAGTTCGGTCAGCACCGCGCGCAATTGCGCCTCGGTCGCCGGGTCCCAGGGCAGCTGCGCATCGGGCGCGATCAGCTGGACGCTGCCGGTGCTGCTTGTTCCCGCCGCCGCGCCGGCGACGGGCCGGGCAAAGAGCAGGACAGGCTGTTTCTTCTTCAGCTTCACCGGCTTCCCCTTCGCGTCGAGCGGCAGGTCGACGAGGTAGGAGATTCGCGCCGCCAGCGGGCCCGCGCCGCGAATCAGGCTGACAACGTCGGACTCGACATAGAATCGCGCATGGCCCGCCGCGACTCCGGGCGCTTGGGCGGGTTTGAGCACGGTGGCCCTATATATACGCGCGTGCAGCGCCATCGGCGCGGCGGTGGCCAGATCGGCGATGTCGGCATAGCTGTAGGGGCTCGCCGCTGCGGCGGGGACGGGCGTCTGCATCGCAGAAACGGTCGGGATTCCAAGGCTAAAGGCCAGAATGCCGGCGATGGCGGCCGGGTGGGGGAGGCGCATGATCTCTATTCTTTCCATCGTTTATGACACCGGTATCGGCATATAAAACCCCATCATGGGACAAGGCACATTAACCGCTGATAAAGGGTTTGCGAATGTGCCGCCACCGCGATAGGACGGGCCTCGAAGCGTCCGGCAAAAACATAATAAGCCGAACGCAGCGCCGTCGGGTCTCGCACAACGCATCGGAAATCATCCGGGCATTTGGCAACCGAACCCGTCGGCAGGGAATTGGTGTCAGGATGATCTAGCAAGGAGCGTCGTCCCTGAATGGCTTATGGTGATAATGTCGACCCTAAAAACAGGGTAGTGGCGATTGTCTTGGTTGGTCTGCTTACAGCGGTTCTGGGCTATGGCCTGGTTAACGGCTTGAATATCAGTATCGTCAAGAAAATCGCCGAAAAATTGGATGTGGTGGACGTTGAAGAGCCGCCGCCGCCGGAGGAGCCGCCGCCGCCGCCGCCGCCGGACAATCAATTGCCGCCGCCGCCGCCGGTCGTGACGCCGCCGTCGCCGATTCCGCCGCCGGTGACGACCAACACGGTCCAGTCGGTGCCGAAGGCGCCGCCGACGCCGCCCCCGCCCATCTACACGCCGCCGGCACCGCCGGCGCCGCCGCCGACGCCTGATCTCAGCGCCGCCGGTACGCCGCGTGGCAATCCGGGCCGCTGGGCGACGAACGACGACTATCCGGCGCGTGCGATGCGTGAAGAGCGTGAAGGCACCACCGGGTTCCGCGTCACTTATGGCGCCGATGGCCGCATCACCTCGTGTGATGTGACCTCGTCGAGCGGTCATTCCGATCTCGATGCCGAAACCTGCAAGCTTATCCAGCGCCGTGGCCGGTTCAATCCGGGCAAGGATCGCGCGGGTAACCCCACGGGCGGCACGTACAGCAATCGTATCCGTTGGCAGATTCCGCGCTGATCGCGCGACCGGATCTGTGTTTCGAACTTATTGAATATTTTGAGAGGGATTTTCCAGTATGTTTAATCTGATTGCAAACGCCGCCGCCGCGGCGCCGGCAGCCGCCCATGGTGAAGGTGGTCTCAGCCTGATGCCCGCCGCAATGTGCGTGAAGGAAGAAGGCGCGAGCCCCTACGGTCTCGTTCCCGCACTGTGCGAAGGCGGCATCGTCTCGCAGGTCACCTTCCTCGTCCTGCTGATCATGTTCGTCGGCACGCTCTACATCCTGTTCACCAAGCTGTTCGAACAGAATAAGGTGATGAACCAGGGCAAGGCCGTCGACGCCAATTTCTGGCGCGCTCCGACGCTCGCCGACGGCGCTGCAAAGCTCGAAAAGAACAGCGCTTATCGTCAGGTCGTCGAAGACGGTCTGCGCGCCAACGAAGAGCATAACAAGCTGACCGACCCGGTCGAAGCGCATGACTGGATGCACGGCACGCTCGAGCGTTCGCAGAACCACATCAACTCGAAGCTGAACTCGGGCCTCGCCTTCCTCGCGACCGTGGGTTCGACCGCTCCCTTCGTTGGTCTGTTCGGTACCGTTATCGGTATTCTTCGCGCCCTCGTGAAGATCGGTGCGTCGGGCCAGGCTTCGATCGACACCGTCGCCGGTCCGGTCGGTGAAGCGCTGATCATGACCGCCATCGGTCTGATCGTGGCCGTTCCCGCGGTGCTCGCGTTCAACTGGCTCCAGAGCCGCAACAAGGCGATCGCCCGCCGTCTGTCGACCTTCTCGAACGATGTGCTCGGCTCGATCATGTCGAACGGTCAGGTGAAGCCCGCGTTGATCGTTCCGGCGAAGACCGCTGCTCCGGCCGCGGCACCGAAGAAGGCCTGATCGGTCTCCTGGACCCCCGCCTTGTCGTTGCGTGGCGAGTCGCCGCGTGGCGAAAGGCGGGGTCCGTTGGACAGGGAAGGCGGGCTCAAGGCGCGTCGTCCCGATGTCCGTGACAGAAATTTTGTGACAGGATGCTAATCCTATGGCGATGAGTGTAGGCGACAAGGGCGGCGAAGAAGCCCCAATGTCCGAAATCAACACGACTCCGCTCGTGGACATCATGCTTGTGTTGCTCATCATCTTCCTCATCACGGTTCCCGTGGTGTTGGAGACGGTGAACCTGGAACTGCCCGACGTGGCGTTTGAGGTGACGACGACCAAGCCTGAAAATGTGCTGCTGTCGATCCGTTCGGCTGATACCGACGGCGATGGCGAGCCCAACCCCGAGAGCACGGCGTGTGAAGTCTATTGGGGCCAGACCCCGGTCGATTCGAAGCAGTTGCTGGAACGTGGACAGAATAAACTCGAGCAGCTGCTCGAGGATATCGGCGGCCCGCAGAATATCACCGAGGAAAATTTCCCCGAAGTGCATATCCGCGGCGACGTCAACACCCCGTATCAGTGCATCGGCGGTGTGATCTACACGATGCAATATGCCGGCTTCCAGAAGATCGGGTTCATTTCGGAACCGGCTGCTGGCTCGGGCACGACGAGCCGCCTGTAAGGGCGCGCTCGGTTTAGGAACGAAGGAATAATCGCATGTCCATGGCAGTTGGAGATCGGGACGAAAATGAACCGATGATGGATATGAACACGACGCCGCTCATCGACGTCATGCTCGTGCTCCTCATCATGTTCATCATCACCATCCCGGTCCAGACCCACGCGGTGAAGATCGATCTGCCGGTCCCGACCGACAGCCAGAGCAATGTCGACCCCGAAAAGAACAAGGTGATGATCGATCCCGCGGGAACGATCACCTGGAACGGTGCGCCGGTCGACCTCGCGCAGCTGGCGAACTATCTGGAACAGACCAAGGCTCTGCCGGTCGAACCCGAACTGCAGGTCCAGCCCGACCCCTATGCACGCTATATCGTCGTCGACAATGTCATGGCGGTGATCAAGCGCAGCGGCGTCGGCAAGCTGGGCTTCGTCGGCAACGAGCAATACGCCCGCGTCTTCTGATCCTCGATCAGGGCCGTCAGGCAAAAATACGGGGCCGCGAAGCGATTCGCGGCCCTTTTTTTTGGCATTTCCCGATGGGTGTTTGAATGTCGGCTACCGACCGGAAGCGGACCTATCCTTCATCGTCACCCCGGACTTGATCCGGGGTCCATGACTGCAGCGCTGCCGTGGATCCCGGATCAAGTCCGGGATGACGAATCATGGGTGCGTCCGCTCCCCACCCCAAAGCCGACTTATCCCCTTGGAACGGGCAGCGATTAAGGGCATCACGGGCAAACCGGGATCGAAACGCGCCGCCGTGACGTCCTGATTTCAAACCTTGCAACAGGGAGCAGCAAAATGACGATGGGTTCGCGCCGCAAACAGTTAGTGGCCCAGGGGGCCGTCGTCATCGGGGCCCTCGCGCTCGCCGGTTGCGCGGGCATGGGAAAAGCTCCCACGGCCACGATGCCGACCGCCGACGCCCACGCCCAGCTTTATGACGCCAGAGGCGCCGACCGTGGCCGCGCCGACATTTATCGCGACACCACCGGGCTGCGCATCGAGCTTGTCGCGCGCGGATTTGCCGCGGGCACCTATGGCATGCACGTCCATGCCGTCGGCCAGTGCACGCCGTCCGATTTCGCCAGCGCCGGCCCGCACTGGAACCCGACCGGCGTCCAGCACGGCCGCGACAATCCGATGGGCGCGCATCACGGCGACATGCCGAACCTCGTCGTCGAGCCCGACCAGATCGGCCGCGCGACGCTGCGCCTCGTCGGCTCACGCTTCGAGGGCGACGGCGGACTGCTCGACGCCGACGGCGCGTCCTTCGTGATCCACGCCGGCCCCGACGATTACAAGACCGACCCCAGCGGCAACAGCGGCGGCCGCGTCGCGTGCGGCGTGATCGTCAAAGAGGGTGCGAAATAGTCTCGTTTCCCCTCTGCCCCGCCGCCCCCCGCCCAGGCGGAGGTGACGGGTGTGACACCATCACTGGTCATATTCCGGCGGGCGTCCCGATCGAAAGGTCAGGCGCCCGCTGCGCGTTCGACGATCGTCGCCTCGGCCTGTGGCACCGCGCGATAGGCATAGAATAGCAGGATCAGCGCGATCGGGGCGACGCCGATCAGCGACAGGATACCGGTGCGCAGGTCGCCGACCGGCTTGCCGTCGACGATCGTGCCTGCCAGATCCGAAATCTGCCCGACCATATAGGGGCCGAACGACAGCCCGACCAGGGTCGTGCCGAGGAAGAAGGCCGCGGTTGCCGTGCCGCGCATCCGCGGCAGCACCAGATCCTGCGTCGTCGCTGCGGCCGCCCCCAATGCGGTCGCGCCGAACATGCCCGCGAGGAAGTTCATGGCATAGAAGAGCGTCGCATTTTCGGTCGTATAGCCGACCCAGATCGGTATGATCGGCGCGATCACGCCAAAGATGATCATCAGGATGCGCCCCGCCGGATTTTTGGTCCGCAGCTGATCGGCAAGCCGGCCGCCGAGGATCACGCCGACAAAGCCGCTGACCGCACCATTCGCGCCCAGGATGAACGCCAGTTCCTGCTTGGGCAGCCCCAGCACCGTTTCGGCATAAGGTGCCGACCAGAAGGCGAGCGCATAGGCGGCGAGGCTGACGAGGCCGTAACCGAGAGTCGTGCAGATGAACGCCGGGGTGCCCCAGATCAGGCGGAAGGTTGCGGGATCGTGCGCGCGGAGCGTGCACGCCCAGGAAAAGACGGCATAATAGCCAAGGGCCACGGCCGACCATTGCGGAAAATTGCCCGTCAGCGCGATCATCCACCAGGCGAAGCCGGCGATCGCGGCGGCGAAACCGATGTTGATCGCGAGCGCCGTCGGCCCGCGCTGCCACGCGCCGATCAAGGTCAGCGGCGGGACGATCATCGACAGATCCTTGCCGAACGCCCGGAACGGCGTCGGCGAACTGGGGCTTGTCACCCCGTCCATCGCGCCGCGCACCGGTTCGCGCAGCGTCGCCACCCACAAGGCGACGAGCAGGCCGGGAATGCCGACCGCGAGGAACGCCGCCTGCCAGCCGACGAGCCCCAGCGGGCCGCCCGCCGGATAGGCCTCGTTCCACGCCTTGACGATCAGCGCGCCGATGAACAGCGAGACGCCGCCGCCGAGGTAGAGCCCCGACGAATAGATGGCGAGCGCCGTCGCGCGCTGCTTTTTCGGGAAATAGTCGGAAATGAGCGAGTAAGCGGTCGGGCTCGCGGTCGCCTCGCCGATGCCGACGCCCATGCGCGCCAAGGACAGGGTGAGCTGGTTGCGCGCAAATCCCGACAGCGCGGTCATCGTCGACCACAGCGCGAGCCCGATCGACAGCAATTTGACCCGACTCCAATTGTCGGCGAGCCGCCCGAGCGGGATGCCGAACAAGGCATAAAAGACCGCGAAGGCGGCGCCGCCGAGAAAGCCCATATCGGCGTCGGTCAGCCCGAGGTCGGCCTTGATGTCGACCGCGAGGATGCTCAGGATCTGCCGGTCGATGAAATTGAGGATATAGACGACCACCAGCACCGACAGCACGTACCAGCTGTACCCGGTGGCTTTCGGCTCGGCCGAAACCGGCGCGTCGGACGTGGCATTCTCGCTGGCGGTCTCGGCCATCTGGCAACCCTCTCCCTGACCCATTATCTGTTATGGCCCATGGCTAGCAGAGCCGGACGAGCGTGCAAGTTGAAAGTCGGTTCAACTTTATGGAGAATATGGTCGATATGCGCGATGATCGAGAAATTGCCAGGCCCGCGATCCTCTTCCTCTGCCTCGGCAATATCTGCCGCTCACCGCTGGCCGAAGGCGCTGCGCGCGCCGCCTTTGCCCGCGCCGGTATCGACGCGACGCTCGATTCGGCAGGCACCGGCGACTGGCATGTCGGTCGCGCGCCCGACCCCCGTGCGCAGGTCGAAGCGCGGCGCCGCGGCGTCGATATCTCGGCGCTGCGCGGCCGCCAGCTCCGCCGCGCCGACTTTTACGATTTCGACCTGATCCTCACCGCCGACACCAGCAATTTGCGCGACGCCCGCGCGCTGCGTCCCGCCGACGCCACCGCCGATCTCCGGTTGATGCTCGACCTGCTGCCGGGACGCGGCGGGGAGGGCGTCACCGATCCCTATTATGGCGAGGACGACGGCTTTGCCGCGACGTGGGACGATGTCGATGCGGTCGCGGCCGCGCTCGTCGCCGAATTTTCGCCGTCCAAAGGATAACGCGCCACCGGATGATAGCGCGACCCGCCATGACCCATTTCGCTTTCGAATAGCGTGACGTGGCCAAATTCGAATCCCGGACTGGCGAGGTCGCTGTTCAGCGCAAGGAAGGCGGCGACCGGACCCGATCCGCGGTTCAGTCGGGCAAGCGTGACATGCGGAACAAACGCTCGCGTTTCGGGCGCGACGCCGACGCGCGCGAGGCACTGATCGACCTTGCGGTGCAGCGCCGCGAGCGGTTCGTGCGGATCGACCCCGGCCCAGATCATGTGCGGCCGGCCTTGGCGCTCGAACAGGCCCACCCCCGCGATCCGCGCCCTCACCGCTGGCGCGTAAAGCGCGCCGAGCGCCGCGGCGATATCCTCCGCCATATGATGATCGACCTCGCCGATGAAGCGCAAGGTCAGGTGGAGCTGCTCGTCATTCTGCCAGCGCGCGCCCGACACGCCGTGCATCGCGGCGAGCAATATGTCGCGGACCCGACGCGGCGGGCGCAGCGCGACGAACAGGCGATGCGTGGACATGGCGGGAAGCATAGAGGGCGGGGTTTCGGATCGCGACCCCATAACCGCCCGGGAGGCAATATATTGCCCTTGTCCGGTTTCGCTTGAAACGTGAGGGGAAAGTCCCGATATTGTTGCCTACGGCCGGTATGGGCTGGCCGGTGATGGAGTAATGACAATGGCGAATTGGAACGACCCCAATATGGCGGCTTCCGGTTTTGGTGCCGGCGCGAACGCAATGGACCAGGCTGTCGATGCCGGCCTGCGGTCGTACATGCTGTCGGTTTACAACTATATGGGCTCGGGCGTGCTGCTGACCGGCATCGTCGCGTTGCTGGCGTTTCAGTCGGGCTTTACCGCCTCGCTGGTCGGCAGCCCGCTGATGTGGGTTGTCGCGCTGGCGCCGCTGGCCTTCGTGCTGGTGCTGAGCTTCGGCATCAACAAGCTGTCGACGACGGCGGCGCAGACGCTGTTCTGGGTCTATGCCGCGGTGATGGGTCTGTCGATGTCGACGATCTTCATCGCCTTCACGGGCACGTCGATCGCGACCACCTTCTTTGCGACCGCTGCGGCGTTCATCGGTCTTAGCCTCTATGGCTATACGACCAAGAAGGATCTGTCGGGCTTCGGCACCTTCCTGATCATGGGCGTTGTCGGCATCCTTGTCGCGATGCTGATCAACCTGTTCTTGCAGTCGAGCGCGCTCAGCATGGCGATCAGCGTCATCGGCGTGCTGCTGTTCGCAGGCCTTACCGCCTATGACACGCAGAAGATCAAGAGCATGTACTTCTATGTCCGCGGGACCGACTTTGTCGGCAAGTCGGTGGTGATGGGCGCGCTGACGCTCTACCTCGACTTCGTCAACATGTTCACCTTCCTGCTCAACCTGATGGGCAACCGCGAATAAGCGCGACGGACAAAGACCGAAACAAGCGAGCCCGGCGAAGCGATTCGCCGGGCTCTTTCTTTTTGGGGGACGGGGATGACGAGGTACGCGCTCCTAGCGGCAGGCGGCTTGATGCTGACGATGCCGGCAGCGATGGCGGGGCAAGGCAGTGCAGCCTGTACCGCCCCGCGGCCTGCTGGCGATCTCAAGAGCCACGCCGCGTCATTCTTTCCCAAGGCGAGCAACGCCGATCTCGAAGCACTTGCCGCCTGCCTCGGCGATCCCGATCCGGCGGTGCGTGACGATTTTGCCTTCACCCTGTGGTCCGAAGGGCTTCGCGGCAAATATCTGACGCCCGCGCAGATGCGCTACACGCTCGGCCAGCTAACGACTATGGTGGCGGGCCCCGACGACACCGCCGGTTTTCGCAGACCCTTCGCCGCGTTGACGCTGTCCGAGATCGCGCGCGCCGAACGCGTCGATGCGTTTCTGACCGACGCCGAACTCCACGCGCTCGCCGGAGCCGGGGCGGCCTATCTTCGCGGCGTGCACGATTATCGCGGCTTCGTTACTGGAGAAGGCTGGCGGCATGGCGTCGCGCATGGCGCCGATCTGTCGATGCAACTCGCGCTCAACCCGCGACTGTCGCGCGCCGATGCCGACTTGTTGCTCGCTGCGATCGCGGCGCAAATTGCCCCGCCCGGATCACACGCTTATGTCCATGGCGAGGCGCGGCGGCTTGCACGGCCGGTGCTGTTTCTCGCCAAGCGCGCCGATATCGACGATGCGGCCTGGGTGGCGTGGTTCCAGGCGCTCCATCCGGATGGTTCGCCTCGCTGGAAAGCGCCCTATGCCAGCGAATCAGGGCTGGCGGCGGTGCACAACAGCGGCGCGTTCGGCGATGCCGTTTATGTCGCGGCGAGCGAATCGCAGGATGCGCAGGTCCAGCGGCTCGCGCCGCTCGCTGCAGGATTGTTGAAGGCGCTACCCTAGGCCGGCGCGGTGCCCGCGGCCTGCATTTCGGCGATCAGACCATTGTCGATCTCCTTCGCGCGCTTGTACGCCGGGCGTTCGCGTAAGGGTGCGACATAATCTTCGAACGCCGGGCGCGACGGGATGGTGCCGAACTGCATGCCCCAGTCGATCTGGCTGCCGACATAGACGTCGGCGGCGCTGAAGCGGTCGCCCGCGACGAACGCTTTGCCCGCGACCGCGCTTTCGAGCGCGTCGAGCGCGGCGGGGAGCGAGCCGAAGCCCGCCATGCGTTGCTGGTCGGCGTCGGGTTCGACCCCGAAATGCTTGGCGGTGATCGCCTGCTCCACGGGCCCGGAGGTAAAGAACAGCCAGCGATAATAATCGGCGCGATCGGCCACGTCGGGCGCGAGGCTGGCTTCGGGGAAGGCGTCGGCCAGATAGGCGCAGATCGCGGCGCATTCGGTGACGACCTTGCTACCATGGACGACCGCCGGAACCTTTCCCATCGGATTGATCGCAAGATAGTCGGCATCCTTCATCGTCGTGCCATAATCGAGGATGCGCGGTTCATAGGGCGCTCCCACCTCTTCGAGCATCCAGCGGACGATCTGCCCGCGCGACATCGGGTTGGTGTAGAAAATCAGCTCGTCGGTCATCGTGCGTCTCCCATAAGTTTCGATTCGTATGCGAACATATCAAGAACATCAACCTGCCGCCAGCGGGCTTGTTTTGTCACCATTCGCAGCTAAGGCAAAGGCATGAGCGACGAACGCATCTGGACAGCCGCCGTGCTGGTGATCGGCGACGAGATTCTCTCGGGCCGCACGCAGGACAAGAATGTGTCGCAGATTGCGACCTGGCTCGGCGCGCAGGGAATTCGCCTCCGCGAGGTGCGCATCGTTCCCGATGTCGAACAGGAGATCGTCGATGCGCTGAACGCGATCCGCGCGCGATACGACTATGTGTTCACCACTGGCGGTATCGGTCCGACCCATGACGATATCACCGTCGATGCGGTGGCAAAGGCACTCGGCGTCGGCGTCATCGTTCACCCCGATGCCCGCGCAATCCTCGAACGCTATTATACGGCGCGCGGCGGCGAGTTGACCGATGCGCGGCTGCGCATGGCGCGCACCCCCGAAGGCGCCGAGCTGATCCCTAACCGCATGTCGGGCGCGCCCGGCATCCGTATTGGCAATCTGTTCGTGATGGCGGGCGTGCCGCACATCACCGCGGGCATGCTCGACGCGCTGACCGGCGAGCTCGAGGGCGGCGCGCCGCTCGTCGCCCATACGATCGGTGCCTGGGCGCCCGAAAGCGAGATCGCCGATCTGCTGCGGCAGGGTGAGAAGGATTATCCGGGCGTCGCGATCGGCAGCTACCCCTTTTTTCGCGAAGGCAAGGTCGGCGCCAATTTCGTTGTTCGTTCGACCGACAGCGGGCAGGTCGCGGCGTGCGTCGCGACGCTGACCGCCGGTTTCGAAGCGCTCGGTTATGTGGTGACCGACGGCGGCATCTGATCGGCGGCCTCATCCGCGCTGGTCCGCGTCGCGCGCGGCAGGCGCCGCAGCATCAGGATCGCAAGCAGGCCGAAGACCGCGGCAACGGCAAAGGCGGCGCCCGGAAAATGCACCGGCGCGTTGTCGGCGGTAAAATATGCCATCGTGCCGGTGAGCAGCAACGGCGCGAACAATTGGCCGAGGCCCATCGCCATCGCCGAGATTCCCTGTACCTCGCCCTGCGTCTCTGCGGTCGCGCGGCGCGACATCATTGCCATCAGCGACGGCTGCACCGGCGCTTGCAACGCGACGGGGATCAGCAGCAGGAAGGCGCCAATTGTCGAGGTGGTGAAGGCGTATCCGATATAAACCGCCACCGCGACGAGAATGCCAAGCGTCGCCGCGTCGCGCTCGCCAAAGCGCGCAACCGCGGGGCCAACGACAAACATCTGGCCGAGCGCGATCATCACGCCGACCGCGGCGAGGCTCGCGCCGATCATCGCCGGTGTCCAGCCAAGCTGCGCGATGCAATAGAAGCTCCACGTCATCGGATAGACGAGGCTCGCGATCTGCCAGAGCACGAGCACCGCGGCGACGCCGTCCATGCCGGGGATTGCGCGCATCGTCTTCCATGCGCCGAGCGGATTGGCGCGGCGCCAGTCGAAAGCGCGGCGCCGTTCGGGCGGCAGCGTTTCGGGGAAGATGAAATAGCCATAAAGCATGTTGGCGGCGGCGAGGATCGCGGCGGCGACGAACGGCGCGCGCGGGCTGATCTCGCCGAGGAAGCCGCCAAGCGCCGGGCCCGCGACGAAGCCGATGCCGAACGCCGCGCCGACAAAGCCGAAGTTGCGGGCGCGCTCTTGCGGAGCGGTGATGTCGGCGATCGCCGCCTGCGCTGCGGCGTAGCTGCCACCGAAAATGCCCGACAGCGCCCGCGCGACGAACAGCCACGGCAGCGTCTCGACGATCGTCAGCAGCGCATAGTCGACCGCGAGACCGCCGAGCGCGAGCAGCAGCACGCGCCGCCGCCCGAAATGGTCGGACAGATTGCCGAGCACCGGCGAGGAAAGAAAGGTCGCGATCGCCATGACCAGCCCGATCCACGCGCCGACCTCGATCGCGTGCGGCAGATCGATGCGCCCGACCTCCATCACCAGTTGCGGCAGCACCGGCATGATGATGCCGAATCCGACCGCATCCATAAAGATCGTAGCAACGATGAACGGGATGGTTCGCGCCGCGGTCACTTGCTCTTTCTTTCTGCTATGCCTAGCGCCACCGAACCCTCCCTCATGCGTTGCCGATAGATGAAACTCGAAATATCCGCCTCCCTAAATTACCGCCTGCCCGAACCCGTCGACCTGATGCTCCAGATCGAGGCCGCGAACGGGCATGGTCAGCGCGTCCTCGACACGTCGCTCGACGTCGGCGCCCCCGAATTTGTCGCGCGTGTTCCGGCCGCCGACGGCCTTTGCGAGCCGATCTGGCTGCGCGCCGAGGGGAGTCTGCGCGCCGAATATCGCGCATTGGTCGAGGTCGACCGGCCCGATACGGATTTCCGCTCGCTCGCTGCGGTCCCGCTCCATCGTCTTCCTGCCGAGGCGATCCCCTATCTCAACGAATCGCGCTATTGCCCGTCGAACAAGTTCCATGCCTTTGTCGAACGGCGTTTCGGCGACCATGAGGGCGGCGCGAAAATCGGCCGGATGCGCGACTGGATCGAAAGCCGCTTTACCTATGTTTCGGGGTCGAGCGACGCCGAGACGGGCGCGCTCGACAGCTTCGTCGAGCGCCGCGGCGTGTGCCGCGATTACGCGCATGTGATGATCGCGCTCGCCCGCGCCGCGCATATTCCGGCGCGCATGGCGAGCGCCTATGCGCTGCGCGTCACGCCGCAGGATTTTCACGCTGTCGCTGAAGTCTATCTCGACGGCGACTGGCACCTCGTCGATGCGACTGGCATGGCGCGCGCGTCCGAAATGGCGCGCATTTGCGTTGGCCGCGACGCCGCCGACGTTTCGTTCCTGACCGCATACCGCGATATCGCGTTCGTCAGCCAGTCGGTAAAGGTGGCGCGCGTCGAGGGCTGAGGGGGCCGTCCTGGCGAAGCCACGCCGTCGATCCTCGCGGCGTCGATCCTCGCGGCGAAAGCCTGGAGCGGGTGAAGGGAATCGAACCCTCGTCACTTGCTTGGGAAGCAAAAGCTCTACCATTGAGCTACACCCGCACTCGGCAACGACCGATAGGCGCCTTTGCCGTTATCCGCGTCGCGGGTCAATCCTTTGCTGGCGGTGCGACCTTACCGCGCCGTTTCGCAGATCGTCTCCATCGCGACGAAGGTCGAGGTGCTCGCGACATATGGCAGGCTCGAAATCTTCTCACCCAGCACGATGCGATAGCGGCGAATGTCGGGGGTGCGGACCTTGAGCAGATAATCGAAGCTGCTCGCGATCATGTGGCATTCCTCGACCTCGGGAATCTGCCGCACCGCGATGTTGAACTGCTTCAACGCATCCTCGCGGGTGTCGGACAGCTTGACCTCGGTAAAGGCAACATGATCGAGTCCGACTTTGGCAGGATCGACGATCGCGCGAAAGCCGACGATCAGCCCGCTGTCGACGAGTCGCTTCACGCGTTGCTGACATGGGGTTTTCGACAGCCCGACCTGCAATGCGAGTTCGGTAAAGGTTATCCGCCCATCGCGCCCCAGAATCGCGAGGATCTTGCGATCGAACTCATCCAGTTCGACTGTCGAAGAAGCATTTTTCATGCCTATCGACTAGAATTGATCAAAAACTTGGTCAATTCATATATGAATCCGAACAAAACAAGTCGGATCGACTTTCGCCAATATGATATCAGGCGGTATGATCCAAAGCCCTGACCGTGCACCCATCCGTGCCCTCGCCCGCCGCAGCGAATCCGACATCGTCGCCGAGCTGCGTAGCGCTCTTGCCACTTCCTCCGCCAGCGTCGAAGCCGTAACGCAGCGCGGGCTCGAACTGATCCGCAAGGCAAAGGCCGAAGGCGAGCGCGAGACGCTCGTCGCGCAGTTGATGAACCGCTATCGCCTGTCGACCGAGGAAGGCGTCGTGCTGATGTGCCTCGCCGAAGCGCTGCTGCGCGTCCCCGACAATGCGACCGCCAACGCGCTGATCCGCGACAAGATCGCGGGACGCCATTGGAAGGACGGCGAGGACGAAGACAGCCCGCTGATCGTCGCGCTGTCGTCGCGCGGGCTGTCGCTCGGATCGGCGACGCTGATGCTCGACGCGATGGGTAGCCGGGCGAACCCGCTGACCTTGCTCAAATCGATGGTCCGCCGCTCCGGCGAGCCGGTAATTCGCCAGGCGGCGCTCGCGGCAATGAAGATGCTCGGCCAGCAATTCGTGATGGGCGAGACGATCGACGCCGCAGTCAAGCGCGCCGACAAGGAAAAGTCCGAACTCGCGAGCTTCGACATGCTCGGCGAGGCCGCGCGCACCGCCGAAGATGCGCAGCGTTATTATGAGAGCTACGCCAACGCGATCGCGCGCATCGGCAAGGCGGCAAAGCCAGGCGACCCGCACGCCAACCACGGTATTTCGATCAAGCTGTCGGCGCTCCACCCGCGTTACGAATATCTGCAGCACGCGCGCGTGATCGGCGAACTGGTGCCGAAGGTGATCGACCTCGCCAAGGCCGCGCGCGCGGTGAACATCCCGCTGATGATCGACGCCGAGGAGACCGACCGGCTCGAGCCGCATATGGATGTGTTCGCGGCGCTGATCGATGCGGGCATCGCCGACGGCTGGACGGGGCTCGGCATCGTCATCCAGGCCTATCAGAAGCGCGCGCCCGCAGTGATCGAATGGCTGGCGAACCGCGCGCGGACGCGCGGCGTCAAGCTGTCGATGCGCCTTGTCAAGGGCGCCTATTGGGATACCGAGATCAAGCGCGCGCAGGCGCTGGGGCTCGGCGACTTTCCGGTGTTCACCGCCAAACTCCACACCGACCTCAATTACATGCGCTGCGCGCAGTTGCTGCGCGATTGCCAGGATTGCATCTATCCGGCGTTCGCCAGCCACAATGCGATGACGCTGGCCTATGTGTCCGAATTATTCGCAGGCGCCGATTACGAGCTGCAGCGGCTGCACGGCATGGGCGAAGGCGCGCACGATGCCCTCGTCGCATTGTTCCCGCCGCCACGCCCGGTGCGTGTCTATGCGCCGGTCGGCACACACCGCGACCTGCTCGCCTATCTCGTCCGCCGCCTGCTCGAAAATGGCGCGAATTCCAGTTTCGTCCATCAATTCTCGGACCCCGGCGTCACCGCCGAACAGCTCGCGGTAGACCCGCGCAGCGTCGCGAGCGCCACGTCGTCGACCATCGCCACAGGCCTCGGCCTCTTCGACCCCGCGCGCCGCAATTCGCGCGGCTATGATCTCGGTGAGCCGGGCGTGCCCGAGGCGCTGGTTTCGGCGATCGGCGCTGCGCGGCGGAGCGATCTTGTCGCGGCGCCGATCGTCGGCGGCGTCCCGCGAAAGGGCAAAGCCGAAGCGGTGCGCAATCCGGCGACCGGCGTGGTCGTCGGCCAGGTGATCGAAGCCGACGCTGCGACGGTCGCCGATGCTGTCGCCGCAGCGCGCAGAGCGCAGGGCGACTGGAGCCTCGCCGGCGGAGCCTTCCGCGCCGAAAGGCTCGAGCGGGCCGCCGCCCTGCTCGAAGAACATGATGCGCTGTTCCTCGGTCTTGCGATCGACGAGGCGGGCAAGACGCTCGTCGATGCGATCGCCGAGGTCCGCGAAGCGGTCGATTTCCTGCGTTATTACGCCGCGCAGGCCCGCGCCGACTTCACTTACCCCGTCGCGCTCCCCGGCCCGACGGGCGAGCGCAACGAACTGATGCTTGAAGGCAAGGGCGTGTTCGTGTGCATCAGCCCGTGGAATTTCCCGCTCGCGATCTTCCTGGGGCAGGTGTCGGCGGCGCTCGCCGCGGGCAACAGCGTGCTCGCGAAACCCGCCGAGCAGACGCCGCTGATCGCGCACGCTGCGGTCGAACTGCTGCTCGAAGCCGGCATCCCCGGCGATGTGCTTGCATTTCTCCCCGGCCGCGGCGAAACCGTCGGCGCGGCGCTCACCAGCAACAACGACATCATCGGCGTGGCCTTCACCGGATCGACTGAGGTCGCACGGATGATCAACCGCAGCCTTGCCGGGCGCGACGGCCCGATCGCGACGCTGATCGCCGAAACCGGCGGCGCGAACGCGATGATCGTCGATTCGACCGCGCTGCCCGAACAGGTCGCGCGCGATGCGGTTGCCAGCGCCTTTCAGTCGGCGGGGCAGCGCTGTTCGGCGCTGCGCCTGCTTTGCGTGCAGGAAGATGTCGCCGACACGATGATCGAGATGGTCGCGGGCGCGATGGCCGAACTCAACGTCGGTGACCCGTCGATCCTTGCCACCGACGTGGGTCCGATCATCGACGAGGAGGCGCGGGCGAATATCGCCGCCTACGTCGCCGAAGCACGCGCCGCGGGCCGCATCATCGCCGAAGCGGGGCGCACGAACCTGCCCGCCGATGGCCATTTCGTGCCGCCGGTGGCGATTCGGCTCGACCATGTCACCGATTTGAAGCGCGAAATTTTCGGCCCCGTGCTGCACGTCGCGACGTGGAAGGGCGGCGAGCTTGACGCGCTCATCGATGCGATCAACGCCTCGGGCTATGGCCTGACGCTCGGCGTCCACACGCGCATCGATGGCGTGGCGGCGCATATTGCGGCGCGGGCGCAGGTCGGTAACGTCTATGTGAACCGCAACCAGATCGGCGCGATCGTCGGCTCGCAGCCTTTTGGTGGGCGCGGCCTGTCCGGCACGGGGCCGAAGGCTGGCGGCCCGCATTATCTGCATCGTTTTGCCGAGGAAAAGTCGATCTCGACCGACATCACTGCGGCGGGCGGCAATGCGGCGCTGATGGCGGGCTAGGTCCCGCGCTGGCTGATGCCCGGTCGCTTCGGCAGCCGGCGCATCAGCCCACCGATTGCGACCACGAGGCCCGATACAGAGTGGACAACTGTCCCGGGCAAATACGTCCGAAAGCGTCTCGCGGCGAAATGCCGCGGCGACCCTTTGTTCTGGTTGCCCCCCGCAGCCCCGACGGGGTAACGCTTTGGCCGCGCCGCGCCAACGGAAATTTACGCGCCGGGCACGCCCAACAATTGCGCCTGCGCGTTCAAGCGCCCCGCTGCTGCCGGGTTCGCTGCAATTCCGTCCTTCAGCGCCTGCGCCGCCTTCGCGGTCTCGCCCAGCGTCATCCGGCTGCGCATCAGCATGATCCAGCGGTCGACATCGGCCGGATTGGCCTTCAGCTTGGCCTCGAGCCCGCTCACCATGCCCTGGATCATCTGATCCTGCTGACCCTTGGGCAGCTGCGATGCCGCCTCCATGTCGGCGCGGCTCGGTCCGGGAATCGCGCGTGCGGCGATAGGCATCTCGTTGGCGGCCAGCGGACGCGCCTGCGTGCTTGCGAGCCGCGCCGCGACGTCGATCTTGTGGATTTGCCCCACCTGTTCGATCGTGCGGCGAAGGTCGGCTTCCCAAGGTGCGCCCTGCGGCGTGTCGGCGAGCAGCGCGAACCAGTCGTCGATCGCGCCCTTGTGATCGCCGCCAATATCCTTCTTCACAGCGAGGAAATAGCGCGCGCGGGGGTCTTTGGCATCGAGTGCGGTCGCCCTGTTGAAGGCTTCGAGCGCCGCGGCGGGCATGGGGTCGCTGTCGCTGCCCATTACCCGCGCTTCGCCCAGTGCCGACCATAGCCCCGCCGACTCGGGCGACAAGGCAACCGCTTTTTCATAAGCGGCGGCGGCACCGGCAAAATCGCTGAGGTCGAATTTTGCGGCGCCGAGCGCGGTCCAGGCTTCGGCGCTGTTCGGCTCGCGCTTGGTGCGCGCCTCCAGTTCGGCGAGCTGATCGGACGGTCCCGTCGTGCTCTGGGCCGCGGGATCGGGCGCCGAAGGCCCTGAATCGCGCCAGATTGCATAGCCGATGGCCGCCGCCAGCAACAGGAAGGCGGCGATCAATATCGCCCGGTTGGTCCCCGTCGTGCTGCGGCCCAACCCTTTGGCCATCTCGTTGCTCTCGCTCATTTTTGCCCCTTTGTGCGTCGCCGCGAAAAAATGTCGCCTGTGCGCGCTGTCATATTGCCTTTGCTTGGCGATGGTGTAGCCTTTGGCATACAAGGTCGGTCAACGATAAAATCGTCAGGGGTCGCACCGGCTTTCCCAGTCATACAGGGGAGGGGTGCATGGCAGTTTCGGATCACGTCGACTTTTCGACGTTCATGGAAGGCGTGAAAAAGCGCAACCCGGGGCAACCCGAGTTCGTCCAGGCGGTGCAGGAGGTGTCGGAAGACATCTTCGATTTCATCGCCGACAAGGAAGAATATCACGCGCAACAAATCCTGCGGCGCATCGCCGAACCCGACCGGGTGGTGTCTTTTCGCGTCTGCTGGGAGGACGACAACGGCAATATCCGCGTCCAGCGCGGCTGGCGTGTCCAGAACAATAATGCGATCGGCCCGTACAAAGGCGGTATCCGTTTTCACCCATCGGTCACCGAATCGGTGCTTAAATTCCTCGCGTTCGAACAGACGTTCAAGAACGCGCTGACCGGATTGCCGATGGGCGGCGGCAAGGGCGGATCGAACTTCAATCCCAAGGGCAAGAGCGTGCGCGAGATCATGCGCTTCTGCCAAAGCTTCATGACCGAACTCTACCGCCATATCGGCGCCGACATCGACGTGCCTGCGGGCGACATCGGGGTGGGCGGGCGCGAAATTGGCTTCATGTTCGGGCAGTATAAGCGGATCACCAATGAATTTACCGGGGTGCTGACGGGCAAGGGGCTCGAATGGGGCGGCTCGCTGATCCGGACCGAGGCGACGGGATATGGCGCGGTCTATTTCCTCGCCAACATGCTTGCCGCCAAGGGGCAGGATCTCGTGGGAAAGACGGCGGTCATCTCGGGATCGGGCAATGTCGCAACGCATGCGGCCGAAAAAATCGTCCAGCTGGGCGGCAAGGTGCTCACCCTTTCGGATTCGGGCGGCTTCATCCACGACCCCGACGGCATTACGCAGGACAAGATCGACTGGGTGAAGGCGCACAAGACGCATCGCCGCGGCCGGATCGAGGAGTATTGCGACGAATTCAAAAGCGCGAGCTTCACCGCGGGCAGGACGCCGTGGGGTGTTCCCTGCGACGTCGCGCTGCCGTGCGCGACGCAGAATGAGCTGCTCGGCGACGACGCGAAGGCACTTGTTGCCAATGGCTGTATCGCGGTCAGCGAGGGCGCCAACATGCCGACCAACCTCGAAGGCGTGCATGTCTTCAAGGATGCAAAGATCATGTTCGCGCCGGGTAAGGCGGCGAATGCCGGCGGTGTTGCGGTGTCGGGGCTCGAAATGAGCCAGAACAGCGGCCGCCGCAGCTGGAGCGAGCCCGAGTTGCAGCAGATGCTGAAGGACATCATGGACGGCATCCACAAAAGCTGCCTGACCTATGGCGACCGCGGGGGCGGCTATATCGATTATGTGAAGGGCGCCAATATCGCGGGTTTCAAAAAGGTCGCCGACGCGATGCTGGCATTCGGGGTGGTTTAGGCGCAAAAGCGTCCGGCCGGGAAAAAAGGGGTTCTGCGGATGACGACGCACGCTGGGAAGGAGCGCGGCGATCGGCCTTGGGTGGCATTTGCCGCCCTGGCGGCGATGCTGCTTGCGCTCGCCGTCGCGGCGTTCGTCTTCGCTCCACCGGCCCGCTCGCAGGGCGAAAATGGCGCACGCTACACGGGCGTCGCATCGTGCGCGGGGTCGACCTGCCACGGCCGGATGGAGGGTGACGGCACCGTCGTCCGCCAGGACGAATTGATGCGCTGGCAGGAGCCTTCGGCCCCCGGCGGGGCGCATAGCCGCGCGTGGGCGGTGCTCAACAACAACCGCAGCCAGTTCATCGCGCGCAACCTCGGCATCGGCGATCCCGCCAAGGCGCAGATGTGTCTCGGCTGTCACAGCACCGCGGGCACCGCGCGCGCGGTCCCGGCCGAGGACGGCGTCGGCTGCGAATCGTGCCACGGTCCCGCGGGTGGCTGGCTCGCGAGCCATTATGCCGGGGTCGGCACCAACGCCGATCCCGACCGCGAAATGCGCGACAAGCATCTCGCGAACCTGTCGGCGGGGCTGAAAAAGCTCGAGGATCCGGTCGTACGCGCGGGCGTGTGCGTCGACTGCCATTTCGGCTCGGCCGCCGACGGCCAGTTCGTCACCCACCGCATCATGGCGGCGGGGCATCCGCGCATTTCGTTCGAGCTCGACCTCTTCTCGTCGCTGCAGGCGCATCATCAGGAGGATGGTGATTATGGCTGGCGCAAGTTCGGCGCCGCGAACCGGCGCACCGACCATGTCCAGATGTGGGCGGTCGGGCAGGCGACGGCGATCGAACGCAGTCTCGCGCTGTTCCAGACTCGGCGCGGCACAGAAGGGATGTTCCCCGAATTCTATTTCCTCGACTGCCATAGCTGTCATCGCCGCATCTTCGATCAGGCGAAGCCGGTGCGCACCGGGCTCGACAATCCGGGCCGGTCGATCCCCGAAGGCATGCCGCCCTATAATGACGAAAATCTGATCATGCTCGCCGCCGCCGCGCGGCTTGCAGCGCCCACGCTCGCCGACCAGCTCGCAGCGCGCACCGCCGCCTTCCACAAGGCGATGGCGACCGACCGGGCGAGCGCGGTCGCCGCTGCGGCGCAGCTGTCACAGACCGTGGCGGCGCTCAAGAGTGCGTTCGCTTCGCGGAGCTTTTCGGGTGCGGACGCCTTTGCGATGGTCGACGCAATTTCGGCGAAAGCGATCCGCGATCGCTACACCGACTATTCGGGGTCGCAGCAGGCCGTCATGGGGGTCGACACGTTGCTCAATGCGATGGTGTCGTCGGGCCGAGTCACCATCGGCGCGGCTGCCGGCATCCGCGGCGATATCGACCGCGCCTATGCCGCGGTGAAGGACCCCAACGCCTATAAGCCCAGCGAATTCCAAACGTCCTTCGGCAGCGCGGTGCGCGCGATCGGGGCGCTGCGGTAAGATCATGCAAAGCAGGTCCCATCTTTTTCGTTCGGCCGCCTTTGCTGTGATGGGCGCGTTGCTGCTCACCTCCTGCGGCGGCGGCGGTGGTGGGGGCGGCACGCCGACCCCGACCCCCACGCCGACCCCGACTCCCACGCCGACGACGGTCTACACGCCGCCCGCCGCCGAGGCTCTGACCACCACCGACGTCGAACGCGTGCTCGCGCAGGCCATCTCCGAAGCGCAGGCGCGTGGGCTGCCGTCGGTAATCGCGGTGACCGACCGCGTCGGCAATGTGCTCGGCGTCTTTCGCATGACAGGCGCGCGCGCGACCGCGACGACCGCGCCCGCGCCCAACGGCCTGAATATCGACGCACAGAATGTCACCTTTCCGGCCGAGGGCGGCGCTATCGCCAAGGCGGTGACCGGCGCGTATCTGTCGAGCGGCGGCAACGCCTTTTCGACACGCACTGCGAGCCAGATCGTGCAGGAGCATTTCCCGCCCGCGCCGACCACCGTCGGACTGGAGAGCGGCCCGCTGTTCGGGGTGCAGTTCAGCCAGCTGCCGTGCAGCGACCTCGCGGCACGCTTCGGCGCGGCGGGCGCGGCGGCGCTGATCGGTCCGAAACGCTCGCCGCTCGGCCTCGCCGCCGATCCCGGCGGCCTGCCACTCTACAAAAATGGCGTGCTCGTCGGCGGCATCGGGGTAATGGGCGACGGCGTCTATGGCAGCGATCCGAATATCCTCGACATCGACAATGACCCCGAAGAATTCATCGCGCTCGCGGGCACGCGCGGGTTCGAAGCGCCGTCGACGATCACCGCCGACAAGATCACGGTCGACGGGACGAGCCTGCGTTTCTCCGACGCGACCTTTGCCGGGGTGATGTCGAGCGGCGGCGCAAGCTTTGCGAGCCTCAATGGCACCGCAGGCAATCTCGTCGCCGTGACCGGCTATGCCAATGCCGCGGTCACCGCGGGGATCGCCTATGGCACCGAAGCGTCGGGCATCCGCGCCTCGACCGCCGCCGAATTTTCGAACCGCGACGCCTTCATTCTCACCGACGGCAGCGGCACCAACCGCTATCCGCTCCGCGCCGGGACCGACGGCGCGACCAATTCGGCCCCACTCACGCAGGCCGAGGCGCGCGCGGTGCTCGAGGAAGCCTTCACCGTGATGAGCCGCGCGCGCGCGCAGATCCGCCGCCCGCTCGACAGCCGCGCGCAGGTGACGATCAGCATCGTCGACACGCATGGCGCGGTGCTCGGCATCGTCCGTTCGCCCGACGCGCCGATCTTCGGCACCGATGTTTCGTTGCAGAAGGCGCGCACTGCGGCCTTTTTCTCGGGCGCGCAGGCGGGAGCCGAGCTCAGCGCCAATGCCAGCGCAGACGTGCGCCAGTTCGTGCCCGCCGTGCGAACCTTCCTGAACGATCCGGCGGCGCTGACCGGCACGATCGCCTTTGCCGACCGCTCGGGCGGCAATTTGTCGCGGCCCTATTTCCCCGACGGCGAGGTCGGCCGCCCGCACGGGCCGTTGTCGCGCCCCATCGCGCAGTTCAATCCCTTCTCGACCGGGCTGCAATCGGCGCTGATCATCGGCAATCTCGGCGCGCATCTGGGCTTTGTTTCGGGCGCTAGCCCGACCGATACGCCGCAGCGCTGCACGACGTTGCCCGATATCGCGGCGGGGCAGAACAGGCTGCAGAATGGGATCCAGATTTTCCCCGGTTCGGTCCCCATCTATCGCGGCAGCCAGCTGGTCGGCGCGATCGGCGTTTCGGGCGACGGCATCGACCAGGACGACATGATCAGCTTTTTGGGGACGCACAATGGTGGCGCGCGCGTCGGCGGCATCGGTAATGCGCCAAAGGCCATCCGCGCGGATACGATCGTCGTCAACGTCGGGGCGGGCGTTCGTCTGCGCTACATCAGCTGCCCCTTCGCGCCGTTTCTCGACACGGCGCAGCAGAATGTCTGCGACGGGCTATAGATATGGTGCGATTCCTATTTCCACTCTGCGCACCGTGCCCCTGCGAAGGCAGGGGCCCATCGCCTAAGCTGCCATCCTTCCGGCATCGCTTGCGGGATTTTGATGCGGCAGGTGATGGGCCCCTGCCTTCGCAGGGGCACGGCGGATGGAGTGGCGCTAGGCTATGAGCGCCATCGGAAGCAGCCTTCTCCCGATCGTCGCGACGCTCGCGGCGCAAGGCGCGCCGGGTGCCGATGTCGCGCCGCCGCCGCCCGCGCCTGAACACCCGCCCGTCTCGGCGGACACCGCGCCCGCCGAGCATTCCGCCGAAGAGCTGATCCCGCCTCCGCCGCCGGTTGACTGGCAGGAAATGGTCAAGGACGACCTGGTTACCGAGATTATCGAGGGCCGCCGCCGCCCCGGTTATCGACCCGACCTTCCCGACGCGCTCAGCCAGGACAATGTCGGCGCGCTGCGCCCGCCGCCGCCGCAGGCCTTTCCGGGGATGGAGGACCAGTTGCCGGTCCCCGACCGCTGGCGCCTCGTCGAAACGCTCGGCGTGGTCAAGGAACGCTGGTTCGATCCCTATCACCAAAACACCTACAAAGGCGACCGCGCGATCGATCCCGCGAAAGTGCCATGGCTGCCGATCAAGGGCGACGACTGGTTCTTCGTTGCCAACGCGGTGTCCGACACGGTGTTCGAGCCGCGGACCTTTCCGATCCCGGTCGGGGTCCAGACGACCGAGCGACCGGGCAGCCTCGACGTGTTCGGCAAGGATCGCAGCTTTGTTTTCGCGCAGACCGTCATCGTCGGCGCCGCGCTGATCAAGGGGTCGACCGCGTTCAAGCCGCCGGACATCGAATACCGCGTCACCCTCGCCTATCAGGCCAATTATGTCGACGTCCCCGAACGGCGCGTGCTCGACGTGCGCCCGTCGAAGGCGAGCCATCGCTATGACTCATTTCTCGGCGTGCAGGAATTGTTCGTCGACAAGCATCTAGGCAATACATCCGACCGTTATGATTTCTATTCGGTGCGGCTCGGCATCCAGCCGTTCCAGAGCGATTTTCGCGGTTTCCTGTTCAACGACAGCCAATTGGGGCTGCGGTTTTTCGGCAATCGCGACAACAACCGCTTCCAGTATAATTTCGCCGCCTTCTGGCGGCTCGAAAAGGATACGAACAGCGGCCTCAACGACATCACCCAGACGCCGCGCGACGATTTTGTCCTCACCGCCAACCTCTATCGCCAGGATTTTCCGGTCGTCGGGCTGACCAGCCAGGTCAGCGTGACCTATAATATGAACCGCGAAAAAAATGACGTGCAGATCGACCACAACGGCTTTCCGGTGCGTCCGGCGCTGATCGGCGATCTGCGCGGGCGCGAGTATGATGTGGTATATCTCGGCTACAGCGCCGACGGGCGCATCGGGCGGATCAATCTGACCGCCAGCTTCTATGCCGCGCTGGGCGAGGACCGGAACAGCATTTTCACTAGCAAGCCCGCCCAAATCCGTGCGGGCTTCGGCGCGGTCGAATTGAGCTACGATCACGACTGGATGCGTTTCCGCCTGTCGGGGCTATATGCGACCGGCGACGGCGATCCGTATAACAAGACCGAGGGCGGGTTCGACGCGATCTTTGAAAATCCGATCTTCGGCGGCGCCGACACCAGCTATTGGATTCGCCAGACGATCCCCTTTGCGGGTGGCGGCCGCGTCATCTCGATCAACGGGCGCAACGGCATTTTGAACTCACTGCGCTCGTCGAAGGAAGAGGGGCAGTCGAACTTCAACAACCCCGGCACCGTGTTCATCGGCGTCGGAGCCGATTTCGACCTGACCCCCGAGTTTCGCGTCAGCACCAATTTCAACCATCTGTGGTTCGAAAACACCTCGTCCTTGCAGGCGCTGCGCACCGAAGGATCGATCCCGAAGGATATTGGCTTCGACCTGTCGGTGGCGACGATCTGGCGGCCCAAGGCGACGCAGAATATCGTCGGGCGGCTCAGCGCCGCGGTGCTGCTCCCCGGCGACGGGTTTAAGGATCTGTTCGACAACAAGCAGAAGAACGATGCCTATGTGTCGATCCTCGCCAATGTGATTTTGAGTTTTTAGATGCTGCTGCGCAAACTCCTTGCCCTGTTCGCCTTCCTGCTGATGAGCGTCAGCCTGGGGGTCAGCGTCACGCGAGCGGCCGAGGAGGAAAAGCCGCTCAAGATCGAATATCGCTTCACCCCGCCAGCGCCGCGCGAGCAGAGCGACGCCGATGTCAGCGCGAAGTCGGAAGGCTGCTACAGCTGCCACACGCGCACCGACCAGCCGTCGATGCACGCGACCCCGGCGGTGAAGCTCGGCTGCACCGATTGCCACGGCGGCGATGCGAGCCAGCGCGGCACGCCGAGCCTTGGTTATGCGCACGCCACGAACAAGGCGGTGATGAAGCTCGCGCATCCGCAGCCGACTTTGCCCGGCGCGTGGCACGACAGCTCGGCGAACCCCGTGCGCAGCTATACCTTGCTCAACAAGGAATCGCCCGAATTCATCCGCTTTGTGAACCCCAGCGATTACCGTGTCGCGCGCGAGGCATGCGGGTCGTGCCATCTCGAAGTGATCGAGGCGACCGAGCGGTCGTTGATGTCGACCGGCGCGATGCTGTGGGGCGGGGCGGCATACAACAATGGCATCGTCCCCTATAAAAATTACATCTTTGGCGAAGCCTATACGCGCACCGGCGAGCCGGCGTGCATCCTGTCCCCCTCGTCGCGGCTGACCGCCGAGGACTATAAGGAAGCGTGCAAGCCGAGCTTCGGTTTCAACAAGATATTGACCGACGCCGAGAAAAAACGCGGTGCGCTCGCCAAAATGTACCCGCTGCCGCGCTGGAGCGTGTTGCCGCCCGGTGACGTTTTCCGCGTGTTCGAGCGCGGTGGGCGCAACATCAACACGCAATTCCCCGAAATCGGCCTGCCCAACCCGACGGGCAGCATCCAGCGGCTCGAGGAACCGGGGCGCCCCGACCTCAAGCAATCGAATCGCGGCCCCGGTACCGGGCTGCGCGTGTCGATCCCCGTGCTCAACATTCACAAAACGCGCCTCAACGACCCGCTGTCATGGTTCATGGGGACGAACGACCAGCCCGGCGACTATCGCCATTCGGGCTGTTCGGGCTGCCATGTCGTCTATGCCAACGACCGCGAGCCGCGGCACAGCCTGACCTATGCCAAATATGGCCGCGATGGTGAGACCGATACCGTCGACCCGACGATCCGCGAGAAAATGTGGACCGGCGGCGGTTATGATGGTGAGAAAAAGCAGACGGGTGGCGGTCATTCGGATGCGTCGCATATGGCACCCGACGACGGCTTCGTCGGCGGGACCGGGCATGGCGGGTTGATCGATCCCGCCGCCGCAACCGCCGGGGCGCCGCAGCGCGAGCCGCGGCCACGCCGCGAATCGGGCCACCCGATCAGCCACGCCTTCACCCGCGCGATCCCGACGTCGCAATGCATGTCGTGCCACATGCACCAGCCGAACATCTTCCTGAACTCCTACCTCGGTTACACGATGTGGGATTATGAATCGGACGCGCCGCAGATGTGGCCGGGCCCCGACAATAGCGCGCCGCGCCCGCCGGGGATGAGCGACGAGGAGTATCAGAAGACATATAAGCAGCAGCGCTATCCGACCGCCGCCGAGGTCCATCAGGTGCTCGAACGCAATCCCGAGGGCGCGGCGACGCGCGGGCTGTGGGCCGATGTCGAATTTCTGCGCGACGTCTATGACGTCAACGACAGCAACAAGGACACCCAGTTCGCCGACTATCACGGTCACGGCTGGAATTTCCGCGGCATCTTCAAGCGCGACCGCGAAGGCAATCTGCTGACCGCCGACGGCAATATGGCGACCTATGGCACCGACGCCGCGAACATCATCGATCCAAAGGACCCCGAGAAATGGCGCAAAAGCTGCAGCCACTATACCGATCCCAAGGAACGCGACCTCTGCCTGACGAGCGCCGATCCGGGGCGCCCGGGGGTCGAGGGCAAGTTCGTGCCGCCGGGCATCAATCCCGGCAAGGCGGTCCATATGATGGACATCCACGCCGAAAAGGGCATGCAATGCGCCGATTGCCACTTCGCGCAGGACAGCCACGGCAACGGCTATATCCAGGGCGAGGTCGCGAACGCGGTCGAGATCAGTTGCAAGGATTGCCACGGCACCGCCGATGCCTTCCCGAACCTGCTCACGTCGAACGTCGCGGCGCGACCGCAGGGCAATAATCTGGCGCTGCTCCGCAATCCCGACGGGCGGCGCCGCTTCGAATTCCAATATAATGACGATGCCGAAGTGATCGGGCTGATCCAGCGGTCGATCGTCGACCCCAAGCTCGAATGGCAGGTCAGTTTGGTCAAGCAGGCGGTGACGCCGGGGCCGCATTTCAACGCCAAGGCGGCGCGCGCCAAGCTGATGGCGCGGGCGGGCGCCGAGGACGGCAAGTATGAATGGGGTCCGGGGGTCGCCAAGGAAGATCGCGCGCACGGCGACGACAAGATGACCTGCTTCACCTGTCACCTCAGCTGGACGACGAGTTGCGGCGGTTGCCATTTGCCGATCGAGGCGAATTGGAAGACCAAGATGCACCATTTCGAGGGTGAGGAGACGCGCAACTTCGCGACCTACAACCCGCAGGTGGCGCGCGACGAGATGTTCCAGCTCGGTCGGCACCAGCTGACCAAGCCCGGCGAACCGGGTCCGAATGGCGAAGTGCGTGGCATCATCACCCCGGTGCGCTCGACCTCGGCGCTGGTGCTGTCTTCGACGAACATCAATCGCGAGCGCATCTATGTGCAACAGCCGCCGATATCGTCGGCGGGCTATTCAAGCCAGGCCTTCGCGCCGCATTTCCCGCACACGGTGCGCCGCTCCGAAACCAAGCAGTGTAGCGACTGCCATTTGTCGGCGGCCGACGACAATAATGCGATCATGGCGCAGCTCAATTTGCTCGGTACCAACTTCGTCAACTTCGTCGGGCTTAACGTCTGGTCGGGTCAGGAAAACAGTTTCCAAGCGACGCGCGTCACCGAATGGGACGAGCCGCAGGCGGTGATCGGCAGTTATCTCCAGAAATATGCCTATCCCGATTATTGGAAACTGCACGTCGAACAGAATGGCCGCGAGCTCAAAAATTGGGTGCGCGGCAAGATCTTCGACAAAAAGGGATCGGGCGAAACCCAGGCGCTCGAGGAATTTGCCAACATCGTTCAAGGCACGAGCGGGCGGGTGAACTGTCTGCAACAGCGCGGCGAATATATGTTCGTGGCGGAAGGCAAGGGCGGTTTCCGCGTCTATGACGTCGCGTCGATCGGCAACAAGGGCTTCTCCGAACGCATCATCCGCGCGCCCTTCTCGCCGCTCGGCCACGACACGCATGTGAAGACGAAGAACGCGACCTGCATGGCGCTCGCGACGACCCAGCCGATCAGCGTGTCGCGCAACGAGACTATCGTGAAGAATTTCCCCGAAAACCACGAACAGGTGATGCACGACATCTACCGCTACGCCGTCATCACCGACAGCGTCGAGGGGCTGGTTCTGGTGGACGTCGACACATTGGCCGACGCCGAGTTCCGCAACAACAAGCTGACGCGCGCGCTGACCTGGAATGAGGGCAATATACTTGCGGGCGCGCGGCATGTGACGCTCGCGGGCAGCATGGCCTATATCACCACCGACGCCGGGCTGGTCGTGCTCGACCTGACGACACCGCTCCAGCCCAAGGTCACCGCGCAACTGCCGCTGACCGATGCGCGCGCCAGCGCAGTGCAGTTCCGCTACCTTTGGGTCAGTGATGCCGAGGGCGTGAAGCTGTTCGACGTCACCAATCTCGCGCAGCCGGTCGCGGTGCCGGCGGGGACCGTGCGGCTGGCCAATGCGCGCAAAATCTATCTGGCGCGGACCTATATGTATGTCGCGGCGAAAACCGACGGGCTTGTCATCGTCGATGTCACGCGTCCCGCGGCGCCGATCGTCTGGCCGGGGCTGACCTTTGGCGGCGCGCTCAATGATGCCGAGGATGTGATCGTCGCATCGACCAATGCATCGCTCTTTGGCTATGTCGCCGACGGGCGGAACGGCATCAAGGTGCTGCAGCTGACGAGCCCTGACAATCCGGGCCTCTATGGCTTCTCGCCCAAACCGACCCCCGAACTGATCGCCTGGGCGAAAACGCCGTCACCCGCGCTGGCGCTGTCGAAGGGGCTCGACCGTGATCGTGCGGTCGACGAGACCGGCGGGCAGATGGCAGTCTTTGGACGTGTCGGATCGCGGCCGTTCACGCGGCCCGAGATGGAGAAGCTGTTCCTGAACAGCAAAGGCATGGTCTATAAGGTGAGTGACGAGGTTGACCAGAATGCGTGGCGGCCGCCGCTTCTCTACGCAAACTGATGGGGAATGACGGCTAATGATCGGTTGCCGACGGCAGCTCTCCACCCCAAAGCCGTCATCCGCCTCTAAAAAAGTGCTTTCCTACATTATTCCGCTGTGTCAGCCTTCATCTCAGCTCTTTCAAATTGCAGGTAAAAATGGTCGCTGCCGGGATGCCGGATTTGGCCAGGGTCCGGATGTCATCTGTCGGTCGAGCGCGACAAATGGGGCACTGCAATAGGCTGACCTTTCCTGACCTTTGGCATGGTGGCCCGGCGCGTGCGCCGACCGGATCGCGGCCCCGGCTCAGAATAACCGAAAACGACAATGGCCGCTCCCCACCCCAAAGCTGACATCTGTCCGCCTAAAGCCGCTCGGCCTGAACCACCGTGTCCGACGCGCGCAGCGCCGACAATATGCGCATCAGATGCTGGACGTCGCGCACCTCGACGACGACGTCATAGGTGTGGAACCCTCCCTCGCGGTTCGACAGGCGCAAATTGGTGATGTTCGCCATATTGGCGGCGAGGATGCCCGACATTTCGGCGAGCGTGCCGGGTTCGTTCAGGATAACAATGCACAGCCGCGCATTGCCGCCCTCGCTGTCCTCCTGCCAGCGCAGGTCGATCCAGTCGGCGTCGATCCCGTCGGCGAGCTTGGGGCAGTCGATGACATGCACCTCGATCCCCTCGCCGGGACGCGACAGGCCGACGATCCGGTCGCCCGGAACGGGGTGGCAGCAGTCGGCAAGCTGATAGGCGACACCCGGCGTCAGCCCGGCGATCGACACCGCCGCGCCCTGCACCAGCTTGCCCGGCTTGGTCTTCATCTCGGCCGTGATGCCGGGGACGAGCGCTTCGAGCACCGCATTGTCGGTGAGCCGCTGCTTGGCGATCGCGACATAGAGGGCGCTGTCGTCGTCGAGCTTCAGCCGTTCGCGCGCCGCGATGCGTGCCTTGTCACCGACCTTGTTCGGCAGGCGCGCGACGATCTCGTCATACATCTTGCGGCCCAATGCCGACAGTTCGACTTTTTCCTTCGACCGCACATGGCGGCGGATCGCCGCACGCGCCTTGCCAGTGACCGCAAAGCCCAGCCAGGCTGGCTGCGGCGTCTGTTTGTCCGACGACAATATCTCGACGGTATCGCCGTTCGAAAGCTGGGTGCGCAGCGGCACCAGCCGCCCGTTGACCTTGGCGCCGACGGTGCGGTCGCCGAGCCCCGTGTGGACGGCATAGGCGAAATCAACCGGGGTCGCGCCCTTGGGCAACTGGTGCAGGCTGCCCTTCGGCGTGAAGGCGAAGATGCGGTCCTGATACATCGCGATGCGCGTGTTTTCGAGGAATTCTTCGGGATCGTGCGTCTGCTCCAGAATTTCAATGAGGTCGCGGATCCACCCCGCCTGTCCGTCGGGGGCGGAGCCGCCCTGTTTATACGCCCAATGCGCAGCGAAGCCGAATTCGGACTGCTGGTGCATGCCGAGGCTGCGGATCTGGATTTCGATCCGCATATTCTGCTGGTGCATGATCGTGGTGTGCAGCGACTTGTAGCCGTTGCGTTTCGGTGTCGAGATATAGTCCTTGAACCGGCCCGGAACCATTTTCCACTTGCTGTGGATCAGGCCAAGCGCGGCATAGCAATCGGCATCGGTCGGGGTGATGATGCGAAAGGCGATGATATCGGTCACCTGTTCGAAGCTGACGTGGCGCTCCTGCATCTTGCGCCAGATCGAATAGGGGTGCTTCTCGCGTCCCGAAACATCGGCCTCGATTCCGTTCCTGGCGAGCAATTCCTTGAATTCGCGGCTGATCCCCGCGACCTTGTCCTTGCCGCCGGCGGTCAGCTTGGCGAGACGGCCGGTGATCGTCGCATAGGCCTCGGGCTCGAGCTCGCTGAACGCAAGCAACTGCATCTCGCGCATATATTCGTACATGCCGATCCGCTCCGCCAGCGGGGCATAGATATCCATCGTCTCCTTGGCGATGCGGCGGCGCTTTTCGGGATTCTGGATAAAATGCAGCGTCCGCATATTGTGCAGCCGGTCGGCGAGCTTGACGAGCAGCACGCGGATGTCGTCAGACATGGCGAGGAGGAATTTGCGCAGATTCTCGGCCGCGCGTTCGTTTTCGGTTTGCGCCTCGATCTTCGACAGCTTGGTGACGCCGTCGACGAGCCGGCCGACGTCGGCCCCGAACAGGCGTTCGATCTCCTCGGGCGTCGTCAGCGTGTCCTCCAGCGTGTCGTGGAGCAGCGCGGTGACGATCGTCTCGGCGTCGAGGTGGAGGTCGGTCAAAATCCCGGCAACCTCGACCGGATGGCTGAAATAGGGGTCGCCGGACGCGCGTTTTTGGCTGCCGTGCTTCTGCACCGTGAACACATAAGCGCGGTTCAGCAGCGCCTCGTCGACGTCGGGATCATAAGCGCGCACGCGCTCGACAAGTTCATATTGCCTCAGCATCGCGACCAATGTCGTTCATGTACGCCCAATTGCAATGCGAAATTTGCTTGCGCGGAACCGCCGACGTTCGGCAACTTTGATAAAGCGGGTTGGAAGCATCGTTCGCTGCGGGCAGCGCGGCGAGAAACCGCCGCACGTCACCTGCGAGGCAGGAGGATGTGCAGCAGTCTTCGACAGATGGGAATGCGGGGTTATTTGGCCGCGTTGCAGCGTGCGAGGTCGTCGGCCTCCAGCGCCTTGCCGCCTGCGGTAAAGCTCGTCACGGGACCGGCTTTTTTGACCAGCGCCGCGCACATGATCAGCGGCCGGCTGGTCCCTTGACCAGCGATACAGCCGGCATCGGTGCAGGCCCAGACGACATCGCGCGCGACGAAACGCGTCTGGGCGGCGGGGCTTGCCAGCTCGGCACGATAATAGGTGTCGCCCGCGGCGGTCGCGGCCGTCGATGCGAATGCGAGACCGCCGATCAGCGCCGCGCCTGCCAGCGCCAACGAAGGGGTGGGGAGAGAAAGCTTGAAAATGGGCATTGGAACCTCCTGTTTTTGCGCAACCAAAAGGTTGCGAAACGCTACCTAGACTTTGAGTTGCGAAATGCAACGGAGACCCTATATTTTTTTGGCGCATAGGCCGATTTTACGTTAGGGCTTGGGTTATGGGAAAATTACGCGAACTGCTGAACGACATGGATGGGGGCAATTGCGCCCTGCCGCTGGCGCTGGAAGCGATGGGCGAGCGATGGTCGTTCATGATCCTTCGCGCCGCTTTCAACGGCGTCCATCATTTCGAGGAATTCCAGCAGGAACTGAACATCGCGCGCAATATCTTGTCGAACCGCCTGTCGCGGCTGGTCGATCATGGCATCATGGCGCGCGAAGTGATGGCCGAGGATCGTCGCAAGGTCCGGTATCAGCTCACCGAAAAGGGCATCGAGCTGCTGCCCGCGATGATCGCGCTGCGCCAGTGGGGCGAGAAATGGGGCGCCGGCGTGCCCTCGACCCCTGTCCTCGTCGATGCGCGCGACGAACAGCCGATCGGACCCGTCACGCTCACCGCGCACGACGGCCGGGTAATCGGGTACAAGGAATTGCTGTGGAAGCATCGCGCGGAACTGCAGCCGCTTGGTCAGGCGCGCGTGCGCAGTGACGGCGGACTGGCGTCGGTAGCCGCCGAATGAACGGCCGCCCCGGTTTCCGACATCGCCCCCGCGGCGACTGACCATCCCGATCGTACAGACGCCCATGCCGCTTTTCCGACTGTCCTCGCCGGGGCCCTTTTTCGACAATAAGGTCCGGGCTTTCTGGAACCTGCAGATATTGGGCTGGGCAGCATGGCTCGGTCTGCGCGGGGTGTCAGGGCTTGCCAATGGCCAGGCCTTCACCTTTCTGATTCCCCAGACGATTTCGGCGATCACAGGCTTTTCGCTGACGCTCATCCTGTCGGCTTGCTACCGCGCACTGATCAGCCGGCGCCCGTTGTTGATGTGGGGCGTCAGTTTCGGGCTCGCGGGGATCGCGACCGCGCTGTGGGCCTTCATCGATGCATGGGTCGCGCAGATCCAGAATCCGGCGAGTGAAGCGGGCTTTACCAGCCTGCTGCTCGGCGCGATGTATATCGACGCGACCTCGCTCGCGGCCTGGTCGGCGCTTTACTTCGCGATCAACTATTTTCTCCAGCTCGAGGAACAGAATGATCGGGTCATCCGGCTCGAGGCGCAAGCGGCGTCGGCGCAGCTCGCGATGCTGCGCTACCAGCTCAATCCGCATTTCCTGTTCAACACGCTGAACAGCATTTCGACGCTCGTGCTGCTCAAACAGTCGGAGCCCGCCAATGCGATGCTGTCGCGCCTCTCGGCGTTCCTGCGCTACACGCTCGCGAACGAACCGACGGCGCAGGTGACGCTGGCGCAGGAGATCGAGACGCTGAAGCTTTACCTCGAAATCGAGAAAATGCGTTTCGAGGAACGGTTGCGCCCGCATTTCGCGATCGACCCGGTGGTCGCGCGCGCGCGGCTGCCGTCACTCCTGCTCCAGCCGCTTGTCGAAAATGCCATTAAATATGCTGTGACGCCGCAGGAAGATGGCGCCGATATTACGATTTCCGCACAGTTGGCCGGTCAAAATGTTCGGATTACCGTGTCCGACACCGGCGCGGGATTGTCAGCCGACCGCACCGACCCCACCACGGGCGTTGCAACGGAATCGACTGGCGTGGGTTTAGCCAACATCAGGGACCGATTGGCGCAGGCTTTTGGCGACCAGCATCGGTTCGACGTCCAGGTGGGCGCTGAGGGCGGCTTCACGGTGGTAATCGAGTTTCCGTTCCAGCCCGATGGGCAAATGACGATTGGAACCGAGAGAACATGACGATCAGAACCATCCTGGTGGATGACGAAAAACTGGCCACCCAAGGCCTGCAACTGCGGCTCGAACCGCATGCGGACGTCGAAATCGTCGACACTGCGCAAAACGGCCGCGAAGCGATCAGAAAGATCAAGACCCACAAGCCCGACCTGGTTTTCCTCGACATCCAGATGCCGGGTTTCGACGGCTTTTCAGTGATTCAGGGATTGATGGAGGTCGAACCGCCGCTGGTGGTGTTCGTCACGGCTTATTCCGATCACGCCATCCGCGCGTTCGAGGCGCAGGCGGTCGATTATCTCGTTAAGCCGGTCGAGCCCGAACGGCTCGCCGACGCTCTCGACCGCGTCCGCCAGCGCCTGACCGAAAAGCGCGGCGCGGCCGAAGTCGAGCGGCTGAAGACCGTGCTTGCCGAAGTCGCGCCCGAAGCGGTCGAGGATTATGACGCCGAAGTCGCCCCCGATACGCACGCCGCCGATCGCTATGAAAAGATGATCAACATCAAGGATCGCGGCCAGATCTTTCGCGTCGATGTCGACAGCATCGAACGTATCGACGCCGCGGGCGACTATATGTGCATATACACCGCCGACAACAGCCTGATCCTGCGCGAGACGATGAAGGATCTAGAAAAGCGGCTCGACCCGCGCAATTTCCAGCGCGTGCATCGCTCAACGATCGTGAACCTCAGCCAAGTGAAGCAGGTCAAGCCGCATACCAACGGCGAATGTTTCCTCGTATTGGGATCAGGCGCGCAGGTGAAGGTCAGCCGCAGCTATCGCGACGTCGTCGCGCGCTTCGTGCATTGATTTTCGCTGCCTGACGGCAGCTGCGGCACCGGCCCGCTCCCCACCCGGCCTCCCTAGTTTACCATCGTTAGGGAGGCCTGGTTGGGACAGGGCCGGTGCCGCTTCGTTCCCGCGATGCGGGAACAGACAACTAAAGCTGGTGCCCCGTCCGGTCGCGTTTCGTCGCAAGATATTGTTCGTTATATTTGTTGGTCGGCAGCGCGAGGGGGATTCGCTCGACGACCTCGACCCCCTCTTTCTGCAGCCGCGCGACCTTTTCCGGATTGTTCGTCATCAGCCGGATGCGCGGAATGTTCAGCAGTTCGAGCATCCGCCCGGCAATCGCGAAATCGCGCGCCTCGACAGGAAAGCCGAGCCGTAGATTGGCATCGACTGTGTCATAGCCCTGATCCTGCAGCGCATAGGCGCGCAGTTTGTTGACGAGGCCGATGCCGCGCCCTTCCTGCCGCAGATATAGCAGCACGCCCCACGGCGCGTCGCCCATCGCATGCAGCGCGGCGTGAAGCTGCGGTCCGCAATCGCATTTGAGGCTACCGAGCACATCGCCGGTCAGACATTCGCTGTGCAGACGGACGACGGGTGGACCCGCGTCGCGTTTGCCGATGATCAGCGCGACATGGTCCGACGCTTCTTCGGGCGAACGGAAGGCAATGATTTCCGCGCTTTCGCTCGCTTCGACGGGAAGCCGCGCGCGCGCTGCGACCTCAAGCCGCGTCGGGTCGAGCAGCGCGGCGACATCGTCGACGCTGCATATGGTCTCGGCCTCTCCCGCAGCTTCGCGCACGAAAAAGGCGGGGAGCAGCCCGGCATGGCGCGCCATCGTCATCGCGGCCGTTGCCGCCGCTTCGCCGCCGGTCGCCACGGTGCGAAACGGTCCCTTGAGGGGGTTCGCAAGGTCAAGCGCGGGATCGGCGATGGCGAGGGCGGCCGTTACGATATCGGCTGCATTTGCCAGCCGGACGGGACCCGGCGTTGCGGCAACGCGCTGATTGGTCAGCTTGAGCGTGACCGCGCGTTCGCCCGAGAGCAGCACATCATGGTTGCCAAATTCGGCAAGCGTGGCATCGCGTGCGCTTTCGACAGCGAGCAGGTCGAGCGACCCGTCGGCGCTTTCGATGCGGAAAGGCCAACCGCGCCGCAGCGCGTCGATCGCACGCGCCGCGCGCCGGGCGCCCCGATGGTCGGCGACCTCGTTCAAAAATCGAACTCGGTGATGAGCGGGATGTGATCCGACGGTCGTTCCCAGCTCCGCGCCGGCTGGACGATCCGGTGCGACACCGCCTTGGGCATCAGGTCGGGGGTTACCCACATATGGTCGAGCCGGCGGCCGCGGTTCGATGCTTCCCAGTCCTTCGCGCGGTAGCTCCACCAGGTGTAGAGCCGCTCCGGCGCGGGGATGAAGTGGCGTCCGAGGTCAACCCAGTTCGATGCGGCTTGCAGCCGGGCAAGGGTCTCGACCTCGACCGGCGTGTGGCTGACGACGTCGAGCAGCGCCTTGTGGTTCCACACATCACTTTCGAGTGGTGCGACGTTGAAATCGCCCGTGAGGACCGTCGGCGTTCCGTTCAGTGCGCCCGACCATAAGGTCATGCGCTCGAAGAAATCGAGCTTCTGTCCGAACTTGGGGTTCAATTCGCGGTCAGGAATGTCGCCGCCAGCCGGAATATAGACATTGTCGAGACGGACGCCCGAGGGCAGCGTCACGCCGACATGGCGCGCCTCGCCATTCGCCTGCCAGTCATATTTGCGCACATCGGTCAGCGGCACCTTGCTGACGATGGCAACGCCGTGGTGCATGCGCTGGCCGTGGGTGACGATATGGTCATAACCCAGCCGCTTGAACATCTCGGGCGGGAACTGCATGCATTCGACCTTCGTCTCCTGCAGGCAGAGAATGTCGGGGGCCTCTTCGCGCAGGAATTTCTCGACGATGCCGATGCGGGCGCGAACGCTGTTGATGTTCCACGAAGCGATACTGGTACGAGTCATGCGGTGGCTCTATCGGCGCACGGCGCCGTTCGCAATGCGATTGCGGGCTGGTGCCGCCTGCCGCGCCAGCGGAAGAAAACTACGCCGGACAAATTTAAACCCCCGTTCCAGGGGCGGTGGAACGGGGGTTCAAGGTCAGCGTTCGTCACGCTCTTGAATGAAGGTGCCTGGCAGTCCCGGTGGGGCAACAGGGGGAAACCCAAATCCGGGAGCCGTGTTGGCGCCTTCGAGAGATGAAATAGACGCTCTTCCCTGTCGCCAAGCTGAACGAAATCGGCGGCCAAGGGCCGATTTTGCAGTTCGTCGATGCGTGATGTCGGTTGGTCTGGAAAATGGCGCCGAATCTATTCGAAGATTCAGCGCCATATATTTTAACTCCAGTGAAGGTCGCAGGCGTTAGCCCGCGCGCCCACGCTTTTTCGGCCGCGGGTCGGTCCATTTGAACGCCGAATCGGCGACCGTGACGTTGAATTTCTGGTTGGTCAGGTCGATCCGCGTCCGGTTGTTTTGCGAATCGAGCGCGACCCAGCCGCGCAATCGCAGCCCGCCCGGCGCCGACCCGTCACGGACGAACACCATGGTGATCGTGCCATATTCGGGGCGCTTGGGATCCTTGACCTCGACGCTCAGCACGTCATTGCTGCCGGTCGGCAGGACCTTGGCATATTTGGTCAGGTCACGGTCGGGGTCGAGCAGCGCGCCGAGCGGCGAATTCTTAACCGGCCAACGCTGGACCTGCCGCACCTCATAGTCGATCATCGTCAGCGAGCTGCCGTCGCCGACGATCAGCAGCGGGACGTCCTTTTGATACTGGAACCGGATCTTGCCCGGACGTTTCAGCGTCAGCTTGCCGCTGAGCCGCTGGCCGTTGCGGTCGGTCTGGACGAAGTCGGCGATCATCGAACTCGTCGACCTGAGGTGCGCCTGCACCGACGCCAGCGTGCTGGACGACTGGGCGATCGCCGGGGCGCCGATGGCAAGGCTTGCCGCCGCGACGGGGACAAGCGTCCAGGCGGCTAGGCGGGTCATGTTGGTCTTCAAGATCATCGAACTCTCATCTTTGAAATAGGTGACTGGTCCATTGCAGCCGGGCATTGAACCCGCGCTGAACCCTTCGTTAGACGCTGTTCAAGTCGCCGCGCCGGCAAAGGTTCCTTACCTTTGCTGGCCATATTGGTCGGTCAGCACGTCGCGGCGGCCGACATGATTCGGCGGGCTCACCAGCCCTTCCTCCTCCATCCGCTCGATCAGGCGCGCGGCGCTGTTGTATCCGATCCGCAATTGACGTTGCAGCCAGCTCGTCGATGCCTTCTGGCTTTCGACGACGATCTGGCATGCTTTGGCATACATACGGTCTTCGGCGCTGTCGCCGCCCGCGGGGGCGCCCTCCATCGCGAAGCCGCCGTCCTCGGGGTCCTCGGTGACGCTTTCGATATAGTCGGGGCGGCCTTGGCCCTTCCAGTGGTCGGCAACCGCGCGGACCTCGTCGTCCGAAACGAACGGCCCGTGGATGCGCGTGATCTGCTTGCCGCCGGGGACATAGAGCATGTCGCCCTTACCCAGCAATTGTTCGGCGCCGGCTTCGCCCAGGATCGTGCGGCTGTCGATCTTCGACGTCACGTTGAAGCTGATGCGCGTCGGCAGGTTCGCCTTGATCACGCCGGTGATGACGTCGACCGATGGGCGCTGCGTCGCGAGGATCAGGTGGATGCCCGCGGCGCGCGCCTTTTGCGCGAGGCGCTGGATGAGGAATTCGACTTCCTTGCCCGCGGTCATCATCAGGTCGGCAAGCTCGTCGACGATGACGACGATCTGCGGCAACGGCGCATAATCAAGCGCCTCTTCCTCATAGACCGGCTGGCCGGTATCGGGATCATATCCGGTCTGCACGCGGCGGCCGAGCGACTTGCCCTTGGCGAGCGCGCCGCGCACCTTGTCGTTGTAGCTCGCAAGGTTGCGTACCGACAGCGACGACATCATCCGGTAACGGTCCTCCATCTGCTCGACCGCCCATTTGAGCGCGCGGATCGCTTTCTTGGGCTCGGTCACGACGGGGGCGAGCAAATGCGGGATGTCGTCATAGACGCTGAGTTCCAGCATCTTGGGATCGATCATGATCATCTTCACTTGGTCGGGACCGAGGCGATAGAGCAAAGACAGGATCATCGCGTTCAGCCCGACCGACTTGCCCGAACCCGTCGTGCCCGCGATCAGCAGGTGCGGCATCGGCGCCAGATCGGCGATCATCGGGTCGCCGCTGATATTCTTGCCAAGAATGATCGGCAGCGCGCCGGTCTGGTCCTGGAACAGGGCGCTGCCGATGATTTCGTGCAGCACGACCGATTCGCGGTTCGCGTTGGGCAGTTCGATGCCGATCACGGTGCGGCCGGGGATCGGCGCGATGCGCGCCGACAGCGCCGACATGTTGCGCGCGATATCGTCGGCGAGGTTCGACACGCGGCTCGCCTTGGTGCCCGGCGCGGGTTCCAGCTCGTACATGGTGACGACGGGGCCGGGGCGTACTGCGGTGACGACGCCTTTGACCTGGAAATCCTCGAGCACCGATTCGAGCAGGCGCGCATTGCGTTCGAGCCCCGCCTTGTCGATCTGTCCAGTCGGTCCTGGTGGCGGAGGTGCGAGCAGGTCGATAGACGGCAGCTGGTAATTGGTGAACAGCTCGGTTTGCGGTTTCGCTTTGGGTTTCGAGGGCGCCGTGCGCTGGGCCGGGTCGGCGATTTCGGGCGGCGCGCGGTCGCTCGGTTCGGCGAGCGCACGCGGTTTCACGACACGCTCCATCAGGTTCGGGGCTTTCACGTCGTCGCTTTGCACGCGCGTCGTCTCGATCGCGCGGCTGCTGCCCTCGACAGCGGGCAGCCTGAAGCGTGACGCCCAGCCCTTTTCGAGTCGCAGCGCGCGCCACGCGAGCCACAATCCAAGTCCGACGACCAGCAATATGGTCGCAAAACGGATCAGTGCGGCGGCGGGCTCGCCTGCCTGGGCGAACAGGGGAGTGATCGCGCCGCCGATCAGCAGAGCGATGATCCCGCCCCAGCCCGCAGGCATCGGGGCGCTGGTCGCGGGCGACCAGAGTTCGGCGCCGAGCCCGACGAGCAGGATGCCGATGAAACTGTAGGCCAGCTGGCGCGGCCACCAGGGCTGCGCCTCGCCCGCCCACAGCCGCCACGCCATAATCCCGAGCAGCGGCAACAGCAGCGCAACGCCGACGCCGCCGATCGACAGGCCAAGGTCGGCGAACCAGGCGCCGGCGCTTCCCATCCAGTTGGCCGCCGTGCCATGCGCGGCGGTGTTCAGCGCGGCGTCGGTGCTGTCGTAGGTGACGAGCGCGAGAGCCAGGAACAACGTGAAAAGCCCAAGCGCCACCGCCGCGGCGATCACCAGCGATCGCGCGATGCTTTGGCGGAAAACCGTGCGCCAATCGGCCTTTACGGGTGCGGCCTTGCGGCTAGCCATGCTCTTGTCCGGTCCCTGTCAGTTAACCACGGCGATATGCGCATGGGGCGGACTCGTCGTCAAGCGCGGCCCCGTCCCTGGCCAGAGCCTTTCCAACCGTCCTGCCGCGCGCTAGAGCGAAGCCATGAGTGAAACGCTGCGCAGCGATGTCCTGATTTCGGGTGGCGGCCTTGTCGGCCAGGCGCTCGCCCTCGCTCTTGCCCATCACGGCCTGTCGGTCCAGATCGTCGATCCCGCCGACCCGGTGCCGAGGATCGCGCCCGGCTTCGACGGCCGCGCTTCGGCGATCGCGAGCGCGACGTGGCAGATGTTCGAAGTGCTGGGAATTGCGAGTCGCCTTGCCGGTCACGGCTGCCCGATCCGCGCCATTCAGGTGGGCGACGGCGCGCCCGACAGCGGCCGCGGCGGAGACCTCGATTTCGTCACCGCTGACGGCGATCCGCCGCTTGGCACGATGATCGAAAACCGCCAGCTTCGCCTCGCGCTCGCCGCCGCGCTGGCCGATGCGCCGCTGGTGCGGCTGCTGATGCCGACGGACGTCGTGTCGCGCGAGATCGACGCGCACGGGGTTACGCTGACGCTCGCCGACGGGACAAGGCTTGCGGCGCCGCTGCTGGTCGTTGCCGAAGGACGCCGTTCGCCCACGCGCGATGCCGCGGGGTTCAGCATCGCCAACTGGTCCTATCATCATCACGCGATGATCGGCGCGGTTGCGCATGAAAAGCCGCATCGCCATGTTGCGCATGAGATCTTCTACCCTTCGGGGCCCTTCGCTTTGCTGCCGCTCGTCGATGACGAACAGGGACGGCACCGTTCGGCCTTTGTCTGGACCGTGTCCGAAAAGGACGGGCCGGGCTTCGCCAAGCTCGGCGAGCGGGGCTTCGTTGCCGAACTGCAAAAGCGCGCCGGCGGCGTGCTCGGCGCGATGGAGCTTGTCGCGCCGCGCATGACCTATCCGCTCGGCTTTCATCACAGCGCCTCGATCGTGGCGACACGCATCGCGCTCGTCGGCGATGCCGCGCACGGCATCCATCCGATCGCGGGGCAGGGGTTGAACCTTGGCCTGCGCGATGTCGCCGCGCTGACCGAAGTGCTCGTCGAGGGCGCCCGCCTTGGGCTCGACCTTGGTGATGCGGCGCTGCTTGCGCGCTACCAGCGCTGGCGCGGGCTCGACAATATGATGGTCAGTCTCGCCACCGACGGACTGACGCGGTTGTTCGGCATTCCAGGCCGCACCGCCGCCGCGGTCCGGCGCACCGGGCTGGGCGCGGTGCAGCGGATGCCGATGCTCAAGCGCTTCTTCATGGACGAGGCGCGCGGCGAGGCGGGTGACCTGCCGCGGTTGCTCGCGGGAGCCGAAATCTAGGTATTACTACCTAGGGCGCGGGCAGCGCGGCGCTAAGCACGACAACCTATCCCTGACCGCGCGGCAATTATGCCGCGACAAGATGGGGGACAGGGCCATGTCGGCAAAAAGCGATGCACTCGAAGTGGCGGTGACCGATTATATCCAGGCACGGACTGCGCTCGAAGCCGCGCCGGGCGCGCGAACGCGCGCTCTCGCCGATCGGGCATTTGCGAGCCTCGCCGCGCAGGTCGCGCCGCGCATCCGCTATTTCACCCGCACCTATGGCTTGGCCGATGTCGCCGAAGACGCGGCGCAAGCGTGCGCAATTGCCCTGTATCGCGCCGCCGAACGCTATGATCCGGCGCGAGCGCGGTTCAGCACCTATGTGAACTGGCAATTCCGCGCCGAACTACAGGCGCTGCGTCACCGGCTCCATGGCGACCAGCGCTGCGCGGGGCGGCGCGACGTCGCCGCGATGCTGTCGCTCGACGCGCTGGAAGCCGATGGCGGCGGCGACTGGCTCGTCGATCCCGCTGCGGAGCCGGCGACGGAGCAGGGGGCAGCGGACAGCCTCGCCATCCTCGTGGCCGACCGGCTGGTGAGCGATTGGGCGGAGCGGCGGCGGACCGGGCTGTCGCGCGGTTTTCGCGCCAACAGCGAGCGGATCGAAGCGCGCGTCGCGGCCGAGCAGGCGCTTGTCCGCGATCAGCTGAAGGTTACCGACGCCGTCGAGCGTCTGCGCGAGAGCGACCGCCATATCGTACGCCGCGCGCTCGCCGACATGGTTCGCCATGCCGCCGTATGAAAGTTGAATTGACGATTCCTATTGCAGCGTGACGCGCCCGTCGTCGCCGTCGAAACGACCGAAGAACTGCATGAGCTGGACGACCAGCTCGGCGCGCGCGTCGATCGGGCTCGCCTCGAGCAACGCCTGTTTCGCGGCGGCATCGAACGGGGCGACCTGCGCAATGCCGTTGACCAGCGTCGCATCGTCGAGCTGGCCGACCGAATCCCAATCGACGACATAGCCCTGCCGGGCCGCAAAGCGTTTCGCCTCGCGCTCGAGGCTGGCGCGCTCGATGCTGGCGAGGACCGCATCATCCTCGGCTTCCAGCTCGATCTCGGCCTCGACCTGGCGAAACGGCGTCGTGACGTCGAGCTCGCGGCGGACGCGAAAGCGCGCGACGCCTTCGAGCACGAGGTTGAAGCGGCCCTCGTCGAGCGCTTCGACGTCAACGATGCGCCCAACGCAGCCGACGTCATAGAGCGCAGGCGGCTCGCGATCCTCTTCGCCGGGCAGCACGCGCGGCTGGATCATCCCGATTTGCCGATCGCGCGCGAGCACCTCCTGGACCATCGCCGAATAGCGCGGCTCGAAGATATGCAGCGGCAGGTGCAGCCCCGGAAACAACACCGCGCCGGTGAGCGGAAAGATCGCGATCCGCTGGATGGTCAGAGGCGCGTCGGCGTTCATCAACCGAACAGGATCAGCGACAGGCGGCGGCGCTGCGCCGCGACCCATGCATCCTCAAGCCCGACGGCTTCGAACAGCGACAACAGTTTGGCGCGCGCGGCGTCGTCATTCCATTCGCGGTCGGCGGCGACGATGTGGAGGAGATTGTCGGCGGCAGCATCGCGCTGGCCCGCCCCGATCTGCGCGCTCGCCAGGTCGAAGCGTGCCTGATGATCGTCGGGGTTTGCGGCGACCGCGGCTTCGAACGCGGCAAGCTCGCCGGCATCGGGCGCGTCGGCGGCGAGGACGAGGGCACTTTTTGCCTGCGCAACCGCAGGGTCGTCGACAATCTCGGCCGGCACCAAATCGAGTGCGGCCTGTGCGCCTTCGATATCGCCCGCGATCACAAGCGCACGAATCAAGCCGCCATGCGCCGCCGCGTTATCGGGCGCCATCTCGAGGATCTGCGCAAAGATGCTCGCAGCGCGCGGCCCGTCGCCCTCGGCGAGGACGGAATCGCCCATTTCGATCAGCGGCGCGATCTCCACCGCGCGGGCGGTCGCCTCGCTCTCGATCGGAAGCTGCGCGAGCAGCTGATCGAGAATCGCCTTCAATTGGCTTTCAGTGCGCGCGTTGGTCAGGTTGGCGACCGGCTGCCCCTGAAAAATCGCATAGACGGTCGGGATGGACTGGACCTGGAACTGGCCGGCGATAAAGCGATTCGCATCGACGTCGACCTTGACCAGCACGACACCCTTGTCGGCATAATCCGCAGCGACCTTTTCGAGCACCGGACCCAGCTGTTTGCACGGTCCGCACCATTCGGCCCAGAAATCGAGGATGACGAGGCTGGTCATCGACGGTTCGACGACATCGCGGCGGAAGGTTTCGACGGCTTCCTTTTCAGTGGGATTCAGACCGAGCGTGGCCACGCAACATGCTCCTGTTTTGATTTCCCGTCGGTTCGGTGACGGAGATAAAGACTCTTTCCCCGCTTATGTGGGAATTTCCGGCGATATGCCAACCCTTCGGAGAAAATGCACAATCAGGGGTTGCCGAGTCAAAAAGCCGGTGCTAATCGCCCGCCTCACCCGCTGGAACCGACCGGTTTCCAGCCGCCAGAGCGGGCGTAGCTCAGGGGTAGAGCACAACCTTGCCAAGGTTGGGGTCGAGGGTTCGAATCCCTTCGCCCGCTCCAGTTTTCCTAACAATTTCAGACACTTACGCCGAATGGCGGCGTAATACGCGTCGTTACGTGGGCTCGATTTTTGCCTCGCGTAATAAGGACGTAATATGATGGGAGCGAGCTGTCGGGTGCCTCTAGGGCAGGATCGGCGACGTTGTTCGCAGAGGTCCGAACATTCTTCCGCCGATCCGACACGCCTCACATGCTCTAATCTTTCTGCTGTTTGGCCTCTTGGCGGGCGTCGCGAAGGATTTCGATGCCGCCCTTGATCGCGATCAGCGCAGTCGCAAATCCAACCAGAAGGTCCGGCCAGTTCGTACCGAGCCACCAGACGAGGACACCCGCGATCAGGATGCCGCCGTTCGAGATGAAGTCGTTGTAGCTGAAGGTTGTCGCGGCTCTGAGGTTGACGTCCGGATCCTGAATGCGCTGCAAGAGCTTCAGACAAGCATAGTTCACCACCGCAGCGACGGCCGACATGATCATCATTGTCGGACCGATCGGTTCGCTGCCTTCGAAATAGCGCCGTCCTACATCGAACAGGACGCCGGCCGCGAAGACCAGCAGCATGACACCCGATGCCGTGGCAGCACGGGTTTTCCATTTCAGGCCGTGGCTGAGCGCAACGAGGCTCAAGGCATAGACCGCGGCGTCGGACAGATTGTCGAGCCCATTGGCGATGAGCGCGCTCGAATCGCCGAGCCCGCCGGTTACGAGGAAGGCGATCGCGATAGCCGAGTTCAGGACGAGAACGATCTGGAGCGTTCGCTTTTCGCGTTCGCTCCCGGATGCTTTTTCATTCATTGCAAGCTCCTCAATCCTCACCATCCCTAAAAGGAGGCGGAACCCGCTTGGGTTCCGCCCCAGTCAGCACTCTCGGTTGCCGCCGACAGGGGGGAATGGCGGCCATCCGGGAGTGTCTCAGCCTTCGGGGCTGGGGACGCTGCTCGGGCGCGCCAGCTCTTCCTCTTCGGCCTTCGCGGTCCGTCGATGGACCAGGAGGTACAGGGCCGGCAGCACGAGCAAAGTCAGGATCGTCGACGAGATGATCCCGCCGATGACGACAGTTGCCAGCGGCCGCTGCACCTCGGACCCAGCCCCGACATTGAGCGCCATCGGTACGAACCCGAGCGACGCCACCAGCGCCGTCATCATCACCGGTCTGAGGCGGGTCAGCGCGCCTTCGCGGATCGCCTCGACGAGCGCTTTTCCGCGTTCGCGCAGATCCTTGATGAAGGATAGCATCACCACGCCGTTCAGCACCGCGACCCCGGACAAAGCGATGAAGCCGACGCCCGCCGAGATCGATAACGGAATGTCGCGCAGCGCCAGCGCCGCGACCCCGCCCGTCAGCGCCAGAGGCACGCCCGAGAAGACGATCGCAGCATCGCGCACCGTGCCGAACAGCATGAACAGCAGCCCGAAGATCAGCAGCAGCACCAGCGGCACGACGATCTGGAGGCGCTCGGTCGCGGACTGAAGCTGCTCGAATGTGCCGCCATATTCGATGTAGTAACCATCGGGCAGCACGACCTCAGCTTCGACCTTTTGCGTGAGCTCGTCGATGAACGAGCCCAGATCGCGCCCACGAACATTCGCCGTGATCACCGCGCGGCGCTTGCCATTTTCGCGGCTGATCTGGTTCGGCCCCGCCGCGAGCGATATCTCCGCCAGCTCCGAAAGCGGCACGAAGCCGCCGGCCGGAAGTGCAACGGGGAGATTGCCGAGCGACGCGAGATCGGTGCGAATGGCCTCGGGAAGCCGGACGATGACGTCGAAGCGGCGGTCACCCTCGAAAAGCTCGCCGGCCTGACGGCCGCCGGTCGCTGTCGAAACCGCATCCTGCACCGTTTCCATGCTGACACCGTAGCGCGCGAGCTTGTCGCGATCGGGCGTGACCGAGAGCATCGGCAGGCCGGTGACCTGTTCGAGCTTCACGTCCTGCGCGCCCGCAATCCCGCCCGCGACTTCCTCGATCGCCTGCCCCGATTCGAGCAATTGATCGAGGTCGTCGCCGAACAACTTGATCGCCACGTCGGCGCGAACGCCGGCGATCAGCTCGTTCATGCGCATCTTCACCGGCTGGGTGAACTCATAATTGTTCCCTGGCACCTCGTTCGCCGCCTTGTTGAGTTCGGCAACGAGCTGGTCGCGCGTCTTTCTCGGATTGGGCCATTCCTTCCGGTCCTTGAGCATGATGAAATTATCGGCGACCGACGGGGGCATCGGATCGGTCGCTACCTCGGGAGTGCCGATCTTCGCGAACACCCGCTCGACTTCGGGGAACTGCCTGATCCTCTTCTCCAGCGCCTCCTGCATCGCGATCGACTGGGTGAGGCTCGTCCCCGGAATGCGCATCGCGTGCATCGCGATATCGCCTTCGTCGAGGTCCGGGATGAACTCGGACCCGAGACTGGTCGCCGCCACGCCGCTCAGCGCGACAAGCGCCAAAGCACCAGCCAGCGCAGCCTTCGGCCAATTGAGGACGCGGTCGAGCATCGGGCGGTAGCCCTTGCCGAGCCCGCGCATCAGCCAATTTTCCTTTTCTTCGACCTTGCCGGTCACGAACAGCGCCACCGCGGCCGGAACCAGGGTGAGCGACAGCAGCAGAGCGGCGGTAAGCGCGAGGACGACGGTGATCGCCATCGGATGGAAGGTTTTGCCCTCGACGCCCTCGAGCGCGAAGATCGGCAGATAGACTGCGGTGATGATAATAATGCCGAAGATGCTCGGCTTGATCACTTCTGCGCTTGCGGAAGCGACTAGGCCGAAGCGCTCGTCGCGGTCGAGCAGGCGTCCGAGCCTGTGCTGAGCCTCGCCGAGCCGGCGGAGGCAGTTCTCGACGATGATGACGGCCCCGTCGACGATGAGGCCGAAGTCGAGCGCCCCGAGGCTCATGAGGTTTGCCGATGTCCGCGTCTGGAGCATGCCCGTCAGCGTCATCAGCATCGCGACCGGAATGACCGCCGCCGTGATCAGCGCGGCCCGGAAATTGCCGAGCAGCAGGAACAGGATCACGATGACGAGCAGCGCGCCCTCGGCGAGATTCTTCTGCACCGTCGAAATCGTCCGCTCGACGAGCGCGGTGCGATCGTAGAGCGGCTTGGCAACGACACCCTTCGGCAACGCACGCGAGGCTTCGACGAGGCGTTCGGCCGAGGCCTGCGCCACCACGCGCGGATTCTCGCCGATCAGCATCGAGACCGTCGCGAGGACGACTTCCTTGCCATTTTCGGTTGCGGCGCCTGTGCGGAGCCCCGAGCCGATCGCGACATCGGCGACGTCGGCGATCCGGATCGGAACCCCGCCGCGGGTGGTGACGATGATCTGCGACAGGTCACGCTCATTATTGGCCTGACCCGGCACGCGGATCAGAATCTGTTCGCCGCTGCGCTCGACATAACCGGCCCCGCGGTTGGCATTATTGGCCTCGAGTGCGGTGACGACATCGTTGAGCGAGAGATTGAGCGAGGCGAGCGAGGCCGGGTTGGGTGTCACATGATATTGGCGGGCATAGCCGCCGATCGTGTTGATCTCGGCGACCCCCGGAATCGTGCGCATCTGCGGCCGGATGACCCAATCGGACATCGTCCGGAGGTCTTCCGCCGTATAAGGCGTGCCGTCGGGTTTTCGCGCGCCCGGTTCGGCCTCGATCGAGAACATGAAGATTTCGCCGAGGCCCGTCGAGATCGGGCCCATTTCGGGCTCCATCCCGGGCGGAAGCTGGCCGCGCGCGGCCTGGAGCCGCTCGTTGACCTGCTGGCGCGCGAAATAGATGTCGGTCCCGTCCTCGAAGACGACAGTGACCTGGCTCAGGCCATAGCGCGAGATCGACCTGGTATAGTTGAGGTTCGGGATGCCCGCGATCGCGGTCTCGATCGGATAGGTGATGCGCTGCTCGGACTCGAGCGGCGAATAGCCTTCCGCCTTGGTGTTGATCTGGACCTGGACGTTGGTGATGTCGGGAACGGCGTCGATGGGCAATTTGGTCGCGCTCCACGCGCCGATCGCGCAGAGGAGCGCGACCACCGCGAGGACGAGCCATCGTTGCCGGATCGAAAAGCCTATGGTTCTGGCTAGCATGTTATCCTGCTCCCCGATCAATGGTCGTGGCCCGCGCCGGACTTTTCGATGTCGGCGCGAACGAGGAAACTGCCCTTGGTGACATAGGCGGTGCCGGGCTTGATGCCCGACAGGACCTCGGTCCATTCGGGCGACGAACGGCCGAGCTTCAGCATCCGGACCTCATAGTCCTGCCCGAAATTGGCATAGACCACCTTGAAGTCGCGGAAGGGCTGGATCGCCTCGGTGCGCACGGCAAGCGGCACGGTGACGGGGTTGACCATCACGCGGCCGCGCAAGGCCATGCCAGGGCGGAGCGTTCCCGAGCGGTTCGGGATGGTCGCGCGGATGAGCGCAGTGCCCGCCTCGACATTGCCGTCGGGCAGGAACTGCCCGAGCGGCGCGGTCGCGATTTCGGCGCCGTCCTGCGTCTCCACCGTCACCCGCATGCCCGGACGTATGATCGCGAGGTCGCGGGGGAAGATGTTGAAGACGACCGTGGTCTGCGCCGGGTCGGTGACCACATAGAGTGCGCGCCCGTCGGTGACGTCGCCGGGGTTGGCGTTGCGCTCGGCGATCACGCCGCCGACCGTCGCATATACCGGATAGACCTGGAGGCTCTCGCTCGACTCGATGCGCGCGAGCAGTTCCCCACGGCGGACGCTGTCGCCCACCGCCTTGGTCACCGAGACGACGCGGCCGGGGAACTGGCCGCGAATTTCGGAGCGGGCGGTCGGCGACAGTTGGACGGTGCCGTAGAGTTCGCGCATTTCGCCCACCGTCGCCGGTCCGACGACCGCGGTTTCGATGCCTCCGGCCTTGGCGGCGTCAGCCCCGATCCGCGTGCGCCCTTCGGGGTTCGCATATTTCCAAACGTGCCGCTTGCCGCCCGTCACCGCGACAACCTCGACGTCGAAGCTGTGCGGTTCGGTGACGACACCTTGCCCTGCGAGGAATTTGCCCTGCGGGCGGAAGGTGAAGCGATCGACGTCGCCGCCAAGCCGCGTGAGGGTGATGGCGAGCTGGACATCCTTCGGGTCGACCGGTTTGCCGTCCCGCGTTGCGAAAACGCGGAATTGCGGCTCGGTGCCATTCTCGAAGATTATGACCTCGACCGCGAAATCGCCATTCTTGAGCAATTTGCCACCGTTCGGGCCTTTGGCATCTTCCTCGCCTTCGCCCTCAGCGTGGCTTTCGCCTTCTTCATGCTTGTCTTCGCCCTCGGCTCCGCCACCGCAGGCAGCGAGAGGCACAGCAAGGAACAGCGCCGCAGCCGCGGCGGGAAATGGAAACTTCTTCATGGAATATTCTCCGCAAGGGGAGCCGCATCGAAGCGGCCGGTCAGGCGATCGATCTCCGCGAGCAAATCGCGGTAGCGTGTCATGGCCTCGGCCCACTGACCCTGGATCTGGATGATGACGTCGGCGGCATCCTGTACGTCGGCGAACAGGAACCCGCCGCGGGCATAGCCTTCGCGCACCTGGCCGAGCGTCTTCACCGCCTTGGGATAGACGTCGTTCATGATGCCCTCGGCCCGGACGCGTGCGGCGTCGGCATCGGCGCGCAGCGACGCGAGGCGCCGCAGCCGCTCGAGCCGGCTCGCTTCGGATTGGAACTCGAGCTGCCGCCGTTCGGCCTGCGCCCGGGCGATATTGCCCTGGTTGCGGTCGAACCGTCCGAGCGGGATCGAGATGCCGCCAAGAACGGCGACATCATTGGTCTCGCGAAGAAAGCGCGTGCCGCCCGAGACCGTATAGTCTTGGTGCGCACGGCTCTGCTCGACGACGACCTGCGCGCGGGCCCGGTCGACGGCGGCGTCGAAGACCGCCGCGTCGGCTTCGGCGAGCGGCGGATCGCGCGGATCGGGTTTCTCGATCCCCTCGGCGATAACGAGGCTGTCAGGCGTGCCGCCCCAGAAGGAGGTGAGCAATGCGCGTGCGGACTGCCGCTTCGCCTGGGCTTCCTTCAGGGCCAGTTCGGCTTCGAGAATGCGGGCATCGGCGCGCGTCTCGACGAAGAGCGGATCCTTGTAGCCGCGCACGCGCCTGATCGCTTCGGTCCGCATCTCCTTTTCAAGTTTGACGCGATCCTCTGCGATCCAGACCATCTGCTCGGCGATCTGGACGTCGATATAGGCGCGCTGCACTTCCTGGGCGATGTCGAGCCGGACGAGCCGCCACTGCGCCTCGGCGAGAACGACACCGCGCTCGGCAAGCGCCATTCGCGCCTCGCGCTTGCCCCCGCGTTCGAGCGGCTGCGAATAGGTGACGGTGAGTTCCGATTGCCGGAACAGGCCATAGCCGCCCGTCCCGACGCCATTGTCCATGTCGACCGACACGGTCGGATTGGGACGGACGCGGGCTTGCAGCTGGTCGGCGCGCGCGGCGTCGACCCCCGCTTCGCCCGCTCTAAGCTCGGGCGATGCAGCGATGGCCCGCTCGACCGCCTGGTCGAGCGTTAGCGGCTGGGCCCAAACGGACCCCGCCAGCAGCGCAGCCCCGGCCAACAGGGCGGCGCGCATATGGATATGCATGAATGATCACTCCTGAACGATTCGACTGAGCGCAGGCCGAAAAGGGGCCGCGCGGCAGGCGGCGTTCAGGCGAGGGGAGGGTTCAGGGGCGGTGCGAGCGCGCGCGAAGCGAGGCGCGTCGCGGGCAACGCAAAGTGCAGGCCGCCGGAAAAACAGGACAGATCGTCATGACCCGAAAGGGCCTGATCGGATGCGACCGGGCAATTATGGTGACTGCCGTGGAGGTCGGCGTCCTGCTGACCTTTTTGCGTGTCCTTGTCCGACGCATGGCCCGGCTCGACATGGTGCGAAAGATGCGAATCCGTCGCATGGTGCGTCATGCCCGCCATCGCCGGCGCAGCATTGTGGAGCCCGCTGAGCAGCAGGATGAACACAAGCAACAGGCGAAGGGTAGCGCCGGACATGGTCGCGCCCCTAACAGCGAATGACCCGTTCCGGAAGTCCAAAACCGGATCAATCGGTTCGCGCAGCGCGGCTCTCCGTCGACCGGGCCGTTTCGATCAGCGCTTCGAGGGCCTGCGGCATCGGCATCGGCTCGAAGGCGCTCACCCGCGCGCGACCATTATTCCCTGCGGGGAGGCGGCCGGTCAGCGAACCGAGCGGGACGAGCAGGAACCGCATTGCCTGACCGGTAGCTTCACGGGCATCGCCGAGCTCGATCGCATAGCGAAACATGTGCCAGTGGGAGGCGAGATGCGCGCCCATATAGGGCTGGCTCAATATATGTTCCCATTCCAGCGCCTGCCACGCAGCGGCTTCATCTCCGATTCGGCGTGATTCGCAAAACAGGCGATATTGCTCGCGCAGCAGCGGCTCGATGACGGCCATGCTCACGGGATTTACTGTCGGCGGCACCATCCTCTTTCCCCCTTTTTTGTGCAGGGCAGGCTCTTGCACCCTGTAGTAGATACAGGGTCAAGCCCTGATGTTCCGGCAGGACGCTGTGCCGCTCTGCGTCCGATTTACCCCCTCGTCTCACGGGAAGCATATCGCTCGAATGTCGTCCCGAACAAAGGAGGCGGGAGCCAATAGCGAAGCGATAGAAATAAGAGTGAAAGACAATTGTAGAATTATTGTGCTTAACGCGTGATTGTTCGGCCGATATCCTGTTTCTTGAGGCGCATCTGCAACTATAGAGGGGCAAGGTGCACTGCTCTCTTACCTCCATGAGATAAAATTACGGAGCCGGTTCGGGGGTTCGAAGAGTGCCGCCGAAGTTGATTGAAAATCTTCTACTTTTCACCGCGCCGTTTCGATGCTAGGGGCCGGTTTCAATGCGACGGGTGATCCTCTTCCTCCTGACCCTTCTCCTTGCATCCGGAACGGTTGCGGGGTCGCTCGCACATGCGACCGAGGATCGGGCCGAGGCGAGCCTTTTCGTTGCTGTGATCGAAGCCGGCTGCGTTCCCGCACCGGCGATCGAAGGCGCCGAAGTCGACAAGAAAAAATCCTCTCCCGGCGAAAAGCAGCAGGTGCCTGCCGCCGCTCATGGCTGCCACGGTCACCATTCGGGCGTCCCGGCGGAATCGCTGTCGGCAGCGACCGAAACGCCTGCCCCTGAAGCGCATACGCGCATCCTGACGGCCGCCTTGCCGCCCGTCGCCTATATCGGGACGTTCCGCCCTCCAATCGCCTGACGCTCTAGGTCTGCGCGTGCCCTTCGCGTGCGCTTCTCCCTGGAAACGTCAGGAGTCTCCTTTTCATGAAATCCATAGTTGTCGCCGCGAGTCTCGTGGCGCTCGTTGCAGGCTCAAATTCCGCGCCCGCCGCTGCCCAGTCGGCAGCGACGGAGCTGGTGGGACCGCCTTCTTCCGCAGGCGAGGCCGTGCGTACCGGCCCGCTTCCCGCTCGATTGTCCCTCGCGCAGGCGATGGAGGAAGCCGACGCGCGCTCGCCGCGCGTGGTTGCCGCCGAAGCCGAAGTGGAGGCCGCTCGCGGTCGCCAGCGTCAGGCGGGCTATCGCTACAATCCGACGCTCAATGTCGATGTCGAGAATTTCGCAGGCACCGGCCCCTACTCGGGCCTGAACGGTCTCGAAACGACCGTGTCGGTCAATCAGCGTCTCGATATCGGGGGCCGGCGCCGGTCGCGCATGACGCTCGCCGACGCCGAGTTTCTGGCCGCGAAGTACAAGTTGGAGATTGCACGCGCAGATCTTGCGCTCGATGTCCGCAACCAGTTCGCGACCGCTCTCGCGGCCCGCGATAGCCTCGCGCTCGCACGCGAAAATGAAGCGCGTGCCCGCGAACTCGTCCGCGTGGCACAGGCCATGGTCGATACCGGCAACGAGCCGCCGCTCCGTGCGTTCCGCGCCAATGCGGCTCTCGTTCAGGCCACCGCCGAGCTACGCACGGCCGAGGCCGAAGAAAGGACCGCCCGGCGTTCGCTCGCGGCGCTCCTTGGAAGCTCGGTCCCGCCTGCCGAGTTGATGGAAGGCGATATGTGGGTGGCACCGGAGACGGTGGACTCGCTCGCGACGCTCGACGTTCGCTTGGCAGAAACCGAGAAGCTGATTGCTGAAGCGCGGCTCCAGGGGCAGCGCGCCGATGGCCGGCTCGATCCGTCGGTCGGCTTCGGGGTGCGTCAGCTTCGCGACACCGGCGATCGCGCATTGATCGCCAATGTTTCCGTGCCGCTCCCCGTCTTCGACCGCAACCGCGGCAACATCTCGGCAGCCAAATCCGATGTCGCCGCCGCCATTGCGCGGCGCGAGAATGCAGTGGTCAATGCTCAGGCGGAGATCGCCAATGCGCAGGCCGAACTCGAAGCCGCAGAGGCCCGCCTCGCGGCGCTTGAGGGTAGCGGCATCGAGCAGGCGCGCGAAGGTGTCCGGCTCGCCGAACTCAGCTACCGCGCCGGCAAGTCCTCGCTCGTCGAATATATCGACGCGCAGCAGGCCTATGCGGCAACGCAGGCCGAACTGATCGCGGCGCGCCAGGCCCGGGCCGAAGCCCGCGCCATCCTATCGCGCCAGGCAGCCGCCGACGGCGATGCGGATCATCAGCCATGAGCGCGCCGAGCCTTCCAGTGGACGGAGGCGCCTTCGCCATCGTCCTTCCAAGTCAACAGGGGTGCGCCGCCGGTCGGCGCGCGAACCGCATCAACAGCGGAGATAGAATATGATCACCAAGGACAAGCGTCTCCTCGGCACTGTCGCGGGCGCCATGATACTCGCTGCCGTCACGGGCTTCGGCGTTGCACGCTGCACCGCCGACCCGGCCGCCGCGCCGGCTGCCGAAGGCGAAAAGGAAGCGGCGAGCGAAGCCCTTCCGAGCAGCCTCGCCATCACGCCCGAAGCGATCAAGGCCGCCGAGATCGGCGTCGAGACGATCGGCGCCGGCGGACTCGGTTCGGAAATCATCTCGCAAGCGACCGTTACCGCCGCGCCGAGCGGCGAGGCGATCGTCACCGCCCGCGCGGGCGGCGCGGTCACCCGTCTCTTCAAGCGGCTCGGCGATCCGGTCAGCGCCGGTGAGACGATCGCGATCGTGCAAAGCCGCGACGCCGCCCAGATTGCGGCCGAACGGATTGCCGCCGATGCGCGCTCGACGCTCGCGCAGAAAAATCTCCACCGCGAGAAGACCCTGTTCGACCAGAAGGTGTCGGCGCGCGTCGACTATGAGCAGGCGCAAGCCGAAGCCGCGGCCGCCGCGGCCGAAGCGCAGCGCGCGCGTGCCGCAGCGAGCGCCGCGCAGGTCACGCGCGATGGCAGCAGCGTCATCGTGGCAAGCCCGATCTCGGGACGGATCACGGCCGAGAACGCCAGCCTTGGCGCCTTCGTTCAGCCCGAAACCGAATTGTTCCGCGTTGCCGATCCCAGCAAGGTGCAGATCGAGGCCGCCGTCGGTCCGGCCGATGCCCAGCGGCTCTCGCCCGGAGACCGTGCGATCATCGAACTTCCCGACGGACGGACGATCGATGCCCGCGTGCGCGCCGTCACGCCCGGCCTGTCGGGCGACACGCGCTCGGCAACCGCCGTGCTCGACGTACCCGGGGCGCTCCAGCCGGGCTTGGCGGTCCGGGTGCGGCTGCTTCCGAGCCGCGGCGCCGAAACCGGTGGGCCGGCCCGTATCGTGATCGCGGACGAAGCCCTCCAGACGCTCGAAGGCCGCGACGTGGTGTTCGTCCGCACGAAGGACGGCTTCCGCGCGCAGCAGGTGACCGTCGGCCAGCGCAGCGCGGGCCGTGTCGAAATCCTCGCCGGGCTGAAGCCGGGCCAGATCGTCGCGACCAAGAACGCATTCCTGCTCAAGGCCGAACTCGGCAAGGGCGCGGGCGAGGAGGAATAAACCGTGATCGCGAAACTGATGGCGCTATCCGTCCGCGCGCGCTGGGCGGTACTCTTTCTCTTCCTCGTGATCGCGGGACTCGGCGTATGGCAGCTCACCAAGCTGCCGATCGACGCGGTTCCCGACATCACCAACAAGCAGGTGCAAATCAACACGATCGATCCGCGTCTCTCGCCGGTCGAAATCGAGAAGCTCGTAACCTATCCGATCGAAATCTCGCTCGCCGGCATTCCGGGGCTCGAGACGACACGCTCGATCTCGCGCAACGGCTTCAGCCAGGTGACGGCAATCTTCACCGATGAAACCGACCTCTATTTCGCGCGCCAGCAGGTGGGCGAACGGCTTCTCCAGGCGGGCGAGAATCTTCCCGACGGGGCCCAGCCGCAGATCGGTCCCGTCACGACGGGTCTCGGCGAGGTCGTCATGTACACCGTCGGCTACAAAAATCCCGACGGGAAGGGCGCCAAGAAGGTCGCGGGCCAACCAGGTTGGCAACCCGACGGCAGCTATCTGACCCCCGAGGGCGATATCCTCACCGACGAGATCGCCAAATCGGGCTATCTTCGCACGGTCCAGGACTGGATCGTCAGCCCGCAATTGAAGTCGGTCGGCGGCGTCGCCGGCGTCGACTCGATCGGCGGCTATGCCAAGACCTTCGTGGTCGAACCCGATCCGACCCGCCTCACCAGCTACGGCATTTCCTATAGCGAACTGGGCGAAGCCCTTGAACGCGCCAACCTCGCGGTCGGTGCCAACTACTATAACCGGGCAGGCGAGGCCTATCTCGTGCGCGTCGATGCACGCGTCCGCTCGGTCGACGAAATCCGCAACGCCGTCGTCGCGACGCGCGGCGGCGTGCCCGTGACGGTTGGACAGCTCGCCAATGTGAAGATCGGCGGCGACCTCAGAACCGGTGCGGGCAGCATGAACGGCAAGGAGGCGGTCATCGGGACCGTGCTCATGCTGATCGGGCAGAATAGCCGCACTGTTGCGGAGGATGTTTCGGCGAAGATCGCGCAGGTGTCGAAGACCCTGCCGCCCGGCGTCGAAGTGAAGGTGGTACTCGACCGCGCCAAGCTCGTGAACGCAACCGTCGGCACGGTTGAAAAGAACCTCACCGAAGGCGCGCTGCTCGTAGCGGCCGCGCTCTTCTTCCTGCTCGGCAACTGGCGCGCCGCGATCATCGCGGTGCTCGTCATTCCCTTCTCCTTCCTGATGATGGCGATGGGCATGAACGCCTTCCGGGTCCCCGGTAACCTGATGAGCCTCGGCGCGCTCGACTTCGGTCTGATCGTCGACGGGGCGGTGATCATCATCGAAAACTGCCTCGCCAGACTGGCGCACCGGCAGGAGCATGAAGGGAGATTGCTCAACCTTCGCGAACGTCTCGAGGAGACGATGCGCGCGAGCCAGGAGATGATCAAACCGACCGTCTTCGGCCAGGCGATCATCCTACTGGCCTTCGCGCCGTTGCTGATGTTTACGGGCGTCGAGGGGAAGACCTTCTCGCCGATGGCCATCACCATCATGCTCGCGCTCGTTGCGGCCTTCATTCTCGCGATCACCCTGGTTCCGGCGCTTGTCGCGCTGATGATTCGCGGCAAGGTTGCCGAGAAGGAAGTCTGGGCGATCCGCAAGTCGAAGGAGCGCTACCTGCCCTTGCTCGACAAGGCGCTCGCCAAGCCGTGGGCTTTCATCGCCGGCGGCTTTGCCTTCTTCGTCCTTGCGATCCCGGCGTTCGGACTGCTCGGCTCGGAATTCATTCCGCAGCTCGACGAGAAGAATATGGCGCTTGCCTCGACGCGCGTGCCTTCGGTGAGCCTCGAACAGTCTCTGGTCATGCAGCGCAACGTCGAGACGGCGATCTCGAGCCTGCCCGAAGTCGAGCTGATGTTTTCGAAGACGGGTACGGCCGAGGTGGCGACCGACCCGATGCCGCCGAACATCTCCGACGGTTTCGTGATCCTGAAACCCCAGGATCAGTGGCCGGCAGGTGTCGATTCGAAGGCCGATGTCGTCGAGCGTATCGAGAAAGCCGCTGGCGGCCAGCTCGGCCAGCTTTATGAAGTCAGCCAGCCGATCCAGCTTCGTTTCAACGAACTGATCGCGGGCGTTCGCGGCGACGTGGCCATCAAGCTCTACGGGGACGACCTCGACAAGATGTCGCTCGCGGCGAACGAGATGGTGCGCGTGCTCCAGGGCATACCGGGTGCGGGCAGCGTCAAGGCCGACCAAGTGGGCGGCGCTCCGACGCTCGACGTGAAGCTCGATCGCAATGCGATCGCGCGCTACGGTCTCTCGGTACAGGAGGTTGCCGATACGGTGTCGGCGGCGCTCGGCGGGCGGGAATCCGGCCTGCTCTATGAGGGCGACAGGCGCTTCGACATCACGGTTCGCGTCCCCGACGCGACCCGGGTCAATCTCGACGACATCCGCGCGCTGCCCGTGTTGCTGCCCTCCGAGGGCGGCAATCGCGGACAGATACCGCTCGCCCAGGTGGCGCAGATCCGGCTGACCGAAGGGCTCAACCAGATCAGCCGCGAAAATGGCAAGCGGCGCGTCGTCGTGCAGGTGAACCTCGAAGGCCGCGATGCGGGATCCTTCGTGGCCGAAGCGCAGGCGAAGATCGCCAATGTGAAGCTTCCGGCGGGCTATTACCTCGAATGGGGCGGGCAGTTCGAAAGTCTGCAGGCCGCATCGCAGCGGCTCTCGATCGTGGTGCCGCTCTGCTTCGCGGGCATCTTCATCCTGCTTTACATGGCGCTCGGCACGTTCGGGCGCGCGACCGCCGTGTTCCTCGCCGTGCCGCTTGGGCTCGCGGGCGGGGTGTTCACTCTCGCGCTTACGGGCATCAACTTCTCGGTGTCGGCGGCGGTGGGCTTCATCTGCCTTGCCGGCGTCGCGGTGCTCAACGGTCTCGTCGTCATGACGGCGATCCGCGAACGGCTCGAGAATGATGTCCCGCTCACGGAGGCAATCCGCGAGGGCATGACCGAGAAGATGCGTGCGGTGATCATGACCGGCTTCGTGCCCGCGATCGGCTTCGTGCCGATGGCGATCGCGACCGGCACGGGTGCCGAGGTGCAGAAGCCTCTCGCGACGACCGTCATCGGCGGTCTCATCGCGGCGACCATCCTGACGCTGCTCGTTCTCCCCGCGATCGCAAAAGTCGTCCTCGGGGCGAACTGGCAGCCGAAGTTCCTCAAGCGAAAAGCGGAGTCGGCGGTCCAGCCGGTCACGGAATAGGGAGAGACTGTCATGACAAAAGCATCCAAGCTCTTGCGCATCTACACCGATGAATCCGCCTTCTTCGGTGATCAGCGGGTCTTCGAGTTCATTTCCGAACTCGCTCGCCAGCAAAAGCTGGCAGGCGTTACGGTGCTCGAAGCGGTTCTCGGTTTCGGTCGCTCGGCGCATCTCCACCGCAAGCATGCGCTGGAGAATGACCGGGCGGTCGTGATCGAGATCATCGACGAGGAGCAGCGGCTCCGCGACTTTGCGGCGCAGCTGACCGAAATACCGGACATCGGGCTCATCACGCTCGAAGCGGTCGAAATCCTCGGCGGGAAATCCGCCGCGGAGCCCCCCGATGTTCAGAGCTGACCGGCATCTTGCCGGTCTACACCGCGGCGCAGGTCCCCGGCCTGCGTCGCGGACCAGCTCGTGCGAGCGAGGAGGTCTCCGATGTTCTCGGTAGGCACCTCGCTCCGCTTGCCGGTCCCGATCGGGCGGGTCTGGCGACTGCTCGTCGATATCGAGCGGTACGACGACTGGCATCCGACGCTCCGTTTCACCGATCGTCCGGGAGATGATGAGCGCGTAGGCTATGTCTATTCTCCGCGCGGGAAGCGGGGTCCGGAATTTGCATCCGAGGGGCGGATAACCGGCCTCGACTGGCTGACGGGCTTCTCCTGGCGGACAGGCACGCGCGGGCTGCTCGTCATCGAGGAGAGCTACCGGCTCGAAAAGCTCGGCCAAGGGGTGGAGGTTACCCATCGCCTGGAATGCGCGGGTCTCTTCTCATGGCTCGGCTATCCCATTCTGCGGCGGGTTTGCAGCGTTTTTCTCAAGCGCTCGAACATGGCGCTCGAACAGCAACTCCGTCGCACGACAGTTCAGTCCCGCTACGCGCGGCCAAGCGGGCGCCGCGCATGATCTTGAATTCGAAACCTGGCCGTCGGAGGCCCCTCTCAATCGCCCCCCTCACCACGGGCAGGGATTTCCGGCTGTCAGGGAGGTGCGGGAGCCGGGTCGCATCCCGCAATGGCTCCCGCACCTCATCCTGCCGCGCGTTTAACATGCGCCCGGATCGCATTGCCGACCGCCAACAGAAAAGGATGGCATCATGAGTGACCAGTTGCGGCTCGATATTCCGCTTCTCCTCCCCGAAGTCGCCGATACCGCCGACCGCTGCGTCGCGCGCCTGACGAGCGAACTCGAAGGACGCGAAGGCGTCGACAAGGTCCATGTTGTCCGCTCAAGCGACGGTTCGCCGCCACAGCTCTGCATCCATTACCGTCCGGATATTCTCCCGCTCGAACGCGTGCGGCAGCTCGCGCGCAGCGCCGGTGCCGAGCTCACCGGCCAGTATCAGCATCTCTTCTGGGATGACCTCGAAGGCGTCGGCCACGCCCGTCGCGCGCGGACGATCGGACTGAAGCTTCGCGAAATGCCGGGCGTGATCGAGGCCGAAGTCGGCGCCGCCGGTACGCTGCGCGCCGAGTTCCAGCGCTCGGAGACCTCCATCGAAATGATCAGAAAGACACTCTCGGATATGGGCGTCACTCAGAAATCGACTGCCGTCGCCGCGGCTGCCCCGGCACAAGCCGCCCACCAACATGGCGATGATGGCCATGACCATGGTCCGGATCACGCGCATGGGCCAGATCACAAACATGGCCATACGGGCGAGGATAGCCACGACCATGGCCATGATCATGGCGGCATCTTCGGCGAGCGGACCGAGCTGATCTTCGCGCTGCTGTGCGGTCTCGTCCTCGGCATCGGCTTTGCGATCGAGAAGCTCGCCGCGGCGCCGGAGTGGGTGCCGCTCGCATTCTATATTGCCGCTTATGGCTTCGGTGGCTGGTTCACTGTCCGCGAGGCCATCGAGAATCTGAAGCTCAAGCGCTTCGAGATCGACACGCTGATGCTCGTCGCCGCGGCCGGCGCTGCCGCGCTTGGTGCGTGGGCCGAAGGCGCGCTGCTCCTCTTCCTCTTCAGCCTCGGCCATGCGCTCGAACATTATGCCATGGGCCGCGCCAAGCGCGCAATCGAGGCGCTTGCGGAGCTGGCGCCGCAGACCGCGACGGTGAAGGATGCCGACGGGACGGCTCGCGAAGTCCCGGTCGAGCAGCTGGCGATTGGCGACACCGTCATCGTCAAGCCCAACGAGCGTCTTGCCGCCGACGGCTTCGTCGTCGTTGGCCGCACGGCGATAGATCAGGCTCCGGTGACCGGCGAGAGCGTCCCCGTCGACAAGGAACCGGTGGCCGATCGTGCGCAGGCCGCGGCAAAGCCCGATGCACTCGACGCAAAATATCGCGTCTTCGCGGGCACCATCAACGGCTATGGCGCGATCGAGATCGCGGTAACCCGTCTTGCGGCCGATACCACGCTCGCTAAGGTCGTGAAGATGGTGAGCGAGGCGGAAACGCAGAAATCGCCGACCCAGCGCTTCACCGACAAGTTCGAGCGCATCTTCGTGCCGAGCGTGCTCGCGCTTGTGTTCGTCCTGCTCTTCGCCTGGGTCGTTGTCGACGAGCCGTTCCGCGACAGCTTCTATCGCGCCATGGCGGTCCTTGTCGCGGCAAGCCCGTGCGCGCTCGCGATCGCGACGCCGAGTGCCGTCCTGTCGGGCGTTGCGCGTGCGGCGCGCGGCGGCGTGCTGGTCAAAGGCGGTGGCCCGCTCGAAAATCTCGGCTCGCTGACCGCGCTGGCGTTCGACAAGACGGGAACGCTCACCGAAGGAAAGCCGCGCATCACCGACGTCCTGCCGGCCAGCGGCGTGCCGAAGGAGGAACTGCTGCGGATCGCGGTGGCGGTCGAGCGGCTGAGCGATCATCCGCTTGCCGCTGCCATCGCGCGCGATGGCGAGGCCATGCTGACGTCGACGCGCGTACCGGTGGCGGACGACCTTAACAGCCTGACGGGTCGCGGCGTCACGGCAAAGGTCGAGGGCGAAACCGTCCTGATCGGCAAGGCCGAAATGTTCGGTGCCGACGGCATCGCGCCGATCGGCGGCGAAGTGGCGGCTGCGATCGCCGGCCTCCGCGAGCAGGGCCGCACGACGATGGTCGTTCGTATGGGCGACCGCGATCTTGGCGCGATCGGTCTGATGGACACGCCGCGCGAAGCGGCGCGCACCGCGATCGCCAAACTGCGCGAGCTCGGCATCGGCCGGATGATCATGATTTCGGGCGATCACCAGAAGGTCGCGGAATCGATTGCCGCCGAGGTCGGGATCGACGAGGCCTGGGGCGACCTGATGCCCGATCAGAAGGTCGACGCCATTCGCGACCTCAAGGCGCAGCAGCCGGTCGCCATGGTCGGTGACGGCGTCAATGACGCACCGGCGATGGCGAGCGCCACCGTCGGGATCGCGATGGGCGCCGCGGGGTCCGATGTTGCCCTCGAAACCGCCGACGTCGCGCTGATGGCCGATGACCTCGCTCATCTGCCGTTCGCGATCGGACTTAGCCGCCAGACGCGCCGCATCATCCGCCAGAATCTGGTGGTCAGCCTCGGCGTCGTCGTGGTCCTCGTGCCGGCGACGATCTTCGGACTCGGAATCGGTGCGGCGGTCGCGGCGCACGAAGGCTCGACCCTCGTCGTCGTCGCCAACGCGCTTCGCCTGCTCGCCTATCGCGATCGCAGCATGGGCTGAGGGCGCACAGTCGCGGTGGGATCGAACCGGAAGGGGGAGAGAGGATGAACTTCAAGAATATCTCGGCCTGGTCCATCCGGAACCCGATCCCGCCGCTCGTCATGTTCTTCGGTCTGACGGTGGCGGGCATCGTCTCCTTCCTCATGATGGGGGTCCAGAGCGATCCCGACATCGATTTTCCGGGCGCCATCGTCATCATCGCCCAGCCGGGCGCCGCGCCCACCGAACTCGAAACGCAGGTCACGCAGCGTGTCGAGGCGGCGGTGCGGACGATCGAGGGGATCGACGAGCTCAATTCGACGGTTACCGAAGGCCAGTCGCAGACCTTCGTCCAGTTCGCGATCGGCACGCCGATCGACCGGGCGGTGACTGACATTCGCGACAAGATCACCCAGATCCGCAGCAACCTGCCGAACGGCATCCTCGAACCGCAGGTTATCCGCCTCTCTACCTCGGGCAACACGCTTGCCTATTGGTCGGCTTCGGCCACCGATATGACGCTCGAGGAATTGAGCTGGTATGTCGACAATGTCGTCGCGAAGCGGCTGATCGCGGTCCCCGGCATGGGCGACGCCTATCGCCGGGGCGGCGTCAGCCGCGAAATCCGCGTCATCCTCAACCCCGAACGCATGCGCGCCTACGGCCTTACCGCCGCCGCGGTGAACACCCAGCTCGTCCAGCTCAATGTCAATGCGGCCGGCGGCCGGATGGAGGTCGCGGGCTCCGAGCAGGCGGTGCGTATCCTCGGGAACGCGAGCAGCGCCAACGCGCTCGGCGAGACGCTAATCTCGGTCGGGACGAACCGGACCGTGCGCCTCGCCGATATCGCCGAGGTCAAGGATCTCTACGCCGAGCAGCGCTCGGTCTCGAAGCAGGACGGGCGGCAGGTGCTGACCTTCGGCTTCGAGCGCGCCAAGGGCGCCTCGGATGTGACCGTCTATGACGCTGCGGTCGAGGAGCTGCGAAAACTCGAGAAGGAAAACCCCAAGGTCAAATTCACCGAGCTGTTCAGCGATATCGAATATACCAAAGGCCAATATCATTCGGCGATCAATGCGATGGTCGAGGGCGCGATCCTCGCGGTCGTCGTCGTCTTCCTTTTCTTGCGCGACTGGCGGGCGACGTTGATCTCGGCGCTCGCCATCCCGCTGTCGGCGGTCCCGACCTTCCTGTTCATGGACCTCATGGGCTTCTCGCTCAACATGATGACCTTGCTCGCGCTCAGCCTCGTTGCCGGCGTGCTGGTCGACGATGCGATCGTCGAGATCGAGAATATCGTGCGCCACATGCGGATGGGCAAATCGGCCTATCAGGCCTCGATCGATGCGGCCGACGAGATCGGCCTCGCGGTGCTCGCGACAACCATGACGATCGTCGCGGTGTTCCTGCCGGTCGGGCTGATGCCGGGCGTCGCCGGGCAATATTTCAAGAATTTCGGACTGACGGTCGTGGCCGCGGTGCTGATGAGCCTCGCGGTCGCGCGCATGATCACACCCATGCTCGCCGCCTATTTTCTCTCTGCGCAGGGTCCGCAAAAGCATGGCGAGGGCCCGCTGATCGACACCTATATGCGCATCTTGCGCTGGAGCCTCGACACCAGCGGGGCCGCTGCCGCGCGTGCGCGCGGCGGGCGCTGGAAATGGCTCGGTTACATCAAGGACCATCGCGTCTGGGTGGTCGGCATCGGTGTGCTGGCGCTCTTTGCGACCATTTTCAGCTTCTCGCTGCTCCCGATGACCTTCCAGCCGTCGATCGATTCCGACACGAGCCGCGTGGCCATCCAGCTCGCCCCGGGCGCAACGCTCGAACAGACCGAGGCAGTGGCCGACGAGGTGACCGATCTCATGAAGCGCGACCCGCTCGTCGAATCCGCCCTGTCGCGGATCGATGTCGGCACGGCGACGGTCTATCTGAAATTGCGCAAGGACCGCGAGCTGACCTCGACCGAGTTCGAAAAGGACCGCGCGCCGCGGCTAGCGCAGGTTCCCGATGCCCGAATCAACTTCCAGTCGCAGCATGGCGGCGGCGGCGGCAGCAGCCGCGACATCTCGATCACGCTCGGCAGCGACGACCCGAAGAAGCTCGAAGATGTCGGCAACCGGCTGCTTGCCGAGATGGCCCGCGTGAAGGAAATCCGGTCGCCGCGTGTCGAGGGCAATCTTCAGCGCCCCGAGATCGTCATTCGCCCGCGCTTCGCGCTCGCGGCGCAGCTCGGCGTGACGACGCAGGCGCTCAGCCAGTCGATCCGCGTCGCGACATTGGGCGAGATCGACCAGAATAGCGCGAAATTCTCGCTGTCCGACCGGCAAATCCCCGTTCGCGTCGCGCTTGCGGAAACCGCGCGCGAGCGGCTCGATACGCTGCGCAATATGCCTGTTCCGACCCGGAACGGGGGAACGGTGCCGCTCTCGGTTGTGGCCGAGATCGGCTTCGGCGCCGGCCCGACCCAGATCAATCGGACCAACCAGGTGCGCCAGCTCACCATCGGGGCCGACCTGGCTCCGGGTCTCGTGACCGGTCAGGCGATGGACAAGGTCGAGGCGCTGCCGGCGCTCAAGGCGCTGCCCGCCGGGGTCACGCGGCTGGTACTCGGGAGCGCCAAGTGGCAGGCCGAGATGCTGCGCAACTTCGCGATCGCGGTCGTATCGGGGATTTTTCTCGTGCTCGCTGTGCTGATCCTACTCTATCGCAAGATCATCCCGCCCTTCGTCAACATGGGCTCGCTTCTGCTCGCCCCGCTCGGCGGGGCGGTCGCGTTGCTGCTGACGGGCTATCCGCTCTCGCTTCCCGTGTTCATCGGCGTGCTGATGCTGCTCGGTATCGTCGGCAAGAACAGCATCCTTCTCGTCGACTTCGCGATCGAGGAAATGGCGTCGGGGGTGCCGCGCGACGAGGCGATTGTCGACGCCGGACACAAGCGCGCGCAGCCGATCCTGATGACCACGGTCGCGATGGTCGCGGGCATGATCCCGACCGCGCTGTCGCTCACCGGCGACGGCGCATGGCGCGCGCCGATGGCGGTCACGGTGATCGGCGGGCTCATCCTGTCGACGATGCTGACACTGCTGATCGTGCCGGCGTCCTTCAGCCTCGCGGCGGGCTTCGAACGCCGGATGGTCCCGCGCTTGCGCCGCTGGTTCACGACGGGCGGCGCGCACGCCGACCCATCGCCTGCGGGCGTCACCGACATCGGCGCGGGGCAAAGCCCGGCGGCCGATCGATAGAGGAGTTAAGCTGATGGAGTTCGAGCGGGAGCATGACCTCCCCTATAGTCCGGAGCAGATATGGGCGGTCCTCGGCGATTTCGAGAACCACCGGATCTGGAATCCCTATGTCCGGATCGAGCAGCTTGCCGAGGACCCGATCGCGATCCGCTATTCGATGCGCATGGATCCGCACAAGCCCAAGTTTCTCGAAGTCTCCGCGGCGGTGCTCTCCGCGCGCCCGGGCGAGGAGCTGATACTCGACGTCAAGCCGAGCTTCATCCTCCAGTTCGAGGAGAGTTATATCCTGACGCCGACGGCGAGCGGGACGAAGTTCGTTCACCGCTATCGTTGCCGCGGGCCCTTTGCCTGGCTCCGGCTTCCCGGCATCAAGACCAGCTTCCAGCGAATGATCGCGTCGATCGACGGCATCCTGCTCAGCTACCTCAAGTCCAAATACAGCAAGCCGCCACCGCCGCCGCGACGGCCCAAGTCCAAGTTCAAAGGTGGCCGGCGATGACGAGCTTTCCGCTGCTCGCGCCGCACAAATGGCGTCCGCTCGGCGCGGCCTGGGCAATCGCCCTCCTGTCGAGCCTGGCCGTCCTCTTCGTCGGCGAGGTCATGGGCCAGGCGCCGTGCGACCTCTGCTGGTTCCAGCGTAGCTTCATGTTCCCGCTTGCGATCATTCTCGGCATCGCGGCGTTCAGGTCGGACCGCGCCATCGTTCCTTATGGGCTGGCGCTGGCTGCGGGCGGTGGTCTCGTCGCTTTCTATCATAGCCTGCTCTACGTCGGCGTCATTCCGGCCCCGATCGTCCCCTGCACCGGCGGTCCATCATGCTCGGGAGAGAGCATGGCAATCGGAGGCGTGCCGCTGCCCCTCCCGTCGCTGACCGCGTTCGCGCTCATCCTCACCCTCTTGCTCAACTTCCAAAGGAGACTGAAATCATGAACAAACGCATCGGAGTGGTGGCCACGCTTGTCGTTTCCGCACTCGCTTTCACCGGCGGCGCGATGCTCTACAGCGGAACCGCCGAGGGCGAACCCACGAAGAAGGTCGTGGCGGGGCCCGTCGACAGCCTCATTCGCCCGCATTCGCCGATCATCGGACCGAAAAATGCCCCGGTCACCATCGTCGAATTTTTCGACCCGTCGTGCGAGGCCTGCCGCGCCTTCTATCCCACGGTGAAGGGCATCGTTGCCAAATATCCCAAGGATGTGCGTCTCGTTATGCGCTACCTGCCGCTGCACCCCGGCTCGGCCGAGGCGATCGTGATCCTCGAAGCCGCCCGCGTCCAGGGCAAGCTCGAGCCGGTGACGGCCGCCCTGCTCGAAGCGCAGCCCGAATGGCACGACGGCAAGATGGACGGTGCCTGGGCGGCCGCCGAGAAGGCCGGCCTCAATGTCGCGAAGGCGCGCGCGATGCCGACAACCGATGCGATGGCCTGGATGGAGCAGGACATCGCCGACGCGCGTGCGGTCGGCGTCCGGGGCACGCCGACCTTCTTCGTCAATGGCGAGATGCTCGTCCAGCCGAGCCCCGAACAGGTCGAGGCCCGAGTCCAGGCCGCGGTAGCGGCAAAGGGCAAATGAGGGCCCGCACCCGTCCCGCTTCGTCCACGCGGGACGGGTGCCCACCATGCGGCGCGATACTGTCTCTCCCGCCATCGGCCTGTCGCATGGAGACGCCGGGTCACCGTCCGATCGGCAGCATCGGAGCCAATATTCACAGCGCATTCAAACATGAAGGGGGATTTTGAACGCCACGAAAAGGAGAGACTGACATGCGAAAACTGATGACGATCGCGGCCGCGATGCTCGCCTTCGCGCTCCCCGGAACAGCGCTTGCCCAGCACCATGGCGATCGCGGGGGATATAGCCGCGGACATGACGCGCCACGTGGTCATGACCGCGACTATCGTTCCTCACGCCACGGCGTGCCCAATTATGGCTATGATCGTGGCTATCGTGGCTACGATCCCTACTACCGCGGCCATGATCGCCGCTATGAACGGCGGGACCGCTACGAGCGGCGCTATCAGAAGCGCCGGATGCACCACCATCACCGCGGGCGTCACTGGCGCGGCTAGCCGCGACCGCGCGGGCCGGGCGAGAAACTACCGCTTCGCCCCATAGATTGAAATCGAGCCGGTCGGCGTCGGGATGACTCTCATCTCTTCGACCGCCTCGAAACCCGCGGCTTTAAGGATCACCGGGACGCAGCCCTTAGCGTTGGGTTCGGTATATTCGAACCCGTCGAGCAGCTGGATCTGTCGAAAAAGCATGCGCATCAGCAGCGAGCGCTGCTCGCCATAGTCGGCTATGAAAAGGGTCCCGCCCGGCCTCAGGAGCCTGAACATCTGCGCGGCAATCGCTTCCTTAACGGCCATCGGGCACTGGTGAAGGACCAGGCTCGATACGATCTTGTCGCATTGCCGGAGTGCGTCGATGCCGTCCAGCTCGTCGCCCATAGCCTCGAACCATCGAATCTCGGCATCGGCAACCTCAGCCTTGGCGCGCGCGATTTCCAGCACGGCGGGGTCGGGATCGACCGCCAGAACGATGCTCTCCGGCGCCGCCTGCTTGAGGGCGATCGCAAAGGTTCCCGTGCCGCACCCGATATCGACGATCCGCTCGCCCGGCCGCGGTTCGGCGAAGCGCAGCAAGTCGCTTCGCCATCTTTTCTCTCTGGTCATGAGGGCTATGGCGGCATCGTAGCGGTCGAGCGATCCGCTCTTGCCGAGTGCCGGGACGAAGTCTCTGTGTGCGTCTGACATGATGCGCCTCTACCAGGCGCGATCACGCACCGGCTTGAACGGAGAGGCTATGATTCGATGAAAAGGTCGCTTGCCCGGATACCGAACATCGCCTTGATCGTGCGGGCGAAATGCGCGCTGTCGCTGAACCCTGCCATGTGTGCGGCCTCGGTCGCGCTGCGGCGCATTCCCAATTCGTCGAAGGCGATAATCAACCTTCGCCAGAGCACAAAGCGCTGGAAGGGCATGCCGATCTCGGCGGCAAAGAGATGCCGGAAGCGGCCGAGCGAAAGGCGGCTCTCCTCCGCCACAGCCGCGAGACGGACAGAGCCCATGGGGATCAGGCGGTCAATCGAGGCGGCGGCGCGGGTGATGCGCGGATCGAGCGGGGGTCGGGCGCCTCGCGTGAGCCAGTTTTTCCAGAAGGACCGCTGTCCCGGCAGCGCGACATGAATCGGATCGGAGCAGATCAGCCGGTCTTTCAGATCTACCGGCGGACCGAAGACCACTGTCGGCTCGACGAACCATAATTCAGCCGTGGGCGCGGGGAGCAGCCGGTGCACGGTATCGGGTTCGATGAGCAAGCAACGCCCCGACAGGCGCGCGCCATCAGCATCGACCACGGTAAGCGGCTCGGCACAAAACACTGCCTGCGCCGCAAAATGGCGGTGCGCGGCGGCATCGCCAACCGAACCCGACCAGAGAGCATGATAGTCGCCGAGGCTAAGTCGGCCGTTCCAGTTGGACGTTTCGGGCATCGGGTCGCAATAGCAGGCCTAACTCGTGTGCGTAACGGGCGCCGGGTAAGCACTCTGGCTCGGAGGCTCTTTTCGGAAGCCGTCTTACGGCCAAGGAGGAGTGCGCCGACCCCGTGATGATTCCCCTCATCGACCGGGCGCTGTCTCGATGCGGCGATGTTGCCGACTGTTGTAACGATAGCCGATCCAGAGGATTGCAAGCGCGAGAAGCTGGAGCAACAACGGTTCGAGCGAAGGAAATATCCCCATCGCCGGGAAGCGGGGAAAATGAGCTAGCGGGGTGATGCCGAGGAGGCCGGCTTCCTGTAGCGCGCCCGCGCCCTTGCCGGCCAGGACAACCGCGAGGATAGCGATGAGCGAAGAGCTGTAAGCGAAAAATCTTCCGATCGGCAGGACCCGGCTGTAACGAAGCATGACCCATGCGATTGCTGCCAGGATCACCACTGCGGTTCCGGCTCCGGCGGCGATCGCGCTGCGGCTTCCTTGCGCGGCGAGAGCTGCGAAAAACAGGATGGTCTCAAAGACTTCCCGATAGACCACGAGGAAAGCGAGCCCGAACAGGAACCAGGCCGAGCGACGTGAAAGCGCTTTGCCCATCGCTTCGCGAATATAGCGCTGCCAGCTCTCCGCATGTGACTTTCCGTGCATCCAGATGCCGACCCAGACGAGAACGACTGCGGCGAAAAGCGAGCCAAATCCCTCTGTCAACTCGCGGTTCGCTCCGCTGATCGAGATTGCATAGGTCGCGACTGCCCAGGTTGCGCCGCCGGCTGCCAGGGCTGCGATCCAGCCGCCATGGACATAGGGTAGGACCTCAGGCCGTTCGGCCTTTCGTAAGAAAGCGATCATCGCCACGATGATCAGAAGCGCTTCGAGACCCTCGCGCAGCAAGATGGTAAGCGCCCCGACAAAGGTCGATGCGTCGCTGGCTGCATCGGGAGACAGTGCAGCTTCGGCATCGGCGAAAAGGGTTTCGACTGCGGCGGCTTTACCCGCGACCGCATCGACCGGCACACCTCGCGCGATGGACACGCGATAATCGGACATCGCGGATTCGATTTGCGCCATAAGGGCGGAATCGCGCGTCGTCAGGATCGGCTCAATCGGTTCGAAACCGTCGAGATAGGCGGACAGCGCGAGACGCTCTGCCTCGCTCCGATTTCCCTTGCGGTACGCGGCAAGGCTTTGCGCCAATTTGTCACGGGCAACCGCAAGCGTCGCGGGCGAAGCGGTTGTCAATGCTTGGGGATCTGAGCGCAAATAGGCGGTAAGCGCGTCGGCCTGCTCCGATCCCAGCCCACGACCAAGCACTTCCGGGCTGAGACTCGTGAAGGCTTGCAGGTCGGGGACCAGTTCGCGCGCCGCAGGGGTCTGGTTCCAGACACGCCGGCCGGCTGCGACGTCGCGAAAGGCAAATCCACCGGCATAGGCTGCTACCGCCCAGCGGTCGTCGGAGGGCAAATGGGCAAAACTGGGCATGGACGTGCCTTCGAGCCCCTGTCCTATCACCTGATAGAGCGCGAACAGACTGCGCTTGCGAGCGCGTCCGGCGTCGGTGAAATCGATAGGTGCCGGGTCGAGCCCCTTGGCCTGAGGTCCATTGCCATCGCCGCGCGCGCCGTGACAGCTGGCGCAATTTTCCAGATAGACTTGGGCTCCGCGCCGGGGATCTGGAGCGTTGCGCGGCGCGAGGGGCACAGGGTAGGCGGCGAGGAGGTCCGCCGCGAGTCCGCGCGCCTGGCCAGCCACCTTGCCGGGGTCCGCCTTCGATGCGATCGCCGTCTGGAGTTGTCCCGCTTCACTGACAAGGCGAGCCCGCGCCGGGGATACCGGAAGCGCTTCGATCCCCTTGCGAACGGTGGCGGAAAACTCGGTCATCTCGGCATATTCGACCGTGCTCGTCACCGCGCCATTCGAGACCGCTCCACCATAGTCGACCGCAACATAGTCCAGCAGGCGCCAGATGGTCTGGACTTCGCCGGCATCAGTGCGGGCCTGTGCCGTCGGCACGACGAGGCCGCAGATTGCAGCGAGCGCGATCAGCAGAGAGAGAAAGCGGCGGGCGGGGGGCATTGGCCCTATTGTCCGGGCACAGTCGACAGTTCGCGCAATTCGGTCCGCGCGCTGCGTAGAATCTCATAGGCCGAATGCAGGAAAAGCGTGGCAATGATGGCGGCGACTGCAAGGTCGGGCCAGGCTTGCCCGGTCCATGCGACGAGGCCGGCGGCGATGATCACCGCCACATTGGCGATCGCGTCGTTGCGGCTGAACAGCCACACCGCCCGGACATTGGCGTCGCCTTCGCGGAACCGCGAGAGGACCGCGGCCGAGGTGAGGTTGACGAGGAGGGCGGCGGCGCCGATGCCGCCCATCAGCTCGGCTTCGGGCGGAACCGCGGTCAGGGCACGCCACAGCGCGACGCCGATGACCCCTATGCCAAGCGACAGCAGGAACAGGCCTTGGGCTAAGGCGATACGCGTGCGGGCGAGCGCAGTCCAGCCTATCGCGACGAGGCCGGCCAACGTGATCGTGCCGTCGCCGATAAAGTCGAGCGAGTCGGCTTTCAGCGCCTGGCTGTTGGCGATGAACCCGCCGACGATCTCGATCGCGCCGAAGCCGAGATTGAGAATTACGACGATCCACAAGGCCCTTCGATAGGCGGGATCGCGTTCGGCCCTGACGGTGTCGCCCGTGCAGCCGCAATTGCTGTCGTTGCTCATTCCCCTGTTCTACATTCTACAGTAACTGTAGAAGCAAGCTGAAATCGAAACGAGACTGAGAGGAAGGGAGATGGCGCGCGACACGCGGCTGCCGATCGGCGGCCTGGCGAAACGCACCGGCACCAAGGTAAACACGATCCGCTTCTATGAGGATATCGGATTGCTGCCTTGCGCAGCGCGCACAGCCTCTGGCCGGCGCACCTACGGGGATGAGGATGTCGGGCGCCTCGCATTCATCCGCAATGCCCGCGGCCTCGGCTTTTCGATCGATGAAATCCGGTCGTTGACGGCGCTGGCCTTGGGGCCGGGGCAGGACTGCGCCGAAATCCGCGCAGTTGCGGCGCGTCACCTGCTCGATGTCGATGAAAAGCTGGAACGGATGGCGCGGCTCCGTGCTGAACTTGCCCGTATCGTCCAGCTCTGCGATGGCGGGCCGGTGTCGGATTGCCGGGTCATCGAGGCCATCGCCGCCGGAAATGCCTAGCCGCCGCGCTATCGGGACTGTCGGCGGCTTGCGGCTCAGCCGCAGCAACTGCCCTTGCCGCCGTCAACCTGTATTGGCGGGCAGGGTACCGTGCCATAGGAACAGAAGACACAGCAGTCTCCTGGCAGCGGCTTGAGCAGCGCGCCGCATCCCTTGCAGTCGTAGAAATACTGACACGCATCGGTGGGCATGATTTCGTCGGCGATTTGACCGCAGAGCGGACACGTCAGCGTCGATTGCAGGACCGGCGAGGGATCAAGCATAGCGATAGCCGAGCCAGAGGAGGACGGCGGCGAGGAGCAGTCCGATCAGGGTCACAAAGCGCAGCGACGCGGGCACGCACAGGCCATCGGCGCCGCAGCGCGCCGCGCGCATCTGCTGGCGCGCCAGCAGGACGCCACCGGCGACGAGCGAAATTGCGCCGAATGCGACGAACCAGAGCCGGTAGGGCGCGGCCGGGACCGCTATGCCGACGAGCCAGGCGGACCCGAGCCCCGCCGAGGCCAGCAGCATGGGGAGGGCGCAGCAGGTGGCTGCGAGAAAGCCCGATGCGATCCCGCCAAGCGCCAGCGAAATGGCCCCAAATCCTTTTGGACGCCTTGCATCTCCAGCCAAATTCAAACTCCTTGTTTCGCGGTAGCGGCAAGTCTACCATCTGTAGTGACTACAGATGCAAGCGGAATCGCAATGGCCCCCTCAAGCACCATCCCCATCGGCGAGCTTTCTCGGCTTACCGGCTGCAATATCGAGACGATCCGCTATTATGAGCGCATCGGCATTCTGCCCGCGCCGGTCCGGTACGGGCGATTTCGCCGTTATGATTCAGCTGGTGTGCGGCGCCTTGCATTTGTGCGCCGCGCGCGCGAACTGGGGTTTCCCCTCGATACGGTCCGGACTTTGCTCCTTCTTGCCGAAGGCGGCGGCCATAGCTGCGATCAGGCGCGCCATATGGCCGAGAGCCAGCTTGCCGACGTCCTCGCCAAGCGCGCCGACCTCGACCGGATGGCCGCTGTCTTGGGCGATCTTGTCGAGGCGTGCGGCGCCGGCGATGCCGGGGGCTGCCCGCTTCTGGAGGCGCTGTCCGACTAGGTTCGAGTACAGCCGTCTTCCGCCAGCGCCCCAAAGCAGCCATTGCGCGCGGCAACTAGGGCCACCGCGCGCAATGGCGGCGCGTTACGGCGCCTTGTCGAGCTTGGTGATCGTCCCGGCCTTGCCGTCCCAATTGAGCTCGAACGCGACCTTGTCGCCGACCTTGATGTCCTTCAGCAGCTCGGGTTTCGCCGCAAAACCCATCGTCATCGGCGGCCATTCGAGTTCGGCGATCGCGCCATGATCGAGCGTGACCTGGCCTTTTGCCGTATCGATCGCGGTCACGGTCGCCGTGCCCTTGCCATGCTTCGTTTCGGCCGGGGCCGCCATGGTCCCTGTGTCATCGGCCATCGCGGCCTTTTCTTCCGTCTTCGGTGCTTCGCCTTGCTTGCCGCAGGCGACAAGTCCAGCGCCGAGCGCAAGGCTGAGCGTAATCGCAGTGAGTTTATTCATGTCGTTTCTCCTTCGGGTTGGACGGGATGAGCCGCACGCCTTCGCATCAGCAGATAGGCGGCGGGAATGATAAGCATCGACAGCAGCGGCGCGGTGAGCATGCCGCCGATCATCGGCGCGGCGATGCGGCTCATCACTTCGGAGCCGGTGCCGGTCCCGACGAGGATCGGGAACAGGCCCGCGAGGATAACCGCAACGGTCATCGCCTTCGGGCGGACGCGGAGCAGCGCGCCTTCGCGAACCGCGGCCAATATGTGGCCGTCGCTGCGATCGGCGAGCGCATGCTTGAGATAGATGAGCATGACGACCCCGAACTCGGCGGCAACGCCCGCAAGCGCGATGAACCCGACCGCGCTCGCGACCGACTGGTTATAGCCAAGCAGATAGAGGAGCCAGAGCCCGCCGGTGAGCGCAAAGGGCAGGGTCGCCATGATGAGCAGCGCCTCGTCCCAGCGGCGGAAGGTCAGGTAGAGCAGCAGGAAGATGATCGCGAGCGTGACCGGCACGACGACCTTCATCCGCTCGGTCGCACGAACGAGGAACTCGAACTGCCCGGTGTAGGAAACGCTGACGCCGGGCGGCAGATCGACATCGCGCGCGATCGCCCGCTGGATGTCCTGCACGAGGCCCTGCAAATCGCGGCCGCGGCTGTCGACGTAGATCCAGGTCACCGGGCGGCCATTCTCGCTGCGCAGCATCGGCGGCCCGTCGCTGACCTTGACTCTGGCCACCGTGCCGAGCGTGATCTGCTGGCGCGACGGCGTCAGGACCGGAAGGCTCGCGAGCTCGCCGATACTGTCGCGCAGCTCGCGCGGGTAGCGGACGCTGATCGGATAGCGGGCGAGCCCCTCGACCGTCTGGCCGATCGTCTCGCCGCCGATCGCGCCCGAGACGATCGCTTGCACGTCGGCGACATTGAGGCCGTAGCGTGCTGCGGCGGCGCGATCGATGTCGACATCGATATAGCGCCCACCAGTCAGCCGCTCGGCCAGCGCCGACGCTACGCCGGGTACGGTCTTGACGACCGCTTCGATGCGCTTGGCGGTGCGATCGATCCCGGCAAGATCCGAGCCCGCGACCTTGATGCCGACCGGGCTCTTGATCCCGGTCGCAAGCATGTCGATGCGATTGCGGATCGGGGGAATCCAGAAATTGGCGAGCCCCGGAACCCGGACCCGCGCGTCGAGCTCCTCGATCAATTTCTCCTCGGTCATGCCGGGGCGCCAACGGTCCTTCGGCTTGAAGCGGATCGTCGTCTCGAACATCTCGAGCGGCGCGGGGTCGGTCGCGCTGTCGGCCCGCCCCGCCTTGCCGAACACGCTCTCGACCTCGGGCACGGTCTTGATCAGTCGGTCCGTCTGCTGGAGCAGGCTCGATGCCCTTGCGGCCGAGATGCCGGGTAGCGCCGAGGGCATGTAAAGGAGGTCGCCTTCGTGCATCTGCGGCATGAACTCGCCGCCGATCTGGGTCATCGGCCACAGGCTGGTGGCGAAGACGAGGCCGGCGATCACGAGCGCTTTTTTCGGCCGTTCGAGCACCCAGTCGAGTGCCGGGCGATAGATGCGGGTCAGCCAGCGGTTGACCGGATTACTCTGTTCGGCGGGTATCTTACCGCGGATCAGCCAGCCCATCAGCACCGGGATGAGCGTGATCGAGAGGATCGCGGCGGCCGCCATCGCATAGGTTTTGGTGAAGGCGAGCGGCGAGAAGAGCCGTCCCTCCTGGCCTTCGAGCGTGAAGATGGGGAGGAAGGAGAAGGTGATGATGAGGAGGCTGAGGAAGAGGGCGGGCCCAACCTCGGCGGCGGCGTCGGTGATGACGCGCCAGCGTTCGGCGCCTTTCAGTTCCTCGCCCGGATGATCGCGCTCCCAATGTTCGAGATGCTTATGGGCATTTTCGATCATCACCACCGCAGCGTCGACCATCGCACCGACCGCGATGGCGATGCCGCCGAGCGACAATATATTGGCGTTGAGTCCCTGCAGCCGCATCACGATGAAGGCGATGAGGATGCCGAGCGGCAGCGTCAGGATCGCGACCAGTGCCGAGCGCGCGTGCCAGAGGAAGAGCGCGCAGACGAGCCCGACGATGATGAACTCTTCGACGAGCTTCGAGGTAAGATTGTCGACCGCGCGGTCGATCAACCCCGAGCGGTCATAAGTGGTGATGATCTCGACCCCGGGCGGCAGGCTGCGCTTGAGCTCGGCGAGCTTGGTGCGCACGCCGTCGATGACTTCGCGGGCATTCTTGCCCTCGCGCATGACGATCACGCCGCCCGCGACTTCGCCCTCGCCGTTGAGTTCGGCGATGCCCCGCCTTGTGTCGGGACCGATCTGCACCGTCGCGACATCGCCGACCGTTACCGGGAGTCCGCCCGCGGCGGTGCGGATCGGGACGGCGCGGAAGTCGTCGAGCGACTCCAGATAGCCGCTCGCGCGGACGATATATTCAGCCTCAGCGAGTTCTAGGGAGCCGCCGCCGCTTTCCTGGTTGGCGCGCTTGAGGGCGTCGGCGACGTCGGTTGCAGTCACCCCGAACGCGGCGAGCTTCTGCGGATCGACGATGATCTGATACTGGCGCACCATGCCGCCGATGCTCGCGACCTCGGCGACGCCGGGAACCGATTTAAGCTCGAAGCGGAGGAACCAGTCCTGAAGACTGCGGAGTTCGGCAAGATCGTGGCGGCCGCTTTTGTCGACGAGCGCATATTCATAGATCCAGCCAACCCCGGTCGCGTCGGGACCGATGCTCGCGCGCGCGCCCTCGGGGAGACGGCTTTGCACCTGGCTCAGATATTCGAGCACGCGGCTGCGCGCCCAATAGGGATCGGTGCCGTCGTCGAACAGGACATAGACGAAGCTGTCGCCGACGAAGCTGTAGCCGCGCACCACGCGCGCGCCCGGCACCGAGAGCATCGTCGTCGTGATCGGATAGGTGACCTGGTCCTCGACGATCCGCGGTGCCTGTCCCGCATAGCTGGTGCGGACGATGACCTGGACGTCCGACAGGTCGGGCAGGGCGTCGACCGGAGTCGTGCGCACCGCGGCGATCCCGAGCAAGGTCAGGATCAGCGCCGAAGCGACGACAAGCCCGCGCGCCGCGACCGAGGCGCGAATAATGCGTGCGATCATTGCGCTGGCTCCAGCGGACGAACCGTGAGACCGGTCAGGCTCGCCTCGGAATCGAGCAGGAACTGGCCCGACGCGACGACCTTCTCGCCGGGGGCGAGCCCTCGCAATATCTCGGTCTTGCCGCCGCCTTCGCGTCCGGCGACCACTTCGGCGGGATGGTAGCGTCCGTCGCCCTTCTCGAGCATCACGATGCTGCGCGTGCCGGTGCGGATCACCGCTTCGCTTGGCACCAGCAGCGTTGGCTTGGCGTCCCCGCCGAGCGCGACGACGGCGAACATGCCGGGGCGTAGGCGACCGCCGCGGTTGGCGAGCTCGATGCGCACTGTCAGCGTCCGGCTGTCCGCCGCTGCGGTCGGCAGGATCGCGACGACCCGCCCGGTAAAAGCCTCGCCGGGAAAGGCGGTGAGGTTCGCGGTGGCAGGTTGGCCGATCTTCACCAGTCCGGCCTGCGCTTCGGGGAGCGCGGCATTGAGCCACACCGTTCCAAGTCCCGAGATTTCGGCAAGTGTCTGCCCCGAGGCGAGAGTCACGCCTGCACGGGCATTGAGCGTCTGGACCACGCCGCCGATCGGCGCGCGCACCGTCAGTCTGCCGCCGGTCCGTCCGCTCCGGTCGACCTCGGCGATCACGCCTTCGGGCATGCCCATCAGCCGCAGCCGCTGCCGCGCGGCCGCCGTGAGTTCAGGTTTGCCGAGCTTCTTGACGCTCAGATATTCGGTCTGGGCGCTGCCCCATTCAGGCAATTGCAATTCGGCGATCGGCGCACCGGCGCCGATGACATCGCCAGGCGCGAGGCGATAGACGCGTTCGACGAAGCCGCCCGAGCGCGCCTGGACGATCGCGACATCGCGCTGGTTGAAATCGATACTGCCGTTGACGTCGAAGGTTGCGGCAAGGCTCCCCATTTCGGCCGCGACCACTCTTATGCCGAGGCTCTGACGCGCCGACGGGTCAATCGACACGCCGGGCGCCGCGCCGCCACCCTCGTCGGCATATTTGGGCTCGAGCTGCATGTCCATGAAGGGCGACTTGCCGGGCTTGTCGAACTTCTGGTTCGGGAACATCGGATCATAATAGTAGAGGATCTTGCGCCCGCCGCTTGCCGTCTCGGTTGGTGCATCGCTCTTGCCGCTCTGTCCCAACCAATAACCGCCGCCGCCCGCGATCAGCACCGTGGCCAGGATTGCGACGCGCCAGCGCGCCGCTGATGTTGCATCGGTCATCGACCTGCCTCCCCATAAATATAATTGATCCGGATCGCGTCGCGCGCGACCTCGGCTTCGCGCGCCAGCGCATCGACTTCGGCCTCGGCAAGCGCGAGAGTCGACAGGAGCGCGGTCCCGAGGTCGAGCTTTCCGGCGGCGTAGCTTGCAAGATCGAGCTCGGCGCGCTTCTTCGCGAGCGGCACGAGCCGCGTACGTGCATTGGCGAGCTGCTCATGATGCATGCGGTGATCGGCGAGATCGGCGTCGAGCGCTGCCGCGATGTCGCGCTTGGCAGCCTCGCGGTCGAGCCGGGCGCGCATCGCCTCGCTGGCGCGCGCGGCGATCTTGGGGTCCTGCCGCTTTTTCGAGAAGAAGGGCAGGTCGACGGTGACCCCGACCGTGACGAGATCACCGTAATTGGGCTCGCGGCGCCCATAGGCCGCGTTGACGCTCCAGTCGGGTCGCTTGTCGGCGCGTGCGAGACCGGTCTCGGCGTCGGCGGCGAGGGCGCGGGCATCGAGTGCTCTGAGCTTTGGCAGGGCGTCGATGCCGGCGCGCAATCCTTGTTCGTCGATCGACTGCGGCGGCAAGTCGCCGAGCGTGTCGGCGGCGGGGTCGCCGGTGAAGCGGGCGAGCTGCGCGCGGGCGCGGGCGATCTCGGCGGCGAGCGCGCTGCGGCGATCGTTGATCGCGGCGCGAAGCTGATCGGGTTCGAGCGCCTGCGCCGGGCGCGCCGCACCGCTGGCAAGCCGCGCCGTCACGGTCGATTGAAGGTCCTCGAGGCCGCTATCGAGCAGGTCGAGTTCCTTCAGCTCCTTCTTGGCATAATAGAGATCGACCCAGGCGAGCGCGGTCGCGAGCCTGATGTCCTGCGCGGTGACCGCTTCGTCGGCGCGGGCGATTCCAATGTCGGCCTGCGCGCGGGTCGCGCGCGCGCGGCGTTTGGCGGGGTTCGGAAAATCCTGGCTGACGCCGATGACCTGCATCGTGAAATCGTCGCGATTGAACCGGCCCGCGTCGGGTCCGGTCACCGGGAAATCCTGGAGGACGATATTGAGTTTCGGGTCGGGCAGCCGGTCGGCGGCGATCGCCGCCGATTGGGCGGCGTCGACGCCCGCTTCGCGGCTTTGCAGTTCGGGTGCCTCCGATGCTGCTCGGCTGAGCGCCGAATCGAGCGTCATCGGCTCGGCGTGAAGAGCCGAGGGCAGCGCAAGCAAGGCTGCCGTAAAATATGGGCGCATGATGTCCCCCTGCTGTGGACTGGGCGAAAGCCTCCCCGGCGTCTGTACGCCGGGGAAGAAAGACCGTTACCCTTGCGGGGGCATCCTTTGGTCGCCGGACATATTCTTCATGCAGTCCGCCGGACTCACCTTCATCATGTCGCAGTCGCAATGCGCCATCTGTCCCGGCTTGTCCTTGACCCAGACGCGGACTCGCGAGGTGGTATTGGACTTGTTCGGCCCTGGCACCTGGCGGGTCTGCCATTCATGATGGCCGCCGGACGGTTCTTGGGCGAGGACGGGAGCGGCAAGCGTTGCTGCCGCGAGCGCGGCAACGGCAAAAAACGGTTTCATGTTGAATTCCTTGATTGAAAAGCGTGAAACCGCGCGCCGGGACGAGCCGGTGCGCGTCGGCAATTCAGGCAAGAAATAGGGGCGGGTCGGGTTCGGGGCCGAATGTTCTTCCGGCGAGGCGCCGGACAGGAAGCGGATCGAAAGAGCCGGCGACAAATGTCTTTTCGGCAAGGGGGGTAGCCGGAGAGACGACGGCGGGCGGTAGCGCGCAGCCCATCTTGGCGATGCAGTCGAGCGTGAGGCCCTTGCACGGAGCGCTCTTCTGGGATTTTTTAATCCCCATCATCTCCGCGCATTCGTCGCTCATCGCCGCCGCGAACGCCGTCTCGGCCGACGGGAGCGCGGGCGCCGAGGCGAATGCGGTCTCCTGCGCCAGAAGGCCGAGTAAGGCTCCGACAAGAAGTAGAAAGGTGAGCCAGCGTTTCACGGTCGAAGCATGATCCTTGTCAAACTTGGCGTCAATCTAAACCGGGGTGGAGATCCCGCTCACTTGTTCGCCGACTGTCCCGTCGTGGTTACGCCGGACCCGTTAAGAATGGCCCATTGTCATGGCGGCGGGCGCGACCAGCATCCACAGCGCCATGGCGATCATCATCAGATTTTCGGTCAGTGAGATGAAACCCAGCGGCACATTGCTGTCGCCGCCGACGCAGGCGCATTTGAGTTCGCGCTTGTCGATATACACCGCCTTGAACACCGACACGGCGCCGATGATCCCGATGAACAGCGCCACCGGAATCGATATCCAGTTCAGCGCGCCAGAAATCATCAGGATGCCGGCAAGACCCTCCGCAAAGGGATAGATGGTAGCATAGGGTACCCAGCGTTTGGCGAGCAAGTCATAGTTCAGGAACATGCTCGAGAAGCTCTCGATGTCGCGGAGCTTGAGGAAGGCAAGCAACGCCATGCTGAACCCGATAAACCATTCGGCGGCACGGATTGTGAAGGGCGTGCCCGACACCGCTTGGCTGGCGGCCAGCGCCATCAGCGCGGTGATAGAGAAGAGCGCGATGACGGGCTTATAGGTAAGCGCCTTAGGATCGCGGACTTTCAGACCGAGATGGCGCCTCAGATCGTCAAGACCGCCGATCCGCTCGCCTTCGATGAAGGTCTGCGGCGTCGTCGCGACGCCATGTTTCGCCTTGAATGCGTCGGTTTCCTCGCGGGTCGTCAGCCAGACATCCTCGACGTCATAGCCGCGGCTGCGCAACAGATGCAGCGCCTTCAGGCCATAGGGGCAGATATGCTGCTCCATCACCATGCGATAGATGGTCGCCCGCGGCTTGCCCGAAACCGCCGCACCAGTGTGCGCTGGCGCGCTTTCGTTCGCGCGCTGAACCTGCATATTCATCGATTCGCCTTTCTTGATTCCCGATCGCTTCCCGCTATATAGGCTCCGTACCATAGTACGGAGTCAAGGCCTTGCGTGACATGACCATCGGCCAGCTTGCCCGGCAGGGCGGCGTCAATGTCGAGACGATCCGCTATTACCAACGCCGCGGCCTGTTGCCCGTTCCGCCTCAGTCGGCCAGCGCCCCGTCGGAAGGCCGAGTCCGGCGTTACGACGAGGCGGTTCTGCGCCGTCTGCGCTTCATCAAATCGGCACAAGCAGCGGGATTTACGCTCACCGAGATCGCCGAACTGCTCGAACTCGACGCGTCGAGCGATCGCGCGCGAGCGCGCGAACTGGCCGATGCGCGCATCGCGGCGATCGAAAAGACGATCGCCGAACTCGATGCGGCGCGGCGCGCGCTCATGGGCCTGTCGCGCCAATGCGCTGCCGCCGACACGCTCCACTGCCCGATCATAGCGGCGTTCGAGCAGGTCTAGCCCGACTGGCCTTGGCGGCGGATGGTGCTGACGGCCGGTCTCACCTCCCAACTGGTGTCAATCGGTCGCAAATGGTTCCAGCATCCCGGCTACAAGCGATGGGATGGTAATTCCGGCTGCGACATCGAGCAGAAGGCTAGCGCGGATCGCAGCCGCAGGTCTCGCCGCTGCCGCGTCCGGAGTTGCGACGGCCGTCCGAAGTGCCTGGGTCAGGCGCCATCGAATCTCCGCGGCTAGGACCGGCATCAGAGCGAACAAATAGGCTTCCACGGGGAAGACCTGACCATAGGGTCAAGCGAGCGATTGCGTCACGTGCACGGCGCCGACCAAGGCTCCGACGAGGGGCAGAAGCGAAAAGCGCCGCTTCTGGATGAAGGTAGGAGCCTTTGGGCGTTCCGGATCAACTTCATCCTGGCGATCTGAACAAATCGGGGAGCCCAATTCCAATGGTTTTACGTCGCCCGAACCATTTTTGAGGGATGAGTCGTTCTGGTGCGTAATCAATGTCAGTAGGGGATGTTGGGTGCTTGAACTCGGAAGCCGTAAGCAGCGGTTTCCGGGCATGCATGTTTTTGTCCTCGACTTCCCCGAAACTCATTTGGGCTGCGCGAAAGGGCAGTTCTTCGAAACAGGGGAAGCATAATGAACAAATTATACTGTTATTCGTCGACGAAGCGCGCAATGCAGCGAAGCTCGATGGCGGCGATTGCGGTGGCGGTCGCGTTTCCCGCGCAGGCTCAGGAAGCCCAGTCGGACGGCCTCGCCGAGATCATCGTAACGGCGGAGAAGCGCGAGGAAAATCTGCAGTCCGTTCCCGTCTCGGTGACAGCGATGACCGGCGAGGCGCTTACGGCAACGGGCATATCAAACGTCGAAGACCTCCAATTTTTTGTGCCGGGCGTGTCGATCACCAACGATTCCATGGCGATCATCAATATTCGTGGAATTGGCACCTCGGCGTTCGGCGTTGCGACCGACCCCAGCACGACAGTCCATTATGACGGCGTCTACATCTCGCGCCCGACCACAAGCTATCAGGATTTGTTCGACGTCGAACGCATCGAGGTGCTGCGCGGACCGCAAGGCGTTCTCTTCGGTCGCAACTCCGCCGGCGGCACACTCAACATCATTTCCAAAATGCCTACGGAGGATTTGACTGGCGCGCTGGGGCTCACCGTCGGAAATTACGAGAAGCGCTCGCTGAGCGGCACGATTTCTGGACCGCTTGGAGCGGGCGTCCGAGGCCGCCTCACCTTGCTTGCCAACCAGCGCGACGGCATCTACCGCGACGTCGTCTCGGGACGGCGATACCAAAACGAAGATAATCTCGCTGGACGACTGACGCTTGCGATTGACGCGAGCGACCGTCTTGAGATCGTGTTGCGGGCGGATGCCAGCCGTGATCGCGAGACCGGCGCGCGGTCTGTTCGGCCCTTTTATCCGCAAGGCTTCGTCGATGCGGGGGCGACGATCCCGGCCAATGACAAAGAGGCCGCACTCGACCGCCTGCCGCGTTACGATGTCGATGCCTGGGGCGTGTCCTCGACCATGAACTGGGACGGCGGCCCGGTCACGCTCCGCTCGATTACGGCGCTGCGCAAGAGCAAGGTCGTCCAGGCGCTCGACGTTGACTCGACTGACCTCTTCCTCCGCGATATCGAATTTTACGAACGTTCCCGCAGTTTCACGCAAGAGTTCCAACTTCTCAACAACGATGCGGACAAGCTGCGCTGGATCGTCGGAGCATTCTATCTGAATGAAAAGGGCAACGACGAAATACGGATCATCGAACCGGGTCGTCGGCTCGCGATCCCGGAAAACAATACGACGAATGCATTCGCGCTCTTCGGACAAGCAAGCTACGAACTCATCGACCGCCTGCGATTGACCGGAGGGCTTCGATACTCATACGAAAAAAAGGATTTCGGATATCGTGTCCTGCTGAACGGAAATCAGGTCGATGCCGGTCAGCCCAAATCATCCTGGACCGCCTGGACTCCGAAAATTGGGATCGATTACGACCTTGCCGATGACGTCATGGCTTATGCGTCGGCAACCCGCGGGTTCAAATCGGGTGGATTCCAGCTGGGAGACGGGCGGCCTTTCCTCCCGGAGTATGTCTGGAGCTACGAAGTCGGCCTGAAGTCGACGCTCCTCGATCGCCGGCTTCGAGCTAATTTTTCCGCCTTCTATTATGATTACACCAATCTTCAGGTGGTCGAGTATAATAATGGCGTTGCCAGTACCACCAACGCCGGCAAGGCGACGATCAAGGGCGTTGAAGCGGAACTGATGGCACGGCCGTTCGATCGCCTGACGCTTACATCCACGATCGCTTATCTCGATGCGCGCTACGATGTCTATTTTGACGACGTCGGCGCAAGCCTCAAGGGCAAGCGGCTGCCGAACGCGCCGAAGTGGAACATCACTTTCGGCGGAGAATATAAGGCCTCCCTGGGCGGCGGAATGCTGACATTACGGACCGATATCTCCTGGCGCGACAGCGTCTTTTTCAAGCCCAGCAACAATCCGCTTTTTTCCGGAAACGCCACGACCCTTATAAATGGGCGTGTCACATGGCAGCCGGCGAGCGAAGCGTGGGAAATTGCGCTTTATGGCCGAAATCTCACCAACGAGCGCTATGTGAGCTATAGTACGATCGGGACGGACGCGACGGGTGTCTCGAACCCTACTCTTCCGCTCTACATCTACGGCGAGCCGCGCCAGTATGGACTGCAGCTGCGCTACTTTTTCTGAGGTTCCTCGTCCTGCGAGGTCCCCCGGCGACTCCCCTACGGTCGTCGGTCCCCCTGGGCGCTTGCGCCCGGGGGGAATACTTCCTCTGAACGCAGGACATGATATGTCCCTGTTCTCACCGGCGCCGTTACTTGAACGGCCCTGCTGATGGCACGATGAGCCGGGCAGTAAGATGGCACGAACAGATACGGGCTAGTCCCATCCTGAACGTCGGTAGCGCGCGCGATTTCGATGCCCGGCTTTCCCTGTGACGCCGCGAGGATGCAAAGACCAACTGCTTTCGGAGGCCTACGCGTCGTCGGCTGCCTCACGGCAATGGATGGGAGATCGCCTTGATCGCCTTCAGGCCCGTACCGAAGCGGGCAATGGCGACCCTGTTCTGTTCGAGCTCGGCGTAGGGCAGGTAGGAAATGTCGAGATCACCGATCCGGCTGAAAGCCGGGCGTCGGAGCTGAGCGCGGACATCGGCTTCTCGCGCATCGGGTGCAACCAGGAAAAGTGGCGTCGACAAATGAAGATTCTCGCTGCTCAGCGCGAGATCAAGCATGCGGACAATTCCGGAATAAATGGATGTCGAATGCTCCACTTCGAATGCCGCCGCGACCGTAGCCGTCGATTGCTCGAGCCATAAGATGTCGATCAGTCTTATGGCATCGCTTCCTTGAGCGGTTGCGATGGCATGCGGCAAGCTATCGAGGCATCGAGACCCGAGCGGCACACCCTCATGAAGGCGCCCCCGGTCATTTGCCGCTACCCAGACGTCATATCCAAGTGCAAGCCCGAGGTCCCGAAGCCAGGATTGGACTTCGCTATGCGTCCGGTCGGTCTCTTTCTGATTTGCAAGCCCCTTATCGAACTTGTCGGACTGTGAGCGCGTTTCATTCAGCAAGGCCATCCAATCGCGCGCATTTTCGCTCGAACCGCTGAGCGGTGGGGCTGGAAACCGTCCCGATCCGATATCGAACAGCAGCCCTCCTATCGCCCCCAAATCGTTGGAAAGAAGATCCCGGTAGCGATCGTTGAGATCCAGAATGCCCGCGCGCATCGCGAGAAAATGCTCCCAACTGCCAAGCTTCACATTCGCACCCGTTAGCGCGTTGTAGCCCTTTACGATTGCCGTATTGAACGGAGGCACAAGAGTGGGATGCAGAAAATAGAGAATGTTGGCCACCGCAGGACCCAACCCCTTGATCTTCTGTCTATCGATTGCGAGGATCCCGGCGACGACCTCCTCGGCGGTATCGCAACAGGAGCAATGGTGAAGAAGTCTGCCAAAAGCTCGTTGATTGTCGGCGTTCTCGTAGATGTCCGGGATTCGGAGTTTGGGCTTCCACAAGAAAGCATGATCCGCACCTTTGAAAATCTGTCGTTGCTCGGCGATTGAATGAACAATGATCTCCAATGACGAGCCCCGATATGCCGCTCCGAAGGTGCCGGCCTCAATTTCGGCGACGACCTGCGAGATGCCTCTTCTGATCGACCGAAAATTCTTCAGTCGCTCCTCCCACAGGAACCAGCTTTGATAGGTCGAGCCGGAATCGCCGCGCCAGCGCTCGATCAGTTCGCGAACAAGGTCGCGCTTCATGTTTATAGCCCCCGCTTGATCCATTCCGAATTGCTGTTTTCCACCTGCGGCTTGCCGGCCAAGACAGTTCGCTCGATTCGGCCCTTAGCGAAAGGCGAAACCTTCCGTCCCACCGGCAAGGTGGGCGGGAATGGAAGGTCGAAACGAGCCCGTTCACGCCCGGCGCTGCATAATTGTCGACGACCTCAGTGCCCTGCGTGTTCGCCCGCTCCGCTTGGTTTCTGACTCGCGCCTTCCGCCTCTGTCATGCCCTTCATCATCGCGTCATGGTCCATTGGCGCATTCTGCGTAATAGCCTGATATTGTGCCGGCGACAGGCCAGGGAGTTTTCGGACAAACGCGACCATATCCCAGATGAGACGATCATCATGCGTTTTCCCCCAGGCCGGCATGGCGGTCATCTTGATGCCATGCTTGATGATCCAGAATTGCTCCGCAGCCGAACGTTCCGAACCTTTGAACAAGACGGGCGCTTGCGGATACAGCCCTTGACTCATTTCGGTCTTTTCCATCCCGGGCGCGAGATGGCAGCCGCTGCACATCTCGGTATAGAGACCTGCGCCCGACGCGATCCGCGCCGGAGCCGCCAAATCTGCCGGCACCGCGATCGATCCGGATCGCGCTGCGATGGACTTCTCCCTGAATGTTTCGATGACGCTGTAAGTCAGCCGGTTATGGGGGGCATCGGCCGCTATATTATATAGGCCGAGATAGACGGTGATCGCACCCGCGCCCGCTATCAGGGCCACCGCCAGCAGCGTGAACGTCACGCTCGGCATATGCTTTCGGAAATCGAAAGTTCGAAATCGCTCCATTATCTATCTCCCGCATAACAGGCCTTGAGCTTTGCAGCCGAACGCAATGCGGCGGCTGTTCAACAGATGATACGCACCCCAACAGCTTTGCCCTTGTCACAGACGAGGCAGGCGTTTCCGTACTTGCCGCGACGAGCCATTTCAGGGTGCCCACACCCGCTCGGGCTCATGCGTCCTGCTAGGTGTGGGTTCGGAGAGATCGTGAGGACTAGCCCCTTTTTTGCCCGCTCAGCTGCCACCCGCCGGTCGCACCTTCGGCTTGCGTGAGGAGCTGTGGAGATTGAAGATCTGCCACTTTCCGTTGTCCTGTTTGAGGACACTCGTAGCGACGCCATCCCGTTCGATGGTCTCGCCGCTCGCGAGCACAATCGAGAAGCTGTAGGTCTCGGTTGCGATCGCGATATTTCCTTCGCCGCGAACCGAAATCTTGTAATTGCGGAAGGTGAAGGATTTGAATTCCTTGAGTTCGGGACCCAGGTGATGGTCGCGATAGTGGGCGAAATTCCCTTCAACGCCGCCGGATTCGAATATCTGGGCGTCTGGCGAAAAGAGGGCCTCGACGCCGGTCAGGTCCAGTTTCTCCATCGCCGATTTATACTGCGCGAGCGCTGCCGCCGCGCCCTGAAAATCCGCAGGCTCGGTCGCCTGAGCCGGGACGGCCACCAGCATGGCCAATGCGATTGCTGTAATCGTCAGTCGTCTCATATCATTTCCCCTTGTTGTGCCGACACTTCACGAGTGCCTCCCGTGGTTTCGATCAGATTCTGGCAAAGCGCAGCCGCAAAGAATTGGCAATGACGCTGACGGACGAGAGTGCCATTGCAGCGGCGGCAATGACCGGCGAGAGCAATAGTCCGAAAATCGGATAGAGCACGCCCGCAGCGACGGGAATCCCGGCGACATTATAGGCGAAAGCGAAGAAGAGATTCTGACGGATGTTCGCCATCGTCGCATGGCTGAGATGCCGCGCCCGCACGATGCCCAGAAGGTCGCCGCGCAGTAGCGTCACACCCGCGCTTTCGATGGCGACATCGGTTCCCGAGCCCATCGCGATGCCGACGTCGGCGGCGGCGAGCGCGGGGGCGTCGTTGACCCCGTCGCCGGCCATGGCGACGATCCGGCCCTCTTCGCGCAGCCGCTGCACGACCGCGCTCTTCTGGTCGGGGAGGACATCGGCCTCGACGTCGTCGATGCCGAGGCGCCGCGCGATCGCCTCGGCGGTGACGCGATTGTCGCCGGTGAGCATGATGACCTTGATTCCGGCTTCGCGCAGCGCAGCGAGCGCGTCGCCCGTCGTTTCCTTGACGGGGTCGGCGATGGCGATGACCCCGGCCGCCTTGCCATTGACCGCGATGTAAATCGCCGTCGCGCCGTCTGTGCGAAGGCGGTCGGCTGCCTCGGTGAGCGCGCCCAGATCGACGTCATATTCTTCAAGAAAGCTCGCATTGCCGAGGACTATCGCCTTGTCGTCGACGACCCCGACGATACCCTTGCCGACCGGCTGGTCGACCCCCGATGGCTCGACCAGCGCGAGGCCCCGGTCCTCGGCGGCCTTGACGATCGCGGCCGCCAATGGATGTTCGCTGCTGCGCTCGAGGCTCGCGGCAATCCGGAGCAGATCCTGCTCCTCGAAGCCGCCGGCGACTTCGATGGCGACGACCGAGGGTCTGCCTTCGGTCAGCGTCCCGGTCTTATCGACGACGAGCGTGTCGACCTTCTCCATCCGCTCAAGCGCCTCGGCATTTTTGATCAGCACGCCGGCTTCGGCGCCGCGCCCCACGCCGACCATGATTGACATTGGCGTCGCGAGGCCGAGCGCGCAGGGACAGGCGATGATGAGCACCGAGACGGCGGCGATAAGGCCATAGGCCATGGCGGGCGCGGGCCCCAGAAGCGACCAAACAACGAAAGCGACAATGGCGACGACGATGACGCCGGGCACGAACCAGCCCGAAACGGTATCGGCGAGACGCTGGATCGGCGCCCGGCTGCGCTGCGCGTCGGCGACCATTTGTACGATCCGCGCGAGCATCGTGTCGCGCCCGACCTTCTCGCTGCGCATGAGCAGGCCGCCCGTCTGGTTGATCGTTCCGCCGATCAGCGCCGCGCCGGCCGCCTTGGTCACCGGCATCGATTCGCCCGTGACCATCGATTCGTCGACCGTGCCGCGGCCTTCTACGACGATGCCATCGACGGGGACTTTTTCGCCCGGACGGATGCGCAGCATGTCGCCGACCGCGACTTCCTCGAGCGCTACCTCCTCGTCGCTTCCATCGCTGCGGACGCGCCGGGCGAGCTTCGGTGTCAGGTCAAGGAGCGCGCGGATCGCGCCGCTCGTCGTCTCGCGGGCCCTGAGTTCGAGCACCTGCCCGAGTAGCACCAGCACCGTGATGACCGCGGCGGCCTCGAAATAGACCGCGACCGAGCCATCGGCGGCGCGGAAGGCTGCCGGGAAGATTTGCGGGAGAATCGCCGCGATCATGCTGTAGCCCCAGGCAACGCCCGTCCCCATCGCAATGAGGGTGAACATGTTGAGGCTCTTGTTGCGGATCGAGAGCCAGGCGCGCTCGAAGAAGGGCCAGCCCGCCCATAGAACGACGGGGGTCGCGAGCAGCATCTGGACCCAGTTGTTCGTCTGGCGGCCGACATATTGGTGGAGGCCTGTCAGATGGCCGCCCATTTCGAGCGCAACCACCGGGAGTGCGAGAAGGAGCCCGATCCAGAAGCGCCGCCGCATATCGCGATATTCTTCGCTGGGGCCGCCCGATGCTGTCGGCATGACGGGCTCGAGTGCCATGCCGCAGATCGGGCAGCTTCCGGGGCCGGCGCGCTGGATCTCGGGATGCATCGGGCAGGTCCAGATGGCGCCTTCGGGTGCATCGGCTGCGGCCGGCTCGCGTTTTGCGGCATAAAGATCGGGATCGGCCTCGAATTTGGCGAGGCAGCCTGCGCTGCAGAAATAGTGATGCTTGCCGCTATGCGTCGCGATATGAGGTGTGGTGGCCGGATCGACCATCATGCCGCAGACCGGATCAGTCGTGCTCCCGCTGCCTTTTTCTGCGCCCTGATGATCGTGCATCGCCGCCGCTCCCGTATGTGTCGGATGCCCGCCTGGCGGCGGGGCGGTCCAAACGCCACCGGTCGAGTTCGCCGTTGGCGTCGTTCCTGGCGGTTCCAGAATGGAGCCGCTTCTATCGATACGCAAGAAGAGCGGTTATCCCTTGGATTTTCTTTGCCCCGTGCCGTCAGGTCCCGGGCTTTCGGGCCTCGATGATCCCGATCGCACCGGTTGGCGTGCGGAACGTCTCAAGCTCGCGAACATCGCAAAAGCCTGCCTCTCTCATCAGCACCGGGAGCAATCCATCGGCGTTGGGCTGGGTGTCCTGGACGCCGTCGAGCTGCTGGATCGTGAGGCGGAACAACAACCGCATGAGGCGGCTGCGCTGTTCCCCATAGTCGGCAACATAGAGTTTGCCGCCCGGCGCGAGCACCTGCCGGGCCTCGCGTAGCAGACGTGCCTTTTCCTCAAGCCCGACCTGATGAAGGACGAGGCAGATCGCAATCTTGGCAGGCGGGGGCCAGTCATCGATCGCCGAAGCCGCGAAAAAGCCAACTCGAAACTCCGGCGGTGGAACAATCTGCGCGGTCTTCGTTCGGGCAATTCGCGTCGCTGCCTCGTCGGGGTCGAAACCAAGATAGCGGACGTCCCGGCTATGGCGAGCGATCGCCAGCGCAAGATTTCCCGTACCCGAGCCGATATCGAGAATGACGTCACCCTCGCCGAGCGCCATATGGCGAACGAGACGGTCGCGCCACACGCGCTCGCGCGTTGTCACCGCGACGCCGAAATCATAAAAGGGCGTCAGGAAGTGATATCCTGCCGCTGGCGTGTAGGATCTTGCTACGGGTTTCGGGTCGGGCATGGCCGTCTCCTTTCGACGCTTTGGCTTGCCGCCGGATTGCGGCCGCAATCGCCGGTCTCGACGAGACGCTTAAGGGCAAACAGGCGCGGCAGTCTTGAATGTTTCGCCGGGGCGACGCGGTGCGAGGCGCATCCGGCTCAGGGCACGATTTCGAACGCGAAGGCACTAAGGCCGGCCGAAGGCGTCACGCCTAGCCATTGAGCGCAGCGGCGCGTGAAGTGCGACTGATCGGCGAAGCCTCCCGCCGCCGCGGCGTCGGCAAGACCTCCGCCGCCGACCAGCGTCCGCACGGCGCGTTGAAGCTGGAGCCATTGCAGCAATTTGGCCGGAGGCACGCCGAAGTCGCGGCTGACGATTTCGCGGAGGCGCGAGGGCGAAAGGCAGGCGACGTCGGCCAAGGCGCGCGCGGTCGACAAATCGTCAGGGGCCGCGAGCACTTCGGACAGGCGGGCATCCACCGGACGCGCCTGCGAGCGGTCGAGATAGTCGGACGCCCAGCGCTTCGCGTCCGCGCCGCTTGCGATGTCACCTAGTCCGGCTGTCTCTATCGGCGTCAACAGGACAGGCGCCGATCCGGCGGACAGCCGGGTGCCGGCACGAAAAAGCGGGTCGAGATAAAATGACCGCACGAGGGCGCCCGGCGGCCCGAGGCGGTGCCGGACATGCGACGCTATCGCAATGGCGTGTCCGGCGGGAACTATCAGGTCGGCATCACCGGAAATTTCGAGGTCGCGTTCGATGGCGAGGCTGATCTGGTGCGCCACATGGTTATGGGGACGGCTGCTCCCGATGCGCGCGTCAATGAGCGCCCAGCCGGTCCCGAGCATGATCGAACCCGACCAAGAGGCGGTGCTTGGGGTCAAACCGGATCGGCGGTGACGAAGGGTTCGAGCGTACCGAACCAGGCAACCAGCGCGAGTATGGCGAGCGCGGCCGACGCTTCGATGATGAGGCTTCTGCGCATGGCTGCAATCGCGAGGTCGGGGTCGGCGTCGACATTGTCGGTATCGGTCCCCGGGACGGCGGCCGCGAGCGCCGGGGTCAGCCGCCAGCGGTTCGCCGCCGCGAGCGCCAGCATCAGTCCGAACAGCGCAAGCTTGGCGAGAAGCAATTGTCCATAGGGCGAGCCGAGGGAACGGCCGAGATTCTCGGCGCCGACGATCATCTGGCTGTTGACGAGGCCGGTGGCGGCGATGACGAGGACGCAGATCGTACCGACGCGCGAGAATTGATCGAGGCTCCGCGCCGCAATTTGGAGTCCGCCCGGCCATTCGCGGACACGACGTGGTGAGATCAGGATCAGGAAGGCGCCGATCGCGCCGATCCAGACCGCCGCTGCAATCAGGTGCAAGATGTCGCTGATCCGGTGCACGGTGCCTGCGGCGCCTTCGGTCGCGCCGGCGTGGCCGGACCAGACCAGACTCGCGACGGCCACCGAGCCCGCGGCCGCGAGTACGGCGGCCGAAGTTGTCGGCCAGCGGACCATCCAGATCGCGACTCCCAGCGCGAGCAGCAGCGCTGCGCTCCGGTAGACCCAGGCTGTGCCGACCTCGGTCTCGCGAACAAGGTCCCAAAAAGGCTGGAGTTCCAGGGAGAGGAGCCCCACACCCTGCATCGAAGCCGCGAGCACGCCCATCCCCAAGATGGAGAGAAGCAGTCCGGCGGCGCAGAGCCATCGCTCTGCGCGCCAGATCGAGGCCATCATCGACTGCGGCGCAAGGCGTTCGCTCCGTGTCAGCGCAAAAAGCGGGAACGCAGCAAGGCCGGCGATGAGCATCAGGTCCGCATAAAGTGCGAACCTGATGCCGATCAGAACGGGGTCCCCCACCGTCTTTTACTTTACGGTGAAGCTGAATTCGC